>Ga0210383_10002430_pt1 | contig 16840 bp, 12 predicted proteins | sample IncBWC14OmetaG_FD_160072 | JGI IMG/M metagenome (GOLD analysis project Ga0210383, IMG submission 160072) | Forest soil microbial communities from Barre Woods Harvard Forest LTER site, Petersham, Massachusetts, United States - Inc-BW-C-14-O ...
ATATGTCGCCGGAGCAGGTGCGGGGGGTGGCGGTGGATGCGCGGTCTGACATATTCAGTTTTGGGGCAATTCTGTACGAGATGCTTTCGGGGAAGCGGGCGTTTCATGGGGAGACGGCTGCGGATACGATGAGCGCGATTTTGCGGGAAGAGCCGGCGGAGTTGAGCGAGACCAATCGGAATGTTTCTCCGGCGCTGGAGCGCATGGTGCAGCACTGCCTGGAGAAAAACCCGGAACAGCGTTTTCACTCGGCCAGCGATATTGCATTCGACCTGGAACATCTGACGGGAGTTTCCGGGACGACGGCGCGAGCGGCAGTCGCAGCGGTGGGGAGTGGGCGGCCGCGGGGAAAGTTGCTAGTTGGGATCGCGAGCGGTTTGGGGATTGCGCTGGTGATGCTTGGTCTGGGGTGGTGGCTGGGTAGTCGAGGACACGGTCCGGCGGGTATGGCCGAGTACCAGCAGATTACTTTTCGCACGGGTGCGATCGGGAATGCGCGGTTTACGCCGGACGGCAGCATCGTTTACAGCGCGTCGTGGGATGGCGGCGGCGAGCAGCTTTATATGTCGCGCACGGACGATCCGGGTTCGCGCGAACTGGGAATCAAGGACGCGGAATTGCTTTCGATTTCGAAGGGCGGCGAACTGGCGATTCGACTCAACACGGTGTATCACGGCGGCTATGCGCGGAGCGGGACGCTGGCGCGGGTTCCGCTGAGCGGGGGAACTCCGCATGAGGTGCTGGAGAATGTAGAGGACGCTGATTGGTCCGCGAACGGCGAGAGTCTGGCGATCGTCCGGTACATTCCGGAAAATAACCATTGGCGGCTGGAATATCCCGCGGGCAAAGTTCTGCTCGACACCATCAACTGGATCAGCCATCCAAAGATTTCGCCGGATGGAAAGTGGATTGCCTTTGCCGATCATGAAAACCCAGGGGGCGACGACGAGGGTTCGCTGGCGGTAATCGGCGCGGACGGCAAGGAACAAGAGAAGAAACTTTCTTCCGGTTGGACCTCATTACAAGGCATTCTCTGGTCTCCGGCGGGGGATGAGATCTGGTTTACATCGACTAACACGGGCCAGGCTTCGAACCCGCGCGCCGTTACCTTTTCGGGCAAGCTGCGGACGATCACCAACGTGCCGGGAGGGATGTGGCTCGAAGACCTGCGCAATGGAACGGTGCTGGCGGTGGCGAATCACCTGCGTTTGTCGATCCGGGGCCTGGCGCCGGGCGGGAAAGAAGAGCACGAACTGGGGTGGTTTGGATGGTCGGAGCTGCGCGACATCAGCCGCGACGGGCGGAAGATTCTGTTTGAAGAGGAAGGCGATGGTGGGGGACCGAATTACACGGTGTATTTGCGCGATACGGATGGGTCGCCTCCGGCGCGCATTGGCGAGGGCCTCGCGATGGCCATCTCACCGGACACAAAATGGGCGATTACAAGACGGGCACTGGGCGGACCGCTGAACCTAGTGCCCACGGGAGCGGGCGAATCGAGACAGCTAACGCACGATGCGGTCAGCTACGACGGGGCCCGCTTTTTTCCGGACGGCAAGCGGTTGCTAGCCTACGGGATTGAAGCCGGGCACGGCGGGCGCGATTATGTAGTCGATTTGAGCAGCGGAGATTCGAAACCTATCACTCCCGAGGGCATGGGTGGACTGCAACTTTCACCGGATGCCAAGAGCGTCGCTGTGCGTGGGGGCGATGGGAAGCGGGGTATCTGGTCGCTTGAAACGGGCGATTTTCGTGCCATACCGGGGCTTGAACCAAAAGACTTCGTGATTGGCTGGACGCCGGACGGGGAGTCGGTGTATGTAACTCCGGTTAACCGGCTCGCGAAATCCCTGAAGATCGATCGGGTGAACATACAGACTGGGAAAAGGGAACCGTGGAGAACGTTTGGGGAAGAACCGGGCGGGCAGGGCGCGACTGTTGGCGGACTTTATCTGTCGAGCGACGGGAGTGCGTACGCTTATCTCTACGTGCGGACATTGTCGGAGGCGTACGTGGTTACGGGATTGAAGTAGGACCTCCCTGGCAGGGAAGCTGCCCTAAAAATCACAATTCATGGCAGGCCGCGGGGCTGGGACGTGGGTTCGTAGGATAACTTGCGACGCATCCGTGTGTGAGAAAGGCTCTCTTCTCTCGGATCTGGCGCGCTGGAGGAAGGGTGATTCCGTGAGGCGATTCTCGCTAGTTTCAGCAGCTGTGGTCTGGGTTACGGCATTCGTTCTTCTAGCAGGCTCTTCGATTTGGGGGCAGGAGAATTCAGGGGAGCGAGTTTTCTTTGACGCCAAGGTCTTCACCGGCGATCCGCAGAATCCTTATGCGGAGGCGGTTGCGATTCGCGGGGAAAAGATTCTTGCGGTTGGAAATCTGGCTGAGGTGGTGAAATCGGTGTCCGCGAAGGCGGAACGCATCGACCTGGAAGGGAAGAGTCTTTTCCCTGGGTTCATCGATTCGCACAGTCATTCGATCGACGGCGGACTCAGCCTGATTTCGGCCGACGCCAGCGACAAAGTGGAAACTCTGGATCAGCTGGCGCCTTTTGTTGATACGGCGAAGAAGACGGGTGAGGGCATGCGCGGCGACATTCTTGAAATTGTCGGCCTGCCGCTTGAGTTCTGGTCGCATCCTGATGTGCTCAATGCCGAGTTCAGCACGGGGGCCTACGAAAAGCAGAGCGTTATTTTGCGGGGGATGGATGGGCATACGGCTTGGGCGAATCGGGCGCTGTTGCAGCGCGCGGGCATCACGGCTGACTTTATGCAGAAGCTTTCCGTTCGGGAGCGGGGCTATTACGGTGCGGACAAAGACGGCCGGCCGAACGGATTTCTGGTGGACGCGGGCATGGCGAAAATCGAGCCGCTGCTGCCTGAGCCTTCTGCGGATCGACTGCTGGTGGCCGGTCGGGCGGCTCTCGAATATAACCACAGCCTCGGGATCACGGCGTGGCTTGATCCGCTGGCCAGCGACTATGTTTTGCGAGCGTACAAAATGCTGGCAGACCGGGGTGAGCTGACTTCGGAGGTGGTGGCGTTTCCGCAGGTGTTTGCGAAGGAGCCGGCAGCGGAACTGGCTGGTGTGCAGAAGACGCGCGAGGCTTACAAGAATGTGCCGAATCTGCACGTGACCGGGATCAAGGTGTTCGCCGACGGCGTGGCGGAGTATCCGTCGCAGACGGCGCATCTCAGCAAGCCGTACAGGAATACGGGCCGCAACGGGGATCTGCTGTTTGAGCCGAAGAAGTTTGCGGAGCTGTGTGTGGCGGCGGATAAACAGGGATTGATTATTCACGTGCACGCGATTGGCGACGGCGCGGTGACGGCGGCGCTGGATGGGATTACGGCGGCGCGCAAGGCGAATGGGGATTCCGGGTTGCCGCATACGATTACGCATGAACAGTTCGTGCAGCCGGAAGATTTTCCGCGATTCCGGGAGTTGGGGGTGGTAAGCGCGTTGCAGCTTTTCTGGGCGGAGGCTAGTCCGGACACGATTGAGATTCTCAAGCCTTATCTGGATCCGGAGATTTATGAGTGGCAGTATCCGGCCCGGTCGATTTTGGATAGTGGTGGGATTATTTCGGGGGCGAGCGATTGGCCGGTTTCGACGGCGAACGTGTTCCGGGCGATTTATCAGGCAGAGACGCGTAAGGGATCGGAGGGGGTGCTTGATCCGACGCAGGACATGCCGCGGGAGGCGATGTTTTACGCTTACACGCGGAACTCGGCGCGGGCTATGAATATGGAGTCCATTGGGACGATTGCGGCGGGGAAGCGGGCGGATTTGGTTTTACTGGATCGCGATGTGTTGACGGTTTCTCCGGAGGAGATGCGGGATGCGAAAGTTTTGTGGACGATGGTTGCGGGGAAGACGGTGTATCGGGCGAAGTGAGTTGAGATTTTTATGACTGAGTTGGGCAAGCTGCTGGTTGGGCTGGGTGCGGTGATCGTGGTGGCGGGGATTGTGCTGATGCTGCTGGGGCGGACGAATTTGCCTTTGGGGCGGCTGCCGGGGGATTTTTTGTATCGCGGGAAGAATACTACGGTTTATTTTCCGCTGGCTACTTCGGTGGTGTTGAGTGTGGTGCTTTCGGTTTTTTTGTATTTGGTGAGCCGGTGGCGGCGGTGATGTTTTCTTCTTTCGCCCTGCGGAGCTGGTTCGTCGTATATGAGATCATCCAGGGCTTGCGCCTCTTCGGCAGGCTCTGGGCAGGCTCTGGGCTGTATTCTTTCGCCGGTTCGCGGCTTTTCTTCTGATCTATGGCGCTAACCGATCAACTCGGGTTCAGGTTTGCGGCGCCGGAGCGGCGGGTTTGGAGTGTGCGCGCTTTGGTGGCGGCGGTGCGGACTCATGTGGAGCGGGAGTATTCCGATGCTTGGGTGGAGGGGGAGATTTCGAATTTTCGGGCGCCGGATTCGGGACATCTTTATTTCACGCTGAAGGATGGGAACGCGCAGATTCGGGTGGTGATGTTCAGTTCGAAGGCGCGGCTGCTGCGATTTCGTCCGGCGGATGGGATGCAGGTGGTGGTGCGGGGGCGGGTGACGATTTATGAGGACCGCGGCGAGTTGCAGATTGCGGCGGAGTATATCGAGCCGAAGGGCGCGGGAGGGTTGCAGGTTGCGTTTGAGCAACTGAAGGCGAAGCTGGAGGCGGAAGGATTGTTTGCGGCGGAGCGGAAGAAAGCGATTCCCACGTTGCCGGGGCGAATTGGGATTGTGACTTCGCCGCAGGCGGCGGCGTTGCGCGACATTCTGAATATTCTGCAGAGGCGGCATCACTCGGCGAATGCGGTGATTTATCCGGCGCAGGTGCAGGGTGACGCGGCCGCGGCGGAAGTCGCGGCTGGAGTGCGATATTTCAATGACGTTCGCGGCGATGAGAGCCGCAGCGTGGAAGTGATTATTGTGGGGCGCGGCGGAGGGTCGGCGGAAGATCTGGCGGCGTTCAACGATGAAGGACTGGCGCGGGCGGTGGCCGCGTCGGAGATTCCAGTGATTTCTGCGGTGGGTCACGAGACGGATTTCACGATTGTGGATTTTGTGGCAGACCTGCGCGCGGCAACGCCTTCGGCGGCGGCGGAGTTGGTGATCCGGTCGCGGGTGGAAGTGGAGGCGCAGGCGCAGTCGATCACGGAGCGGCTGGTGCTGGCGATGGAGCGGCGGTTGCTGGAGGCACGGCATGCGCTGCTGGAGCGGGCGCAGGACGGGGCGTTCGCGCGCATGATGGACTTGATCCGGCAGCGGCAGCAGAAGCTGGATGATCTGACTTATCGGCTGGAGCGCGGGGAGCGGCAGGCGCTGGAGTTGATGCGGCGACGTTGGGAAACCTTGGCGGCTGCGGTACGGCATTACGATCTGCGGAGGGTGCTGGCGGGAATTCGGGGTGAACTCGCGGCCGGCACGGCGGCTTTGGCGGCTGCGATGCGGAATCAGCTTTTGCTGAATAAGGTCCGCCTGGAACGCATGGGGACCGCGCTGGAGGCGCTTTCTCCTCTGGCGATTCTGGAGCGGGGGTATGCTTTGGTGTTTGATGGTGCGGGGCAGTTGGTGAAGGATGCGGGGATGGTGAAGGCGGGGGATGAGATTTCGGCGCGTGTGGCACGTGGGGAGATTCGGGCTGTGGTGAAGAAGGCGGGTGCCGACAAGATGGGACGCCGCAAACAGGAGCAGTGATGGAAACGCCTTGCGGAGCTGGCGGCAGCGGCGATAGACAAGGGATCCTTCGACTTCAGAGGTGCTTCACTTCGTGAAGCACCTCCTACGCTCAGGATGACGGGGCCTTTCTGTCCGGTTCTAGCATTAGAATGTAGAGTCCGATGCGGAGATTCGCGTGATGCAAATGATGGCGCCATGGTCGCGAGTGTCGTTTACGGTGCTCGACATTCTGCTGGTGGCTGCGATCATTTACGAAGTGCTGGTGATGATCCGAGGGACGCGAGCGGCGCCGATGCTGGCGGGACTGGCGGCGGTGGCGGCGGCGTTTTACCTGGCGCGAATTGGCGAGCTGGTTACGTTGAACTGGCTGGTCAGCCATTTGCTGCCTTACGTGGTGTTTGCTTTGATTGTTGTGTTTCAGTCGGAGATCCGGCACGTGTTGTCGGATGTGGGGCGGCGGGTCAGCTTTTTGCGCGGGCCGGCGGTGGAAGGGGATTCGTATGACGACATTGTGTTGGCGGCAAATCTGTTTTCGCAACATCAGACCGGCGCCTTGATCGTAATCGAGCGTGAGATTGGATTGCGGACTTATATCGAGAGCGGTGTGGCGATGGACGCGCGGCTTTCCTACGACCTGCTGGCGACAATTTTCCGGCCAAGCGCGCCGCTGCATGATGGAGCGGTGATCATCCAGAAAGACCGGCTGGCGGCAGCGGCGTGCTTTCTGCCGCTGTCTATGAATCCGGTGCTCTCGACGCAGATGGGGACGAGGCACCGGGCCGGGATTGGGATAACGGAAGAGACGGACGCGATTGCGGTGATTGTTTCGGAAGAAACGGGCGCGATCAGCGTGGCGGTGGGAGGAAAGATTGAACGGGACCTCACGGTGGAACATCTGCGCGAGGTTTTGAGCATGGAGCTGCGGCGGTATATGTCTCCGGTCGCGTTGCCGACGGTGGGACCGCAGAGCGATGAATCCGACGGGGGGCAGGAATCGCCTTTGCGGGCCGGGGCGCAGATGAGCTCCGAGGGAGACGGTGATGCGGAGACGGAGCGGCCGCTATGATCAGTTTTTTTCGGCGCTGGGTGCTGCATAACTTCTGGCTGAAAGTTTTGTCGCTGGTGCTGGCGACCGGGCTGTGGCTGGCGATTGCGCCGGACGAGGAGCCAGCGGAAGTGACACTGCGTGTGCCGATTGAGTTTCGACACGTTCCCCTGCAATTGGAGATCGATTCGGTCACCGCCCCTGAGGCACAGGTTCGAGTGCGCGGGCCCGAGCAGATAATCCGGGAGCTGCGGCCGACGGACATCCACGCGGATCTGGAACTGAAAGATGCCGAACCCGGGCAGCACACCTTTGACCTAACGGCGCAGCAGATTCATCTTCCGCGGGATTTGGCGGTGGTGCAGGTGGTGCCGGTGCGAGTGACGCTGATCATGGAACAGAGTACGCATGCGGCGAATGAGCATTGAGTTTGCGGCATGCCCTTCGGCTTCCCCCTCGGCTTCGCTCGAGGATTCGGCAAAACAGGGCAGGATCTGAAGGCATACCCTGATAGGAATCATGTACGACGTCCGGGTCTTCTTGTGAATCCACACAGTCTATGAGCAATCGTCTATGAGCAATCGTCAATGAGCAACCAAGGCAGAAAATTATTTGGCACGGACGGGATACGAGGCGTGGCCGGAGAATTTCCGCTGACCGTGGAGAGCACGTATCTGATTGGGCGCGCGCTGGGACATGAGCTGATTCGTGCGACGCCGAGGGCGCGGGCGGTGATGGGGCAGGATACGCGGGAATCGAGCGGGTGGATCGCGGACCGCGTGGCCGGAGGATTGGCGGCGGTGGGGGTGGAGGTGCACAGCGCGGGCGTGATCACGACGCCTGGAATTGCGTATCTTGCGCGGTCACGCGGGTTTGCGGCAGGAGTGGTAATTTCGGCTTCGCATAATCCGTGGACGGATAACGGGATTAAAGTTTTTTCAGGGGACGGATTCAAGCTAAGCGATGCGCGGGAGCTGGCGATTGAGCAAGAAATCTTCGCGCTGCTGGCGAAACCGGGAGTGATGGACGATACGGCGTTGAAAGTTGCCGGGCCTTCTTTGCCGGGAGAAGCCGTGCTGCGCAAGGCTTACATCGAATCGTTGGCGGGGAGTGTTTCGTCGGACTTGAGCCGGATGCGGGTACTGGTGGATTGCGCGAATGGGGCGGCTACGGCAGAGGCTCCGGAATTGTTTCGGAGTTTGGGAATCCAGGCTACGTTTATCCATGTGACGCCGGATGGGAGAAATATTAATCAGGGGTGCGGGGCGCTGCATCCGGAGACTTTGGGTAAGACTGTGGCCGCTTCCGGCGGGAAATTTGATCTGGGGGTTACGTTTGACGGCGACGCCGACCGGGCTTTGTTTTGCGATGACACCGGTCGCGTGGTGAACGGCGACGGTGTGCTGCTGCTGGCAGCGCGCGATCTGCAGGCTCGAGGGAAGCTGAACGGATCGACGGTGGTGGCTACTACGATGTCGAATATGGGAGTGGAGATTGCGTTGAAGAAGGCTGGGATTCGCATGGTGCGGGCGAACGTGGGTGACAAGTATGTTCTGGAAGAGATGCTAAAGACGGGGGCTACTTTGGGCGGGGAGCAGTCGGGGCACATTATTTTTCGCGATGGCGATGCCACTACTGGAGATGGTTTGCTGACTGCCTTGCGGGTGATGGATGTGATTGTGCGTTCTGGCAAGACGCTGGCGGAGCTGGTTGGCGATTTAAAGGTTTTTCCGCAGAAGATTCAGAATGTGCGGGTGCGAGAGAAGATTCCGTTTGCTGATGTGCCGGAGGTGCAGCGGGCGATTGAAGCTGCCGAGCGGGAACTGGATGGGAATGGGCGCGTGGTGGTGCGCTATTCGGGGACCGAAGCTTTGGCTCGGGTGATGGTGGAGGCGGAGTCGGAGGAGCGGATGTTGGCGCTTTCGGCGGGGATTGCGGGGGAGATACAGAAAGCGCTGGGAGTTTAGGCACCGCGACACCTTGCTGCGCTCGGCTGAACGGCCGAAGGCGGCCGTTCCCACACGAACCTTCCCACACGAACCCATCCATCTGACCTAATCCAAGTCTCTCCAGTTGGGGCCTACTTCCATTTCTACTAACAGCGGGACGGCTAGCTCGTGAACTTTTTCCATTTGCTCGCGGACCAGAGACTGCATGGTTTCCACTTCTTTTTCCGGGACTTCGAAGACTAGTTCGTCGTGGACTTGAAGAGTCATTCTGGATTTCAACTCTTGTTCTTGCAGAATCGCATCGATCCGGATCATTGCTATTTTGATTAAGTCTGCCGCTGTGCCTTGGAGCGGAGTGTTTACTGCGGTGCGTTCGGCGAAGCCGCGTTGGGTGAAATTTTTGCTGTTGATGTCGGGGATGGGCCGGATGCGGCCGTGGAGGGTTTTTACTTTCAGGTCGCGGCGGGCTTCTTCTAAGGTTTTGTCGATGAAGGCCCGGACGCCTTTGTATTTTTCGAAATAGTTGGCGATGAATTGTTTTGCTTCGGCGGTTTCTATGCCTAGATTTTGCGAGAGGCCAAAGGCGGAGAGGCCGTAGACTATGCCGAAATTTACTACCTTGGCCTGGCGGCGGTGGTCCGGTGTGACCATTAGCGGCGGGACTCCGAAGACTTGGGAGGCGGTCAGCGTGTGGATGTCGTCGCCGCGGCGGAAAGCTTCGACGAGGAGCGGGTCGTGGGAAAAATGGGCCAGGAGGCGTAGCTCGATCTGCGAATAGTCGGCGGTTAGTAAGACGTGGCCGGGTTCGGCGATGAAGGCGGCGCGGATGCCGCGTCCTAGTTCGGTGCGGATGGGGATGTTCTGGAGATTCGGATTGGCGGAGGAAAGTCGTCCTGTTGCCGTGCCTGCTTGATAGAAGGTGGTGTGCAGGCGTCCTGTGGCAGCGTTGATTAACGCCGGCAGAGTGTCGACGTATGTGGATTTCAGCTTGGTTAGCTGGCGGTAGTCGAGAACTTTTCTAGCGATGGGATGTTCTTCCGCCAAGGCTTCGAGGACATCGACAGCGGTCGATGTAACGCGTCCTCGGCCGTACTTTACTGGTTTCGGAAGGTTCAGGCGATTGAAGAGTACGTCTGCTAGTTGCTTAGGAGAGCTGATATTGAATTCGGTTCCGGCAAGCTCGTGGATTTCTTTCGCTTTGGCGGTGATCTCGCGTTCGAGTTCGGTCGACATTTTCGATAGCGCGGCGGTGTCGATTTTTACTCCGGCCTGCTCCATGCGGGCTAGAACCGGGACTAGCGGGAGATCTATTTCTTCGTAGAGCTTTGTAAGTCCTGCCTGTTTGACATCTTCGTGCAGAGCGGTTGTCAGCCTTCCGGTTACGTCGGCGGCTTCGGCCAGATCGTTATTGGTTTGGAGCTGGCTTAGCTTGAGATTGAAGCGGCGGAGAGCCACGTCGGCGAGGCGATGCGAGGAATAGGTGGGATCGAGCAGGTAGGAGTAGAGCATGGGATCGTGCTCGACGCCTTGCAGGCTGATGCCCAGGGGAGCTAGCGCGTGAATTGCAGCTTTGTAGTCGTGGATCGCTTTGGGCGTGCGGTCGGTGAGGATGGTTCGTAGCTTCGCTGCCGTGCTGGTGGAGTCCAGCTTCACAATTATGGCCGAACCTGCCGCTCCGGAGATTGCCGCGTGGCGGGCGGCGGGCTCGGCGGCAGGTGCAGGAGATTGGTCGTCGGTGAGGGCGAGCATCCCTGAGTGCGGGACTTCGTCGATGGCTTCTTCCTCGCTTTTTGGAAGTGGTTCTGTTTGCTCGGACTCAACTGCAACTGCGAGTGCGCCTTCCGGCGCGATGGAGTTCAGGGCGCTCTCTACATCCGCGGCGGATTGGGCTTCGCTGTAATGGGATTCGGTGACCTGGACATCCAGGAGCAGATCTTTCAATAGCGAAGTGAATTCGAGTTCGTTAAAAAGTTGGCGGAGGAGATCGAGATCGGGCTGGCCGGCGCGCATGGTTTCTACATTCAAGTCGACGGGGACGTTGGTGTCGATGGTGGCCATACTTTTGCTGAAGAGGATGATGTCGCGATTGTTCTGGAGGGATTCGCGGTAGGTTTTCTTTTCTACTTCGTTGGCGCGATCGAGTGCCTGCTCGACGGTGCCGAAGCGCTTGATGATTTCTACCGAGCCTTTGTCGCCGATGCCGGGGGCTCCGGGGATATTGTCGACCGAGTCTCCGCGAAGAGCCATGATGTCGATTACGCGCTCGGGAGGGACTCCTAGAATTTCTTCGACCTTGGCGGCGTCGCAGATGAGATTGTCTTTGGGCGGGTTCAGGATGTGAACGTCTTCGTTGACTAGTTGCATCATGTCTTTGTCGCTGGAGACTACGTAGACGGGATGCTTTGCAGCAGCGGCTTTGCGGGCCAGAGTGCCGATTACGTCGTCGGCTTCGAAGCCAGCCAGTTCGAGGATGGGGATGCGGTAGGCTTCGAGGGCGCGGCGGATGTAGGGGATTTGTTGGGCAAGATCTTCCGGCATGGCAGCGCGGTTGGCTTTGTAGCCCTTGTATTCGACTTCAGTGAAAGTTTGAGTCTTGATGTCGAACTTGCGAATGGTGGTGATGGCTTCGGCTTGGGTATCGCGAAAAGTCTTGGCGGCTACGTCGAAGACTGCGGCCAGGTAGTTAGGGGAGAAATCGTCGCGCAGTTTGCGCAGCATGTTGACGAAGACGTAGACGGCGGCGGTGGGAAGTCCGGCTTTGGTGGACATGGAACGCTGGCGAGCCATGGCGTGATAGGCGCGGAAGATGAACGACATGGTGTCGATTAAGAAGATGCGGTCTTCGGCGGCTGGCGCCGGCGTGGAGTCAGGTTGCGGAGATTTTGTTCGCGGGGGCAAGCCAGTAGTTTAGCAGCCGGGGTGGGTGCGGAAGGCCGTCATCTGAGGCGCTGCCAGACGCCTCGCTGCGCTCGGCTGGACGGGCGAAGGCGCCCGTCCCCACACGACCTCGTCCCCACATTCGGCCGTCACCGCATTAGCGGGCTTGCTAGAAATCTACGCGGAAGTTGGCTTGTACTACTTTTTTTCCTGCCCGGCTGGAGCTATTGCGGAAGACCAAGTAGTACCGCACTGGCTGGTTGAGAGTGGCGGGAAGGCCAAGGCTCACATCCTGATCATGGGACGAGTCGACCGAATAAACCACGTCGGCGGGATTGCCATTAAGAAAATCTGCGTACTGCTGCTCATTAATCAGGAGAAGGTCGACGTCCCCGTTTTCGTCGCCGGGTTGCGCTCCGGAATTTTTCGCGGACGAGTGATAGGTTCCATGCAGATGGGGGCTGGCAGCGTGAGGCGGAACTTCGAAGACAAACTTTGCAGTGGAAGTGACGGCAAACGTCTTGTTCACGATGGTGGTGCTGGTGCCTACGGGTGAGGGAGCAACGTGATCGCTGGGATGCGCCTTCCACGGCCGCGCCGGCTCTTCCTTGACTTCTGTTTCAGTGGTCTGGGGCGTGGTGGCCGTCTCCATCAAGGCCTGGAGCGGGCTCACCATCGTAGTCAGCGGAGCCTGATCTGGAGCTGCGGGTTTGGGTACCGCAGCGGACAACTTTTCGGCGGTCCACGCCTTGAGCTGAGGGGGGTGGTTCTGGTAATAGACGCAGGCCGCCACCAAAGCAACGCCGACCAGCATCCATGAAACGATCCTATGCATACTCCCCGAGCCCCACTCAATAAATACCGCCGGGGGAGCCTGGTGACCAAGAGTTTCTTAGCTGCGGAAGTTACCTTGGTTTTCCGTATTCGGTGGTGTAGTGGAGCTGAATTTCGCCGCAGGTGCCCTGCTCGGCGGAGTAGACGACGCAGGTGTCGAAAGGGCGGGAATAGACGTGCAGACTGACGGCGCGTTGATTGAATTCGCGGGGATTGAGGACGCGATGCACAGGCGCAAGCGGATCGACGGCGCAGGGGTGGGACACATTCATCTCGACCGTGTCGGTGGGCTTGATGGTGGATTTGCCTTTGGCTAGATCCTGATGAACCACATGGAAATTCTCTACCAGCAAGCGGCCGATGGGGACAGCCATCCAGCAGTTCTGGTCGCGGTGGTTGTGGACGGAGCTAGCCTGGCCGATCTCCCAGCAGACAGCGATTAGTTCGTAGAGCGGATTTTTGTCGATCAGGTTGCGGGTGTAGTGCTGGCGATCCCAGGTCAGATAGGGGGTCAGCGAGTCGGGGCTGAGCGGGGTGTCTTGGAGGAATCTGCGGAGTTGCTCGGTTTCGTCGAACGCGGCCTCGGGGAACTTGCGGAGTTGGGCTACGAAATCCTGGATTGGGACTTGGTTTACTGCGGTGGCCATGGGCTGCTCCCGAAGAAGTATAACGCAGCTGAGGTTGGGCTAACGGCTCGAAAACCTTTAACACAGGGGTCACAGGGGAACACAGGGTAGGGCAACATCATTCTATGAACATGCAATCGCCGTAGGAGTAGAAGCGGTAGCGCTCGGCGACTGCGTGTTCATAGGCTGCCAGGACATTTTCGCGTCCGCCGAAGGCGCTTACCAGCATGAGCAACGTGGATTGCGGCAGGTGGAAGTTCGTCAGCATCGCCTTAACGACTTTGAATTCGAAACCTTTTTCGGGATCTGGGTAAATGAAAAGGTCGGCTGCTGCCGGGCCGGCGGCGATTGTTCCTGCGCCTACTCGAATGGAATGTTCGAGCGTGCGAACGGTTGTGGTGCCGACTGCGATTATGCGGCGGCCGGTGCGGAGCGCGAGATTGATGGCCGAAGCGGCGCTGGCGGGGATGGAATAGGGTTCGGAGTGGAGTTTGTGATCTTCGACGCGATCGACGCGGACCGGCTGAAAAGTTCCCAGGCCGACGTGCAGCGTTATCTCGGCAGTCTCGATGCCGCGCTGATGGATCCGGTCGAGAATCTCCGGGGTGAAATGGAGGCCGGCTGTGGGCGCGGCTACTGATCCGCGCTGCTGGGCATAGACGGTTTGATAGCGCTCGCGATCGCGGAAAGAATCTGGGCGCGCGATGTAGGGTGGGAGTGGGATGTGGCCGATGCGATCGAGAGTGGCGAAGAAATCATCGTTATTCTTTAGCTGAAAGCGGAGGTGGCGCTCGCCGAACTCGGCGCGCGTCAGGACCTCGGCCTGGAGTTCATCTTGATCACCGAAGAAGAGGCGCTCGCCGACTCCGATTTTGCGGCCGGGTCGAACGAGGCACTCCCAATCGTTGGGGTCGGTTGCGAGTTGGCAAGTGAGAAGGACTTCGATGCGGCCGTGGGCACCTTCGCGGCGGCCATAAAGCCGGGCCGGAAAGACGCGGGTATTGTTGAAGACGACGAGATCGCCGGGTCGCAGAAGGTCGGGGAATTCGCGAAACAGGCAATCGGCATGGCGGCCGCTGGTACGCTGCAGATGCAGCATACGCGATCCGTCGCGGGCGGCGAGGGGTTGCTGGGCGATGAGTTCGTCGGGAAGGTGAAAGTGGAAATCGGAAACCCGCACGGTGTCAGATTATAAGTGGGAATGGGGGCGGAGATTGGAGGCTGGCGTGGTACGCAAACTAAAGCGGTTTATCGCCTATTCCATTGGCAATTTGTTTGTCTGTTTTCGTAAATTTGTTTGTCTGTTCGGGCCAAGTGCGGTAGTATGCGGGGGCTGAAGCTTTAGCCGCTTTTTCGTCGCTCCCCCGAGAGTGTATTTCCATGTCCGCTGAACGGAAACACAGGGAAGAAATTGTCCGCTACGGGCGGATGCTGCACGAGCGCGGGTTCGTGGCGGCGATGGACGGGAATCTGTCGGTCCGGCTGGACCGTAACAGGATTCTGGTGACCCCCACCTGTGTGAGCAAAGGGGCAATGCGCGCCCGGGACATGGTGATTGTGGACCTGGAAGGCAGGCGGGTGGCGGGACGGCGGAATGTGACCAGCGAGATTGGGATGCACTTGCTGGTGTACCGGACGCGGCCTGACATTCAGGCGATTGTGCATGCGCATCCGCCGACCGCGACGGGATTTGCCGCGGCGGGCATGGCGCTGACCGAGCCGCTGGTTTGTGAAGTGGTGATGGGATTGGGATGCATTCCGCTGGCGCGCTACGGCACACCGGGGACTTCGGAACTGGCGAAGACGCTGGAGCCATACGTTCCGCACTACGACGCCATTCTGATGTCGAATCACGGCGTGGTGACCTACGGGGATACGATCGAACACGCCTATATGAAGATGGAGACCGTGGAACACTTTGCGCAGATTGCGCTGGTCACGCACCTGCTGGGGCGGCAGCAACCGCTAAGCGGGGTTGACATCGAGAAGCTGATGCTGGCGCGGACGAAATATTTCGGCGGGAAGATGACTGCATCGATGATGCCGATGGCGATCGTGAGAGAGCCAGAAAAAGTTAGTTGAGCGGATCTGGTCTCGCTGTCTACTGGTCTATCTCAAAGCAAAATCCTGAGCTTGCGGCAGTGTGAAGAATGTGCCTTGCTGCGCTCGGCTGGACGGGCGAAGGCGCCCGTCCCCACATGAGCCCATCCCCACACCAGCCTGTCCGCACACATCCCCGCACATTCCTGATTCCTGACTTCTTCTGATTTATTCCCCTCCTATGCGGAAGCGGAAGCCGGCGCGGAAGTTTACTGGCAACGCGGGATAGCCGAGGACTTCGTTGTAGCGGCGATCGAGGGCGTTTTCGATATTTGCGTAGGCGGTGACGCGGTGGTTGATGGAATACCATCCCCCGAGATCGGCGCGGACGTAGCCGGCGGCGCGGTCGATGTTGAAGCCGTCGAAATCGGAATCGGCGCGCGGACCTACGAAACTTCCGCTTAAGTTTCCACCCCATCGGGTTCCGAGATAACTGAGCAGGGTGGTTGCCGAATGCTTGGGGCGGCGCAGCAAGGGATCTCCCGGGGCATAGGGAAAGCTGCAAGGATTTGCCGGCGTGCATGCCGGATTTTCAAGAATTTGGGTCGAGGTATAGGTGTAAGCCGTGATTAGCAACAACCTTGGGTGAATCCTGCCCTGCAGCTCAACTTCGGCTCCCTGAGCGAAAGACTGCTCCAGGTTGAAGAATTGGTACGCGCCCGAGGAGGTGGGCACAGCCTCAATCTGATCGTGGAAAAGATTGTTGAAGTAGGTTGCGTTCAGAGCCCAGCGGCCGGCAAACAGTTTCTGCTCGAAGCCAGCTTCAAAGGATCGAGTGCGCGCCGGCAAAAGGGCACGGTTTGAGGTGTAGTCGTAGGCAATTTCGCCAAAAGCTTGGTAGAGCGCGGGCTCCATGTAGCCGACGGCGTAGGAAAAACGGAGGCGCGTTCCCGAAAACAGTTCTCCGCCGCGCAGCGCGAGCAGAGTGAGCGCCACCCGGGGCACGCCGATGTTACCGTAGGCGCTGCTGTGTACGAAACGCCCGCCGGCAATCGCTGAGAGCCTGCCCAGTATTAATTGTTGTTGCAGGTATGCGTCCTGATCGAGGCGCTGGCCGGAAGCGGGAGGCGGGGAATTCTGGTCGCTCACGACGCCATTTTCGCTTTCGACGCGATAGCCGAAGGTGCTGTGGGTCCAGCTCCGTTCCGAGTAGTCACCCTGATATTCGGAACCAACGTGGTTGATGCGGGTGTTGTAGAGATCCGCGTAGTTGTCGTAGCTGTCGGCGGGAGGGTTGAGGTTTGAATCAGTGTAACGATAGAGGGAGTCGAAAACGGTGAAGCGATGCTGCCACCCCGAAGGGGCGGCCACGGTAAGCTCCACGCTTCCGAGAGTATTATTCAGATGCGCGGATTCGCTGGAATCGGGAACGAGAAGCGGATCGCCATTGAAATTCCACTCTCCGGGCAAGCCGGTATAGCTGTTGGAGTGGCGGCCGCGCAGGCGCAGTGTGACTTTGTCGGTGATCGCCAGGCCAAGGTTTGCGCCCTCGAGCGAATCCGAGTACGCGTCGTTCACGCCCAGCCCGGTGCTGTTGAATTGATCTCCGAACAGGTTGTAGTCGAAGCGTCGGTTGGCGCCGGCCAGAGACGTGTAGCCGTTGGCCGTTCCGAAATTCCCACCGTCGGCGCCGAAACGAAGTTCTGGCGTGCGAGTGCTTCCGGTGCGCGTCCACACCTGCACGACGCTGGTCATGGCATCGGAACCGTACAAGGTGCTCTGCGTCCCCCGCAGAAATTCGAC
>Ga0210383_10002436_pt1 | contig 16817 bp, 13 predicted proteins | sample IncBWC14OmetaG_FD_160072 | JGI IMG/M metagenome (GOLD analysis project Ga0210383, IMG submission 160072) | Forest soil microbial communities from Barre Woods Harvard Forest LTER site, Petersham, Massachusetts, United States - Inc-BW-C-14-O ...
CCCAATCCAACGTTTTCATCGTCGGGTTTGGCCGCGAACCACTGTTGCTGTTCCGCCATGGCCGCGGAGTCTGCCGCGAGAAAGGCAAGTCCATACTGGGTTACTCGGAATTCCACACGGTCCATTTTCCGTGCCTGCACGTCGCGAATAATCTGCCGTGTTTCGTCGAATCGTTGCAAGGCCATGGTGTAGTTGGTGAGATTCTCAAAATAAATCGCCGTGTCTGGCCCCAAGCGCGCGGCTTGCTGAGTTAACTCCAGGGCTTTTTCATACTGGCCTTCTAAGGCATAAATAAGGCCTCGGTTGTTGTATGCTCCCGGTTCGCGCGGGTAACTGTCGATTTGTTCCTGATAAGTCTGGGCCGCTTTGTCCAGCTCTCCAGTCACATTGCGATAGTAGGCGGCGGTGATCGACATTTTTTCCCGTTCGCTGGCATGGTCGCGCAACTCGAATGCTCGGGTGTAATACTCGGTGGCGCGCCCTAACTGGCCGAGGGCGTTGTAATCGCCGCCCACGATTCTGTAGCCCATGGCAAAATTCGGATCCAGCTCGATCGCACGCTGGTGATATGGCAGGGCTGCATCGGCGCCTTTTTCGTTCGAGGCTTTTTCGCCGAGGCTGTATGCCTTCAATGCTTCGAGCGAAGACGTGGTGGCCTGTTCGAGCGGAACATCAAACTTCTGTACCGTAGCCAGCGACTCACCCAGCTCGCTGCGCAGCTTGGACGCTGCGCCGCCCAACGAATCCAGGACCTTCTCTTTGGACGCTGCCGTCACCTGCTCTTGTGCCAGCGCGTCCCCATTCTGGCAATTTACTGCCTTCAATCCGAGCACGTATTGACTGCCGAGGTTGCTGATGGAGCCGGCAATGTAGGCTTTGCTGTCGGTGCGTTGGCAAAGCTCACGCGCGATTTCAGGTGTGAGCCTCGTCCCAGGCGGACGAGTCATTTCCTGCAAGGTTTTTGCGACTTCACTCTCGGACAGCACATTCAGGAATGGTGACTGCCGCAGGGAGACGTTGAGCGCCGTTTTCAACGTGTCGTCGAAGACGGCGTCGCCAGTGCTGTTCGCGAAATCTGCAAGGACGACAGAATCTTTCTCAGTCAGGGTCTTGGTTTGACGAGAGCGATAGAAAAGGCCGGCGATCAATGCGATCGAGAGAATGGCCGCGGCCGAGCCGGCGAGCTTTGCTCGTCCGGACAGCGGGCGGCGGCTGTCCTCCCGCGGGATCGGCGTAGTGACTTTCCCGCTCTCCGTGTCACGTTTCAGGCGCTGCAGTTCGTTTCGTATCTCGGATGCGTGCTGATAGCGCAGATCGCGATTCTTTTCCAACGCCCTCGCGATGATTTGCTCCAACTGCGGCGGCAACTCAGAATTCCAGTGGCTCGGAGGAAGAGCATTCTCGTGCAAAATGGCGCCAAAGGTTGCCCCAATCGTCGGCCTGTCAAAAGTCAGATGGCCGGTCGCCATTTCATAAAGTACAACCCCGAAGGAGAAAAGATCGGTGCGCGCATCCAGAATTTTTCCCGCGACCTGCTCCGGCGCCATGTAAGCCACGGTGCCCATCGTGCTGCCGCCTGTCGTCAGTTCTTTGTCCTCGAGTGTGGGATCGTCGGAGCCGGACCCGCTCTCGATGCGCCGGCGAGTGACATCTATTTTTGCCAGGCCGAAATCAAGAACCTTGGCATGACCGCGCTTGGTTACGAAAATGTTGGCGGGTTTGATGTCGCGATGAATGATTCCGTTGGCGTGGGCAGCGTCCAGCGCATCGGCAATTTCGATGGCTAAGCCGAGCAGAATATCTGTCTCGATCGGTTTGCCCGAGATACGCCGCTTCAGCGTCATCCCGTCCAGAAACTCCATCACGATAAATGCTTTGCCGTCGTGCTCTCCAATATCGTGGATGGTGCAGATGTTGGCGTGATTGAGAGCCGACGCTGCCTGCGCCTCTCGCTGGAAGCGGCTCAACGATTGGGGATCCTTGGCAACGTCGTCAGGCAGGAATTTCAGCGCAACAAAACGATGGAGCCGCGTGTCTTCGGCCTTGTAAACCACACCCATTCCGCCACCGCCGAGCTTTTCGACGATACGGTAGTGCGAAATGATCTGGCCTAGCACTGGCGCGAATCTTACGTCTGTGAAACGGGCAAGTCAATGAATCGGGTCGCAGCGCGACGCGGGTTGTTGGTGTCAATCGCGCAGGCGGTTAGATCTTCTCCTCAGGAAACTCCACCGCCAACCCCAGCGGATCAGTGAAGCGGTTGGTCAGGTTGGCCAAGCCGGTCAGCAAGTGCAGATCGACGATCTCCGCGTCGGAGAAATGCTTCTTCAATTTCTCGAAGTCGGCGTCGGTGACGTCTCGCGAGGCTCTTGTCAGCTTTTTGGCGTAGCCGAGGGCTGTTTGTTCTTTCTCCGTGAAGCGGGAGTAGTCGCCATCTTTCAGTGCCTGCCAGTCTTCTGCGGTTAGTCCGACCCGTTTCGACGACGCCACATGATGCTGTTCGCAATAGTGGCAGCCGTTGATAAACGAGACGCGGAGATAAATCATTTCGTAAAGCTTGCGATCGAGCGATCTGCCCACACTGGAGTAGAAGGGGAGAAATGTCTTAAGCATCTCCGGACGGTTGGCTAACGCCTTCTGCGCATTGCCCGGCTTGCCGCGCAGGACTTTTTCGTAAATCTCTTTTACTTCAGGAGTAGCATCCTCCGGTTCAACTAAGGCAATGCGTGCCATGCGACCTCGCGGGGATTAAGAATTGCAGTCCGTATAATAAAGCAGCGGTGACAGAGAACGCTTGGTGAAGCCACAGGTCAAAATCGTCGGTGCGGGGTTGGCGGGATCGGAAGCCGCATGGCAATGCGTGCGCCGGGGCGTGGCCGTTGAGCTTTTCGAAATGCGGCCGGTGCGCTCGACCGCAGCCCATCAGACTGGAGACTTCGCCGAACTGGTTTGCTCGAATTCTCTGAAATCTGACAGCGAAAATACCGCACCCTGGCTGCTGAAGGAAGAGATGCGACGTTCGGGTTCGCTGTTAATAGAAATTGCGCGAGCCTGTGCCGTTCCAGCCGGGCATGCGCTAGCGGTAGATCGTGCGACCTTTGCCACTTGCGTCACCGAAGCGCTATCGCGCGAGCCGCTGATCACCATACGGCGGGAAGAAGTCGCGCACATCGACGAAGATGAGATCACAGTCATCGCTACCGGTCCGTTAACATCCGATAATCTCTCGCGGGAAATCGGACGGTTGAGTGGCGCTTCCCATCTGTTCTTTTACGATTCGATCAGCCCCATCGTTGAGGCCGATTCGATTGACATGACGAAGGTCTATCTGGCGGCGCGCTATGATAAAGGTTCGGCCGACTACATCAATTGTCCAATGTCGCGGGAGGAATATGACTGCTTTTACGACGCTTTGCTGGCGGCGCAATCCGTCGAAGAACGCGAATGGGAGAAGCTGAATTATTTCGAAAGCTGCTTGCCGATCGAAGAGATTGCACGGCGAGGACGTGACACCTTGCGCTTCGGTCCCATGAAACCCGTCGGTCTGAAAGACCCGCGTACCGGACGCATCCCCTATGCGGCAGTGCAATTGCGGCAGGAGAATCTTAGGGCCGACTCCTACAACCTGGTCGGATTTCAGAACCACCTGAAATTCGGCGAGCAAGCCCGCGTGCTGCGATTGATCCCCGGCCTCGAAAACGCTCGCTTCCTGCGCTATGGGCAGATTCATCGCAATACTTACATCAATGCTCCGACGTTACTTTCGGAGGCACTCCAGATGAAGGCGCATCCGAAGGTCTTCTTTGCGGGCCAGATCTGTGGCGTCGAAGGCTACGTGGAATCTATTGCCGCGGGACTAATGGCGGGAATTCACGCTTCGGCGCTGTCCATCGGGGCCGATCCTATAGCGCCACCGCGCGCAACGGCATTTGGATCACTGACGAACTACATCACGCATGCGGATCCCAAGAAGTTCCAGCCCGCTAACATAACATTTGACCTTTTGCCGCCGCTGGATCGGAAGGTGCGGGATCGCCAGGAACGCCATCGTCTGCAATGCGAGCTGGCGCTAAAGGACTTTGAAGGCTGGATGGAAAAAATCGGATTCGCCGTAGGAACGTAGCTTGCTACGTCCGCGGCTAGTCTGGCAAGACGGCGACCTGCGTCTCTACAGACTTACTGAACAAATCCCAGAACCATCTCGTATCACCCATTAGGACGTTGCTTTGTGCGGCTTACGTTCCACGAGCCTCCGCGTCCAATGAATCAGGATGGTCTTCCGCGATCTTATCGGCGATGTGCTTCGCACCCTGTGGTCGCACAAGCTGCGCACGTTCCTCACAATGTTTGGCATCGCCTGGGGGATTGTTTCGATCGTGCTCATGGTCGCCGCAGGGGAGGGCCTGCGCAAAGGCCAGGAAGACCAGGCCAAGACTCTGGGCAAAGATGTGATGATCGTTTTTCACGGTCGTACCAGCTTGCAAGCCGGAGGCGCACGTGCAGGGCGGGCCATTCACTGGGAAGATCCGGACGTGGCAGCGGTGCAGGCCGACGCGCCCGATTGTCAGTACGCCATTCCGGAACTGGAGCAGGAAGATGTTCGCGCTCATAGCAACTACAACAACGCAGCGTTCCTGATAACCGGTTCGCTGCCGCCGTTTCAGGAAATTCGCAGCCTCGACGTAGGGCAAGGACGTTTCTACGACTGGGACGACACGCGCGAAGGTCGCCGCGTAGCATTTCTGGGCAGCGATGCCTCGAAGCAACTTTTTCCAGGCCGCAATCCTGTCGGCGAGAACGTCTATCTGAACGATTTCCCTTACGTCGTCATCGGTGTGATGGCAACGAAGAAACAGGATTCCAGCTACGACGGCTGGGACGTGAACAAGATTTTCATTCCTTTTGGCGCTATGCGCCGCGACTTTCCCGACAAACCTCCGGGCACACCCACGACTTTCGATCAGTTGTTGGTGACGCCCAAAACAGTCGAGCAACATGAGAGCTGCAAACGCGAAGTTCGGGTGGCGCTCGGACGCATGCACAACTTCGACCCGCATGACAAAGAAGCATGCCCCATCTGGGATACGGTGCAGGAGGCGCAAGCATTCCGCCAGATGACCGACGGCATGAAATATTTCTTGGGCGCAGTCGGCGTGGTTACGTTGTTTCTGGGCGGCCTCGGAGTCATGAACGTGATGATGGTCGCGGTGCGTGAGCGCACACGCGAAATTGGCGTCCGCAAAGCGCTGGGCGCGCCTGCTCATACCATCTTGCGGCAATTTTTTCTGGAAGCGCTGCTGATCGCCGTTCTAAGCGGCGGCGTTGGATTGGGAGTGGCCTACGGGATTTGCTCCCTGGTCGATCTGCTGCCGATGCCGGATTTCTTCGCCGGACTCCTGCCGACGTGGAAATCAGGATTGATGGCGTGCGGTCTGCTGGGCGCGATCGCAGTGTTGTCAGCTTTGTATCCCGCGCGGAAGGCGGCTTCTGTGGATCCGATCGAAGCTCTTAGATTCGAGGCAGGCGGCTAGAGGTATAAACCACAAAGGACACAGAGGTACACGAAGAAACCGTCCGACCAAGCTGTGAAGCTTCGTGTCCTCTGTGGTTAAACGCCCGCGGTTTCCAAAAGCCATGCTGATTGAAATCATTCGCGAAGCCTGGATCGCCCTCAAGCGCAACACCACGCGCAGCCTGTTGACCATGCTTGGTATCGTGTGGGGCATCACGACGGTCACGCTGCTGATCGCCTACGGCAGCAGCTTCCGCCGAATCCTGGTTGGCGGTTTCGATGCGTTCGGCAAGAGTGCAGTGATCTGCTGGCCACAGCAGACCAGCGAGCAGCCCGGCGGACAGCGCGCCGGCAAGAAAGTGGTTTTCGAGCAGGCCGATGTCGACATGGTCAAAGAAACCGCGCCCCTGGTGAAACACGTTTGCCTTGAGACCGTGCACCGGCCTGGCATCGCCTACGGCGACCGCATGGTCGGAACCGCGGCCGTCCGCGGTGTTTGCCCGGAGTACGGAGAGATGCGCAACGAGGTTCCTGCAGAGGGTCGTTGGATCAACGCCAGCGACGAACTGGAACGGCGGCGCGTAGCCTTCCTCGGCGGACGCGTTCGAGAGCAGTTGTTCAGCGGGCGTCCAGCCGTTGGGGAGACGGTGACTATCGGCGGCGTGCGCTTTACCGTGATCGGCGTCATGGCCCGCAAGATTCAGCTCAGCAACTACTTCAGCAGCGACGACGATTCGGTTTGGATTCCCTATTCCGCCGCCGGAGATCTCTGGAACACACGCGACGCGGCAGTGTTGATCTTTGCTCCTGTCGCGCCGCAATTCGAAAAGAAAGCCATGGCGCAGGTGCTGGCTGCGGTCGCAACCCGGCAACAGTTCTCGCCGACCGATCCGAAAGCAATTCAGATGTTCGGACGTGACGAGTTCCGCCCGGTGATTGACGCACTGACTATCGGACTGCAAGTGTTGCTCACCTTCATCGGGACTTTAACTCTCGGCATCGGTGGCGTCGGGGTGATGAACATCATGCTGGTTTCAGTCGATGAACGCATTCGCGAAATCGGCCTACGCCGCGCCTTGGGTGCGAGAAAACGCCACATCAAGTTCCAGTTCCTGGCAGAGACTCTTCTCATCATGATGTTAGGCGGCGCAATCGGCGTGTTACTGTCCTATGCAATTGCCGCGGCCGTGGGTACGTTGCCTTTGATGGGACCATTGTTTGAAGACGAGTCCGGCAAAGGCGATATCCATCTGCAAATCTCCCTGATGACGGTCACGCTATCGACGTTGGTACTGCTGGTGGTTGGGGTAATCAGCGGCCTGGTGCCAGCCCTGCGCGCCTCCAAGTTGGACCCAGTCGAAGCCCTCCGCTACGAATAAGAACAGTCACGGATCACACGGATTACCACGGATTAAGAACATAAGGATAGAAGAAAAAGAATTATCCGTGCCGATCCGTGAAAATCCGTGGCCGCAGCTCCTCTGTTCCGACAAATCATTTGACCCCATTCCGAGTTAGCGGTACCTTTCTGCCAGTTCTTCGCGAGGTGCCTGCTTGCCGATTTTCGCCGTCGATGCAGTCGATCCCGCCTTGCAACACACCAAGGAACAACTTTTTCACCCATTCCGCGCGGCACAGTGGGCGAAGCTTGCGCTAGTAGGTTTTCTCGCCGGCGAACTCAGTTCTGGGGGATGCAACGGCAGCAGTTTCCGATCGCCTGGTCGTCCCGGCGGCCAGCACCTGCCTTTGCCGCACGTAGATCCTCTGTTGTATGCCTCGTTATTCGCTCTGCTGATCGGCCTGATCGCGGTCCTCTGGATATTGTTTGTCTACGTAAGCAGCGTGATGCGCTTCGTCCTGTTCGACAGTGTGATCAACAAGCGCTGCGAAATCCGGCGCGGCTGGGCTCGTCGACATGCGGCCGGGCTTCGTTATTTTGTATGGCAATTGCTACTTATCCTCGCGATGGCCATCGGCATGGCCATCCTGATTGGAGTTCCCGTCGCTTTTGCCCTTGCCGCGGGATGGATAAAAGATCCGCGCCAGCATCTGGCACCGCTCATCCTGGGCGGCATTTTCGTGTTCTTTGTCGTGATCGGCTTCGTTTTGCTCTCTTTGGTCATCCACGTCCTAACGAAAGACTTCGTCGTGCCCCAGATGGCGCTCGAAAATATCGGCCCCTTTGAAGGCTGGCGCCGCCTATTGCCCATGCTCCGATCGGAGAAGGGCAGCTACGCCGGTTACATCGGCATGAAAATCATTATGGCCCTTGCCGCTGCCGTGATGATAGGCATTGCTACGTTCATCGTAGTCCTAGTCTTGCTGATTCCGGTCGGCGGCTTTGGCATCGTTGCTGTGTTGATCGGAAAAACTGCCGGTCTAACCTGGAACCTGTACACGATTACGCTGGCAGTCGTCCTGGGATGCATCGTGCTCGCAATACTCTTTTACGTAATCGCTCTGATCTCGGTGCCTGCGATCGTGTTCTTCCCCGCTTATTCCATCTACTTCTTCGCGTCGCGCTATCCGGCCTTGGACGCCCTCCTTCGGCCGCCGCCAGCGGCGCCCTTGCAGCCGCCATTGTTGCCACCGGAGCCGATCGCGTGAGGCAGAGTCACCGTTGTTTGTGGTCGTGCGTCCAGGAGAAGCGCCGCCCGAGAATGCATTTGATAATCAGATGATCGGTTGCAGCGGTCGCCCCGATGCCAACCCCAAAATTGAACTCCCACTCTGGCCCCAGGTCGAGGTCGATGGCAGGGACGAACTGCTGTTGCTGCTCGTGGAGCGGGCTGAAATCTGTGATCGGCCCCCAGGAACCGTAATACTCCAACCCGCCTGCGATTCTCTTGGTGATGTCGTAGCTGAACTTAAAATTGGGCGAGAACACAACGCCCTGGTTCACGCCCGGTCCATGGAACGAGCGGTCGAGCGTGGGATTGAAGCTCAGATACCAGCGCCCGATTTTCTTGTCAACGATGGGGCGGATCTCCCACGTCCAGGTGTCGGCAGAGTAAGAAGGACGCTGGTAGCCGATTTCGTTCGACAAGCTCACTCCCACCGGCCAGTGCCATGACTCGGGAATACGGAAGCGCGGACGAATGTGATCGCCTACCCATTGCCATCCCTCATTAGGCTGAATGCTAGTGAAAATGTAGAACCCGGTCTCGAACCAATCGTTAATGCCTTGCGTGATTTCCACGGTCTCGTGTTCGGCATGGTTGGTGGGCAGAACGCCGTCAACCACCGTTGTGCTGCCTTCTACGGTGAAGTTGGAGTGCAGTTCGACCATGGTGTGCTTGGGTGGAACCAGATCCGAACCGTAAACTTGGATTTCGTAGTTGTCTTGCGCCCAGGCAGGAGTGATTGCTGCCAAGAGGAGAATCACTCCGAAAGATACCGACATTAAGACCGAGAACCGTCCGATACGCATGCTTGCTGCGCGGCAAGAACGGCCGCGACTTGATGTCTTTCATCATGCACGGCAGCGCAACGCGGTGCAAGAGCGATGGCGAAACCCCACCCCGGTGGAACTCACTTGCGAAGTTGGGTGATAGGCTTCCATGGCGGGCCATTGGCAGTGGCTATCATTGGGAGGAGGCATGGAAGCGTTTGAGAAAAAAGTGCGGGACAGTTTTGGCCGGCAGCTCTTCATGTCCGCTATTGGGGCGGAGATGATTTCGGTTGGCCGTGGCAGTATTGAGATTCGATTTCCGTTCAGCTCTAAACTGACCCAGCAAAATGGATTCGTGCATGCGGGCGCGATCACCAGCATTATGGATTCCGCCTGTGGCTATGCGGCTTTAAGCGTCGCGCCGCCGGAGGCCGACGTTCTCAGCGTGGAATTCAAAGTCAACCTTCTGGCTCCGGCAGTAGGGGAATCGTTCGTGGCTCGCGCGTCAGTGAAACGTGCCGGCAAAAAGCTGGCCGTCTGTACTGCCGATGCCTTTGCCGTACGAGCGGGCGAGGGAAAACTGATTGCCACCATGCTGGCCACGATCATGAATATAGATTCGAAAGCTTAATCCCGTGCCCGGTTCTTGATCCAGATCGGCGAGCCCACGAATCCGAATGCCTTTCGGAGTTGATTCTCCAGAAATCGCTGGTAGGAAAAGTGCAGTTTCACCTTGCGGTTAGTGAACAACACAAACGTTGGCGGGGACACTCCTGCTTGCGTCATGTAATAAATCTTGACCTGCTGCCGCGCTGGGACTGATGCGCGTTCGAAGTCGATAAATTTCAGAAAACGGTTCATCTCCGCGGTTGGAATTCGTTTTCGCCGCTCGGCGGCCACCTCCTCCAGCGTAGGCAAAATCTTCTCCGTCCCTTTACCGGTAGCCGCAGAGACAAATAACACTGGCGCGTAGCTCAGGAATTTAAGATCGTAGCGAACCCTCTGCTCGTAAGCCTCTCGATCAGCCGGACTCTTGCTCTCGCGAATGCGTGTCGATTTCGTCTCGCGCCCGGCCTTTTTCTGGCCGCTGGTTACCAGATCCCACTTGTTAACGATAATAATTACCGATCGGCCGCTTTCGTGGGCATAACCGGCGATGGTGGCATCCAGCGCATTCACACCTTCGGTTGCGTCGATCACCAGCAGCGCGATGTCAGCCGCGTCAAGATGCTTGCGCGCCATCACAACGGAAAGCTTTTCCGCCATCAGGTGAGTCTTGCCTTTGCGCCGGATTCCAGCAGTGTCAATAAAGCGAAAAGTCTTGCCGTGAATCTCGATGACCTCATCGACGGCATCGCGGGTCGTGCCCGGAATCGGAGAAACAATCGCTCGCGAGGTGCCAGTAAGCCGGTTCAGCAGAGTCGATTTGCCAACGTTAGGATGCCCGATTATCGCAACCTTGACTTCTTTGGGCTCGGGCACGATCTCGCCTTCCGCCAAGTCCGTGGGTTCCTCGGTGGTGATTTCATCTTCAACAGTTTCCGGCGTCGCGGTTTCGAGGTGTAAAGCTTCGAACACCGCTTCCAGCACATCGTCAACGCCGCGCCCGTGTTCAGCAGAAATTGGAAACAACTTTCTGATTCCCAGGCGATGGAATTCATCAATCAGCGACTGCTGCTTGTCGCTATCGATCTTGTTAACCGCGAGAAACACCGGCTTGCCGCCGCGAAGCAGCAACCGGGCAACATCAAGATCGGGCGCGGTGAGTTCGCTGCGCCCATCGACTACGAGAATAATCGCATCAGCTTCTTGCAGGGCAACCTTGGCTTGACGAAAAATTTCTGCCGGAATGAAGTCCTTTTCGTCAGGCTCGATTCCACCGGTGTCTACAATGCGCAGGCGGTGTCCGCGAAAGTGCGCTTCGCCGTAGAGACGGTCGCGAGTAATGCCGGGTTCATCGCCAACAATGGCGCGCCGTGAGCCCACGATGCGATTAAACAGCGTCGATTTCCCAACGTTAGGCCGGCCAACGATGGCGATGGTGGGAACGCCAACCGTCACCGGCGCGCTCATCGAGTTGGAATTGATTCTGGTCAAAGGCTTGCAGAGATCGGGACGTGTGCTAAAACGTAGCAAGCTACGTTTCTACAGCGGGACTACTGTAGAGACGTTGCTTGCAACGTCTCTGGCTTATTATAGAGACTCCGTGGCTCCAACCCGTCAGCCCGTACCTGGTGGCATCCCCGGCGTGAAGAAACATGCTGGCTCGCTGTACCAGTTCTTCGCCCCTGGAGGTGTGCTCTCCCGCACCCATCCGGCCTACGAGTTTCGCCGCGGACAGCTTCAGATGGCCCAAGCCGTCGAGCAAGCCCTCGAAGAAAAACGTCATCTCATCGTCGAAGCCGGCACCGGAACGGGGAAAACTCTGGCCTACCTCGTCCCCGTAATTCGCTCGGGCAAGCGCGTGATCATTTCGACCGGCACCAAGAACCTGCAGGAGCAACTCTTCCATAAGGATATCCCTTTTCTTGAGCAAGCGTTGTTTCCCGACGGCGAAGGCCGGCTCAACGTCTGCTACATGAAGGGGCGCAACAATTATCTGTGCCGCAAGAAACTCTACGACCTCACCGATCAGCCGGTGCTTAGCGGACTGGAAGAGATCGAGCACTATCGCGCCATCGCCGCATGGGAGAAAACCACCCAAACCGGAGACCGCGCCGAACTCGCGGAACTTCCCGAGGCCAGCGCTCTCTGGCACAAGATCGATGCACGTTCCGACGCTTGCATCGGCCAGAAATGCAGTTCGTTCGACGAATGCTTCATCACGGAAATGCATCGCCGGGCGATGGAGAGTGACATCATCATCGTCAATCACCATCTGTTCTTCGCCGATCTCTCGATCAAGCAGCAGCGCGAATACGCGCCCGACACCGGAATCTTGCCGGAGGTGGGTGCGGTTATCTTCGACGAAGCCCACGAACTGGAGGATGTGGCTGGCAGCTACTTTGGGATTTCCGTCAGCAACGGACGATTAGAAGAGTTATGCCGTGACGTCGAAGCCTCACTGCAGCGAAACCACATGCTTTCAGTCTCGATCTCAAGCGCGGTGAAAAGTCTGCGCGAGCGCTCGATGTTCTTCTTCGCATTGCTTCCCCAAGGCGAAGGCAGATTTTCCTTCGAGAACCGTCGCGACTTCCTGGAAGAAAATGGCGACGAGTTTACCTCGTTGCAGCAGTCGCTCGCCCGCTTGGTCTCGGAACTCGAAAACCTGCCGTCCAAGCCCGAGGAGGTTTTCAACTTCGCCCGACGCTCGCAGGAACTGCAGGTGCAACTCGGTTTCCTGATGGAATCGCAAGACCATAACACCGTTTTCTGGATCGAACGCCGCCGCGGCGGCCGCGACAAATTCAATGTCTACCTGCAGGCCACGCCGATCGACGTAGCGCCAATCCTGAAGACCTGCCTGTTCGATAATCTCGACTGCGCCGTCCTGACTTCCGCCACGCTCGCGGTCGGCGGAGGCTTCGAGTACATGCGCCGCCGCCTTGGACTGGAGCACACGCGCGAATCCGTTTTACCCTCGCACTTCGATTACGAAAGCCAGGCGCTGCTCTACGTGCCGCCCGACCTGCCTGATCCGCGCACTCCGCAATTCGCAGCCAGGGCGGCCGACCGCATCCGCCGCCTGCTCGAAATCACCCGCGGCCGCGCCTTCGTGCTGTTTACCAGCTACGCCCAAATGAACGATGTCTATCAGCGTCTGCTCGGAGAAATCGACTTTCCGATGTTGTTGCAGGGCGACGCGCCGAAAACCGCCCTGCTCGAAGAATTCCGCCTGACGCCTCACGCCGTCTTGTTCGCGACCTCATCGTTCTGGCAAGGCGTCGACGTGCAGGGAGAACAACTCAGCTGCGTGATCATCGACCGCCTGCCCTTCGCCGTTCCCAGCGACCCAGTCGTCGCAGCCCGAGTAAAATCCATTGACGCCGAGGGCGGCAACGCGTTCTTTCAATACCAGGTTCCGGCCGCAGTGATCACGCTGAAACAAGGCTTCGGACGCCTGATCCGCTCCTTGCACGACCGTGGCCTGCTCGTGCTCCTCGACAACCGGATTTTGAAAAAACAATATGGGCGAGTATTTATTGAGAGCCTGCCAAACTATCGCAAGACTACCGAGATGGGTGCCGTTGAGGAGTTCTTTGGAATTATGTGAAGAATGCACCGGGTGCATTAATATGACAGAACTCGGCATCAAACCATTTGAGAGGACACTGGATGCTCAAGCAAGTAGGAATGGCAGTCGCGATATTATTCTTTCTTACGTCACTGGCGCTATGCCAGACACAAGGTCATTATGACGCCAGCTTCAACAGCGCGCTGATTTTCACTCGGTCATCCGACGCAAATGCCGTTCAACAAAGCGCCACGATTGCGGCAAACTATTTCGGCACCTTTCGACTGCGCTTGAACAAAAAGTCCAAGAATTCCCTGATATTCAACTACGGATACGCCAAGAATTCTCAGGTTTATCAGACCAACTTCAATTACCACCAACTGGACACCATTCACGAATACACCGCGGCTTATGTCCGCAACTTTTATGAAAAGGGAAAATTTCAGCCGTTCTTTCTGATCGGAGCCGGAGCGCTGGGCTTTTATCCTCGAAGCACCTGGGTGTTTTTTCCGCCTATCCAGCCCAACAATATCCCCAATAACATTCAGATCAATGTCAACGCCACATCACAGTGGGAACCTGCGATTCTCTACGGTGGCGGCGTGGACTACGCCCTGCCCTGGAAATTCGCTCTCCGCCTGCAATACCGCGGACTCATTTACAACAACCCAAGTTTCAACGTGAACAACTTGAACAACAGCGCCATAAGCTTCGTCTCGGGATACCGAGGCCACATGGCCGAGCCCTCAATCGGCCTGGTCTTCCGATTCTAGCGGAAACGCCAGTTTTGAACTTGTAGCGCCGGCATCTTGCTGGCTGTCTCCACGACGCCCCCGCCGTTTGGTTAGGCGAGCCGAGACAAGGTGAAAATAAGTCTTGTCTTTGATCCGTGGGTATCGGCAAAATCCGTGGCCGATGTGTTAAGAGCTCAACGCCGCCTTGCGCAGCTTCCGGCTTTCCGCCAGCAAGGCCATCGAGTGCATCAGGTTCTGCAAAGTCACAATACCAATCAGGCGTTCGTCTTCAACCACCGGGATAATGCTGAGATTGCGGGCGGTCAATTTGCGGAAGGCTGACGCCAGCGATTCCTTCTTCTGCGCCACTTCGAAGATGCGGTTCATCACCGCCTGTACATATCCATTTCCCTCAGCCCGCAGCGCCGCCAGAATCTTCTGTTTCGAAATCACTCCCACCATGTCGCTGCCGCGAATGACCGGGAAATCATCCTGCAGCGAGTGCACCGCTTTCTCCAAAGCATCTTCCAAAGTATCCGCGGGAGACAGCGTGGCGAAGTCGGTCAGCATAACGTCTTCCAGCCGAACCGTTTCGAGCACCGACTGGAACACCGCTGAACGCTCCTCCAGTTGTGCCGCCACAAACAGGAAGAATCCGATCATGGTCAGCCAGACATAAGCCGGCTGCAGCATTCCCGTCAGCATGAACACAGTGGCGAAGCCCCGGCCAATCGATACCGCGCGACGCGTAGCCCGCACCGAATCCATCCGCCGGCTGAAAAGTGCTCGCAGCACCCTCCCCCCATCCATTGGATAAGCAGGCAGCAGGTTGAATAGGGCAAGCCACAGGTTTGCCCACACCAGACTGCGAGGCAGATTTCCGGAGAAAATGTAAGGCTTTGTCCACAGATGGACCTCGGGCGCCACGGAAAGCAAAACGCCCGCAGCCAGCGCCGCAACCATGAGATTGACCAATGGCCCAGCCACGGCGATGCGCACATCTCTTTTCCAGGTCAGAATTCCCGGCTCAAGCGGGCGCTGAGTTTCATCCAGCAAGGTAACTCCGCCGATGGGCAGCAAAATGATCGCCTTCGCGGGAAGTCCCGCCCGCATGCCCACCAACGCATGTCCGAGTTCGTGCAGCACCACGCTGCCGAAAATAATTCCCACCAAAGCCAGACTGCGCGCGGGGTTAGCCGCATCATGCCCCGCCGACTCGGTGAACCACATCGGGATCAGTAACAAAAAAAACGTCAGGTGAATACGGAGTTCGACTCCGAAAATCCGACCCGCCGGAATAGACCAATTCCTCATCGTAAAACCTGCACCTTCTTGTCCCTCTATTCTATATAGTTAGACGCCACAACGCTGTCCGAAGGTGCGGCCGTCATAATCAAAGGTGCTTGACCGAGCGCAAAACCCAATCCGTAGAAACATAGCTAGCTATGTTTCTACAGCCGACGATTCGTATCAGGATATGGCTTTAGCCATATCATAGAGCGCGTGAATAGGCCGGCTTCGGCCGCTGACCTGAACATCGGGAACGGCCACGTGCCGTTGTCCTCAAACCCGCCATGAGAGTAATCGCCGGAAAATATCGCAGCCGTCAACTACGCTCCCTCCCCGGCCTCGACCTCCGCCCTACCGCCGACCGCGTGCGCGAAACACTATTCAACGTACTCACCGCAGGGAACCCATCCGCGTTGGGAGGAACAGTCTGGTTCGATCTCTTCGCAGGCACGGGCGCGGTAGGCATTGAAGCGTTAAGCCGCGGCGCAAGCATGATTCACTTCGCAGAATCGTCCACCCGCGCCGCCGAGATAATAAAAAAGAACCTGACCTCGCTGGGGATCACCACCGGCTTCCAAATTATCAACCGAGATTCCATCCGAGGCCTGCGCTTACTCGATTCAGCCAAGATCACCGCCGACATCGTCTTCCTCGACCCCCCTTACGAAATGGAAAAGGCCTACAAGCAAAGCCTGCAGGCACTCTCGAGATCACACACACTAAAGCCCGAGAGCATAGTCATCGCCGAACACCAAAAGAAATTTGATCCGGGAGAAGCCTTCGAATCGCTGCGCAGATACAGGAAGCTGGAGCAAGGGGATGCAGCCCTCAGCTTTTATCACCTGGCTCCTGCTCAGTAGAATGTCGCAGAATTACATCAGAAGTTCGTTCGTCCGCCGCACGATCGGGTGCTGCATCTCCTGCAGATCATTCTTCACCTGGTTAAGCCCGTAAACGCACTGCTCAAAATGACTCGACAGGCTGGCGAACAAGGGCGCAACTTTCGTGTATTCGAAATGCTCGAACTTGGAGACGATGTAATAACTCTCCTTGCCCGCTTTCATCCAATCCACGAAATTCTCCACCCGGTTGCGGCGCAGGCGGAAACTATTGATGCTCTCTGGAAACATGCCGGCAAAGAAAAGTGTGTAATCTCCAATATGTTTGCGAACCTGGCGCTCGCGATCGAAGGAAGGCGCAGGGCCATAAATTGGATTCGATTCGATCAGCATCTCACCAACATCGGTCAGAGGCCTGCCGGCTTCATTGCGAATCTTGAACAACTGCTCAACTTCGCAAAACTCGGCCATCAGACGCGCGACATAATTCACGATCTGTGGATCGCGAATCCCAATCTCCTCTGCGTAGTGCCGTCCGATAAGCTCAACAAACAACTGTTGCAGCGGGTGCGATTCCGGAATCATTTTTCAGGGCCCCCAAACTCCGCCTCCACAGCGGAATTCCAATCGTTGCGTGATGTTTTATCGCGATCACGCCAGGAACGCAAGTGACTTTTGTAAGTCACAACGATCTACTTTTCTTATGGTGCGCAATTGTGGCAAAAGGTTTCTCGCTGAACGATTGGCAGCCCTGTAGTTCGACTGCTGATCGTCGTGTTAGCCTCAAGTTACAATCAATCGCAGGAGGTGATTTCGCTTTAATGACACGACAGAACATTTCAAGCGGCGCACCCTGGGAACCGCTCGTTGGTTACTC
>Ga0210383_10002438_pt1 | contig 16810 bp, 11 predicted proteins | sample IncBWC14OmetaG_FD_160072 | JGI IMG/M metagenome (GOLD analysis project Ga0210383, IMG submission 160072) | Forest soil microbial communities from Barre Woods Harvard Forest LTER site, Petersham, Massachusetts, United States - Inc-BW-C-14-O ...
CATCCATCTCAAAGACGTCATGAAAAAGCGCGGTCGCTGTTGCGACACGGTCTACACCAGCCTTTTCATTGGTGACAACAACTGGCCCGCGATAAGAGCCGCAATCACCAAGGTGGGCTACGACGGGTGGTTGATTCCTGAAATGGAAGCTCGCTACCGTTACGCGCAGGACCAGCAATTTTATGACACCGCGGCCGACGTGGACCGCCTGATTTCCGGTCGTCTGTGAACGACGGTGCTCGAATGAATATTTCGCGCCGATATTTTCTGAGTGCCGCCGCTGGCTCTGCCGTCACCCTTTGGTCATTCCGCTCGATTGGATTAGAAGCGCCAGCTTCTTCACCTGAAAGCGTGCACGATTGCGCGCTGCTCGACCTGAACGCGCATTGTATCCTTCCCGAATCGCTGCAAGGCTATCAGGCAGCGCTCGGCGACAAATACAATCACTTCCCGGAGGCTGGGCTCAACTCAAAAAGCCCCTGTCGAATAGCAATCGTTCCCGGCCTCGGGCCGATCGACTCCGCCATGGCGGAGTCGCTATCGCGATTGCTGGACGCCGGGACTCACGTCTTATTGGAATCCGGCGCGGCGTTCTTGAGCCCGTCAGAATTTACCGCACATCAGGAAATGCTTTTTCACTATTTCGACATTGAGGTCGGCACCCCTGTCGATCTCTGGTCGAGACAGTCTGCTGAAGACGCTCTTTTTAGGCATCGCCCCCAACGACAGCCGAGCAAAAAACTGAACAGCCCCGAATCCATTCCTTATGTCAACTACTCATGGCCACGACAGACATCGGTCCGCGACTTCAGTCGAGTGCTTCCCGTGTCGGCGAAAGCGGGAGATGTTATCGGCAGGGTCGGAGTGCTACCCATCGCGTTGAAAACGCGCACGTCCGGGGGCATGCTGATTTTCCTCGGCTCGCCGCTGGGCCCGGCGCTTCGCGCGGGCGACCCCCAAGCTCGGTCCTGGTTGTTGTCGGTTACCGCGTTATGACTGGGCGCCGCTAACTTTCTGGCTTAGAAGCGACGAATTGTGGCCTTCCTGACTTTTCTAGCCCTTCGTCTGGGATGTGTGCGTTTGTTCTGATATTTCGTTTTACTTCTTTTGCTTTCGTTTATTCATCATTGGGTTTACACTCTGCGTGCGCATTTCCCGCAACAAGACCGAAGCTCACCCACGGGTGGAAGACTATGACCAACAAACTGTGCTGGAAGCGACGCCTGACTCACATTACGGCACTAACCGCCGTACTGGCCGCCAATCACGCCCCGGCCTTCGCCCAGGACATTCAGTACCGCGAAGACCCGAACGCGGAAAAGCGTATGACCTTGCTTTTGAAGGATTGGGATCCAAAGTCCATGCTGCACGCGCCCGCGCACGAGGTGCCTCGCGCAAAGTTCTACGTCATCGACATCCACAATCACGTCAATGACGCCGCGGGAGTTCACGGCGCTCAAGTCGCGCCATCCGACGTCGTAAAAGGCATGGATCAGGCCAATGTCAAAAAGGTCGTCATCTTGACTGGTATGTGGGGAGAAAAACTTCAGGGCGTCCTCGACAAGATGGTGAAACCCTATCCCGATCGCTTCGTGGTCTTCGCTCAGATGGACTGGAGCAAGATCGACGATCCCAATTTCAGCGCGGAAATGGTGGCGCAGTTGGACGATGCCGTGAAGCGCGGCGCCCGCGGCCTCAAGGTGTTAAAAGATTGGGGTCTCGGAGTCAAAGACGAGAGCGGCAAGTTCGTTCCCATCGACGATCCGCGCATGGACCCGGTCTGGGAAGAGTGCGGAAAACTAGGCATACCGGTGGCGATTCATTCCACGGATCCAGAGGCTTTCTTCACGCCCACAGACGCGAAAAACGAAAGGTATGAGGAATTGATGCGCAATCCCTCCTGGAGTTTCTATGGAGCCGCTTTCCCTGGAAAGCAGCAACTGTTGGAGGAACGCAATCACGTGGTCGCGAAACATCCGAACACCACCTTCGTGGCGCTACATGTCGCGAACTGGCCTGAAAATTTGGACGCCGTATCGGATTGGCTCCGAAAATATCCGAATATGTACGTAGAATTGGGCGCGAGGCAGGCGGAACTAGGCAGGCAACCGCGCCGCGCGGCGAAATTCTTCGCGGAGTTCCAGGATCGCATCCTGTTTGGGACCGATTCCGAACCGATACCGCCAATGTATGGCAACTATTTCCGGTGGCTCGAAACCGACGATGAGTACTTTCCCTACTGGGGGTATCCGGGACAAGGAAGATGGATGATTTACGGAATGGCGCTGTCCGATTCAATTTTGGAAAAGGTCTACCACAAAAACGCGGAAAAGATTTTTGCAATGTACCACGGAGAAAAAAAATGAACTGGGCTCGCCGAGGGTCGCACGGTGCTGCGGTATCCGTAATAACGGCGGTAGCGTTAACGATTTTTGCCGGATGTAAAACCCAAGAGAAAAAACCCGAACCCGTTTCCGCTGTGACCGTAGAAACCCAAGCCGACGGAATTCATTTGAAGACCGCGCAAGCGGAGTTTGTCCTCACCACGACTGGCAGCCTGCTGGGCCGCTTCAGAAATGGGACGCAATGGCTGACTCTGGATGAAGCCGCGCCGGGTTCTGGAATCGTCTTAACCAGCGGCAAGCAAGTCGTTAACGATCTTGTGCGTGATCTGGGTCACGCCCAAATCCAGTCGGCGAATGGCAAGCTCGGCTCACTCGGCAAACGGGTAGAAGTCAAAGGTCACAGTGCGAGCACCGGGCTCGATGAAATCCTGACCGTCGAGGTCTACGACGACTATCCTTCCTTGGCGTTGCTCTCAGCCAGCTACAAAAATTCGGGCGAGAAAGAAATAGCCCTCGACAAAGTGGCATTGCAAAATCACACATTGAATGCGTCTCTGGCGGACAGCAACGCGAAATCTCATGAAATGTGGGCATTCTTCGGGTCAAGCATCCGGTGGGGCAAAGATGATGTCCTGCCCATCCCGGCAAAGTTTTCGCAAGACAATCCCTTTGGCGCCCCGGTGGAAAGTCACGACGACCTGGGTCGCGTAGGTGGTGGGGTACCGGTCGTGGCGTTCTGGACTCGCAACATGGGCCTGGCGATCGGGCATCTGGAAACATTACCGCTAGCCCTCTCCATTCCGGTGCAAACAACAGCCGACGGTAGAGTGGATGCAGCCGTCGATGTTCCCGCGAATACGACGCTCAAACCGAGCGAGAGCTTTTCGACCCCCAGAACCTTCTTGAATCTCTTTCACGGCGACTATTACGAACCTCTAAGTACTTGGTCGCAAGCAGTTGAGCGTGAAGGCTTGACCCGCCCGAAAAACAATGAAGAAAATTACGCGGTGAGCTGGTGTGGCTGGGGTTACGAGTCCAACGTAACGCCGAAACAAATGACCGACACCATCCCCAAATTGAAGGAGTTGGGCATCCACTGGGCCACCCTCGACGATCGTTGGTTCGATAATTACGGCGACTGGCAGCCCCGCCAGGATACCTTCGGCGGAAACTCGATCAAGCAAATGGTCAGTGATTTTCACAAGCAAGGCATCAAGGTGCAGCTCTGGTGGTTGCCGTTGGCGGTGGAAGATGGAAAGTTCAAGTACGAAGAGCACAAATACGCCGTTTCCGACGTCGTCAAGCAGCATCCAGACTGGTTGATCCTCGACGAAAAAGGTCAACCCGCAAGGATGACGCGCAATTTGGCGACGCTTTGCCCGGCCGTGCCCGAGGTCCGTGAATACTACAAGCAACTCACGGAGCGCTTCATCCGGGACTGGGATTTCGACGGACACAAACTCGACAACATCTACTCAACGCCGCGCTGCTACAACCCGAAGCATCATCACAAATCACCGCTCGACTCGGTCTATGCGATGGGTGAAGTCTATAAGACGATCTTCGAAACCACCCGCGCACTGAAAGCCGACAGCGTGACGCAAAGCTGCCCTTGCGGAACGCCCCCAAGCCTCGCCTGGTTGCGTTACATGGACCAGGCCGTGACCGCAGACCCGGTCGGCTCCGTGCAAGTCCGCCGGCGACTCAAGATGTACAAAGCTTTGCTCGGCCCCAATGCCGCCATTTACGGAGATCACGTTGAGCTGACCCGCATCACGGGAGCGAACACGGACAACGAACAGGATATTGGAGACGACTTCGCTTCCACTTTGGGCGCCGGCGGAGTGCTGGGAACGAAGTTTACGTGGCCGGATACCAGTCCCAAGCTCAAAAATGTGTATTTGAATCCCGCGAAGGAAGCGCATTGGAAGAAATGGATCTCTCTCTACAACGAAAAGATGCTCTCAAAGGGAAACTTTCTGGATTTGTACATCTACGGATATGACTCGCCCGAAGCATACGCCATCGAAAAGGGTGGCGAAATGTACTATGCCTTCTACGCCCCAGCTACAACGGATAAGCAAAGCAAAAATCAAAACTGGAGCGGCGAGGTGGAACTGCGAGGACTAAGCGACAGGACCTATCACGTAACGAACTACGTCGATGGCAAAGACTACGGAACCGTGGCCGGTCCCACAGCCAAGTTACACGTCGATTTTACCGGCAGCCTGCTATTGGAAGCTAAATAGCGACCTTTAACTGTGCAGGAGCGATCGACTTTCTCGAGCGATGCTCCCCGGTTCGCGGTCGCCAACAAATGATGGTTTTGGAGCGCGCGAATCTTTTAGAATCAATGTATGCGCCCGTAGCTCAGTTGGATAGAGCGTCTGCCTTCTAAGCAGAGGGTCGCCAGTTCGAGTCTGGCCGGGCGCGCCATCTTTATCTAGTGTTTTCAATAATTTGGAAAACCGCTGGCTCGAAACGCTTTCGCCTCTTTCACCAGTCTTTGACTTACGGCATGCGGTCGGTCAGGGGAACGCTGCATATTATGCTTCCCAAGCTTCGGACGTGGGTTCGATTCCCATCGCCCGCTCCATAAAACCCGATGGATCAATTGGCTTTACCCTGCTGACCTACCAGAATCCGACACGAAAATGGACCGTTTTGGACTGAAGTTGGACTGAACTGAAGTCAATTGGACCGAACTATTTTTGCTCGGGCTTAAATTTTGACTGAAGAAAGTGGAAGAGGTTTAGCGTATGACATGGAAACCCTCAGGACCCAAGGAGCGACAGCCGCGAGCACTTGTCGTTGGTTTACGGCGCATCGTGAAAGACCCGGAAGCCACTGTTCGGCAGAGACTGCGAGCTTGCGAACTCCTGGCAATTATCGCGGGCTATATCGAGGGCCATAGCCAGGCAGAAGCAGAAACGGGGAGGAGGCTGAAAGGTAGATCCCTTCCCCCAACCGCAAGCCGTGGTAACAGCAACAGTCTCAGCAGCCTGGCTGAACTTGTAGGCAAACTGGAATAGAACAGGGATTGCACGGCGTACATGAGGCAGGAGCTTGTGTAAATTTCTCAAGCGATTTCGTACGCCTAACCAGAGATCTTCAAAGACATGTCCGACAAGCGCGTTTCCCGGTACTAATCCGAGAGACGAACCGGAACAGTGGCCCACTGGCCGCCGGGCAGCGCGTTCTCTCCAGTCCAGGTTCTCGAGTGAATATTTTGCCCGATAAGATGTAAGGGCCCATCATCATTTACTCGATTGCAGCGCATGTAGGGCCGCGTGGCTCTGTGCAACCGGTGGCGGAACATCACCCTTCAACATCAGCCACAGAATGCGGTTATAGAGCTGATCGTCCACGCGATCGGGTGTGCTGAGATCAAGACTCTCCGACAAGCGTGCGGCTGCAGTATTCTGCGGATTCTTTTCATCCAAGTCTTGGGTGGGGATGATTGGATCATAAGGCGTCAGGTCAGGCGCCGGTGCGAAGATGTCCACCAGGGATCGGCTGAAGTAATCGAACTTAGAGAGCCGCCCCATACCGAGGATGTCCTCGATCGCCCCGATCACGTCCGTCGTGTTGACGAAGCGATGCACCGTGCCCGACCGGTTGTAGGCCGAGATGGCGTAGAACGGCGCGCGGTGCGAATCGGTGTGGTCGGGCCCCGCCTGCGCGTCGTCTTCAACTACGAAAATCACCGTGTCCTTCCAATACGGGCTGTGCGAGAGCGCCTGCACGATCCGCCCAAGTGCGAGGTCGTTGTCGGCCATGCATGCGCGCGGCGTGCATTTACCCGGACGCCCGGCGGCAAGGTGGTCCATCGGCAGCCACATCACTTCGAGTTGTGGCATGTTGCCGTCGCGAACATAGCGCTGGAGTTCGGCGATCCAAACATCAGCGCGCTTCTGATCCTGCGCAACCAGATCCATCGGGACGTAGTCAGGATTCACGCCGGCGCCCAAGTCGCGTTGCGTCACCGGCCAGCCGGGATTCCCCTTGACCATTTCGCCGTAGTCGCGGAAAGTGATGCCCTCTCGGGTTGCAAGTGTCCACAAGAAGCCGCGTTCCGGCTCATCGCTCTCTTCGCCGTCCACGTCGGCCCGTTTGCCGGCGTAGCCGGAGGGCACGGTCTTCTCACCGTAGTTGGTGACGTAGGCGGCGGTGGACCAGATGTGTCCTTGCGAACTGACCTCGGCATTCACGAAGAAGCGATCGAACAGGCCGAAGCGCCGCGCGAGCGCGTGGTGGTTCGGGGTGACGGTGATGTCTGGGAAATAGAGGAGGCTCGTGTCGCCATCGCCTTCTTTCATGTCTCCGAGTACCTGATCATAGGTGCGATTCTCTTTGATGATGTAGACGACGTGGTGGAACGGTGGATAGCGCCGCGGCGCGGGCTTATGCTGCCAGTTATTCGCCGCGATGACACGCTCGGTGAAGCTAGCCAGTCGCGGCGGCGGCAGTGATGCGGAGAGCACGCGCAGTGTGCCATTCAACTGTCCGAGTGCGTATGCTGTCGGCTTCTCGTTCGGCCAGTTCGTTAGCGGTACGGGGCCGTCGGGGTTGGCATGAGTGCCGTGTCCTTTTCCGGAGAGGGCGAGAAGTTGATCACCTACTTCGGCGATCGCGGTCGGATACCAGTCGGTCGGAACACGCCCGAGCAACTTGCCGGTGGCCACATCGAAGACGGCGACGGCATTGTTGTCCGCTTCTGCTACCAGCAGGCGCTTGCCATCGGAGGTAAGGGCGACGGCGTTGGGTGTGCTGCCCTCGGGCGGAGCACCGGGTGCGGCATCGTGCAAATAGCGCACGACCTTCCGCAGCTTCGTGTCGACGACCGCCACGCGATCGCTACCCGCGAGCGTGACGTACATACTCGTTCCCCTTACCGCCAGTGCCGATGGATGCGGACCGACCTCGATCCGGCCGAGATACGCGAGCGTTCCGTCTGCCAAAACGCGGAACTGCGACACCGCGCTGCCTCCCCAAGCCGAGACGAACACTTGACCGTCCGCCGTGAGCGCGACGCCATAGGGATAATGGTCGGTAGAAAACCGCTGCGTGATCTCGCCGGTTGCGGCGTTCACCACTGCGAGCCGATCGCCGACGTCCTCGGCGACATAAAGGAATTTTCCGCTGGGCGAGAACGCCAGCCCCGCGGGATAGCTTGAGCCCGTGCCATCCCCCGTTTTTGCCTTCGCCAGTTCGAACTTGTTCCCGAGGGTGGCGGCACCGTCTTTCCATGCGTAGACGAAGATCATGTCAGTGTTGCCGCCGGAGACGCAGAGGCGATGGCCGTCGGGCGAGAAGGCGGCGCCGTAGAATGCGCCATCCTGGAGCAGCGTCTGGGTGACCTTCCGAGTCTTCAGATCGACGACCTGAACACCCTGCTCGCGCCAGCCGCTGAGCACGACCACGGCTCTGTCCTTTTCAGGCGTGAGTACGAGATTGATCGGCAAGCTGCCGAGGTCAACCGCTTCGCCGACGGGATCGAGTCGCACACCGGTCGGCAGCGGCGAAGTGAAGAGCGGCTTCCTTTGGGCAGACACCGACGTGCACAGCAGTGCAGAGAGCGAGAGAACGAGTCGACAGATACGGAGCGAAAACATAACTGGCGTTCCTCACAGACTCGGCACAACAAATGACTTATTGCGGATGTTCCGGCGTCCATCAGGCTGGAGCTTACATATCTTACTGGATCGGCCCATTGTGCGATGACATTGTTTCTCTCATCGGTAAAAAACCAGATGAAGATGGCTGCCGAGCCATTGATGGGCACAGAACAACTAGCGCGCACAGCGTGAGATTTGTTTCATGCTCCCACCGTATGGGGAGGCTTACGAAATCAGCGCAAGGATTTGATGATTGGAGAGGATCTGCGAACGTATTAGTAACAAAAATGTTTTGTTGCAGTCTCTGCACTCAGCATTTCGATTCGAGCCTTCCACGCGATAAATCCCGGATATTAAGCTAACCGTTAGCGATAGCGAAACGGGCTTCGAAGAAATTGGCCGGATTAGTCCCGATAAGGCGCTTGTCGTCAGGAAATCAAACACTGACGAGATGCGCGTTTGTCGGTACTAACCCGACCGACGAGCTGACTTCCGGGTTGCGCGTCATCCGCCCGCAACCGGGGAGATGTCGTGCCCAAGGGAACGATCGCCACATGTCGTGGCAAGACCTATTTTGGTTCTGAGGTCGTGCTCCTGCGAAGACGGCGATAGCGAGCGGCAGTTTCTGGCGTGACCCACTTCTTCGCGGCCTCGACGGAAAGTTGCGTGGATTGCCTGGCTTGAATTTCAGCGTCGGACGTATCAGCGACAGCGTTATAGTCGCAACCCTCAACGCCGGGGTGATCCGCGTCGCAGGGAATCAGCAAGTAGACATGGCCGCACGAGGAAGGATCGTTACAGCCGGCCGGTAGTCCACCGGCGACAATTTCGCCACGATCGTTGATGTTGCTTGCCTCGTACAGCGGGGCGCCGGAGTCTGCGGGAATCAGGGTGTTGAGATCGACCATGGGTCCACCGTTCTCCCACAAAAATGGGGCTGGAATGCCTGGCCCGTTACAGAACGCTTCCGAGTCGCCCACGACCTGACCCTTCGCATTGCTCATAAACGCATGGTTGCAGGGATCTGCCCCAAGGGTTCCGAGGTCGGTCATCACGCCGTGCCTCCAGAGAAATCCGTGGTGAACACAATCCAGTCCCACACAGCCGGCGGGGCTGCTCGGCAAGTCCGCGTAGCCGACGACGTCCCCGGTGTCCGTTAGCCACACGGCAACGCCGATGTCTCCGCCTAGGGTCCCCAAGTCCTTTATGTGCCCGTCCTCCCAAAGAAACGGATGGTACATCTGATCACCGGCGAGACTCGATGTACCCATGATTTGGCCGCGGTTGTTGATCAGCAGGGCGCCCTCGAGGAACAAGCTGTTGCAGAATATCGCGCTGAAGAGACAACTCCCAGAACCAGCAAAGGTGCCACCGAGCGTGCCGAGGTCGGTCATTTTTCCGTGCTCCCACAAGAAGGGGTGAAGCGTCGGTATGCCTGTAGTGCCATTCGCGGTTGAGTTTGTGTAGGAGATTCCGGCTACCTGCCCGCTCTGGTTCACTGATAGAGCCTCGGCGTCGTCACCACCGAGAGTACCCAGGTCATGGAGCACGCCGTCTCGCCACAAAAAGGCGCGCGTTTGGGTTCCACCGAGAAAAAGGGCCAGAGGATCTGAGATCGCGTTTGAGGCGAACCCGACAACCTCGCCTTCGTCGTTCAAAGTAAGCGACACACTCCAGCGACCACCGAAGGTTCCAAGGTCTATGATCTCGCCGTCTTTCCAAAATGCGGCTCGGACTTCTGGGAGACCACTGACCGGATCGATCGCGCCGTCGGTTGACTGTCCAGCGATCCATCCGCGCGCGTTGATGGCACCGGAGGCGCTGCTGTTTCCATTGCCGGGAAGAGCGCCAAGATCTTCGACTTTGCCTTTCTTCCATCGGGCCGCATGCACGAGAGAACAGTCGGTGACGAAACAGAGATTTGGGGCGTTGGGGTCGGCGGCGGTTGTGTCTGCTGCGAAAGCGATCACTCCCGAGTCGTTAATGATCTGGTAGCCCGGAGCGTTGATCGATCGGTAGGCCGTTGGCCCGCCTAGGGTACCTAGATCGATGAGTTTGTAGTGATGGTGTTGCTTGTGGCCCTGTTGTTCCTGAGCGGCGGTTACTGCGGGGATTGCAGCCGCGACGAACGAAGCGGCTATGAAGCACAGAGACGTCGCTGTTCTCATTTCTAGCCTCCCAAGACGCGATTGTTCGAGTCGGAACGAAGCAAAGCCAGACGCCACACTGCGTTGAGCGTTTGCGACTGGCGGTGTTAACTGGTCCTTGAGTTGGCGGGAGCCCTGATACTCAGTGATCTTACCCGTCACGCATATCCGCTTCCCTTTGTACTCGTTCTCGGGCGTCCCGAACTTGCTCCGGTCCTCGCCTCAGACCAGCATTGTGAACACCCGGTTGGGATATGGCTTATCGAGGCTGAGGAACGTCGGCTGTCCCGTGGTGGAGTTGGCGTACCGCAGCTAGCGCGAACTGCGACCCCAGGCTGGGTTGACGCAGTTTTGGTCGGCGCAGCCGCCGACAGTGACGCCTGTGGCGATGCGCTTCATGCCGGTCCCGTCCGCGTTCATGGTGAAAATGTCGAGACTGCCATCCGAGCTCAAACGGTCGCTGGTGAAGACGATCTTTTGCCGGCTAGGAGAATAGTTTGGCCAGCCGTCGTGAGAATTGCCTACTGGTTGCGTAAGTTGATCGATGTCGCTGCCGTCGAGCCTCATCTTATCGAGGGTAGTAGGAACAACGGAAGGTGAGTTCTGATTCCTCATGAACACGACGTGGTCGCTGGAAGGACTGCTGGGCAATCCAGCTTTGAGAGGAGCGGAGGTCAGGCGCTTCTGGTTGGTGCCGTCGGAGTTCATAATCCACAGAACAGAGACGAATCCGGCCTCTTGTGTTTCCCAGAGAATGTGGCCACCATCGGGCGTATAACCGGAACGAAAGACGCCCCAGAGATCGGACGTGAGCAATCTTAGGTTGGAACCGTCGACGCGCATAGTGGCGACCACGCCTCGGTTGGTACGCGTGGACTGCTTGAGTAAAGAAAAATGAGTGCCGTCAGGAGACCATCGCGATACGGCGGAAAGTCCGTCGTGGGTGATCTGCGTAAGGTTGGTGCCGTCGACGTCGATCACGAAGATATCGGCGTGAGGGTTGCCAGAGGCGTCGGACTGGCCGTAGGAAAAAGTGATGCGCTTACCATCCGGTGAGAAGTCCGGGAGCCAACTCTCGTTAGTCGTGGGAGCGAGATTGGTGAGCTGGGTCATGTGGCTGCCGTCAGGATTCATGATGTAGAGCTGAAAGCTGCCGCTCTGGTTACCTACGAATGCGATTTTGCCATTCTCATCGATATCTGCGGCGCGTACGTCTCGACTTCTGATTAGCGGGAGAAAAGCAACAACAAGTGTAACGACGACGGAAAAAGTACTCTTCAGATGAATTGCGCGCATGCTGATGACCTCCTCCTTTGTTTCTTGTGGCCAGATGCTGGGCACGCTTGACTCGGTCTAGTGAGGAACCGGGCCCCAGTGTGGAGTGAATCCATCGTCCTCCAGGATCTGCAAGGGACGAGCGCTGGCGGTCCTTGCGCTCTTGTTTGGCGTAGCTTTGGCTGCAGCAGCGCGCTGGAACCTGCGAGTCGAGCCCTTGTGAATGACAGCCGGGGTCGCTCTTTCTTCATCGATATTGAGAATAAGGAGTTGGGAAGTTGTGAAAGAGGAATCGTCCTGCTCAAACACAATGGCGTTGCCTTGTGGGGCCCAGGACGGATTGAAATCCAGAAAATTTGGATCACCAGTAATCCGTTGGAGGCCTTCTCCGTTGCCTCCAATCATCCAAATTTCCGGGTTGGGGAAAAAACAAGCGCCGCCGCCGCAAAACGGGTCATTGGTATCGAAGGCTAACTTTTCCCCACTGGGTGACCAATCGCCGTTCGCAGCACCTATCGCCGGTGGCGTGAGCCGATGCACGTCGGAACCGTCCGCGTTCATCACGTAGTTAGCCTCAAGGACGCCCTCGCGGGTGAGGTTCGTAAAAGCGACATGTTGTCCGTCGGGCGAGTACTGCGGAAATGCGTCCACGATGTCGGGATTGGGGTCGAAGTTGGTGAGAGCGGTCAAATCGGAACCGTCAGAACGGATCTGGTAGATGGCACACGGAGGGAATCCGTTGGGCTGGCACCTGGTGAAAGCAATATGTCTGCCGTCCGGGGAAAAGGTGGCGTTGAAGTCGAGATTGTTTGGGTCCGTGAACACCGCATGTTGATTGCTGCCATCCGCGTTCATGACCCAAATCTGACCGGGGACAGGATTGTTTGTAACGACAGGAAAAACCAGTTGGCTGCCGTCCGGGGACCATTGCGCTCCATTGGCGACGAATTGAGTTTGCGAGAGGGAAGTGAGTTGCCGTTCGTCGCTGCCCTCGGGGTTAATGGTATAGACGTCGACGGCATTCGTAACGTTGTTGAATTCAAGGAAGGAGATACGGCCATTCTCTCCAGGGAAGGTAGCAGCAGCAGGCCGGGTGGTCGCGATCAGAACAGCGACCACGCTTGCCGTCGCGATCATTGAAGCAATGCTCCTCAATCGCATGTGTCCTCCATCACCTTCTGTCTTATAAAAATTCCTATTTACAGGGCACACTATCTCGCTGAAAAATCGTTCTTAGTCGTTCGCCTTAGCCACTGCATAAAAGATCAGTTTGTGGTGCTTTAGATCGACCACCACAGCATCGAATACGTCCAGAAAATCCATTCCCAGCAAACCGTCAATGTTCTCTCCCAAGCTTCTAGAAATATCCTTCATCTCCATGGCGAGGAATTGATGGTTCCGCCAAACCAAGGGACCAACCTTCAGCGACGACTTCGTGTACACAACAGAGCCCCTAAAGCCCGAACCCTTTGCTGGGGAGACACTGTCTCTCAAGGCTGGTGTCACGACATCGACAAATTTTGAACTGATCGCAGTGTGGTTCGAGCCGGTGTCTAGGACGAATAGGGCAGGGCTCCCGTTAACTTCGGCGCGGATCAGTATCAAGCCAAACTCACGACTGAAATGGAACGGGATCCCTTCCTGATTTGAAGCCACAGAAAAATCCAGGATGCTGGTTCGGACGCCTGCTGGGTGCTGACTCGACCACAGTCGACAGGCGATTGCCAGGAAACCAAAGATTGCAATCGTTGCTCGACCGATCGACATTCTTGACTCCCCCGTTAAGCTTCCAAATCGAAAGCCGGTCTGTCGGGAACCTTGGGATCGATTAGCCGCGTCAGTCAATTCCACGGATGTCCCCTGTTTATGACATTTTTGTCCCCTACTTAAGCAATGTGTATTCAGGGAATTGCAGTCGTTTCTTATTTTGGTAGCGAGTCGCAAAGGCGGGTGCTAACATCCCGGGCACCAGGAGTCTCTGTGCCCCTCGCAGCTCAGTCCTCGCGTCAAATTCGCTTCGGCGAGTTCACGCTCGACCTGGAAACCGCAGAACTGCAAAACAACGGAGGCCGGTCCACGTTGCAGGGCCAGCCCTTTCAGATTCTCGTCATTTTGCTCGAGCAGCCAGGCAGGCTTGTAACCCGAGAGGAACTGAAGGGCAGACTCTGGCCTTCCGACACGTTCGTGGACTTCGATCATGGCCTGAACAAAGCCGTAAACCGGTTAAGGGAGGCGTTGGACGACTCCGCGGATCATCCCCAATTCATCGAAACGCTACCCCGGCGAGGCTACCGTTTTATCAGTCGAGTGGAAGCTGCGGCGGAACGCTCGCTCAAGCGCGTTGAGGAGAGCGCGCCGCAAGATGCGAGAGCGGTATCTACCAGACATCGGCCACGAAAGATCGCGGCGGCAGTGCTAAGTGCTGTTGTAGTTGTGCTTGCAGGTTTGGTGCTTTGGACAATCGCAGAGCGCGGTCGCTCAGGGGGGAGGATTGAATCCATCGCCGTCCTCCCTCTGGAAAATCTTTCCGGTGACGCGGCCCAGGATTATTTCGCAGATGGCATGACTGATGAGCTGATTACAGAGCTTGGGCAAATCGGCCAGCTACGTGTGATCTCGCGCACTTCGATCATGCACTACAAGGGTGTTCACAAACCCTTGCCGGAGATAGCACGCGAGTTAGGTGTCGATGCCCTGGTCGAAGGTACGGTCATGCGTTCCGGTAAGCAGGTACGCATCACGGCACAATTGGTCCGGGCGTCTTCGGAGAGGCAATTATGGGCTAAGAGCTACCGTAGCGAGTTGGCCGACGTCCTCGGTTTGCAAAACGAAATCGCAAACACAATCGCCAAGCAGATCGGAAGCGCCCTTCGTCCACAGGTATCGCCGGTAACGGCAAACCAGCAGGTCAACCCGGCCGCCGATGAGTCCTATTGGAAAGGGGAGTACTTCCTGGACAAAATGACGGCCGATTCGGTGCGGCAAGCTGCAGCCTTCTTTCGGGAAGCAATTGATAAAGACCCGAACGAAGTGGCCGCCTACACCAAGTTGGCAGGTGCATACCAAATCTTGGCCAACATGAATGAGCTGTCCAAACAGGACAGCCACATGCAGGCTGCGATTCTCATACAGAAAGCTCTCGAATTGGACCCGCGCTCGTCCGCAGCCCATGCCCTCAAGGGCTGGTCCGCTCTACACTACGACCTCAATCCCCCGGCGGCTGGTGCAGAATTCACGCGTGCGGTGGAGCTGAATCCGAACGGAGTGGAGGGACATGAAGGGCTGGGCAACTACTACGCTAGCATCGGCCAGCCACAACAAGCGGTCCGAGAAATGGAACATGCCCGGGAGGTGGATCCGCTTTCCTTCATCGTGAACGCCGACCTTTGCAATATGTTGTACTTCTCGCGGCGATATGACGATGCATTGGTCCACTGCAAAGCAATCCAGGACTTACAATCGGACTCCCAGATCCTTTGGCTGATTGCAGCGGTCTATGCGGCCAAGCGAATGGACGCGGAAGCGGCTTCCACCTTTCGTCAAGCCTCCGTGAGGATTGGTGCTCCACCTGCCATGATTGCCGCAATGAAGCGAGGACAAGACGAGGCCGGCCTGCCAGGTCAATGGAAAGCAGCGCTGCAGTTTATGAACAAGGCCATCGAGAGCGGTAAAGTTGATCCCTTTGATGTAGCGAAAAGCTATACCTATGCGGGAGACTCCGCTAACGCGCTGCTCTGGCTTCAGAAGGCTGTCGAAGCGAGATCCTTTGGCATAATGTACTTGGGTGTGGACCCGGCGTTTGACGGGTTGCACGTCGATCCCCGTTTTCAAGCCCTTCTACGCCGCATCGGTTTCCCGCAGTAGGGGCCTAGCGTAACTCTTCGAGCCACCTTCGCTATACTTCTGGCCGTGAACCAGACACCCATTCTGCTCGGGACCTCGTCATTCACGACGACGGGTTGGAATGGATCGTTTTATCCGCGAGGCACAAAGCCATCTGACTACCTGGCTTGCTATGCTGAGCGGTTCCATACGGTCGAAGTGGACTCGACATTCTGCGGATGTCCCGCTGCTCGGACGGTTGAAAACTGGAATGCTCGAACTCCCCAAGGATTCGTGTTGTCAGAAATCGATCCATTCCAGCGGGCCTTGCTCCTTGAGGCGACAACTTTCGACGGTTCCAGGCTTACAGTCCACTTATTGAAGTGGTCGCATGACAGTGGTCGAAATGGGAAACTCTGCCCTTTCGACCAGTAGCGTCCCGGAACGCCAGGTCCTAGCCTATTTTGCGGACACAACAACCGCCCTATCTCTGATTAGGAAGACAGAATCCGTCTGAGGCTCTGGAAAACCCGCGCGAAAAGGAACACCTTTGTGACGATCAAAAAGCGTCCGATGACCGCCGATGGCACAAGTGCCGAGCGACGAAAAAGTCGCCGCTTCCCTGTGGTCGTTCCGATAGAGGTGAGCTGGCGCGGCAAGGATGGCATCTCGGTCAAAGAGGACGCCGTCGCCCGGCAAGTCAATGCCAATGGTGGTTTTGTGAAGATGTCCAATTATCCGTTGTCGGGTAGCAGAGTTACACTGGCGAATTTTCTTTCTGCACAGACTGCCGAGGCGAGAGTACTTGCCGCGCCAGACTCGCGCCCGGGGGTCGCGAACGGCATCGTCGTGGAGCTGATTGCTCCGAACGAGAGCTTTTGGGGCGTAGATTTGCAGGTCAACAAAACGGCCTTCGAACTACAAAATCTCGAAACGGCGTTGAGATGCGAGGACATCGACCTTCCCTTAATGCGGGAATATCGCAATGCTGTGGATTACATCCGAACAATCACGGAGACGCTTCAAGAACTGAGAAAGTGCCAGACCCGAGAGTCGGATAATGGCGAACTGTTTTCCGTTCTGGCTACCGACCGGATTCGGCGTGCAAGCGATCTCTGCTTGGAACTAATCGTCGACATCGATGCCGGGCATGTAAGACAGGAATCAAAAACTGTCGACGAACTAAAACGAGCGATGCAACATCTTCAACAACGTTTGAGACAAGTTGGCAAAGCGGAGGCAACCGCCCGGCTGAATGCCGCTTCCGAGGAATGACGGCACTCAAACGTAGCGAGATCGAAGATGGACGTAAGAGAGGCCTCTGCCACGGGGGTTCGAGGGCCGTGCCTCACTTTGGGACCCCTCTCCATTAAAAGGCCGCAGTTACGGTCAACTCCTGGTGCGTCGGGTTACCGTACAAGTGATTTTGGCCCGATTTCCACTTCTCCGGTTAGCGCGGTGGTCTCAATGGGTCGACGCAACACTCAGCTCGAACCCACCTTGTATTGAAAACAAAAGCTAAAATCGCTCGCTAGATTAGATCAGCCGGAACGCTACCCTGGCTAGGTTTTGACCGGGTACAGCCAAACAGATCGGTTCTCTT
>Ga0210383_10002442_pt1 | contig 16799 bp, 20 predicted proteins | sample IncBWC14OmetaG_FD_160072 | JGI IMG/M metagenome (GOLD analysis project Ga0210383, IMG submission 160072) | Forest soil microbial communities from Barre Woods Harvard Forest LTER site, Petersham, Massachusetts, United States - Inc-BW-C-14-O ...
CAACCTTGTTCTAGTACTGGATTAGTCAACTACACGGAACCTGAGTGCTCCTGGGCTCCCCAAGCCGCTTACACCGTGAAAACCATGGCAGCGCAACTGTCGAAGCCGCCAATCGTTAGCGTGGCAATGAACCTAATGGTGACCCACACGAGTGGAATAGTCAATGTCGTATCGTCCTGCAACTTCAATATCGGTCAGACTGAGAGCACACCCTCTCAGTGCTTCTACAATCCCTCCGAAGAAACCTTCGGCATAGGCGACATTCTGACTATCCAGTTCGTTGGCTACGGTGGTGGCGTCGTTGTCTCAGGACCGCTGAGCGTCTACTGGCAAATAGGAATGAAAACCGACTAAACGTATCCCATTCGCCACTGCGGGCGAGGATCGCATCTGAGCGACGGTTTGCTGACTTTAGTTCGGTTGAACTTGGTCTGGGTCGAGTCAAGTTCGTTATACGCGGGTGGGTTCGTCGGGTGGCCGACGGGTGCGCCGAAGAGTTTCGATCAAGCACGCCTACGTGGGATTGTTGGCGAAAAATCCCGATTGCACTCAAAATCCCCCAATCGAATACCAATCTGTGTCCGATACGTAGAAACTCGCCAACGCTGTCCTAGAGGTCGAGTCCACGCTATCACACTTCAGGCGTCTTGTATCCTGTGAGCCTCGCATCGGAACACAAACACTCCGCTATGCAACTCCCCTATCGCGAGGCTGGGGCATCCTGAATACTGGCAAACACCAAAGGCGTTAATGCCGTCTCCGCTGTCAAGCTCGGCAGTCATGGCACGGGACATCGCCATGAGCAAAGCAACAGCTGGGTCTATCTTGTTTTCGGGTCTTTCCTTGCGAGGGAAAAGGTTGTCATTCGCGTCCCGGTGACAGACCACGTTAGAGAGCGCCCATGTAAGCACCGGGTCCCCGTCGTAGTGAAAGCGCTTTTCAACAATCGCCGCCTCAAGCTCACGCATTGCCGGGTCAAACGTGTGTGCGTTCTTGCGAATCTCAACGCAGGTCACGCCCTCCTTAATTAAGTGGTTGGTTATGTCCGTTGCTCGCCATTCGTCAAAGTCAAGCTCGCATTGATACGCGGCGGCGTCCCTACGGAGAGCCGCCTCTATCACGTCAAAGTCGTTAGTCTCGCCGTCACACTTGTTGAGCCGTCCCTCGGCTTCCCATCCCTGGTACTGGGAGTTAGCGGCTTGCTCAATCGTGACCTCGGGTAACCAGTAGGTCCCGAAAGCTGAGTAATGACGCTTGCCGTCAACCACTTCTGTAAAAAGCTTCATTGCACAAGCAAGGTCTAGCTTGGACGCGAGGTCAAGACCTGCGTTGCAATGTTGACCAGCGCACTTATCGAGCGTAAGGGTCTCATCAGCGCACGCCTCAAACTTCCGCATGTCCAGCCAAGCCGAGTCAGCATTGACCCACACGTTAAGGTGCTTGGTCTTGAAAGCCGCTTGCTTGCTCGCTAGTTGTATTGCCTCGTGTGCTTCCAGTGCTATGGCGTCCGCGTAAACGGACACGCCCCAATTCGGGTTAGCCTTGACCCACGTTTTAGAGTCCGCCCAATCGTCTCCCTCATCCGTGGTGTAGACAATGCCGAAAGTCTGCTCGTCTTTCGCCGGTCCCATGAGAATCTTGAGCGTGTAGGAGCGGACCTCATAGCAGACACCGGCGCGGTTGCTTCCCGCCGTGGTAATGCTCCATATAAGCGGCTGGTCTCGCTTTACGGCGGCGGTGATTATGTTGTCGTAAAGCTCGCGGGTCTTATGAGCGTGTAGCTCGTCAATGCAGACAAAGTGAGGGTTGACGCCCTCAAGCGAGTCCGCATCCGACGACAGCGGACGAAACCACGACATGTCAGCCTTATTGATGCTGTGCTCTCGCACGTCCAACCCGGCTCTCGTCACAAGCTCGGGGACTTTCCGCAACATTGCTTGAGCAACGCCGAAAACGATCTTTGCTTGGTCTCGCGTTGTGGCAGCGCTATAGATTTCGGCTCCCGCCTCGCCGTCATGCGTGAGCATGTAGATTGCAACGCCGGACGAGAGCGCGGACTTTCCGTTACCCTTGGGGACCTCCGTATAGGCACGGCGAAAGCGGCGCTTACCAGTGAGCTTGGAGAGCCAACCGAAAACCGTGGTCAGAATGAAACACTGCCACGGCTCTAACACGAGTCGTCGTCCAGCGAGAGGACCCTTAATGTGCGGCAGCTTTTCTATTACCCGGCAGACACGCTCGGCGGCTTGAATGTCAAAGCGGTACGGGTACGTTTCGCCCTCGCTCGCTTTGAGGTCGTTGACTTGCCGCTGACACGCCGCCTGGACGTAGACACACGCGGCAATCTTGCCGGACAGAATGTCCGCAACGTAGGCGTTAGCCTTATCAACATGCACCGGAGCGAGAGGCATTAGTTAACGTCCCCTAGCTCGTCCCACTCGCTGTTAGCGGTCTCCTTGCCTGCCGTGACTTTGCTCCGGTCGCTCGGCGTCATACCGAGCCGTCCGAGGCAAGCAATCAAATGTCCGGTCTGCGTTCCGTTGAGCGTGTCCGCTCGCATTCTGACTATGAGCTTTGCGGTTAGCTCCACAACGGCGTAATCCGCGTTAGCGAGCACGCGAGCGGGAGCGTTAGAGACAAGCTCAACCCAGGCGGCTTGCTCGGTAGCGTTTAAGTTCTCAGGTGGAGTAAGAGGGAGAGGTCCCGACGTAGCCGGGTCCTCACGTCGGCGTTGAGAGTCATGCAAAAACGAGCCGCGTGCGTCTAGGACTGCTGTAGGAGTGCGAGGTCTGCTCATGGTTTCCAATGTGGTCAGTGCGATACCCGGTTGTCAGTTTTGCGGATACGCGAAAAAGGCGGCGCGGCGGACGGCTAGGTCAAACAATTAGGGATTCGATACCCCATACCCCTAGCCCTGTAAGCGCAGTCACAAGCGTAGGAGTAGCAGCAGTGTTAGTGAGCACCGGCAAAGGTTGAGTCAACAGTTGCGGTGTGCCTGTCATGGCACGGCTTACAGCAACCGGCTAGGTTGCTCACGTCATAAAAGTCACCGCCTTGTGCAATCCACTTCACGGCGGCTATCTTGTGGTGCACTACCATGCTCAATGCTCGGAAACACATTGAGCACAGAATGTCACGCTGTAGGATTACCTGACGCACAGATTGCCATTGTGCGGTATCGTATAGACGCTTTAGCTCGTGGTTGCGCCGGAACTTGTCATACGAGCGCCGGTCATGGTCTTTATGAGCGTCACAGAATCGTTGGTTTGTGAGCGCCGAGCAATCGGACTTAGCACATTCTCTCAATCCACGCTGAGACATACTTACCTATGTAGTATCCTGTTCAGGTCTGTCATTAACGCGGGATTCGGACAATGAGCAGTAATAATGTCGTTGTCTTGGTTAGGAACGTTGTGAGGCGCGGCTTCGTAACGAGCGTCATGCTGTGGCGCTATACCGCAACGCAACAGAGCTTTTCCTACTAGACCGTCCTCGATTCCAGGCTTGAGCAACTCCGGCGCATCAATCAAGCATTGCAGTGAGCGCCGCGAGAGCCAATAGCCGCAACCGCCGCGAGCGTAGTTGACGCCGCTATTGTGAGGCGCGTCTATGCGAAGGTGACCTGTGTAATCGGCGTCCGGCTTAACCAGACGGTCCGGCATCACAAATGTGTCGTCGTCAATCTTGAAGACTGAGTTATAACCACGCTGATACGCCCAATTGCAAATAGCGCGAGTCTTGAGCGGTAGGTTGTCGTAATCGTCCGGGACTGGCAAGCAAACCTCGTCTTGAGCGCCGCCTGTAAACGGCTCGCCAACGAAAAAGCGATAGTCAAAGTGTTCTGGTAGGTGCTGAATCCACGTAGAGCGTTGCAATTGACGGCGCTCGGCGTACTTGTGGCAAGACAGAATTGCTATGAGGACACGAGGCGTCGTTAGCACGGCTGGTTGTCCGTTATAAAGACGTTCTAGGTCCTCAAAGAACTGCGGCGGGAATTGCTCACGAGGAAAAGAGGGGAATTGTCTAGCCCCGAGCTTGGGCGGACAAGTGGAATCCGAATGAGAGCGAGCAACCATGATTCCTACGCCGGGGACAGATATTAGCTGCCCTTGACGTTGCGCCACCTTGCTAAAGTCACCGTCCGCACCTTTCGGCTTATCAGGAAACGGATTGCGCTTCCAAAAGTCCCGAGTGAAACATTGCGTTGTACCCGAGGCATACATTCCCGGTCCGTTGTACAGGTACTTGTAGGTCTTGCCGTCTTGCGTGTTGTAAAACAGGAGATTGTGATAGCCGGTTACAGACTTGCCGCTTTCAACGAGGCGGTCTATCTGCTCCTGCATTCTGTTAGGTGCGCTCCAATCGTCATCGTCCCACGACAAGATAACGTCATTCGCACTAGCCAACTCACAGCACGCATTCACTGCCTGACCGTGATTGAGCTTGTTAATGTAAGGCGGGACTCTGACGTATTGAATGTCACCAACCATGCCGGAGAGGAGAGCCTCAACCGGATTGACGCCGTTGTCCATGACAACGAGTTTCTTGTTAGCGTAGGTTTGATGAGCGAAGCACGCAAGAGCGAGGGGCAGATATGTGGGGCGGTCCGCTGTGGGACATATCGCTACGGCTCTCGGTGTGTCGGTCATAGTGCTTGTAATCCTTACAGGTGGAGCGTGCTGTATACTGGCAGGAGCGTTCCATGAAGCCGAAAACCCACGGAAAACTGGAATACATTCCGGCTGTGAAACTTTACCGGGAGGACCTGGACGCACTACTTTCCCTGTTTCAGTCCTATTGCGACACCGTCACAATATCGGATGCTGACTCAGAGTACGAATCACTCGATGAATTGAAACATCACGTCGGTTCGCGGGTCCGCACCATAGAACTTGCAGGGACTAAACCAAACATCACCCTTGCTCTTACCAGTCAAGCGTCAACGCTTCGGCATCTCTCAGAAGGCATGGTGTTAACGTCGGAAGAGACCGACAGAGCCGACCTCCTCTTCAGTCGAACCAGAGAATTTCTCTTGAAGCGAAAGAGGCTGCTTGCTCGCGTTTTCACCATCCAAGGTATTGTTGTTGGCTGTTTAGCAGTCGTAACACTTGCTTTATTTCTGAACTGGCATTACCAACGACAGGACAATGGCATCCTCGTGTTGGTTATGTTGTTCGGCATAATGCCTATTGTTTTCATCGGCGCTCCGGTTATCCATGGCGGCTTCCGCTCTGTAACCCTTGATTCACAACTAACCGCGTCGTCGTTTTGGAAAAGGAACGGCGACCACATTTTGTTGTTAGCGATTGGCACGATAATCGGCGTTGGCGGTACTTTGCTCAGCCAGTGGTTGGCGCATCATCTGCTTAGATAAAGTTCCCTCGTAATATTTAGAGTCGAGTTGACCAAAGACTAGTTTGCACTTTCAAGACTCGGTATTGGCCGTAACCTCTACTATCTGTCCGCATTGACACTTAAGCTCCCCGCTAATCTCGCCGTCCCTATTAGGCTTCGCAAGCAAGCGGTTGCATGAGGTCTCGTACTCCTCACGTGTATTGGTTTTGTTATTCAGCCGCGTTAGCGTAATACGAGCTTTACAGCGCAAGCCTTCAGCCGAGGTCTCGCCAGGGAAGATAAACGCTTTTCCTTTGACAATCACGCTGTGAGACATAGCTCAACCTCATCTCAGTCCTGCCTCTTGTGCGGAGTCGTTAGTCAACGGCGGACGGTTGGACGCCCGCCGTTGCCGCCATGACGGGATTCCGTCTCAGCAGGGAGGAGTCACAATGCACTCATCTTGCAATGCAGGGAAGCTCACTACTACCTAGTATTGGGATTCGCTACTGTCTTTACCGAGGAGGTTGACTATATATCGCGTGCTTGAACATGTGCGGCTTTCTCATCCAGGTAATGTAGGAGAAGGGTTCAGGCATAGCAGTAGCTTACCCTAGCTACTACTGATTTCGTCCAGTATAAAGCAGTCTGAATGGGACGAGTCAGCAACGTCTATTCCCTCGCCCGGCGTCACATCGCTGTGGGTCCGGTCTTATTGTCACCGAGGAACGGCTTCAGGTGGGTCCTGCTGGCTTGGCGTCTTTACTTCAGTGAGCTGAGGAACTGTCTAACGAAGTCCTTATCGACTAGCTACGTGGTGCTCAGGCTCTGCCTTACCAGGACGTATCCGCTTACCATGACATCGGGCTGCTAGGACGCAGACCCGTTAATGAGAAACCCAGTGAGGATGGCTACTCACTGGGGTAAAGAGCGTGAACAGGTGTGCAGAGTTCACCTGACGCGCCCGCTGTCCGACATTGTAGGCTTTGTTCATAACCTGCACGCAGTTGCCACCTGCGAATAACTCCATTTTACTCTTACTAGTATCACGTTCCAAATAGCGTCTAACCGACCTTTGTCCGCTGAAGTTCTTACCGAGATACTTTGCTGCGTCTCACGAGGAGCCCCCTATTATTAGTTTCAAATCATCGTCCTCGTCATCCGATTGCTTTTTAGGTTTCGTTGTTCGCTCTGTTTCGATCATACGGTCAATCTCGTGTATGGTGTATATAACGCCGTGGGACCTAATTGGACGCTCGGGGCTGTCGTATAGCGCCTCAACAATTGCTGAGCGGATAGCCTCGGCGTCTTGACGCTTAGTCCAGTCTGTTACGGAAACTCTCGTTTGGGCGCTATACGCATTAAATTGACGTGTGTTACCTCGGGACCTCGACCATGTAACGCGCTCTCCGTCTATTATAATCGTCCCCTTACCGTATACATCTTGTGGGTCGTTATCGTTCGATTCAAAATCCCCCGTAATTGGTCCGTCAATCTGTACCTGATAGTTGCACTTTCTGGCAAGTCTGGCGGCGTTGCTGTCAATCTCTGATCGGTTGTCACTCATAGCAATTCCTCAGCGGTGCTCTTGCTCATGTCCAACACGTAGCGAAAGAGACCGCCCTCAATTCGAGTAACCGTTATGTCATAACCATCTTTCTCCAGCTCGTGGGTTGAGCCGCCGTATCGCAGTTGTATTGCCGATAGCTCAGTGTTGGTGCAACCCTTCCGACCCGCCGCTTTGAGAGCCGCGAGTATCCGCGCCTTGCCTGTTCCGAGACGCTGGACCTCTTTCTTGCCGACCTTGTTTGCCAGACGCTCGGCTTGTGCTTTCCGTCTTGCCTCGCCCCTCTCGCGGCTCTCGGCTTTCTTGAGGTCCGCCTTGAGGTTAGTGATTTCCTTACGCCTGAGCTTGCCCTCACCTGTGGCAAGCCGCTGGTAGTTCTTGTCAACCTCCAAGCGGCGGGACTTGTCAGCGATTTGCTTCTTTAGTTCCTCGCTGGTCGGTCTGATGGTTCCAGGTCGGGAAGAGCCTTCGGGCTTGGTCTCGGGTTGTGGTGTTGGTGTAGTGGATTGCTGCGCTTTGCGCTCCACGCCGCTCCATCGGTCACTGTATTTCCTCGCCTCGGCTTGTTGCTTGTTGAATCCGTCCAGCTTGGTTGTATCAAAGGTCATCTTACGTCCTCCTTAATCGGTTGGGGCGTGTTACGGCATAACGATTAGAGAGCCGTCTTTTCTGTAGCGGCTCCTTGCTCAACAGAAAATCTGACCATTGGCGAAGGCTCACACCAGCCTCGAACACCTCCGACAATACAACTCGTCAATGGTCATGCTTAGTTATCCCCTTTGGCGTTACTCGTTCCACTTTGCCCATATAGCTTCGTTGATAGCTCTCCCTATCGCCATGGCGTCCTTCCGTTTGCGCCAATCCTTGACCGCTACTCTAGTCTGTCCGTCATATCCCGTACTAGCGCGTAACTGTCCGTGACTAACCACAAACTGTACTCGCTCGTTGTCTATGAGGATTGTCCCTTTGCCGTCAATATGCACCGCGTAAGTGTCGTCCGGGTAGAGAGGGTCTGAGTATCCTCTAAGCGTGTCAACCGCAACCTCTACCTGATAGGTGAGCCTGCGAGCTTCTTTAGCCTCGGGTGAGGTCCACCACAATTCTGCGTCCGAGGACATTTAGAGCCGTCCTTTCTGTAGCGGTTTGCTCCGTTGAATGAGCAGCGCCTCAAACACTTTGCGAGGCATACGCCGGGTTTCGTTCTTGCCGGTGCCATTCAGCGCGGGTAGTGTTATAACGCCGCGAGTCGTGAGCATGAGCTTACGTGCCGCTTCGCGTCCGATGCCTAGCTCAGCGGCTAACTGGTTTGTCGTGAGCATTGACGGTCCTGTATCTAACATGTGCTACCTGTGGTTACCACACGTCCCACTGGTTTCCGAGGGAACGGCGAGAAGAGAGGTAACAGCAATCGTTTCTAGATAGTATTGTGCAATCATCTGTCGCCTCAGAGGTAAAAACGCCCCGGCGTTCTGTGACCGGGGCGAATGTTAGCAAAGCAGCTTTACGTTGCGTTCTCTAGCTCCGCAATCAAAGCCGGGTTAGCAATGCGGACCGGCTCGCCGGGTTTCGACAAGTCATACCAAGTGCCGGTGTCCCGTCCGTTCATAAACGATACTGCGGTCCGCTACCGCTCTCACTCCGCACACAAACGTAACCGGCTCCGGGACTAGACCGGAATGAGGGTAGCGAATCCCAGAGTTGGGATAGTTTTGCTCCGTATATCTAATGAAGCGACTCAAGAGTGACCTCCCGTTTTGGTGTCCGGCTCTGCATCGGGCACCGTGTTATACGGCATATCCGGCTCCGTCAGAAATGAAGCCGATTTAGCAAACGTCACTGCATCGTTATAGCGTTGGTCTAGCAGGGCTGAGTTGTCCTCAACCTCGTTTACCCACGTCTCCGCCCACGCTGCGTCCCGTCCTACAAACGGAGCAACAGCGGTCGCCAATGACAAAAGCGTTTCAACTTTCATCTTGACGATTGCCTTCTGAGTGTCCTCTCGCATCTTGTCGGTCTGGGCGCTCTCTGGCATCTCCTCAATGGAAGCGAGGACTTCCGCCAAGGTCTCAAGAGGGGTTGGGGCGGACTTTTGTTTTCTCTCAACGGGATACCCGTCCTTGATTTTCTTCGCCATTCTCTTGACCGCCTCTTCGTCGGTCACATCAATGGTCAAAAGCTCTGGCACGTCATGCACGATACCGGCAAGCGTTGCAACACGCTCCGCCGCAAGGTCGCATCCGTGGTCCGCAAGAATCAAGTAGGTGTCCGCTGGAATCTTCGCTGCCTGCAACACTTCGTACATGTTTCGGTAGCCTTCTGCCGTGCCTCTCGGCACTCCGGTCTCAGCTACCGCCTGCGTGTAGCTTTTCCCGTCCGTGCTGCCACGTTCATAAGGCAAGGTTTGAGCGCGAAGCTGGGAAAAGAGTTTGCCCAGTTCAAGCCGAGCCTCTTTTCCCTTGCCCCACAGACCGCGAATGGCATTGATAGTTGAGTTGATTTGTTCGAGTCCGGTAAGCGCGGGTTTCTCGGCGGTTATCGGAGCCTCTTTAGTGGGCGGTTTTGTTTTAGCCATTGGTGCCTCTCTCGGGTGCGTTAACACAAGGTGTCGAGATTCGACACTTTTCGCGGGGCCGGATTGTTAGCCGTCCGGCGAAGCTGGATTGTGCTTCCGACCCCTCTAACGCCTCCACCCAGGAGCTTACGAGAAGCCGCGCCAATAAGAGCCTGACCTTTCGGAAAATGGATGTATGTAAAAGTTACTTGCGGCGGGAACGGGGGAGGGAGAATGCCCGGTTTGGGGTGGGTTGCTCTACCTTTGCCTTGTAATAAGCGCGGCGTACAGCGGACCTGTGGTCCTCTTGCTGCCACAATCTCACTTGCTCCTCCCAAGGGATGCCCGGTATATGTTCGCAAGGGAATTCTGTACACTGGCAGGCTGACAGGTGTTGCTCGTGTTTGTAAGGACGAAGCTCAGGAGGAATCCAGACAGGTTTTAACTTCACCGAGTCCACTCGGCACACCTTCACAGCGGACAGAACGTCGCGCACACGCTGCTCTGAGAGACTAAGGTCGTCGGAGCCAAAATCCAGTTTCCAACAGTAGGCTATGTAATATTCGTCTGTCGGCGTATAAGCGAGACGGTATTCCTTAACGGCTTCGTTGATTAGATTTCGCTTTTCATACATATGCGCAAGTTTGGAGTGGTAGTAGACGAACATCGATGGCCTGGGCTTTGTCTTGGCCAAGAACTGCTTGCTAGGGGCGCGCAAAAGATGACCTTGGGCATTTATCGGGGCTATCGCCTCTTTAATGGCATTGGAGAACGCGCTTACATAGCGGGGATTCACGGGGCTGACAAGCTCGATTCTCACCGAGACTGCTGTCCTTGCGTTGTACTTGTCGTCGATATTGCTCATCGACTTTCGACCTCTACCAGCTTCGGGCGATGTGCGCCGCTAGTTGTTCACGAAGTTTGGGCACCCACTTCAGGTAATGGCGTTCTGTAATCACGGTGTTCCGATGGCCGAGCGCCTTGCTCACCATCTCCAACGGCGCTCCTTTGGTAAGAAGCTCAACCCCAAAAGTCTTCCTAAAACGGTGGGCGTGGGCGTTCTTGACTCCCGAGGCGTCAAACACTTTCTTCAGGCGGGCGTGCCAGTGCTTCGTGGTGCTGACGGGTTCACCGTTGCCAGACCAGAAAATGTACTTGGGGTTGCCATTGGCAACTTTGAGAAGGGCGTCCCCTACGGCCTTGGGTATCACGTTGTCAATGCCGGTGTGAGTCTTGCCGCGACGGATCATTACACGATGGCAGGCTTTCCCGCCCACTTGGGCAGGAGTCACGGCGTCCCGCTCCAAGATCGCAGCGTCTTGGATCGCTAAGCCAGCGTATCGCATGACGGCAATGAGTGCCTTGACTCTGTCCGCAACCTCCGACTCAAACTTGCACTTGTCGACCGCCGCCACAATCGCCCTGCACTCTTTCTCAGTGTACGGGTCTTCCGGCTCATCACTGGTCACGTTGAAGTGTTCAAGCTGCGACGTGGGATTGAACGCCAGCCGAATCTCGGCGCTGGCGCAGCAATAGCGGAAAAAAGACCGCAATCGTTCCTGCTCGTTGCGCTTGGCAAAGTTGCTGTTGAGAGTCCAAGTGGACTGGTACTTCTCAAGGTCGCTCTCAGTAATGTCTGCCAGGTACAAACGGCCATGCTTGGACGCCCAAGCTTTCAGGTTATTGAGGGTGTATTGATACTTGCGGCGGGTCTCTTTGTGCTTGCCAGACTTCTTCGCGGTGAACATGTCAACCGCAGTATCCAGCGAGATCGGCTCACCGACCTTCGGTGGTTCGCCAAGAGTTCTGGCGTGGGCGTCCCGCTCCATAGCCCGAGCCTTCTGCTCGGCTTCCGACCACGAGCGAGTTCTTGCCGAAACTCGGGTCCGCTCCCCGTTGACGGAGTATTCCATCATCATCCGGCAGGTGCATTTTTTGTAGCTCCGGTCGTCTTTATGTTCGCAGTCCGCGCTGTGTCGCTTGTATACCGTGATTTCCATGGCTCTACCCTTCCGCCTACCCAAAGATAGAGTACACAGACGGTGTGCCCGTCGCAACGGCACAAAAGTGCCACACCGAAGACACTAATGGAACTAAAATGTGTGCAATGTGTTAGATAGATCTGGCGGAGAGGGGGGGATTCGAACCCCCGATACCCGTTAAGGTATGTCCGCTTTCGAGGCGGATCGTTTCAACCGCTCACGCACCTCTCCGGAACTGTTTTTGGTCGTTGGTTCGTCTCTTCCCTGTTCTATCCCAGCATTGTCATTCCGAGCGAAGCGAGGTATCTGCTCCTAGCCACGACCAACGATTATTGGCCAATGACCTACGACCAGCGACTAAACTAACGACCTTCCGCTCGACGGCTTCTAAAGAACGTTTGCAGCAACTCCGCGCTACGGCCGGCCAGGACTCCTCCCCGGACTTCCACCTGATGGTTGAGCTTGGGGTGGTTCAGCACCGCGACCACCGAATGGACGGCGCCCGCTTTCGGGTCGTCTGCGCCGTACACCAGTCGCTTCAGCCGAGCGTGCACTAAGGCCCCTGCGCACATGGGGCACGGTTCAATTGTAACAAAGAGCTCGCAGTCTCCCAGGCGGTGGTTGCCCAGGTTGGCGCCGGCTTGGCGAAGCGCGAGGATTTCGGCGTGGGCCGTGGGGTCAGACTCAGCGAGGTTGCGATTCCAGCCTCGGCCGACGACTTCGCCGGCATGAACTACGACCGCGCCCACGGGGACCTCGCCCGCCTCCAAGGCGCGCTGGGCGGCGCGAAGGGCTTCCTCCATCCAGAATTCGTCAGAGAGGGTTGCTGATCGTTGATCGTTGGTCATTGGGTCGTTGGTCATTGATCAGTACGTATCAAGGTTAGACCATTGTAGCGGCGGGGGAGTGAGATGTTACGAAAGTCGGAGCCACATTTGCGCGGAAGGTCAGGGCTTTGCGACCTCTAGCCTTCTGCCCGTTCGCTTCGGATAATCGTAAGGTGCAGAAGGGACCCTCCGCAATCCGATTGCGTCTTGCAGGCTGGTTCCTGGCAGGGCCTTTGATTCTCGCGCTTGCCGGATGCGCGGGCCTGTCCACTGGCCCTCAAACTTCAAAGCAAAATGCGGGGGCGGCTCAGCTCGCAGTGGCTCCCTCCACCATGAGTTTTGGGAACGTCGCCGTCGGCAACCACTCAGTTCAGAAGGGTACATTGACGGCGGGAGCTGCGGACATTACGGTTTCCTCGGCCGCTTGGAACGGTCAGGGCTACTCGGTTAGCGGGATCACTTTCCCGGTTACCGTGCCGGCGGCGCAGAGTGTGCCGTTCACGGTTACTTTTGCTCCACAGGCCGCTGGAAGCGCGCTCGGCAGTATAGTGTTTGACAGCAACGCGACGAATTCACCGGCCACGGAAACCCTGGCTGGGGACGGAACCCAAGCTTCCCAACACACGGTGGCGCTTTCCTGGAACCCGAGCACGTCGCAAGTGGTCGGCTACAACGTCTATCGCGGCAGCGCGTCGGGCGGGCCTTATGCCAGGCTCACGACGGCAGCCGATGCCAACACCGCATATACGGACAGCTCGGTGCAGAGCGGACAGACCTACTATTATGTGACCACTTCGGTCGATGCCAGTAACGTGGAGAGCGCGTACTCGAACCAGGCCACAGCCGCGATTCCTTAATCGCACGATTAACTCGCGACGGGCGCGTTGCTAGCTTCCGCGAAACTTCTCAGCCTTTGGAAATTTCAGAACACTTTTTCCTTCAGCAATTGCAGCAAGTACGCCCCGTACCGATTGTTCTTCATGGTGGATGCCATGGCCTCAAGTTGCTCGGCGCCGATGTATCCGTAACGGTAGGCGATTTCCTCCGGACATGAAACCATCAGGCCCTGGCGCGTTTCGATGGTCTGGATAAACAACGACGCCTCCAGCATCGACTCGTGGGTTCCGGTATCGAGCCAAGCCATGCCTCGGCCCATGACCACGACATCCAGTTGCTTCCGCTTCATGTATTGCTTGTTGACGTCGGTAATTTCCAGCTCGCCGCGGGCAGAGGGTTTCAGAGATTTTGCGATCTCGACTACCTGGCTGTCGTAAAAATAAAGTCCGGTGACCGCGTAGCGTGACTTCGGGACCTTCGGCTTCTCCTCGAGGCTTAGAGCCTTCCCGTCGGAGTCGAACTCGACCACCCCGTAGCGCTCGGGATCCTGCACCGGGTAGGCGAATACCCGCGCGCCTAATGTCTTCTTCCCTGCTTCCTGCACGCACTTCACCAGATCGTGTCCGTAGAAAATGTTGTCGCCGAGAACTAGTGCGCAGCAGGAAGATCCGATAAACTCCTTTCCGACTAGAAATGCCTGCGCGATGCCCTCCGGCCGCGGCTGAACCACATATTGAAAATTAAGGCCGAAGCGCGATCCGTCGCCCAGAAACTGCTGGAACCGGGGCACATCTTCGGGCGTGGAGATGAGCAGGATGTCCCGTATGCCGGCCAACATGAGCGTGGACAGCGGGTAATAAATCATGGGCTTGTCGTAAATTGGCAGCAGACTCTTACAAACCGCATGAGTTACGGGATAGAGCCGCGTCCCCGACCCGCCCGCCAGAATGATGCCCTTGTAATTGGAACTTCTCGTGGAATTATGAGTTGGCATGCTTTGTTGTTTCGTGTGCGTGCTTCAGCAATTTAAAACAGAAATATCAAACCGAGTATTGAGTCGCAATCCACTCGCGGTAGTGTCCGGTGGTCACTTCTCGAATCCATGCTTCATTCGCCAGGTACCACTCGACGGTTTTGCGGATACCGCTTTCGAAGGTCTCCCGAGGCTGCCAGTTGAGTTCCCGCTCGATCTTGCGCGTGTCCATGGCGTAACGCCGGTCGTGGCCAGGCCGATCCGTGACGTAGGTGATTAGCTTGCTATGCGGCACAACGGAATCAGCAGGCCGCAGTTCGTCGAGAATCGAGCAAATGGTGTGCACGATCTCAAGGTTCGGCTTCTCATTGCGCCCACCCACATTGTAGGTCTCGCCAACCCGGCCGCGGGCAAGAACAGTGCGGATGGCATCGCAGTGATCCGCCACATACAGCCAGTCGCGGACATTCTGACCGTCGCCATAAACCGGGATCCCTTTGCCGTTCATCGCATTCAGGATGGTCAAGGGGATCAACTTTTCCGGGAACTGAAACGGCCCGTAGTTATTCGAACAGTTCGTGGTTAGAACGGGCAAGCCATAAGTGTGATGGTAGGCGCGGACCAAGTGGTCGGAAGCCGCCTTGGTCGCGGAGTACGGGCTGTTGGGCGAGTAAGGAGTGGTTTCCGAGAACGCAGGATCATTGGGCTTTAGCGACCCGTAGACCTCATCGGTCGACACATGCAGAAAGCGAAATTCCCCCTTTCCTTCTGGCCCCAATTCCGTCCAATAAGCACGTGCCTCTTCCAGCAGGCTGAATGTGCCGTTCACATTGGTGCGCACAAAGTCGTCGGGACCATGGATGGAGCGGTCCACGTGACTCTCTGCGGCGAAGTGCACAATGGCGCGGGGACGGCGACGATCGAGGAGATCGCTGACCAGTTTTCGGTCGGCGATGTCTCCGTGTACAAAACTATAGCGGGGATCGGCGGAAATCTTTTCCAGATTGCCAAGGTTCCCGGCATACGTGAGCTTGTCCAGATTCACGACCGGAGCAGTTTCAGTCGCGAGCCATTGCAGGATAAAATTCGAGCCGATAAATCCGGCTCCCCCTGTCACGAGAATGGGTTGCATGTCCACTTATGTATCCTAGAGTCGAACGCCCAAATCGTAAAGCATAAATCAGATCAGAGGGTTCATGTCGAAATCGCGAAGGCAATTCTTGGTTCATACATCTCTCGGCCTGCTCGGTGCGGCAGTCGCCGGCCACGGCTATGCGCAACCACCAAACAATCCGCGGACTGCGGCTCTGCCCACCGATGATCCGCAGACGATTGATGCACAAGTAAATGATCCGCAGATGAACGATCTGCCGCCCGGAGCTCCGTCGGCGTTCGGCGCGGGGCCGGCCGTTGGACCTGAGGTTTCGCCTGCGACCTTCGCCGAAGCAGAGAAACTGGTTCGGGTGGAACTGACCGACAACGAGCGCGCCGTTGCCGCAAACAGCTGGCGCAGGACGATGGCCGCGCTCTACGAACGGCGCACTGGACCTCGCAAGCTCGCGTTGGAATCCACAATGGCGCCCGCCTCACGCTGGGACCCGATTCTGCCCGGCCAAAAGACACGGCCTGAGCGTGAACAATTTATTCGCAGCAAGACCGACCCCGGAGCATTGCCGACACACGACGACGACATCGCGTTCGCTACGCTGACCCAGCTCTCGCGCTGGATCGAGAAAAAACAGCTTAACTCGGAGCGGCTCACGAATATTTATCTGGAGAGGTTGCAACGCTTCAACCCCAAGTTGCGCTGCGTCATCACGCTCACTCGTGAGTTGGCCCTGGCGCAGGCCAAAAACGCCGATGCGGAGATCGCAGCTGGCAAATATCGCGGGCCGTTGCATGGCATTCCGTGGGGCACCAAAGATCTTCTCGACACCGCTGGCATCCCGACCACCTACGGCGCCGAGCCCTTCCGGAACCGCGTGCCTAATGAGGACGCCGTGGTCGTGAAGCGTCTCCATCAGGCTGGCGCAGTGCTGGTCGCGAAGCTCAGCCTCGGGGCGCTGGCGCTGAACGATATCTGGTTCGGCGGACAAACCATGAACCCTTGGCTGCTCGAAGAAGGATCGTCGGGCTCGAGCGCGGGACCCGGCGCGGCCACCGCTGCGGGGTTGGTGGCTTTTGCGATCGGCAGCGAAACCGGTGGCAGCATCGTGAGCCCGTCCATGCGTTGTGGCATCACTGGACTACGCCCCACTTATGGCCGTGTGCCCCGTACCGGCGCGATGACGCTCTGCTGGTCGCTCGACAAACTCGGCCCGATGGCGCGTAGCGTCGAGGACACCATGCTGGTGCTGCACGCCATCTCCGGGCCTGATGCCGGCGACGTTGCGAGCGTCCCGAGTCGGCTGGACTTCGATGCCGACGCGAAGGTGCAGGGGCTACGCGTCGGCTACTTCCCTGACTGGATGAAGGAGCGACCAGCGACCGACGTCGACCGTGCGGCTCTGGAAACGGTCAGGAAGGTGGGCATGGTTCCAGTAGAGGTATCAATTCCTGACTGGCCTTACGGATCGCTCAACCTGATCCTCTTTGCCGAAGGGGCAGCTGCGTTCGAGGAGCTTACGCTCAGCGGCGGCATGAATCAGCTGAAGGCTCAGGTGCCCGACGCCTGGCCCAACCTTTTCCGCCAGGCCCGCTTCCTATCCGCGGTAGATTTCGTCCAGGC
>Ga0210383_10002443_pt1 | contig 16797 bp, 13 predicted proteins | sample IncBWC14OmetaG_FD_160072 | JGI IMG/M metagenome (GOLD analysis project Ga0210383, IMG submission 160072) | Forest soil microbial communities from Barre Woods Harvard Forest LTER site, Petersham, Massachusetts, United States - Inc-BW-C-14-O ...
ACGACAACACGATCTCGAACTTGCAGGAAGTGAAAGCTCGCGACTGCATCGTCATCGCCGTCGTCAGCGAAGGCGACCGCCTCGCTCGCGAAAGCGCTGATCACGTCATCGAAATCCCATCTGCGCCGGATTTAATCGCACCGGTTCTCGAAATCGTTCCGCTCCAGCTTCTCGCCTATCACATCGCCGTCCGCCGTGGCTGCGACGTAGATCAGCCCCGCAATCTCGCCAAGTCCGTCACTGTCGAATAAATTACTCATTCGAATTCCCCGTGCCTTAGAATGTCCCGGATGCGATTGCTCAAATTGCATAATTTGTGCGCGCTTGCCGCCGCGGCAGCTTGTATGCTTGGCATCTCTGCGGTCCTAGCGATGCCCGCCATCGTCTGCGCGCAGTCGTCAGCAGCTCCAGCCACCTATCGCCTCGCCAATTTGAAATTCAACGGCCTCGCCAAAATCACCGAATCCCAGATGCTCGCCTTCACCGGCCTGAAGCGCGATTCCAAAGTGACCACCGACGATCTCCTCACCGTCCAAAAGAAGCTCTCGAAATCCGGCGCCTTCGAAGAAGTCGCCTACAACTACAAAACCGACGGCCCCAATCTCTCGGTCATTTACGACATCACCGAGTCGAAAGATCTCGCTCCCTGCGTCTTCGATAATTTCATCTGGTTCACCCCCGCTCAGCTCGACGCCGCCCTGCGCGCCAGCCTGCCGCTCTACAACGGCGCAGTTCCCGCGCGCGGCACGCTCCTCGATGACGCTGTCGCCGCCCTCGAGACTCTCGTCCACACCAAAGCCGCCTCCGCGAAGGTCGAACACACGCTCCTCGGCGAACAAAAGCGCGAAGGCACGTCCGCCGTCTCCTTTCGCATCACCGGCGTCTCGATGCCGCTCCAGTCCGTCACCTTTATCGGTGCCACCGCCATCCCGGAAAAGGATCTCGAGGCCGCGCTCAACGACGCTTTCGGCCAGGACTACTCGGCCTCCCGCCTCAGCGATATCGCATCTAAGAGCTTGACGGCGCTGTTTCACAACAAAGGATATTGGGCCTTGAAGATTGTCAGCATCGCTCCCATGCTTTCGCCTGATGCCGCCAGCGCGTCCGCCGCTTCCTTCCCTGTCGGCGCCGCGATCACCATCGATCCGGGCCAGCCTTACAACTGGGCCAAAGCCGTTTGGATCGGTAATCATGGAATCTCTACCGAAGATCTCGATAAATCCATCCATGTGCTGCCGAACGAATTGGCGAACGAATACAAAATCGAAGCCGGCCTCAACTCCATCCGCCTTGCATATCTCATGCACGGTTTCCTCGACATGAATGTGCAGCCGGAAATGAAGCTTGACGACGCGACGCACCTCGCCACCGATCAAGTCACCATCACAGAAGGTCCGCAATACCACATGGGCACGGTGCAATTTCTAGGCGTGCCGCCGCGCGCCGCGGATGCGCTCGCGAAAAAGTGGACGCTCAAGACGGGCGATCCATTCGACTCGACGTACTCCCAGAAGTTCGTTGATAACGTCGCCGGCCGCGAAGTGGCCGCTCAGGGGATTCATGTTTCGCGCGTCTCCACCCGACAGCAGATTGATAAGCAAGCGCACGTAGTTTCACTTACGCTCGTATTCCAGTAATCTTAAGCCTCTGTGATTTCCCGTCGGCAAATCTCGTTCGGTAGGATTGACCCGGTGGCGCGAAAACGATGACGCACATTTCGCTCAGACTGGCTGTCGCGCTCTTCTCGGCGCTCGTGTTAAGCGTGCCGTTCGCGTCGCCGCAGTCGTCCGCCACCGTCGCCACCGGCAAAGTCGCTGCCGTCACGGTCTCCGGCTCCGCGCGCTATCCCTCGGACGCCGTTGCCGCCGTCACCGGCCTCAAGCCCGGCGATCCCATCACTCGCGACGATATGCAGCGCGTCGCCGACACCCTCGCCCAGCTCGGCCCATTCACAAACGTCCGCTATCGCTTCAACACCACGGACAGAGGTGTCGTAATCGATTACCAAGTAACGGACGCGCCCGCCGTTCCGGTGTCCTTCGATAATTTCCCCTGGTTCACCGACGACGAGCTCATCGCCGCTCTGAAACCAAGCTCCATCCTCTTCGACGGCACCGAGCCCGAACGCGGCACCATCCTCGACCAAACGGGCCTCGCAATTGAGAAGTTTCTTCGCGAGCACGCCATCTTTGGCAGCGTCACGCACGCCGTCACCACGCTCGATCTCCAGAATCGCGAAGTGATGGAATTCAAGCTCGAAGGCGTTCCCATCGAAGTCGAAAAAATCGGATACTCCGATCCCGCCGTCCAGCAAGATCGCCGCATTCAGGACCGTATTTCCGATCTCGCCGGAAAGCCCTACTCGCGCCACGCGATCGAATCCTTCAACTTCGAAGTCGTTCGTCCCGAATATCTCGACCACGGCTATCTGCGCGTTCAATTCGGCGCCGCTCGTCCCGTATTTCCGAGCGGCGCGGATCGCTCGCACGCCACGAAGATCAGCATCGACGTTACCGTCACTCCCGGCGTCGCCTACACGTGGAATGGCGTTCACTGGTCTGGCAATTCCGGGATATCCGCCGCCGATCTCGATAAGCTCAATATGGTTCTCAAGCCCGGCGACATCGCGAGCGGCACGGAAATCCAGGCGCTCTGGGAGCGCGTGAAAACCTCCTACGCAAATCAAGGCTTCCTCGACCTCGCCGTCCAGCCCGTCCCGCAATTTGACGACGCCTCGCGCCAGGTCTCCTATACGCTCTCCATCCACGAAGGCCCGCAATATCACATGGGCAAGCTCGAACTCGCCGGCCTCTCGCTCGAAGGTGAGCGGCGCATTCGCGCCGTCTGGAGCATCCAGCCCGGTGCTGTCTTCAACGAAAGCATCTTCGAAAGCTTTCTCGACTCTGGCGTGAAGCGCGCTTTTGCGGGCTTCCCGGCCCACTACGATATGGAGAAGACCGAGCACTTTCTCGAAAAAGATCCTGCCACCGGCGTTGTGAACGTCCTCCTCAACTTCCAATAGAAATTTTCTGCGCTATACTCATTCGCAGTGGACACTCATCCGATCGCGATTGCGCCGGCTGTCGCTCCGCCGCTCGATGGCGCCGCGCTCCTCGAAAAAGAGCAGCGCCTGCTCGATTCGCTTCGCTCGTGCGATTCCCTGCTCATCGCTCTCTCGGGCGGCGCGGACTCCGCCTATCTCGCCTGGGCCGCGCATCAAGCGATCGGCGCGCAAGCGCTCTCCGTCACCGCGCTCTCCGCGAGTTTCTCGGCGCACGACCGCGAAGAAGTCGAAGCTTTCGTCGATCACGCGCGAGTTCCGCACATCTTCATCGAGACTCACGAATTTGAGAACCCGCTGTACGTCGCCAACGCCGCCGATCGCTGCTATCACTGCAAGGATGAACTTTTCGACCGGATGGAAGCGCTCGCCCGCGAACGCGGCTTCCGCGCCATCGCCTACGGCATCAATTCTGACGACACGCACGATTTCCGCCCCGGCCACCGCGCCGCCCACGAACATCGAGTTCTCGCGCCGCTGCTAGATGCTGGCCTGCGCAAGGAAGAGATTCGCCGCCTCTCGCGCCGTGCCGGACTTCCCACTTGGGACCGCCCCGCGTCCGCGTGCCTTTCTTCGCGCGTTCCCTACGGCACCGCCGTCACTCCCGATTTGCTCGCGCGCGTAGAACGCGCCGAAGCCGCCCTCCGCGCGCTCGGCTTCCGCCAGTTTCGCGTCCGCGCCTTCGGTGAAGTCGCTCGCATCGAACTGGATCGCCAGGAATTGGCCCGCGGCTTCGAGCCCGAATGCTCCCGCGAAATCGCCGCGCGCATCCAGGCCGCCGGCTTCTCGCGCGTCGAACTCGATCCCGAAGGCTATCGCCAGGGCTCTCTCAACGCCCTGCTGAAATCCAAGCAGGCCGGCGCCTAAGATTGGTCGAGCGGGCTGTCTCTAAACGTGGCAGTCTTGAGCGCCTTGGGTGCGACACTTAGCTAGCCCACCGCGTGAGCGGTGGGTAAGGAGGACGTGGATGTTCCGAAGCGCCTCGGGCGCGACACACAAACGCCACCCCTGCTCGCTTGTAACCAGACCCTCGCCGGGCTCACGGAACTGCTCACCCCGCGCCTGCGTATATTGATTGTCGGAAGGCAAAAAAATCGAATGCCGCCACATGCCCACTCTCGAATCCCGCATCTCACGCGACTCTCCGCCATCGCCACTGCCGTCCTCGCGCTGGGCCTCCTCGCCGGCTGCTTCGACGAGCCGAGAACCGAAGGCACTTTCGAGCGCAATCTCACGGTGAATGGCCCGGTCCATCTCGAGCTGGCGTGCGGCTCCGGCGACGTGCACGTCACGGCGGGCAATAGCAGCGAAGTGCATATCCGCGGCACGGCCTACATCCACGATTGGAGCTCCTCCGGCCGGGAACGCACGCTCGAAACCATCAAATCGAATCCGCCTATCTCCCAGGAAGGCAATCTCATCAAGGTCGGACAACTTGGCGGAAGCTTTCGTCATTCGAGCATCGACTACACCATCGAAATCCCCGCCGACTCGGAAATTCGCAGCACCGCCAGCTCCGGTGACGTTGAAGTCGTCGGCATCAAGGGCCCCGCGATTTTCACCTCCGGCTCCGGCAACGTCACCGCCCGCAATATCGCGAACGATGTGCAGATCCGCACCGGCAGCGGCGATCTCAAGCTCGAACAGATCAACGGACAAATTCAGGCCACCACTGGCTCGGGTGATGTGGTCATTCATTCCGTTAAGGGCGCAGTCCGCCTCGGCACCGGCTCCGGCGACGTGGAAATTTCGCATCCGGCCGACAACGTCATCGCGGACACCGGCTCGGGCGACGTGGAAGTCAATGATGCAACCGCCGATCTTCGCCTTCACACCAGTTCCGGCTCTATCAAGATCTCCGGCAATCCCAACTCGACGAATTTCTGGGACATTCGCGCCAGCTCCGGCGATGTGAATCTCAACGTCCCGCAATCCTCGAGCTTCCGCCTCTATGCCCACACCGGCTCTGGCGAAATTAATCCCAAGATCCCGTGCGTTATGGAAGGCACGGTCGCGAATCACGAGCTCTGCGCCCGCGTCGGCGACGGCAAGGCCCGCGTCGAAATCGAAACCTCGTCCGGCACCATCGAGCTCGATTAGCCCACCGCACAGTCCGAGTCGTAGCGCCGGCTCCCAGCCGGCGCTTTTCGTCGCCACCATGCCGCCGTTCCCACCTTATTCGCGTGTCCGCGTCGCGGAGGTTTCGCAGCAGCCAGCTGCGGCTGCGTGTGCGTCCCGGCGCTCCTTGCCGGGAAGGCGGGCCGCCTTTCGTGCTGCCGCGCGCAAAACCTTCTGCCCTCAATCACGGCCGCTTCCTGTCGGGCGTCAACAATCGACTGTCAACTTGCCTCTCTGCGCTAGAATGTCCCGGTGCATCGCATCCCTCTCCTCACAATCGCGGCCGCCGCGCTCCTCTCCCCATACGTCGCCCACGCACAATCGACGAGAGCAAAATCCCCCTCCCAATCCGCCCAGGACGCTCTCGTCAAAAAAGATGCCGAGGCCGAAACCGAACTCGAGAAAGCCATCTCGCGCTCCGGCAACGACCGCGCCGCCCTGGTCCGCAATCTCAAGGACTACCTCGTCCATTTTCCCGACGCTCCCCGCAAAGCCGGCGTCTTTCGCGCGCTCGTTGAATCCTGCCAGCAGCTCAAAGACGACAACTGCGCCCTCGACTACGCCGAACAACTCATCGCCCTTGAGCCCGATGATTCCGAAATGATGCTTCTGGCCGTCGGCCTCCTGCAGCGCCAGGGCGACGACGACGGCCTCCGCCGCGCCGGCGGCTATGTCACGCGCGTTCTCGACCGCGTCGAAAAGGCCCCGCCCGAAGATCGCTCGGCGCAGGAATCCGTCGCCGAATGGAAGGAGCGCCAGAATCGCCTCCGCACCGTGCTGTATTATCTTCGCGGAGAAGTCGAGGAATCACAGAAGGACTACGATAACGCCGCCAAAGATTTGGAAACGAGTTACTCCATCGTGCCCAATGCGGCCGCCGCGAGCTTGCTCGGGGAGATTTACGAACTGAAGAAAGAATCCACCCAGGCCATCGGGGAATATACGCTCGCCTTCGTGCTGCCCGAAGACGGCCCCACCGGAAAAGTCGATCGCGGCGAAATTCGCCACAAGCTCGGCAACGTCTGGCGCGAAGTGCACGGCACCGATCAGGGCCTCGGCGAAGAAATCTTATCCACCTTCGATCGTCTAGCGATTCCACCCGCCGCCGCGTCTCCCTCGACTCGCAATCACACAGCGAAAGACGTCTTCGATTTCGTTCTCCGCTCCGTCAATGGCAAAGACCTGCCTCTCGCGCCGATGCGCGGTAAGACGGTCGTCATGAGTTTCTGGGCCACCTGGTGCGGCCCCTGCCGCATCCAGGAACCGATGCTCATCCAGATTGCGCATTCCTTCGCGGATAACGCGCAAGTCGAATTCCTCGCGGTCAACACGGATCAAGATCAATCGCAAGTGCCGCTCTTCGTCGCGCAAGAAAAGTGGGATATCCCCATCGCCTTTGCAGACGGTCTGGATGATTTTCTGAAGGTCGCCACGCTGCCGACTGTGATCGTCTTCGGTCGCGACGGCAGAATCCTCTATCGCGTCAACGGTCTCGACGAATCCACATTCGCCTCCTCGCTCACCTCCGCCATCCAGCAATCTCTCTCCCCAGCCGACTGAATCCTTCGCCATCGCGCAGAGTATTTCCCTTACTTCCTCTACCTCGTCTGCTTCCTATGCTTTTTCCGCCGCTAGGAACGTATTCGCATGAATTCGCACCGTATCCGCCACGCGCCGCGCATATCCTCCCGCGAGCGTAATCGCCACCGGCACTTTATTCCGCCGCGCATAATCAAACACGAGCGCGTCCCGCTTCTTCAGCCCCTCCATCGTCAACGCGAGCCCTCCCAGTTGATCTTCGCGGTAAGGGTCTGCTCCCGCCACGTAAAATAAAAGCTGCGGCGCGAAATCGTGAAATGCCTGCATCAAATTCCGCTCCAGTATCGCGAGATATTCTTCGTCGCCGATGCCGTCCGGCAGGTTCACGTCCACCGTCGAAGGCGGCTTCGGCTGCGGATAATTGTTCTCCTGATGCAGTGATAGCGTGTAGACGCTCGCGTCTTTCCCGAATATCGCCGCCGTGCCATTCCCTTGATGGACATCCGTGTCCACCACCATCGCCTCGCGAATTTCTCCCGACTTCTGCAACGCTCGAATCGCCACCGCGACATCATGAATCACGCAGAAGCCCTCCCCATGCTCCGGATACGCGTGATGAAATCCTCCGCCGATGTTGCCCGCCCAGCCGTCGGCTAGCGCCCGCCGCGCCGCCAAAATCGAACCGCCTGCCGCCAGCCAGCACGCCTCGACCAGTTCGCGCGAGTACGGCACCTCCATTCGCAGAATTTCGTGATACGCCAGCGTTCCCGTCTTCAGCTTGTGAACGTACTCCGGCGTATGCACGCGCAAAATGTCTTCGTCGCTGGCCGGCTCCGGCGCGAGAATATCTCCCGCCTCAGCGATCCCCTCGCTGAGAAGAAGGTCTCGCACCATCCTGTATTTCTTCGACGGAAACACGTGCGCGCCCAAATTCAAATCGTACCCATCGCTATAAATCAGTTTGTGCTTCATCTCGTCGCCGCCAGCCTACCCCGAAGCGTCTTCAACCGCAAATCGCCCGTCGCTGTTAACTCTGTCGCCATATACAACGTACTAATGTAGCCCGCCAAGACCTCGTTTTCGTCCATTTCTAGTCGATACAAGTCACGATTAAAAAAGCGCGCAACCCTAGCCGTATCAGAGACATATCAATTTTCTACTCGATACAAAAAGGCCGTTTTGCAATTTCACTTTTTTCGCCAATTTTGGCTTCGATTTTTTTCCAAATCCGACCCTTCCCCGCCTGCGTACTACCCTTGAGCGCCTTCCGCGGTACGGGCAACCGTGTTAGTCTGGCCCTGCACTTCGAAGAATGATGCGACGCGCAAAATCCATCTTCGCAATTTTGGTTCTGCTCTCGATGCCGCTCGCCGTGCTCGCCGACGCGGCGCAATCTCCCAGCGGCGCGTGCAATCGCATCTGCTGCTTGCCTCACGGTCGCCATTCCGGCACACCGCAATCCACCGCTGATCCGAAAGCTGCATCGTTGCTCGCAAAATCCGATGGCGAAATGTCGTGCCATCACCGCGCGTCGAACGTGCCAGTGAAATGCACGATGAGATCCGGCGTTCGGCTCGTCGATTTCGGCGGCATTGCGCCGCTTCCGCCGATGAAGCCGATACTTCCAGTCTCTGTCGCCGCGCCCGTCGCTTCCTCCGGCGCCGTCTCGAATTTCGAAGCAGTGCTTCCTCTCGGGTTTTCCGCCATACCCTTCGAACCTCCCCGCGCATAGCTCGCTCTCCCTGCAGAGACTAATCCAATCTGGAGCGAGCGAATGCGAAAGCTCGGTGTCTTTCTGTTTGTAGCTGTGCCGTTGATTCTTCTTCTCGTCTCGACCACACCGTCGGCGCTAGCCGCAGCCTTCGGAACGATTCGCGGCATCGTCCACGATCCGCAACATCGTCCGGTTGCTGGCGCTACGGTCGCGGTGAAAGCGAAAGCGTCGGATTGGTCCGCGACGACGCAAACGAACGACGATGGCGAATTCGCATTTTCCGCCGTCGCCGTCGGCGACTACACAGTGAAGGTGAGCATGCAGGGATTCGACAGCCTCCAGCAGAACGTCACCGTGGAGTCCGATTCCTCGCCCGTGCTGCACTTTCCGCTGAATGTCGCCGGCGTCAACCAAACAACCACTGTGTCGGCGGAAGAAGTCACTGCAAACACCGATCGCGTGACGCCGACAACGATGCTCGATCGCGCCGACATTGAAGAAACCCCCGGCGCCGACCGCACAAACAGCCTCGCGATGATCACGGATTTTGTTCCAGGCGCATATTTCACGCACGACCAGCTGCACGTCCGCGGCGGACATCAGGTGAGTTGGCTGATCGACGGCGTCGAAATTCCCAACACGAATATCGCCAGCAATCTTGGGCCACAAATCGATCCGAAAGATATCGACTACCTTGAGGTGCAGCGCGGCAGCTACGACGCGGACTTCGGCGATCGCACGTATGGCGTCTTCGACGTGGTGCCGCGAACCGGCTTCGAGCGCAACAACGATGCGGAACTCGTCGCCAGTATCGGCAATTGGTATCAGACGAATGATCAGCTGCTTTTCGGTGGACACACGAACCGCTTCGCCTATTTCGCAAGTGTCGACGGAAATCGCAGCAACCTCGGCTTGCAAACTCCGATTGGACAAGTGTTTCACGACGCAGAGAATGGTTACGGCGGTTTCGGATCGTTTTTGTTCAACAAAGATGCGAAGGATCAGTTCCGCATCGTTGCGTCGCTGCGCCAGGATTATTACCAGATTCCCTACGACCCGAATCGCAACGCGGACTTCGACAGCAGCGGCCTGCGCGATTCCGATTCCGAGCGCGACGGCTACGCGATCGTCTCCTGGGTTCGCACGATCAACGCCAACACGCTGCTCGCCGTCTCGCCGTTCTATCACTACAATCACGCGAACTATCACGCCGACCCGAACGACACGCCCGTAAGCACCACCGATCTGCGCGCCTCAAATTACGGCGGCTTGCAGGCGAGCATCAGCGCGAATATCGCGCGCAACAGCATCGAAGCCGGCGTCTACGGATTCGGCCAACACGACGACGAGCAGTTCGGCCTTCTCTTCAATCCCATCAACCAGTGCCCGGTGACAAGCAGCAATCCGCAAGGAATCTGCCAGAACATCAGTCCACCCGAGCGTGAACCACAAACCGGCGGCCTCATCGCCGGCTTTTTCGAAGACAAATTCAAAGTGAACAAGTGGTTCACCGTAATGGCCGGAATGCGGCCAACGCATTTCAGCGGCAGCGTGACGGAAGACACGATCAGCCCGCGCTTCGGCGCTTCGCTCCTCATGCCAAAGCTAAACTGGGTGTTCCATGCGTTCTACGGCCACTATTACCAGGCGCCGCCGCTCGCTTCGATTTCCGGCCCGCTCCTGCAATTCGCGCAGCAGTCGAACACAACTTTCATTCCGCTGCACGGCGAGCGCGACGAGGAACATCAGTTCGGCGTGACGATTCCCTTCCGCGGCTGGACGCTCGATGCGGACAATTTCGAGACGCGCGCGAACAATTTCTTCGATCACAACAACGTCGGCGAGTCCGACATTTTCATTCCTGTGACGATCAACGGCGCGCTCATTCGCGGCTGGGAGCTTACCGTGCGCTCACCGCGCATTTGGAATCGCGGCCAGGTGCATCTCTCCTACTCGAATCAAGTGGCGCTTGCTCGCGGCGCGATCACCGGCGGACTGATTTGCTACCCGCCGACGGATCCGAGCTGCCAGCCGGATCCGAATTACGGTCCGCTCGACCACGATCAAAGGAATACGCTCAACGTGGGATTCGAAGCGGCGCTGCCGTGGAAGAGTTTTGCTTCGTCGAATGTTTACTACGGCTCCGGATTCACAAACGGAAATCCGCCGCCCGATTACCTGCCGGGTCACACCACAGTGGACCTTTCGCTCGGAAAGAGTTTCCGGGAGAAATATTCGATCGCTGCGACAGCGCTGAACGTGGCGAACCGGCATCTCCTGATTGACAATAGCCTGACCTTCGGCGGGTTCCATTACAACAACCCGCGGGAGATATTTGTCGAGTTCCGCTATAGATTTCATTACTGAAGTTTCTTGGGAGACTTGAAAAATGCGTGACCGATTCATGGACGGAAACATTGGCCCCCTGCGCGGCTCGCTCGCACTTCTGATCGTCGCAATTCTTGCAGCTTTTGCGCTGGGTGCATGCAACAAGAAACCCGCCGACACAGGACCGCGCTATCACCTCGAAGGGAAAGTTTTGTCCGTGGATATGCACGAAGGCACGGCGACGATCGATCACAAGGCAATTCCCGGTTACATGGACGCGATGACGATGCCGTATGCGGCAAAAGACCCGAAGGATCTGGCGAAGGTTTCGCCCGGCGATCAGATCACGGCGGATTTGGTGGAAGAAGACGGCGTACCGCTGCTGACGAACATCGTCGTTACGCAGAAAGCGGCGATTAACAGCGCACCCGCGAGCACGCCAAAGCAGTAAAAGGCAAAGCGGCGGTGTCTTTAGCCAGGGTTTGAATCACCAAGCCCTGGCACCCGCCGCTGCACTCCATAAACTGCTAGTTCTCGCGGTCGAGGATGAAGTCGGGGACGGCTAGGAGAGCGCGGCGGTATTCGCTGTCGGGAACATCGGCGAGGCAAGCTTTCGCGCGATTCACATACTCGCGAGCTAGGCGCGTGGCGCGCTCGAGTGCGCCGGTCTTGCGGACGAGTTCGGTAATCTGCTCCGGCTTCACGCTGCAGAAGCCGCGTTCGTGCAGCACACTCGCTACGAGCCTTCGCGCTTCTTCGTTGCCGTGTCCATTGGAATTGCCGTTGGAGTGGCCGTTCGAGTCTGCCGGAATCGAGCGGCCCGCAACGTTCTCCGCACGAGAAGCTTCGAGAGCGAAAATCAGCGGCAGTGTGACCTTTCCTTCTTTCAAATCGCTGAGCACAGGCTTGCCGAGTTTTTCGGGCGACGCCGTGAAATCGAGCAAATCATCCACGAGCTGAAACGCGAGCCCAGCGTTGCGCCCGTATTCGGCGAAGGCGTCTTCGATAGGCTTCGGCTGCTGCCCGAGCACCGCGCCGAGACGCGCACAGCCACTGAATAGGCACGCCGTCTTGCGATGGGCGAGCTCGGTGGCGTCTGCTTCGGTGAGATCGATGCGGCCGAGGCGAGTGAGTTGCAGGAGTTCGCCTTCGACCATGCTTTGCGTGAGACCAATCAAGATATCGAGAATCGCGAAATTGCGCCCGCGCAGCGCCATTTCGAACGACTGCATGTAAAGCCAATCGCCTGCCAGGACGCTCATGTGATTGCCCCAGCGAGCATTGGCACTCGGGCGGCCGCGGCGCGTGTTCGCGCCGTCAATCACATCATCGTGGATCAGCGTGGCGCTGTGAATCAGTTCGACCACGGCGCCGAGGCGGATCGCGCTCTTGCCACGATATCCCGCGGCGCCGGCGGCCAGCAAAAGCAGCGCGGGACGCAGCCGCTTTCCACCGCCTTCACGCAGATAGGAGGAGATTTCGGAAACAGGTTCGATCGCAGCGATATTTTGGGCGGCAATTTCCTGTTCGACGAGGCCGAGGTCGTCGCGAACAAGATCGAAGATGCCTTTTGCAAGCTGTACGGCGAATGCCATACGTCCCGTTTACCCGGGCTGCGCCTGGTTGGACCCGGCGCGGAGCCGAAAGAACCGACGGAAATTCTCTGCGGTGATGCCCGCCACCTCTTCGCTGCCCAAGTTTCTCACATTCGCCAGCGCTTGCGCTACCTCGACGACAAAGGCCGGCTCATTGCGTTTTCCGCGGCGCCCCTGAGGTGGAAGAAAAGGCGAATCGGTCTCGGTGAGGAGCCGGTCGAGAGGCAGCTCGCGGGCGGCGTCGCGGATATGCTGCATTTTTGGGTAGGTCACGTTGCCGGCGAACGACACCATGAAGCCCATATCGAGGCCGCGCTTGGCATCATCGAGCGTGCCGGTGAAGCAGTGGAGGATGCCTCCGAGGCCGGAGGATTTCCAATCCTGCTCCATGATGGCGAGACAATCTTCCCAGGCGTCGCGGCAGTGAATGATGATGGGGAGTTTTGCGGCGCGGGCCTGGCCGAGCTGTCGGCGAAACACATGCTGCTGCACGTCGCGCGGCGAGTGGTCGTAATAATAATCGAGGCCCATTTCGCCCCAGCCGATCACGCGCGGGTGATGTGCGAGTTCGCCGAGGCGCGCGAAGTGCTCTTCGGTGGCATCTTTCGCCTCGTGAGGATGGATGCCGATGGTGGCGTAGATCCAGTCGTGTTGCTCGGCGAAAGGAATCGCGGCGTTCAGGCGATCAGGACCTGTGCCGCTACCGATTGCGAGCAGGGTTTCGATTCCCGCTTCGCGAGCGCGGCCAAGCATGGCGTCGCGGTCTTCGTCGAACTGGGGGAATTCTAAGTGAGCGTGTGAGTCGATTATTTTCATCGCGACGCGCCCGCAATCTCCCGGAGAGATTCCTCGGTGACGTTGTCCCCTCGGAACGACAATCCTTGTCGGATTGTCGACTGCGGAAATTCGAGATGAGCGTGGGAATCGATGATCTTCATGCGGCGGCGCGGCTCGCTTTGCGAAGGATAAAAATCATTTCGATGCTGGCGTTATCAAGCGGAGCTCTCGAAAACGAGCCGTATTCCTCGACGACTTCGAGACCGGCGAGGCGGAAGAGCGCCTGAAGCTGCGGATAGAAATACCAGATCATGTGCAGCGGCGCGGTTTCCTCGTGCACCGCGTGATCGGCTTCGAAGGTTCGAAAGATGAAGACGCCGCTGAAACTCTGACGGATCTTGTCTACGTCGTCTTTGCGGTAGTAGCGGCGGATGATCTGCCCGGGCTTCCCTTCCACGGGCCATTCCATTTCGAGGCGCTCTTCGCCGATGCCTGCGAGCAGCGAATGAAAATTCGGGTAGAAGACGTCGAAAGCGAAGCGGCCGCCGTCGCGGAGATGGAAGGCGGCAGTGCGGAGCGCTGCGACTTGATCGTCGAGCGTGTGCATGTGCTGGAGCGGGCGGAACGGGATTGTGACGAGCGAGAATTTGCGATCGAGGCGCGCTGCGCGCATGTCGCCCTCGTGGAGCGTGACATTGTCACGGACGTGCTGCACCTCTTGGGCGAGCTTGCCTTTCAGGACTTCGAGCATGGCCGGGGATTTGTCGAGCCCGTGAATCTCGATGCCCGCGCGCGCGATGGGGAGCAAGATGCGCCCCGTGCCGCAACCGATTTCGAGCACCGGGCCGCCGATCTGTTTTGCGAGATCGATGTAGAACGGCGCATCAACGAGATCGGCCGCCGCGTAGGCGGAATCGTAGTGTTGCGCGGAGAGTGTGTAGATGTCGGGAGCGTTGGCCATTTTCAGAGCGTCTAGATTCGGGGATGTTTGGGCAGCGAGTCAAGGAGCAGTTCATAGTTGGTAGTCGACAGTTGACGGCGGGCAGCGGCGACAGATGGCAAATGGCACGAAACGCGGCAGCACGAAAGGCGGCCCGCCTTCCCGGCAAACAGCGCCGGGACGCAAAAAGCGCGAAAAGGCGCGCCCTACAATACCGGTGCAAGCGCCGCGGTGTGTTGCGCGAGTGGCGGCCGACGCGCAGTGGCGGCAATTCCAGCTAACGCACCTTGGCGCCGGGAGGGATCTCTTCGGCGAAGGTGCAAAGGACGGGTTTGCCGTCGGGGCCGGCGGAGGCAGCGAGGAGCATGCCGTTGGATTCGAGGCCACGCATTTTTCGCGGCGCGAGGTTGGCGACGACGACGACTTTGCGGCCGACGAGATCTTCTGGCGCGTACGCGAGAGCAATGCCGGCGAGGACCTGGCGCGTCTCGTCGCCGAGATCGACGATGATCTTCAGAAGCTTATCGGCGCCGGGGATACGCTCGGCGGATTTGATTTGCGCTACGCGGAGCTGGACTTTCGCGAAATCGTCGATCGTGATGATGCCCGGCGTGGCAGAAGGCGTGGCGGCGGGCGCGGCACCAGTTGGTGCGGCGGCGCCTGATGAGGCCGCGGGCTGAGCGGCACCAGACGGCGCGGCGCTAGCTGCTGCAGAACCGGGATTGCGAATTTCGTTTTCCATGGCTTCGATTTTCTCCAATGCTTCTTTTTTGTCGACGCGCGGGAACACGGCATCGGGGATGCGGATCTTGATGCCCGTGAGCAGACTGCCCCACTTGAATTGATCCACGCGTTGATCCGCGATTTTTCCCGGAATGCCGAACAATTCCCAAATTCGTTGCGTGGCTTCGGGGACGATTGGATGCGCGAGAATCGTGACGCCCCAAAGAGTCTGCGCGGCAATATAGAGCGCGCTATCCACGAACCATTTCATTTCCCGATTCTCGCCATGCATCCACGGCTTCTGCTGCGCGAGGAAGCCGTCGCCGAAGTGAGCAATGATGTCCCAGATTTTTTCAGTGGCTTTCGAGAACTGGAATTCATCGTAGGCTGTGCGGATTTCCGCTGTGATCGTTTCGAGATTTGCGATCGCTTCGAGACCGTTCCAGCCGCCGACGGCTGCCTGCTCGAACTTCGGCGAAAACTCGGGGATCTTGCCCTCGCAATATTTGTGAATCATCGCGAGCGTGCGGCTGGCGAGATTGCCGAGGCCGTTGGCGAGATCGGCGTTGTAGCGCGTGATGAGCGCTTCGCGGGAGAAATTGCCGTCCTGGCCGAAGACGGTTTCGCGCAACAAATAGTAGCGCAGCGCGTCGTTGCCAAGAGTCTTCACGATCGGCTCGGGATACGCCACGTTGCCTTTCGACTTCGACATTTTTTCCTGCTCGAAGAGCAGCCAGCCGTGCGCGAAGACTTGCTTCGGCAGCGGCAGATCGGCGGCCATCAGAAACGCGGGCCAGTAGACGGCGTGGAACCGGATGATCTCCTTGCCGATCATGTGCACGTCGGCGGGCCAATTGGCTTTGAATTTCGGGCGGTCTTTCGCATCGCCATCCACGAAGCCGATTCCGGACATGTAGCTCGAAAGCGCGTCGTACCAAACGTAAAAGACGTGCTCGGGATCGCCGGGCCAAGGAATTCCCCACTTGATGGACTTGCGGCTGATGGATAGATCCTTGAGGCCGCTCTTCACGAAGCTGATCACTTCGTTGCGGCGGAAATCGGGCTGAACGAATTCGGGATGCTCGTCGTAGAGCTTGAGCAGGCGATCGGCGTAGTCAGAAAGCCGGAAGAAATAATTTTCTTCGGAGATCAGCTCGGCGGGGCGGTCGCAGACTTCGCAATTCGCAGGCTCGGGCGTATCGGTGACATAGAGATTGTCGTAGATGCAGTAGCGGCCTTCATACTTCTTTTTATAGATGGCTTTCGGATTGAGGCGCTCCGTCCGGCGAATCAGATTCTGCACGGCGAGCGCATGTTCGGGCGAAGTGGTACGGACGAAATCGGTGAACTGAATGCCGAGAAGCTTCCAAAGATCGCGGAAAATCTGCTGATTTTTATCCACCAACTCCTGCGGCGAGATGCCCTGCGCTTCGGCGGCGCGTTCGATGTTGACGCCGTGCTCGTCTGTGCCGGTGAGATACGCGACTTCGTATCCGCACATGCGCTTATAGCGCGCGATCACGTCGCAGACGATCGTGGTGTAGGCGGAGCCGACGTGCGGGCGCGAGTTCGCGTAGTAGATGGGCGTGGTGAGATAGAACTTCGGCTTCGGCGATTTGGAATCGCGATCTGGCATCGGCTATTTCTGCTTTTCCTGCTGCTTTTGGAATTGGAACGACGCGGCCGCGATCACCTGTTTCAGCGGCACGCCGCGCTCGACGGCGATGCGCTGGCAATCTTCGTATTCGGGCGTCGCGTTGAGAATGGAGCCGTTCATGCGTGCGAGCTTCATGCGGATGCCGCCGAAGGGAGTGGCGACTTCCACGAATTCACGGTCGAGCGTCTTGCGGCGAACTTCATAGGTGCGCACGCCGATGGTGGTGGTCTCGCGGAAAATCAGATCGATGAGGCGCGAGACGGTTTCCGGCTCCGACAAAATCGTGACGAGCAGCCCGGGGCGGTTCTTCTTCATTTGCGCGGCGGTGGAAAAAACGTCGAGTGC
>Ga0210383_10002444_pt1 | contig 16795 bp, 16 predicted proteins | sample IncBWC14OmetaG_FD_160072 | JGI IMG/M metagenome (GOLD analysis project Ga0210383, IMG submission 160072) | Forest soil microbial communities from Barre Woods Harvard Forest LTER site, Petersham, Massachusetts, United States - Inc-BW-C-14-O ...
GACATCGGCGAAAAACCTCACTGCATCCTGTTGCGCTAGGCGCAAATACTCATCGAAGACCCGCAGCGGGCGAATTTCCTCTTCTTTCATAGACGCTTCGTTATCTCGTGGAAAATCAATTCGCTTCCGAGCGGCGTGTAATGTACGCCATCGTACGTCTGGGATTCGTCGAACGCGGGAAAATCGATGACCGCGACGCCGCCGATCGACCGATTGAATCGATTGGACTCGTCGAGACCCGTATAAAACGCACTTGGTCTTTCTCTGCTCAGGCGTATATCGGGAGTAAGCGGGGGACTATTAACAACTACGGTCGACCCCTTGGTCAGAACGGCTTCGATGTTGCGCCTATAGGAATTCGCATAGCTCATGCAAAACAATTGTATTTGTTCTCCGTTGGAAGAAATGTAGCGCTCAGCAGCGCGCGACTGCGCGGTACCCTTCTCCATCAGGACTTCAACCTGGCCCACAGCATCGTCTAGGACAGATTGCTTTTTGGGCGTGAAGTCGACAAACCCCACGTTGGTAACGATCGTTTTCGGGCTAAGACCATTCAGCTTCAAAAAATTAAAGAGAGTAGCCCAGGTCGTAAGCTCCAGGGGACGGCAGATCAAGAGATAGCGCCTGTTACCTTCTACGTGCTTTAGAACCCGATCGACAATGGAATCCGAAAAACTGCCGCTTATACCTCGTGAATCGAAAAAGAACAGCAGCTCCAGATCATCCCGTACACAGTTAGAACGAACGAACCGATCGCCACTGCCGTGCAATTTGTCGCCGCTGAAAATCATTTTCCCGAACGGGTGGCAATAGAGCTCAATTGAATTCATGACTCGCCGCGTGGTCCAACATAACCGCATCGATGGAGTAGGCCAGAAACCGATAGCCTTCGGCCAGTCGCTGCTCCAGCTGCTCCCGTGACGGTGCCACTACATGTATCCCGCCCGCAACTCGGTGCAGCTGCGCCTTTGCGAGAATGCGGCTTACGAGCGAGGTAAAATCCGGGTGATCAAACTGCGCGGCGATCCCCATCGAGGCGGACAGGTCGTATGGGCCGATCAGGATCGCATCAAGTCTTTCGACCTGGAGTATGGCATCTAGGTGGTCAGCTGCTCGAACATGTTCGATCATCGCCACAAGTAGCGGTGCCTGTGCCTCTTCGCGATACTCGTCGAAATTCTTACCGAATAAATTCGCGCGCGAAAAACCCACGCCGCGCCTGCCCGCCGGAGGCCAACAGCACGCGTCACGAACCTCGCTGAGTTGCTGTGCATTTTCGATCATGGGGACAATCACGCCCCCAGCCCCTGCATCAAGAGCCTGCTTACAGTCTTTCGGATTGCCAAGCGCTAGGCGCGCCAGTGGCAAGGTGCCACCAAGTTCGAGCGCACGAAACAAGTCTGGGAGCTGATGTACGCCAACCGCACCGTGCTCCATGTCAACAGCGACCCAATCGTAGCCAGCCTGACCCATTATTTCAGCGACCGACGCGTGGGGAATCTGCATCCAGCTACCGATCGAGCGCCCGCCATTGCGAAGGCGCTCTCGGATCTGCCGTATTTTGATCAATCTATTCATGGGTCAGAGCTTCAAAGCTTGGGCCGGAATATTGGCTTTGTAATACCTTGTTAATTGGCGTTCGCCTGAGCAGGAATGTGATACCGTTCGCCTGTGCGGCGAGCATATCGGCCGCGGAGTCCCCAACCACGAGCGCAGCTTCTGAGGGGCATTGTAGGCGCCGTAACTCGCTGGATATTGCATCCGTCTTTGTCACTGGCGCACCATGAACCACCTGAAAACACGAGGCAAGATTCAGCGCTTCTAGAATCCGTTCAATTTCCTCTTGGGGCGTCGCGCTCACTAGCACAAAGCGCTGCCGAAGGTACTGCTTTTGAAGATACTCGCGCACGCCAGGTACCCATGGAGAATCAATAACCCCTTGCAACACCAAGTTTGAAAATTGACCACAATACTCCTGAACCTGCGCTTCTGTGGCGCGTTCCCCGACCCAACCTAGGTATATTGGCATTTTTTCATAACGAGACACGCCGCTATTGGCTTCATGGTGCTGACGCACTCGGCTGGCCACTTCTTTTCCGTACCGCAGAAAAAGCCGCTCAAAGCCTTCTGACTTGACCGCAACCGACTCCTTGATCACGCCATCGAAATCCCAGAATATTATGCGTGCGGCCCCAAGTAGATAATTGATATCTGCAGCAGTATGGGCTCGAGGCGTAAACATTATTTTTGACTGGCGTTCGCAGAATCTAACCTACTACGAATCGGCCGTGCCGGCGCTCCCGCGCAAACGGTCATTGGGGGAAGGTCGCTGGTTACTACGCTCCCGGCGGCAACCACGGTGCCATCTCCAATTCGGACATCCGATGTGACAACGACGTTGGCTGCGAGCCAAACATTGTTACCGATCTCAATTCTACCGCGCCGATGCCCCTGTAGCCGGATTGGCTTAATTGGATCGGCAAACTCATGATCTGCTGCGCGAAGCACGACGTTGGGTCCAATCAGCACATCATTGCCGATAACGATCTCGCCGCCGGATGCGGCAAGCAAGACATTGTGATTGATGGAACAGTTGGCGCCAATTGTCAGAGATCCACCGACGTGAGCATACAAATAAGATCCACTCATAAAACAAGTTCCTTGACCGACGCGAATGTTGGAGAACCCCACAATTGCTAGATGCTCGCCGAAATTAACGCCTTTCGCGCACTCAGCAAATCTGACCTTCCACGCGAATCGGCGAATATAAATGCCGCCCATTGGGGTTGGCCACCAACTCAGCAGAAGATCAAATATCGAAACCAATAAATCCTCCGGGATTCTGATCTTTAAGGACGCAAAAGCATTTGAGTGTTCAAGACTCAGTTGAGAGCTTCGTCATATTGGCGCGGATCTCGCCGATCAACTGCAGCAGACCTTGACCAAGATCCACGTGCATTGGCGGCATATATTTTCGCCCTAACTTGGGCTCATAGGCGTATGGCGTGCGTACGTAGTGGCCCGGTTGGCTACCCTCGATGAATTCAACTGAATCCGGTATCCCTAGGATTTCCGCAATCATCTTCAACAGATCCATAACGCGCATGGGTTCTTGGCCTGTTAACACAACGCTCTGGTTTCGAAAATCTGGGCCAAGTGCAGCCACACTGGCGCGCGCCGCGTCTTCAACATGGATGTACTCACGCAGGGCATCTGGGCTCCCCTCATAGCGAACTACGCCGGTTTCTAGAGCCGTGCGCACGATTCGCAGGAGACCGTTCGTGACATCAGCTCGGGGACCGTACAAAGACCCATAACGTAGAATCGTATAGTCAAGACCGTACGTACGAAAGTATTCTTCCACGTAGTGCTCCGCTGCTTGTTTGCTGCAACGGTAAAACCCCCCTTCGCGACTGTACACATAGACCGTGCTGGCATAGATGAAGCGCTTGATTCCGTTCAAGCGACACGCTTCGAGCACTTGTACGTTTCCGAGTATGTTAACTTCAACGGTCTTAATTGGCAGATCGCGCGCCAGATTGAGATCCGCTACAGCACCGAAGTTGTAGACCGCTTCGGATCCAAGAACGGCTTCTTTTAGGCGATGGGAATCAAGCAGATCCCCGACTATCATCTCTTGGTCCGCCCGTCGCCAACGGGACTCCACAAGGTCGTAGATGCGAACCTGGTGCCCGGCCTCGCTTAACTGGTCAGCAACATGGGACCCCAAGAATCCACTTCCGCCGACAACCGTCACAGTTCGAGATCGACAATTGTTTCCGGTCGACATTAAAGTCCCTGGCTCTGAACGTCATATTCCACTAGGGGTACTTCGCTCGCTAGCTGTTTCCCCGTAAGAAATCGCACCGCCTCATCAGTCGCCTCGATTTCCATGCGCGTGCGGCAATCAACCGACATGGATCCCATGTGCGCCGTCAACAGACAACGGTCTACCTCTGCTAGGGGACCAACGTAGGGTTCGTGCTCAAATACGTCGATGGCTGCACCGCTCAGGTGACCTGATTTCATGACCTCTGAAAGGTCACGCTCGTTGATGATTCCCCCGCGCGCGGTGTTGATGATCATTGCGTCCCCTTTCATGGTCATCAATTGATCGCGTCGGATCATGTTCTTGGTGAGGTGCGTTAAGGGAAGGTGCAACGTGATGATATCGGCCTCTTTGTAAATTTGCTCCTTCGTCACCCAGTCCAGCTTGAACTCCCGGCTCAGCTCGTAGTTGGGCACAAGGTCGTTCACCAGAATCCGCGGCGTGCCGAAGCCCCTCGTTCGGCGCAATACGCGCGTGCCGATACGGCCGACGCCGATCACACCGACGGTTATCTCCGCAAGGCGCCGCCCAAAAATGCGCTGCCATTTTCCCTGGTGCAACTGCCCGTTGGATACATGCACGGAGCGCAGCAGCGTGAGCATCAATCCAAGAGTTAGTTCGGCGACGGCCGGCGCCGGCGCCTCAGGGGTGTAGGAGACGCGAATACCATGTTTCTTAGCTGCCAGAAGATCGACACCGTCTAGACCGACGCCAACGCGCGAAATCAACTTTAGGTTGGTTGCCCGCGTCATCACTTTGTCGGTGATTTTTTCGGTGCCTGCAATGACTACGTCAAAATCGGTGACCAAGTCGGCTAGTTGTTCCTCGGTTAGCCTGGTGTTGTATGGATTGATCAGGTATTGAATTCCCGCATCTTCGAGCATCTCAAGCGGAAGACGATTCTTGTCGCCAAAAGGTACCGTCGTGATGAGAACTTTTGACATTGTGCGGCGCCAATTTAGGAGTGGTTGTAGAACGGTGTTGGTTTCATATCAGGTGAACTCGTCCAGATGCTAAGTTGCCGTGAAGCCGCTAATAGCTTTCCGTATCACCATGGTCGCCTCCTGTAGGATCACAGCGCGCGTGGATCCCGCCAGCCACGGCAAGGAGTAAACAAAGGCAACAGTCAGTATCAAGTACAGTACGCCGCCAAGTGCCATAGCGGCAGGCAGCGGCCACGAATCTCTCGTCAGTTCGATTGCGCCGAGGTGGGCCACCCATCCTAGACTCAGGCACCCGAGCAGGCCGACCACCTGATATCCCCAGTCGAAACGCCACTTCCATATGCGCGCGATAACATAAGCGAGAACGTTCGCTTGAATGATCTGCAACCCTACCATCTTGAATGCGAGCCCTTCAGAAGCCAGCCCCAATCCCGGCACGACCGCATCCGCTGGGGCCAACACCAGGTAGGTCACGCCCATGCTCAATACCATGAAAATGACGCCGATAACCACCTGTAGCGTGATTCGTTCTGTCGCGTACAGCATCGTGCCACCGATTTGGCCCATCGACTGATGTATGGGATAGAGAAACATAATTACCAGGGTAGATGCCCCGCCGACATAGGCGACGCCCAAAATCAAGCGGACCAATTCTTCCGCCCAGGGGGAGAGATAACCCGCAATCATTGCCCCAACGAGGAATAAGATCCGGGATATTCCCCGGTATAGCATATGTGTTCGCACGTGGTCCGACCTAAAGTGCGCTTCCGCGATCTCTTTCCAGAAAATATTGAGAATGGAGGATGTGGCAATGAGCGCAACTCCAGCGAACTGGGCACTAACTGCGTAGTAAGCCTGTTGAACACTCCCGCCATAGTTCTGCAGCAGCCAGCGGTCCGCGAATTCGTAAGCAAAGCCGACCCAGGTATAAGGCAGCAGAGGTAGGCAGTAACGCAGATAAAGTTTGAACACGGATACAGACTCGATTCCGACAGGTTTGAGTTCATCCGGCACCCAATTCCGGAAACACTTAAGCAATACGATGGCGGCAATCAGATATTCCAGCGCAATCGCAATGAATATTGCATAGAGCCCCAGCCGACCAAATGACCAGAGCAAGATCATTGCCAACAGGTGGATCACGATAACTGCGACCCCGAGACTTTGCACCCGGAGTGTTTGCCGTCGAGATTCGCCGAGCTGTTGTATTACAGGCCAGAGACTGTACTGCATGAATGCAGCTACGAAGGCCAGAAGAACCAAACCTCGATGCGCGCCTCGCCAGATGGCTTCGATCCATTGCGAGGGGAACAGAAATCCGACGACACACAGAGGCACAAGAAACTGCACGCCAAGCCAGCCGAAAAACAAAGTCACGAACCGTCGCGATTGCGCTCGCTGCGACATAAATGTGTAAAACGCAGTCGAGCTGCCCATATCCAGAATCTGCCTTATGGCCACGAATGTACCCAGTAGAAAAGCCATTTCGCCATAGGACACCGGACCCAGTGAACGCGCGAGTAGCATGCCGGTCACGAAGCTCAACATCGAGCGCAGCAGATTGGCGCCGACAGTGAATGCGAAGCGCCTGCGTACAGAAGTTCTCATTGACCAGAAGTTTCATTTGCGCCAATTATCGACTCGCGGATTGCATCCGACACGCAACCCACGATATCAGCTGGTAGATGACAATATCGTTGTTTGAATCGGCCCAGCACTTCTCGCACGGCAGGACTGGACCACCATGCTTCGATGTTATCCCAGATGGCAGCCACGTGCTTAGCGGCCGATTCGGGAGTCGCGTGGAAAATGCCCACGCGCTCCAGATCCGTGAAATACGGTTCAGCGCTAGCGCGTAGCTCCCAGTGAAACGGATTCCAGTAAATGACTGTGGGTACATTCATCGTGAACGACTCGAGGAAAGTCGTGGCGTTATAAGTGCTAATGTATAAGCGGCTGTGGCTAATTAGATCGTCGATGTTGGAAGCGCCTTGGTCTAGATCCAGATCGGGAAAGCGATCGCGCCAGCGTGAAACTTGATCCCAGCCAAAATCTTGACGATACAGGCGAACGATTAACGCGTTTCGCACCGGTCTAGGCAGACTTCCAACGAACCCACAAAGGCCATTAAAATAATCTAACCATTGGCGCGAAACCGAGGCGCTGTACATCCAGTAGCTGAAGCGCGGCACGGTGCATATCACAAGCAGGGCACGCGATTGCGCCGCATGTCGAACCTTCAACGGCCGCTTCGCCTTCAATTGTCCTAGCGGCCTAACATTATTATGCTGCCGATCCGACCAACCCCAGCTCAAGTACGTGTCGCTAATGGCAATATCATGATCTTCGGTGAACGACCAACGGCCCACGCCGTAGTGGCCGCCATGCTGACCAATCACCAGCGGCACCCCTCGCTCTACTTTTTCCGCAGCCCAGACTTTAAAAACATCGTCTAATCCGTGTGAGTTGCATGTCCAGATCACCTTGGGTTGCCCAGGCCAGGGTAGCTCGGCGGCCTGGTCAACAAGTTTGTTATAGCCCTCAATATAGAGCGCCGGCATCTGTTTAGGAATCAGTGCACGGGTGCAGATCTCGAATTCCGAACGACTTTCCCCGCTCACGACCCAGCGGCGTTTGGTTCCATCGACACCAACCCGGACCGCTGGCGCTGAATGCCAATGTTGCGGCACCTGCCCCAGACGTCTTTGCACTCGTAGTTCATCGAGCAGCGGCAAATACGTGGAGAGAAAAAACGCATCGTGCTCGCGTGACAGTGCGCTCGAAACGCTTGAATACAAGCGGGCAGCAGTTTGGTATGCCCGTTGCGTCCAAACTGCCGGCGTCGCAAGCGCAGACGTCCCTTGCACAACCCGGGCCGGTCGCCTGCTGCATGGCACCCCGGTAAACTGTTGAAGTATCGCGCCATAGATGTGATGGTTCCATTCATCTCCAACAAAGAAACTGGGAAACTCGGCCATATCGTTGGGAATCAGGGTTTCGTCGTGACCGAATAGAACGACGGTTCCGGACAGTTCATACGTACCGATAGCGTCATGAATGCAAGCCCAACGATCAAACAACATCTGGACAAAATAACCGAGCCATGGCCCCACCAAGATGCGCCAGTAGCGTAAGCCGTGGTCCACGTCATGCATTTGATTGAGATTGGCGGCAATTTCTCGCAATAGCCGCTCATGGAACTCCTGCAGATATAAGTAGTCGGCATACAGCCGAGCGCGGTCATCCCAGTGATAGGGCAAGACCTCCGCGTCCATGGTCGACCAGCGATCCTTTCGCGAGAACCGTCTGCACCATTCTCCAAGGAATAGAACTGGTTCATCGTCACGCCAAGTCTCTTCCAGCGCTGTTGTACACAGAAAGCGACTCACCACACCGATCGTCCACCGTCCATCACGATGTTTTGACCATTAAGATAAGCAGACGCGTCCGAGCACAGAAATTGCACAGCTGCGCGATATTCGTCCGGAGCAGCCATGCGTCCAAGCGGAATCAAGGCAGTCAATCGACGCACGAAGTCCTCGCCTTGCTCATTGAAAATACCGCCAGGAGACAGTGCATTCGAGCGCACGCCATTTTCGGCCCAATAGGTGGCTAGGTAGCGCGTAAGACCGATCAACCCTGTCTTGATGACGGAGTACGTCACTGGCTTGACTGGCTGCTGATCCTCCCTCAAGCCTTCCTTTCTATACAGACGTTGGTCCGGCGAAAACATCGAGAGATCCGAAGCTATATTGAGGATCACACCTCCGCGGCCATCCCTGGCCATTGCAGTTCCGAATACTCGGCTGCACAGGAATGCTCCGGTCAGACCGACCCTTAGCTGCAAATCCCATTGATCGAGCGGAAAGCATTCGAGCCGCGACGTTTCCAATACCCCGTCGCCATCAACTTTGGGGTCGATTGCGGCGTTGTTGACTAGAATGTCCACACGCCGCCCAGCGCCCGCGAGATCTCGCGCTGTCGCGGCAATCGAATCCAACCCGGAGACGTCCATCACGCGCGTCAGTACGCGGGACGCATCGGCGTCGCGCGCCAGAGTCGACTGTGCTTTCTCCAGGCTCGACTCGTCAATGTCTGTCAGCACGACCGTTGCGCCGATTTCCAGCAACGCCGCCGCGTGCTCGATACCAAGCAGCCCTGCAGCACCAGTGATCAGGGCCGTCTTATCGGTCAGGTCGAATCTCTTCAGGGCGTTGCGCATCTTCAATTCCCGCGGACTAACCAACTACGAATGGACTTGACCACCATCCAATGTCCATACCCCGCCAGTCGCGAACCCAGCCCGTGGCGATGCAAGGTAGGCGACCAGATCCGCAATTTCGTGCGGCGCACCCAGCCGAGCGAGAGCGACATTACGCTCGAGCATCACCTGGACACCCTCGCTATCGCTTGTGAGATTGCGCGACCAGAATGAGCCTTCAACCAGAATGTTGCCGGGGGCGACGGCGTTGATTCGGATGCCGTGCTTACCCAATGGGCGAGCGATCCCGCGAATGTATGCATGGAGAGCCGCTTTGGCGGCAGAATATGTGATGGGGGCGCCAGGGATCACTTCCAGTCCACAGATGGAGGACACGCAGACTACGGTTCCGCGCGAAACTTGTAATGCTTCGCGCGCAGCTTCGACCACGTTGGTTGTGCTCCAGAGATTCAAGGCGAACACTCGCTGCCATTCCTCGTGTGTTTCGGAACCCGGAGGCACCGACCGTCCACTGCCGACGTTGCAAACTACGATATCCAGGCCGCCACATGCCGCGATTGCCTCCGTAACGACCCGCGTCGCATCAACCGGTTTCGATACGTCGCCGACGACAATCACTGCGCCCGGAAGTTTCGTCGCGACGATCGCGAGATCGGCAGCACCACGCGCATTTATCGCCACGTAACAGCCCTCAGCGTGCAGGACCTCTGCAATCGCTCGTCCAATGCCCCGCGAGGAACCGGTTACCAGCGCTTTCCGTCCCGCAAGATCAAGCTCCATGGGAAAGAATCCAATCTGCAGCCATGTCCCGGTAACGAGTCAACGCTTCCGCATGATTACCGTCGGCCGCGCGGGCCGTCTGCAGAATGTAGTTGCCAGCGTAATGCAACCGGCCGAGAGCAGCGAACACCGCCTCGAAATTAGCATTTCCCGTGCCGAGCGGGACGGTCGTGCCGTTGCGCACTCGATCCTTGATATGCACATTCACAATTCGTCGGCCAAAGAGGGCAATCTCGAGCGCCGGGTCAAATCCCAAGCTTGCGCTGTTGCCGATGTCGTAGTTGACGCCGAACAGCTCAGGATCCAGGACTTCAATGAAGCGTGCGAGATCGGCCGGCGCGTAATCGCATTCAAAGGCAATCCGTAACTGATGCTCGCTCAGGAATGCTGCCTCGCTCCTCAGAAAGTCAATCAGTGTGTCTTGTTGTTCAATCGTGTCGAGCCGACCATTGTCCACCAGCGGCACTACGATTATTGAGATACCGACCGCGGCGCAGCCTAACGCAATGGCGCGAAAATCCCGTTGCAATCCTTCACGCTCCGCGCCAAACACCTTCCAAAACGGTGCTTGCATGAAACAGTCGCCGGTCAGCGACGGGATTGTGAGTTCATGGCGAGTACACAATGCGCGAATCTCCGCCTGCCCATCCCGCGTTAACAGCGGGCATTCGTATAACCGCTCCTGATCCAGCGTCCATTCCATCAGGCTAAAGCTGTGACGCTGCGCAATTGGAAATTCTTCCGCCCAACAAGACCACGGAAAGGCCTGGATCCGCTCATCAATCATCGGCGACAGACGACCTTGCATAAAGCCAATGCGTCTACTCATTTGGTTTTGAAGCGGTAGGGCGTCGGCAGGTCATTGCCTTGAAGTTCGCCACGAGCCGCGTCCCAGTTTCGGATTTGATCCACGATGTCGACCCTCGTGTTTTCGCTCCAACGATTGATGATCTTGCTAAACACCGGGCCAACTTTTCCCGAGCCGATTCGATCGCCATTCAATGCAGTCACTGGCAACATGCAGAATGGTGTCCCCGTCATGAATGCCTCGTCGGCGGTGTGAACATCGTAAGGCTCAATGTTCTTCTCCACAGCCACGAGACCCAGCTGCGGGCAGAGCTCCTCGATGACATATGCGCGAGAAATACCGCGTAGAATGTTTCTGCCTTCCGGTGTAATAACTACATTGCCCTTAACGATGAAAAAATTATCACCCGTGCCTTCAGCCACGAATCCGGCAGGGTCGAGCAGTAGCGCCCAATTGTTTTCGCCAGCGACTTGGGACGCTTCGATGTTCGCCATAAGATAATGAATGCGACTGCGATTTTTGACCTTTGGGTCCAGCAGGCTTGCCGGTATGGCTCGTTGCGAGGTAATTACTGCATTGATGCCCGTGTCGAACAACTTACTCATTCCTGCCACTGTCCATCGCAAAGGGAAGTCCGCGATAATGATATTCGGTCCTTTGTGCAATCCATCAATCCCTTGATAAATGCCGAGGAGGCCGCGGGAGACGTCAATCATTAGACGATGCTCGTCCTCTGTCGCGAACAGGTGATCATTGGCCTCGACAGTTTCGTGGCAAGCTTTTTCCATCTCTTTAGGTGTCATCGACAGAGGAATGCGGAGAATCTTGACGCCCGCGTACAGTCGATCGATATGCTCTCTCAACTTAAATTGCTTCTTATCAAATGATCGCGTCATCTCAAATACCATGTCGCCAAACATTAGCGCCGAATCATAGATGGAAATTTTCGCTTCGCTTTCCGGGACCAGCTGCCCGTTGAAGTACACCATCCGCACTTTTTTTGTCATTGAACTTCTCTCGTGAAAATCCAGTCGATAAATCGAAAATCGAACAGTGTTTGCTCAGCCATGGTTCGCAGGGCCAATTCCAGCGCGGTGCAGTTCGTCGTACCAACGAATGATGTCGCTAATGTGAAAATTTGGATTGCTGGGATATATGTCCAGATACAACTTGCGCATAAACTCATATTGCGCCTGCGTATTTACATCAAGAATCAGATCCGGTCGGCGGAACTCTGCGGGACACATTACCGTGCTAATCGGACACCAGATTTCGTCAACGCCCGTCTGGCTAGCGTAGTCGAAGAAGTTCAAATGTACGTGCTCGAGCTGACGCGGGTTCGGGCGCCGCTCGCGCGCTTCGGCTAGCAGTGAGAAGTCAAAAATCTCAGCTCCAATCCCATCGGGATAGCCCGAATTGTGAATTGCAGTCAAATTGGAACTAAAGCCACGACGCCCCAACCCGATATGATGATCGACTATGCGGTCAATTTCGGTGGGTTCCGGTGTTGGGTTATCTGCCGGCAGTCGTCCAACAATGTCTGCATTGGTAGCCAACGCAGCCTGATAGTAGCGGTCAAGCACATCATCTTCGGAACCGACGAACACCGTTACGCCGTAACTACGACCCACTCCTTGCAGGACGGCATCCTTGGCCGTATCAGGGATCGCGAGGACGATCTCGTCGACTCGCTTGCTGCGCTTAACTCGCTCAAGAATTCGGCCTACCAACGGCGCGCCCGCCAGATCCATCATGGATTTACCTGGTAACCGTGAGGATCCCATTCGAGCTTGAATGATTAGAACGACTCGCCTACTCATGACTGGTTCAACACGCAGCTGCCTCTTTGTTGAACAGCCTGGACTCAATCGCACAACACATAATGTGCCCAATCAGAATGTGGCATTCCTGGATTCGAGGAGTTTCGCTGGATGGAACGCAGATGCACTCACAACGCTGTATGAGCTGACCGCCGCTGTGCCCGGTGAAAGCAACTGTCGCGACATGCAACTGCTGCGCAACATCTACAGCAGCCAAGATGTTCGGGCTATTACCGCTGGTGCTGATCGGTATGAAGACATCTCCAAGTTTCGCCACTGCCCGCATCTCGCGGGCGAATACTTGCTCGTACCCGTAGTCGTTGCCGATCGCGCTAATCGCTGAATTGTTGGTTCCGAGCGCGAGCGACGCAAGCGGCAGTCGATCGAAAAGAAAGCGTGAGGTCAATTCCGCCGACAAATGCTGCGCGTCGGCAAAACTTCCACCATTGCCGGCGAAAATAATTTTGTATCCCGATCTCAAACAACTTACGCACGCCTCGGTAAGATTGTCGATCTGGAGCAATAACCTAGTGTCGCCCAGGAGCAGTTGCTTAACCGCGATCGAGTCCTCAATCTGTTTGCGAGTTTCCGTTAGCATCGATACATCCGGCGCCGCTACCAACGAAGGCCTCAAAAATTCCTCTCGAGTTTTTCCAGGGCGATCCAAAATCCCTCGCCGTCGTTCTTGTGCCCTTGCCAGATTTCTGGAATGAATGAAGCATGAGGACACCCCACGTGAAGGATCTTCCCAAGACGGTAGAAATCGATATCACCCTCGCCAATCTGCAGACCTTCCCCGTTGAGCCCTTTGGCATCTCCTAGGTGCAGGTGAGCCGATAGAGGCGCTATTCTTTGCGCAAATTCATAAAAGTCCGAGCCGAAATGGTTAGAGGTAAGACGACTGTGGGATACGTCAAAGCACATGCGCAAATTCAGCTCTTGGCACCATTTCTCGATTTCCTCGATTTTCACAAAAATGTTTTGAAAGCGCTGCCCACCAAAGTGCCACGGAAAGGGCGCCATTGTCTGGGGAATAAGTTCGACTCCTTCAAAGTCCAACTCTCGGAGGCTCTTGGCAAATCGTCCGTAGTAGCTGGAAATGACGTCGGCGGGAAGTGGTGCATCCATGGTAAATCCACCTACATTCGCGACAATCATGGGCCGGCTGCTCTGCGGAAAGAAGCGCTTCAAATCGCGCGTGATGTCTATGACTCGCTGAGTTTCCCGCATTGATCTGGCGCGGTACGCTTCATCCGAAGAAGCCAAGTCCAAGAGGTGGCTGCCCTCGAATAACTCGGGCGCATGAACTACGAAGTCGAATGGGTAACTGCCAGAAAGAAATTTGTCGACGTTGATTGCTAAATCTGAATACGAAAGATGGAATTCAAAGAGATCTGGTTGTATCCGCTGGCGGTACGTCTGGAAATCATGATATCGAACCGGTACCCCCCACGGGCGGTGAAACGAGTATGCGCGGGGCTCGACACGCTCGCTCTGGAGATCTGACGCGTAGAAGAAGTCCTCTTCGTTTAAATTACGCTGAATTGTACGGCCCAGCAAATGTGGATATTTTTGCGGCGAAAGGCCCTGCCCCGGACTGCGCACCTTGACGTCTCGCGCTGAAATGACCTCGCCCTTTTGCAATTTTTTAGCCGCAACAAGGCTTTTTCCAAGGTTTTCACGATTAATCATTTCACCTTGGGAAATGCGTCGTTCCTGTCCATCTCCCAACGCCTGCTCAATTTCCCGAATGCCCTCAATCAGGCGTCGAAACTCCTGGTGCTCAAGACTGGCTGCATGATCAGGGCCCTCCATCCTTCGATCGAGGGTGAAGTGCCGTTCGACAACGCACGCACCCAGGGCTACAGCCGCCAACGAGACAGCTATGCCGCGCTCATGTCCTGAGTAACCCACCAGGGTGTGAATGCCGCGCAGGTTTGCGATCCACCGCAGTTGTATATCATGCACGGGCGCCGGATAAGTGCTGTTGCAATGAAGCAGCACAAACTGCGCCTTTCTAAGATTGAGGAAATCGACGGTTATTTGCACCTCTTCGCGAGAACTCATGCCGGTGGACAGAATCAGCGGTTTGTTCGTCGCGCATAGACAGTCGAGCAGCGGTAAGTTTGTTAAATCCGCCGAGGCTACCTTGTAGGCAGGTACACCGAGTGCCTCGAGAACTTCCACGCTGCGCGCATCCCATGGCGTGCAGAGATAAAGAATTCCCCTCTGCGCACAATACTTGGCCAACTTCCGATGGTCCGACACCGGCAACTCAAAACGCCGCAACAGGTCGAGCACGTACTCAGTGCCTAGGTCTTCGCCACCTTTATTTAACGTACGCCGTCGATATACCTCGTCAAGATGACGCAATTGAAACTTGGCGCAGTCCGCGCCCATTTCCACGGCGAGATCCACCATCTCTATTGCGCGCTCGAAATTGCCATTGTGGTTGTTGCCAATTTCCGAGATGACAAACACGCGGCCGCTCCCGATTTCATGGCCTCCGATCTGCAGTTTCACGCGTGATCCTCGCCTTCCAAATGGTTGCGGCCTTCGCGTACCGACCAAGCGCGTAATCCTTCGGGTTCGAATCTAAATGGGCGAACCTCCAAGCCGGCACCCTCCAGATCATCGATTACGGCGTGCTTTCGAAACGGCGGCACATAAAACACATAAAATCCACCGCCGCCAGCACCAAGCAACTTGCCCCCGACGACGCCGCAACGCATCGCGTCATCGTAAATTTTATCGAGGGCGCAATTAGAAATCTTGCTGCTTAGCTGCCGTTTCAATTGCCATGCCTCGTGCAGTGCTTGCCCAAACTGCAACAGGCGGCCGCGCAACAGATGATTCCGTATCCGGTAGGTCAACTCGACATTCGCCTGGGCTCGCTGATGCACACCTTCGTGCTGCATCTGCAGGCGCTGATCCTGATGAATATCCCCAGATTCATGGGTAGTGCGCGTATCGCAAAGGATCAAGCTCTCCTCTAACTCGAGCAACGTATCCTGATGAATCCGCAGTGGATGAACTATGTTCTGGTCCATCCGAAACTCCATAAAATTGAATCCCCCAAAAACCGTCGCGTATTGATCTTGCCAGCCCCCCGCGATGCCGAGGTATAGTCGTTCCGCTAAAAATGCTAGTTCTGCCAGCTCATGCGGGTCCCACCTGTCCTGACGAAATTGATTGAAGCAGCCAAGCACCGCGGCGGAGACCGCCGCGGAGCCTCCAAGGCCGGACTGCATTGGAAAGTCCGAATGCAAATACAAATCGAAGCCGAAGTCTGGGTGCACGGCCTTGAGCAGCCCCTGAATTAGGCCGAATTTTCCTTGCTCACCCAATGCGGCTTGTAAATCTGGGGCATTCAAGGACTCTCGCAGATCGCGAGAATGAACAGTGACCCGTTCATCGTTGCGCACGCGTAAAGTCGCGTGGCTATACAGTGAGATGGTCGAATTGATTACTGCGCCAGCGTCTTCGACAAAAAAGTGCGTTAGATCTGAGCCGCCGCCGCCAAAACTTATTCGCACTGGAGCGCGCGCGCGGGCATATACCCGTTCTTCAACTTGAACCGGAAGATGATCGCGACTGACGATGCCGGTCAATCCTCGGGCTGCGTCTAGCAAAGGAATCACACGAATCCTTTGGTCCAATTGCTTTAGCAGTATTTCGCGCGGCGCCAACTGGTCGGCCCAGACGAAATCTGGATTTGCGCAGGACGCAATCCTATCTTCCAGGGAACCGCCGGCAAGCAACTTGCGGCGAATGTCGCCGTCGGTAGCCAATCCCACAACCGCGCCCGAATCGTTGGTGGTGAGAATAATGCCATGCCGATTGGCTTCGATCTGCGTGAGGGCCTGCCGCAGGGAGGAAGATTCAGGAATTAGATAAAGCCCGAGACTCAAAGCACACTCGATCGTCCAGACCTAATCCAGAGGCAGAAGCGGAAATAGTCTGAAGGAATTCCAATGTCAATGAACTGCGTTTCCAAAGGAACCGCCTTCAATTGACCGGTTCTTGCCAGCGCCGGGAACAACTCATGCTCCAGGGAATAAGATCGACCGTTCCAGCCTTGAAATTGCCCAGCGTGCAAATGATAAAGTCCCGCGTTGATCCAGCCCGCGCCAGCGCTTTCTAGTTTTTCCTCGAACCCGGTCACTTTGTTTTGCTCAACGGCAACCCTGCCATAGCGATCCGAGTTCTCAACGCGCACAACGGCCATAGCGGGTTCACCCGCGTCGTAAACCTGCTGAATACCGGAGCTTAGCCAGGTATCGGCGTTTGTGACCAAGAATGACCCCGTTAGCGACAACTGCTGTACCGCGAAGGCGATCGCGCCACCGGTGCCGAGCGGGCGAGGCTCCGTAACGGAGCGTACGTTGCAAT
>Ga0210383_10002445_pt1 | contig 16794 bp, 15 predicted proteins | sample IncBWC14OmetaG_FD_160072 | JGI IMG/M metagenome (GOLD analysis project Ga0210383, IMG submission 160072) | Forest soil microbial communities from Barre Woods Harvard Forest LTER site, Petersham, Massachusetts, United States - Inc-BW-C-14-O ...
GCATGGAGTGCTGGCGGCAAAGTGCCGCAATCCACACGTCGTTGGATGGGATGGGCGTTCCGGCTTTTTTAAGTTCAGTCCGGATGGCGCTATAGGAAGCGGCAGTCTCTTCATCAACATTCAGAACTCGAAAAGCGGACAAATATCCGGCGAGCCACTCTTCATAAACAGTACGATCGCGAGAGTGCGAAATCCCATAGCGGTATTCACCCAGGACAATCACCGGAATCGCCACCTCGTGCGCCCTTCGAAGGATCGGCTCTAACTCGGCGTCGCCATCCGCGGCCGCGGAGAGGCCATTCGTATCCAGGATCACAGCCGGTCCTCGGCTTCCACCTGCTCAAATTCCTCTTCGATGAAACGCGAAATTCTCGCAGTCTCCTTCCGTAGCCTGCGCAACTTCCCAAAAGCAGCCATCCAGGGCTTGCGGGTAGCGTTGCGCCGCTCGGCCAGTTTCGCCTCAACCGCCTCGGTCACAAACTCCCGGAACGAGATGCCGTGCTCAGCCGCCGCCGACTTGGCGCGCCGAAAAATCGGATCGGGTATTTCCAGGGTCGTTTTCATGTTGGAACTATGCTCCCATATTTATGGGACATGGTCAACTCGACATCCTTTAGCGCGTTGGTTTACGACGAAGTGCACGGGACAACTGGATTTGTTGAGTCGCTTCGCGGGCGTCTGAGCCCGCTGGCGAAATCCGCCGAAGCCTCCCGGCGCAGGCGGAAACCAGCGATCTCTCGCAAACGAAGCATTGTGGGAAGTCAGAACACGATTCGAATGGTCGGGACGACTGGATTTGAACCAGCGACCTCACGCACCCCAAGCGTGCGCGCTACCAGGCTGCGCCACGTCCCGACCGCTTTTGAAGGGAAATCCAGACTATCATTCGCGTTCGAGCAGGGTCAAGATCGCGACCATCTGTTCGCGCAAATCCAGCAGGAATTTGCGCTGCGCTTTTGACGCCGGCTCATGCCGCGCCGGAGCCGCCGCACTGCGCGAAGCCGCTCCGCCGCCAGACGTGGCGCCGTTCCCGGCCCTCGTCTCCGCAATGTGCTTGCGCGCCCCAGCGATCGTGAAGCCCTCGTCGTAGAGCAATCGCTTGATCTCGAACACCGTCTCGACGTCTTCCCGGCGATACAATCGGTGCCCCGCCGGGCTTTTCACGGGCTGCAAGGTGGGAAAATTAGACTCCCAGTAGCGCAGCACGAACGCCTTCGTCGCCGTCAGCCGGCTCACTTCGCCGACGCGAAAGAGCTGCTTCTCGGGAATTTCGCGCACAGATTGGGCGGCACTCGCCATGGCCTTTGCCCTTATCGTAGGCCGATTTCTGGCTGTGTCAACCCCACCCGCTGCTATGGCTTCGACGAGAGCTCGATCGCCTTCAGGATCCGCTTGGTCATCCGCGATATGAAAAATGTGATTCCGAATGTGCAGGCCGCCATCGTGAGCAGCACCGAAAATATCCCCATTCCCACGGCTCTCGAGCTCGCCGCCTCAGCGCCGTGCCCATAATGCACTGCCGCCATGAACCCGAAGAGATGCAGCAAGACGAGCAGCAAAAAAATCACGAGTCCCGTCATTTGCCATTTCTGGCTGCGATCCACAGCGTCTAGAGACTTTCGAAGGATCGTTTCCATTTCTTCTGTCATCACGCGCTCCTTATCGGATCTAGTTTCCTGCGCAGGGCGGCCAAACCGTACGCGAGTCTCGATTTGACGGTCCCCAACGGTATTTCCAAAACTGCGGCAACTTCGGGTAGAGCGAGTTCCTCCTCGAAGTGCAGCACCAGAACGGCTCGGCTCGCCGCCGATAGCGCGCCGGAATTCAGCAGTTCCGGCAAAATCTCCTGCGGCGCTGCGCACTCCACTGCGGGAATTTCACCCAGCACGGCTTCATCCCGCACTTGCTCGGACCAACGTTTTTCTCTCTTCAAGTAACGGAACCCCGCTCGGCTCGCTACCCGGTATGCCCAGGCGTGAAACGCTTCCGGCACGTCGAGCCATCCAATCTTGCGAGAAACCAAAATCAGCGTTTCCTGCAGCACGTCGTCCGCCGAGGCTTCTCCCACAAGTCTCACCAAGTAACGGCGCAGCGGTGCCTGCACGCTGCGCAGGAGCAGCTCGAGCGCTTCTCGATCCTCGCACTGGGCTCGAAGAACCCATTGCGCCTCTTGTTTGGAAGTAGTCAAAACGCTCCGTCTGTAGCCTAGAGGCCCGAAAACTCGAAAAGGTTCGGATGAATTAGGAGGAAATTAGAAGTTGTGCCTGCGGGGCGCTAGCGTCCGCCGCGCCGTGGCGGGCGCCCGTGGCGCTTCGCCTTTAGTTTCTGCCTTCGCCGTGCTTCGCGCGCCTTCGCATGAGCGGATTCGTGCTGGTCGCTATGCCGCGGCTCGCGCTTCTCTTCGCGCGGCGCGCTGCGTTTCTTCAGCCGCTGCGTGAAGCGCAGCGGCGTTCCGGTGAAATCGAACGCTCCGCGGAGCTGGTTCTCGAGGAATCGCTGATAGCTGAAGTGCAGCGGCTTTGTCTGGTTCGTGAACAGCACGAACGACGGCGGCGCCACGCTCGCCTGCGTCAGGTAGTAAATCTTCACCGCGCGGCTCGCGGGCGACGTGCCGCGGTCGAGGTCCACGTTCGCCAGCCAGCGGTTCAGTTCGCCAGTCGAGATCCTCCGCTGCCGCGCCTCCGCCACTCGATCTATCAATTGATAGAGCTTGTCCACGCGCTCACCGGTGAGCGCCGAAAGAAAAATCACCGGCGCGTACGAGAGAAACTTCAGTTTGTTCCGCACCATCGGCTCGTAATCCGCCAGCAGCTTCGACGCGCTCACTTGCCCCGGAGCGCTCATCTTCGCGTCGCCCTTTGCCCCGTGCTCTCTCTCCCTCGCGAATTTCTGCTGCGCAGCCTCGAGCGCCAGATCCCACTTATTCATCACGATGATCACCGAGCGTCCCGACTGCTCCGCGTAGCTGGCAATCGTCGCGTCGTGCGACGTCACGCCCACCGACGCGTCCACCACCATAATTGCGATATCCGCGCGCTCCAGATGCTGCCGCGCCATGATCACGCTCAACTTTTCGGCGATCAGTTTCGTCTTGCCCTTGCGCCGGATCCCGGCAGTATCGAGAAATCGGTATTGCTTGCCGTTGCGCTCCACCACCGTGTCCACCATGTCTCGCGTCGTGCCCGGCTCCGCCGACACGATCGACCGGTCCGCGCCCACGAGCTTGTTCAGAAGGGTCGACTTGCCCACGTTCGGCCGCCCGATGATCGCGATGTTCACGTCCGGCCTGCGCTCCGTCGCTTCGCCTAGCGGAAATTCAGCGGTGAGCGAATCGAGCAGCGTGTCGATCCCGAATCCGTGCTCGGCCGAAATCGGGAACACCTCGCTTCCCAGCTCGTAGAACGGTGCCGCCATGTCCGCTTGCTTCGGCAAATCCACCTTGTTCACGGCCAGTACCGGCGGCTTCCCCGCCCTTCGCAACAATTCCGCCAACTCCTGATCGAGCGGCGTGGGGCCGGTGCGCCCATCAACCACCTGCACCACACGCGTCGCATTCTCGATCGCCACCCGCGCCTGCCGCAGAATCTCGCCAGGAATTCCCGCTTTGTCCTCCGGCACGATTCCGCCCGTATCCACCACCTCAAACGCGCGCCCTTCCCAATTCGCGGTGCCGTAGATGCGATCGCGCGTGATGCCCGGCTCGTTCGTCACAATCGACCGGCGCGTCCCGGTCAAGCGGTTGAATAGCGTGGACTTGCCCACATTCGGCCGCCCGACAATCACAATCGATGGAAGTTTTTCACTCATGGGATCTGTGTCCGCGCGTCAAAAGCGGGGCTTGTAGCGTACCACGCCAGTAGGGTCAGCGTCGCCAGCACGATCCGAAGCAAGCGTCCTCGGTCGTTTGCGCGAAAAAGATGGCCTTCCATCCCGTGCGCGGCGTAATCGCATTCTCCACTCAGCGCATGTGCTTGGTGAAGCGAGAAAATCCTCGCGCGTTACTCGTTCCTTCGCCGTCCCAGCCCAATCCGGTACTTCTGCAAGTCAGTGGCGCTTAATTGCTGCGTTTAGTATGGCGTTCATCAATGCGCTCGCACTCGGTCGCACCGTTCATGCTCAGCATCCTGAGCGTCGGTGAGTTTTTCTGCCGTTTGAGTAAACGTTATCTTACAAAGCTCGCGTCCGGCCATCGATCATTCGAAGGAGTGGATATGAATGTAAAACAGAGAGTCTCGCTGTTTGTGGCGGCGGTCTTCCCGGTACTGGCTTTGAGCGCTTATTTCCTGTTGTCCCCGCTAAGGGCAAGCGCGCTGTCCTGCCCCGGAGGTCAGTTCTACGCCGGGCAGAGCTGCACCAATTCGAACTGCAATGATGGGCACGGTGGCTGCGAGGTCCCGCTCGGCGACCAGGGCAGCTTCGTTTTTTGCCCGAATCACCCGGGCCCCGGAATCTGCCAAGCCGGTCATATCGTTTGCTGCACTGAATAGGTTCAGCCGAGCAACGCCGACGGACTCAGCGCAGCCGCCGAGTTCCTCCGAGTAACGCGAAGCCTGCTCACGAGTACGTTTTCGCCGGCTTCAATAGTTCACCACGCTTTCCGGACGGCGGAAGCTTGCCCGCGGCAGTCTCGAAGCAGTACTTCGGAGACGCTTCACCGAGATGTTCAAGTGAAGTTGCTTAGCGGAGTAAGCAATTACATATGTAATATACTATTCACATGCCGCCGTCGTATACAGGCACCTTGCAGTCGCAGTCCACACCAAATTTAAGGAGCCACCTATGAATCTGAAGCAGAAAATTTCCATCGCGGCGGCGGGGCTTTTGCCAATTCTTGCCCTCACCGCTTTCTTCCTCGTAGGTTCGCCAAAGGCGGACGCGCAGTCCTGTCCGGGCGGCATGTTCCGTGCGCCGTGCGGCGTCGGCGGCACCGGCTGCGCCAACGGAGCCGGCGGCTGCGTCGCAAATGGTGGCAGCAGCGCATTTATTTTCTGCCCGCCGCACCAGGGACCTGGCGGCCCCGGCACCTGCTCCAACGGCACTGTGTGCTGCACCCAGTAGTTCCATCTGAGGATCTCGACGGGTGGGCGCAACCACGCGACAGCGCCCACCCTTCCACGTTCGCCGCCGTCGTCTCGCGCCTGTCCTGAATAACCCGCGCGCACGAAATCGCAAGTCTTCGGAGGAATGTCATGTCTTCTTTGAAATCGCTGTTGGCAAGAAATGCCGGCACGGCTGCGCTGATGCTGATGCTTTGCGCCTCGCTGGGATTGAACGTCTTTCTCGCGCACCAGGCTGGCTATCCTCGCAAGGCCGTTGTCACTCTGAAAGAAAATATGAAGTTGCCGTCGCCGCTGCCGGTGCTCGATGCCGACGGCAAGCCCGTGTCGCTCGCATTCGACGACTCCCGCCCGACGGTGATCTACGTCCTCTCGCCGCAGTGCGGATGGTGCAAGAAGAATGAAGCCAACATCAAAGCCGTCACGGCCATCGCCGGCTCGCGTTACAACTTCGTCGGACTTTCTCTCGTGCCCACCGACTTGAAGCAATACATCGCCGCAGGCCGCGCTCCTTTCCCGGTCTATCAAATTGAATCTCAGGACCAAGCCCAGAGACTCGGCCTGAGCGCGACGCCGACCACGATCGTCGTCGGCCCCGGCGCGAAGGTGTTGAAGGTCTGGACCGGCGCATACATGGACAAGAACCAGCCCGAAGTCGAAAAATATTTCGGCGCAAAGCTTCCCGGTCTGCAGGAAGTCGCGCAAGCAACTCAGCCGTAGCGCGTCGCGGAGCCGGTCGTGCGCCGCACGGAATCGCCCTATTGCCGTAGCGTGCGCGTCTTGCGGGGCAACTCTAGAGGAGCTTTGACGCGCGCACCACGTGCCCGCCGCGGTCTCGCGTAGCCGCCGTACTTCGCGGAAAGAATCGCGCGGCAATCTGCGGCGGGCCAAGATCTTCCACTTCGCCGAATCCGAGCGCCGTTAACTTCTCTCGCAGCTCTTCCGCCTCGAAATAGGTTACCCACTCCTCGCCGATTTCGCGCACCCGCGCCGCGCGCTCGTCATGATACTCACGCATCTCGGGCGAGAGCGTCTCAGGCGGATCGGCGTAATCAAACACCACGTGCGCTCCGCCGCCGAGCCTCGCGATGAATCCGAACGTCGCCCAAATCGCATCTTGCGTGAGATAGGGCACCACGCCGAGCCACGTGAAAAATGTCTCCTGCGCTGGGTCGAATCCCGCGGCGGCCAATCCCTCGCTCAAGCTCTGCTTTTCGAAATCCACTGGCGCAAACGTCAACCTCGCAGGCGCTTCGATTCCCGCCGCGCGCAAAAGTTCGCGCTTCCATTCCTGCGTCGCCGGATAGTCCACTTCGAAGACGCGGAGCCGATCTCCATAAGGGCTGCGATACGCGAACGTGTCGAGCCCCGCTCCCAGCACCACCAGTTGGCTCGTTCCGCGCCCGACGGCCGCCGCCAGCGCCTCCTCCGCAAATCGCGTCCGTACGGCGATAAAAATCCGGATCAGCCGCCTCGACGGATTTTCCCCAGCATCCTGCGCAATCGCCCCGGCGTCTCCGCCGAGAATCCGCACCGCGAGCGGATCGCGAAAAATCCGCCCTTCCTCCAAAATCTGGTGCGCCGCTCGATGCGACGCTGCCGCCCACGCCGTCCGGCTCGGTTTTCCCATTTGCATCAAAAAATCTTAGGCGACTCCACATCCCAATCGCAACTTTCTCTCCTCGAATTGCCCGCTTGCCATTCCCCGCCGCTTGCACTCTAATACGCGCCAATCTCGATGACCTCCGGCGCACCGCCCAACCTCCAGAGCCAATCCGCTTCGCCAGCTTCGCTCTTCGCTCCGACGCGCCACCTGAAACGCATCACGCTCGCTCCGTTCGTCGCTCTGCTCTTTGCCTACTGCACCGGCGGTCCCTTCGCGCTCGAGTCCATGATCTCGACCTCCGGCCCCGGACTCGGCCTTACGTTCCTGATGGTCGTCCCGTTCTTCCTGAGCATTCCGATCTCGCTCGCCACCGCCGAAATGACCACCATCCTTCCAGTCGAGGGCGGATTCTATCGCTGGAGCCGCGTGGCGCTCGGCGACTTCTGGGGCTTCCAGTGCGGCTGGTGGAACTGGACGGGCACGTTTCTTGTCTGCGCGGCCTACGGCGTCACGATGGCCGATTACCTGAACGAGTGGATTCCGTTGCACTCGCCGCTCGCGCACTGGCTCGCCGCGCTGCTCTTCATCGTCCTCGTCGGCTACTTAAACATTCGCGGGATTCACGTCGTCGGCAATCTCACGCTGGCGCTGCTGCTCGTGATGTTCATACCGCTGATCATCTTCATCATCGCCGGCTTCCGGCACGCCCACTTCAGCCCGTTCCATCCATTCCTTCCGCCCGGGGTCTCATGGCAATCCACGTTTGGTCCTGGACTGGCCATCGCCCTCTGGTCTTACGCGGGCTACGAACAACTCTCCACGATCATCGAAGAAGTGGAAAATCCGGCGCGCAACTTCGTCATCGGTCTCGCGATCATCACGCCCATCTCGATCGCGATTTACGTCGTCACGCTCGCTGCCGGCCTCTCCGCTCTCGGCAACTGGCAGGACTGGCAAACGGGCTATCTCGTCACGGCCGCGCGCCTCATCGGTGGCGGCGCGCTTGGCGCGGCGGTGTTCGGCGCCGCGATGATCGGCAGCTTCGCGCTGCTGGATAGTTCATTGCTCTCCGTCACGCGCCTTCCCCTCACCATGGCCGAAGACGGCTATTTCCATCCCGCGCTCGGCCAGGTGAATCCGCGCTTCGGCACGCCCGTGCGTTCGATTCTTCTCTCCACCGCGCTCTGCGGCGCGCTCGCCGTCTTCACCGTGCCGCAGCTCATTGCTATCTACGCCTGGACGCGCATGGCCACTTCCGTCCAAACGGTTCTCTCTTTCTGGCGTCTCCGCCGCATGTATCCCGACGCGCCTCGCACCTTCCGCGCCCCCGGCGGACGCCTCGCCACCTTCCTCATCGTCGTGCTGCCCACATTTCTCTTCGTCTGGGCGATGTATTACAGCGACGTCCCCACCCGCAAATGGGGCGCCCTCAATCTCGCCTCCGGCCCCGCCGCCTACTGGCTCATTCGCTTCTGGCAACGCCGCGCGCGCGCCTAGCGCCGCCTGTCCGATCTCGCGCCGCAACGACAATGCAGCGCGCTCATGCATTTTGGTTTATTCTGTTTCCTCAGGCGCTCCGCGCAAATCACATATGCCCAGGAAATCCGCAGCCGCGAAGTCTGTCGTCGCCCGCACGTATGGCGATCTTGACGATTCGCCCGACCCGCGCCACGAAGAATTCGATCGCGATCCCGAATCACGCGGCGACGATTCACAGCCCGGGCAAGACGCGCAATCCAGCTCACCGCGCCACGAAATCTCCATCGACGGCGTCTTCGGCCCCGGCGGCCTGCTCGAAAAGCGCCATCCCGGCTACGAGTTCCGCCCTTCGCAACTCGAAATGGCGCGCCGCATGGAGGAAGCGTTCGAACAGCATCACCACACCGTGATCGAAGCCGACACCGGCACCGGCAAAACTCTCGCCTATCTGATTCCCGCGATTCGCAGCGGACGCCGCGTCGTCATCTCCACCGCCACGAAATCGCTCCAGGAACAGCTCTTCCAGAAGGATGTTCCATTTCTCCGCAAGCATTTCGCGCCCAATCTAAAAGTCGCGCTCATGAAGGGACGCGCCAATTTCCTTTGCCGCCAGAAGGTCCATCAAATGGACGGCCAGCCCGTGCTCAAAGGCATCGATGAAATCGATTGGTTCTCGCAAATCCGCGATTGGGAAAAGCTCACGGAAACCGGCGACCGCTCCGAGCTAACTTTCCTGCCCGACGACGCCGAGGTCTGGAATCGCCTCGACGCGCGCAGCGACCTCTGCACCGGCCAGAAGTGCCCCGAATTTCAGCAGTGCTTCATCACGGCTATGAAACAGCGCGCCGCCGATGCTGATCTCGTTATCGTCAATCACCATCTTTTCTTCGCGGACCTCGCGTTGCGCCACGATGATTTCGGCTCGATCCTTCCCGAATACTCCGCCGTCATCTTCGACGAAGCCCACGAAATCGAAGACGTCGCCAGCGATTATTTCGGCCGCCAAATTTCCAGCTATCGCTTCGAGGAGCTCGCGCGCGACACCGAAAACGTGCTGCGCATTTTGCGCATCGAATCCTCCACGCTCCGCCGCAATCTCGCGCGCCTCCGCGAACGCGGCCGCTCCTTCTTCGAAAATTTCCCCGAGCGCGAAGGACGCTTCCCCTTCGGCCCCACCGAGCGCCGCAACTTCCTGGATTCGAATCGCGAGGCCTACGACGATCTCGCCCGCGCCGTGAAGCAGGTCGAGACGGAGCTATCCGCTCTCACCCCGAAGCCCGAAGAAGTCGTTAGCCTCGCCCGCCGCGCCGCCGAAGTCCGCAAGGAACTTGAATTCCTGCTCGAGAGCGAAGAGAAAACTTACGTCTATTGGTACGAGCGCCGCGGCCGCGGAATTTTCCTCGCTGCCACTCCTATCGACGTCAGCCAAATCCTCCGCGAACGCCTCTTCGATCAGTTCGACACCGTCGCGCTCACTTCCGCCACGCTCGCCGTCGGCGGCCGCTTCGACTATCTCAAGCAGCGCCTCGGCGTCGTGCCCTCGCGCGAAGCTGTGCTGCCCGCCGAATTCAATTTCCGCGAACAAGCGCTGCTCTATATCCCGCGCTCGATGCCAGACGTCCGCCATCAGGATTTTCCCGCGCGCGCCGCCGATGAAATCGTCCGCCTGCTCGAAATCTCCGAAGGCCGTGCGTTCTGCCTCTTCACCAGCTACGCGCAAATGAAAGATATCCACGAACGCGTCACGCGCCGCATCACTTACCCCGCGCTCCTGCAGGGCACCGCGCCGCGCTCCGTCCTTCTCGATCGCTTCAAGACCACTCCCAACGCCGTTCTCTTCGCCACCTCCAGCTTCTGGCAGGGCGTTGACGTTCCCGGCGCGCAACTCTCCTGCGTCATCATTGATAAGTTGCCCTTCGCCGTGCCGAGCGACCCCATCGTCGCCGCTCGCGTCCGCGCGCTTCAGGAAGACGGCCGCAACGCCTTCGCCGAATATCAGGTTCCCGAAGCCGTCCTCGCGCTCAAGCAGGGCTTCGGCCGCCTCATCCGCTCGAAGACGGACCGTGGCATCCTCTCCATCCTCGATAACCGGATTCAGCGAATGCAGTATGGTAGAATTTTTATCGAGTCCCTGCCCGATTACACCGTCACGCAGGACGTGGCCGACGTCGAGCGCTTCATGGCCAGCCACTAGAAGTAATGGCATCCGAAGTGATGGACTCCGAAGTGCCGGCGCCAGAATTGAATCGGCCGCCGGCAGAATTGTTCCGATTCGCAGGGCTCAAAAGGGATATTCATGTACGAAGTCAGTGTCGACGAATCCTTCGCCGCCGCCCACAATCTGCGCGGCTATAAGGGCAAGTGCGAGGATTTGCACGGCCACAATTACAAAGTCCGCGTCACGCTCGCCGGCCCTGAACTCGATTCCGTCGGCCTGCTCTACGACTTCGTCCATCTGAAACAGGTGATCCAGGGCGTGATCCGCTCGCTCGATCATAAATATTTGAACGAGCTGCCGCCCTTCACCGCGATCAATCCGTCAGCCGAAAATATCGCGCGGCATATTCACGACGAAGCCGCCAAGCAGATCCGCGCCGTCCCGAACGGCGCGAAAATTTCCAGCATCACCGTCTGGGAAACGGACGTCACGGCGGCCACCTACCGCCCGTGAGCTCGCTGCCCGTTTCTGCGCGATTGCTGTTTGCTCGGTTGGCTCGCAACCGCGAATGTTGTAGGTTACGGGCGGCCTGTGTAGGGCCGGCGTCTCGCCGGCTGCTTTCTGTCAATTTCGCGACGGCCGTATTTTTTTTTGCGTTGCTGCACCGCATCGCCGACTCTTGATCACATGCAAAGTCGCGCGATCGGCCAATTTGCTCGACCGTGCCTCGGGGTCTCACACAAGGGCCGTGGGCCCGACAGAATCTAGCCCGGCCCGGAAGGGCCGGGAACGCGCCAGAACGATCTGCAAGCCCCGTAGGGGCGACACTCTTTTGCGTCGCTCAAGGTCTCGGCGAGCGAAACTCGAGTTTTGTAGGCCGCGGTTTTCTATCCTGCCTGCCCTGACGAAGGAAGGGAGCGAAGTCGAAGGGCAACAGCGGCAATAGACGCGCTGGCATGAAAGGGGCTTCAGCCCCTGAAGTATAGAATTCCCAGGCGCACCGTGCGCTCGGCCGCGAACGCTGATAGAAGCTCGGACCAGCCCCGAAGGGGCGGCACACAAATAGCCCGGCTCGGAAGGGCCGGGAACGCGCCAGAACGATCTTCGAGCCCCGTAGGGGCGACACAGCTCGTTTGAATCGCGAGCGCCGGACTGCTCATTACACATGTTCATCACCGAAATATTCAAATCCATTCAAGGCGAAGGCACTCGCGCCGGACTCCCCTGCATCTTCGTCCGCCTCACGGGCTGCAATCTCCGCTGCACCTGGTGCGACACCTCTTACGCCTTTCACGGCGGCACGAAAATGTCGCTCGACGAAGTGACGGACAAGGTGAATCAGCTCGCCGGCACGAATTCCGCGCGCGGCCCGCTCGTTGAAATCACAGGAGGCGAACCTCTGCTGCAACCCGAAACTCCCGCGCTCGCCGAAAAGCTCCTCGCCGCCGGCTACACCGTGATGATCGAAACCAGCGGCGAACGCTTCGTCGGCACGCTCGCGCGCGAAGTCATCAAGATTGTCGACGTGAAATGCCCCGACTCGGGCGAACCCGGCACTTTCGATGCCGCAAATCTCGATGCCATCGGCCCCGGAGACGAAATCAAATTTGTCATCTCCTCGCGGCGCGATTACGAATTTGCGCGCGACTTTACGCGCCAGCACGATCTCGCCGCGCGCGTCCGCCAGGTGCTATTCTCGCCGGTGTTCCCGGATCCTGCGGGCCAGTGGCAAGGCCTCGAGCCGCGCGAGCTCGTCGAATGGATTCTCGCCGACGCCCTCCCCGTTCGCCTCGGCTTGCAGTTGCACAAATTCATTTGGCACCCCGCAACGAAGGGCGTGTAGCGCCGGGAGTTTCTTGGCTGCGATGTTTCGTAGGGGGTCGGACCTCTCGCGAGGTATGCCTCCGGCCGCCTATGGTCGGGAAGCTCCGACGGTTCAGCGTCCCTCGTAGCGGGGCTTCAGCCCCTGAGGTTTTCAGCGCCGGAGGGCGCGGCACTTAGCTAGCCCACCGCGTGCACGGTGGGTACCGCGAATTGAGTTGTGTGGAGCGCCCCGGGCGCGACACATCGGAGTAGCAAAGTGCAAGACGTCAACAACTCGCGATGGACAAAATTGAATTCTTCGCCCGATTTCGATGAATGACTTTGACGAGCAATCGAATGCCTGAAAAGCCCAAATCCGTCGTCCTTCTCTCCGGTGGCATGGACTCCTGCGTCTGCGCCGCCATCGCCAATCAAACGCACCAACTCGCTTTTCTCCACGCCAGCTACGGCCAGCTCACCGAAGCCCGCGAACACCGCGCCTTCCGCCAAATCGCCGACCATTACAACGTCCGCGAACGCCTCGTCATCCGCCTCGATTCTTTCGCCAAAATCGGCGGCTCTGCGCTCACCGATTCGCGCATCGGCGTACCCGAATCCGGCGAGGCCCTCGCGCCGCATGCCGGCATTCCGGTCACGTACGTTCCCTTCCGCAACGCGCACTTTCTCTCCGCCGCCACGACCTGGGCGGAAGTAATCGGCGCTTCCGCGATTTTCATCGGTGCCGTCGCCGAGGATAGTTCCGGCTATCCCGACTGCCGTCCGGAATACTATCGGGCCTTCGAGGAAGTCATCCGCATCGGCACGCGCCCGGAGACGCACATCGAAATCATCACGCCCGTGATCGCCATGCGCAAAAGCGAAATCGTCCGCCGCGGCGCGGAGCTGGGCGCTCCGCTGCAGTTCACGTGGTCGTGTTATCAATTCGAAGACGCCGCCTGTGGCGCCTGCGATAGCTGCCGCCTCCGCCTCCGCGCCTTTGCCGAGGCGGGAATTCCGGACCCTATCGCATATCGCACGCGAGTTGCGCCATAATAGGCGGCCGCATCTAAGCAGTTGAAGGGGGGAGGGACAATGCTACGAAAGTTCGCCATCTGTTTTGGATTCCTGCTCGCTTTTGTTCTTACGGCCGTTCCCGCCGCGCGCGCTCAAGCGCGAGTTGACGGCGAACTCCGTGGAATGGACGGCAATGTCGTCCCCGATGCCACTATCACTTTGAAGGGCGCTGAGTCCGGTCTTACCTACACGCTGAAGACCGACAAGAAAGGCAAGTTCGTCCAAATCGGCGTCACCGCCGGAATCTACGACATGACCGTCATCATCAACGGCCAGACCGTCTTCACCGGGAAGATTGCCATCAAGAACGGCGAAGACAACACGCAGAACATCAATCTTAAGGATCTCGCGGCGCAGCAGGCAGCGGCGCACCCGGAAGAAGAAAAGAAAAAAGAAGAAGCCGAAGACAAGATGAAGGATCTCAAGATTCAGTTCGCCGCCGGCAAAGATGCTCTAGTCGATGCCGAGAACCTGCGCAAGCAAATTCCCACTGCGGCAGCCGATCAGAAAGCCGCGCTGCAAGACAAAATGAACGCCGACATCCAGACCGGTCTCACCGCTTTCCAGAAGGCTGAATCCGACGTCTCCGAAAAAGACGTGGCGAACCAATCTACGGTCCTCAGCTATCTCGGCCAGGCCTATCGTTTGTCCGGCCAATACGATAAGGCAATCGAAGCGTACCAGAAATCCATCGGCTTCAAGCCCACCGCCACGGTGTACAACCAGTTGAGCCTCAGTCAAGTCAGCGCAGGTGCTGTCGCCACCGATCCCGCGAAGCTGAAAGCAAGCGTCGCCGAAGCTTCGGATAGTTGCGATAAGGCCATTGGGCTCGATCCCACGATGGCTGCTATGTGCTGGAAGAATATCGGCGCGGTGCTAATCAATAATCACCACCAGCCCGAAGCCGTGGAAGCCTTGCAAAAAGCCACGGCCGCCGATCCAAAAGATGCGCAGACCTGGTTCCTTCTCGGCGGCGCGCTCACCAGCACCATGACCTACAAGACCGAAGGCGATAAGGAAATCATGGTCATCACGCCGGGAACGCAGGAAGCCTATCAAAAGTGCATTGACGTCGCGCCCAGCGGCCCTTACGCCCCGCAGTGCAAGCAGTCGCTCACCGAACTCGCCGCCTTAACCGGTGGCATCGAAACCAACGTCGGCGGCAAAAAGAAAAAGGGCCAGTAACCACTCGCCCGGCGCTTGGCCCGGTCATAACATCCCGCCTGCACCGTCTCGCCCGCTCGAAGCCTACGCGGACCAGCGCCGTAGGCGCGGCCTCCGTGTCCTGACGTTGTTCGCTTGAACCCCGCAGAAGGCAGACCGGCGCTGTAGGCACGATGCCCCTGTCTCGACGTTGTCCGTCGGGACTCAGCGGCGTCCACGCCAGCGCCGTAGGCGCGACAGAATTTAGCCCAGCGCGGCAGCGCTGGGTACAATGGCCGATGAGATCCCAAGCCCCGTAGGCACGCATTTTGTGCCCCGGAGGTTTATTCCGGGGGGCGACACGTCGCCCGTTGGTTAGCATTTCGGAACACCCGAGGCATCTGAACGCCCTTGTCAAGCGGCGCGCACCTGTCAATCCACTCCTTCATCGAAGCTCCGAGGCGAGGCTCAACCGCGCCCAATCCCACGCGCTCGCCATCGCGCACTTCCCCTCGACCCGCAGTCGCGAGAGTGCTATTCTCTCGCAACGTAATTGAGGAACGCCGTGCAAGAAGCACCCAGCCAGCCAACTACGCAGCGCCGCCGCAGCGAACGTGTCACCGAATCGCTGCCCATCATCGTCCGCGGCGTGGACCTGCTCGGCCAGCCGTTCGAGGAGCGCACCGCAACTCTCGCTTTCAATCTCCACGGCTGCCGCTATCCCTCGCGTTATCATCTGCCGAAAAACACGTGGGTCACCATCGAGATCACGCGCGGCTCGAAGCCGCGCAACGTTCGCGCGCGCGTCGCCTGGGTGCAGCGCCCGCGCTCGGTCCGCGAGCTTTTCCAGATCGCCGTCGAGCTGGAAAGCTCGGGAAATATCTGGCAACAAGACCCGGCTCCCGCCGGTTGGACTTCGGCCGAAGCGCCTGTGAATGCGCATGCCGAATTTTCATCGCACAGTAATCTGCACATCGCGCGGGAATCGGAAGCTCCAAACGCGTCAAAATCCCCAGCCTCTTTCACGGAAAGAATAATGGCCGATCAGATGAATGTTCCCGTGGAATCACCGTTGGTTTCGCAGGCAGCCGCTGCTTCCGATTCCTTCGCCGCCGAAAATCCGCTGCTGCGCGATTTGCGCGCGGCGGTGGAAGAGCAGGCCAGGCAGTCGATCGAAAGAGCCGCCGCCGAAGCCAACGAGCAGTTGCGCCGCGAGGCCGAAGAGCTCGTGGGAAGGCGCGCCGCGTCCGCGGAAGAAGCGTATCGCCACATGGTGGAGGAATTCCAGGTGGCGCAGGCGGGCGCGCGCCAGGAATTTTCGGGCGAACTGGCCGCACGCAAGGAAGAATTTCTCGCCGGCATGAAGTCAGAGTACGACGCAAATTTCCAGCGCGTCCGCCACGTGCTCGGAGATCTCGAACACAAAGTGGCCGCGATCCGCGCCGAAGGGGAGTCCGCGGCCGCCGAAGCCACCAGCCGCATGGCGCAGCTGCGTTTGCAAATCGAAGCCACCGAAGCGCGCGCGCCGCACGCTGTGCCGGATGCGTCGGCGGCTTCCGCGAGTGAAGACGCCGCCACTGCCAAGTGGCGCGAGCGGCTCGACTCCGAAATGTCCGTCGCGCAGTCGCAGTGGAATGAATTGCTGCAATCCTCGCTCGATAGCGGCATCGAGCGCCTCGTCGGGCAGCTCTCCGAGCGCTCGCAGGACTTCATCCGTGCCGCTGAGCTGAAGGCTTCCGAGCGGCTCAGTTCTCTCCAGCAACCTCTCGCGCAAATCTCTTCCGAAGCGAGTGACAGCCTCTCGGCCATGAAATCGTCGCTCCAAGCCGAGCTTTCGCGCGCCCGTGCCTCGCTCGGCGAAATCGAACACGCTGCCGGCCGCATGAAGGAATACTCCGCGCAGCTCGAAGCTGCGAGCCACGATGCGCTCAACGAGCTTCACCGGCGCCTCGAAAAAATTCTGGAGGCGCACACCGAAGAGATGAACCGCCGCGTTGACGCGCTCGCCACCGGTTTGCCGCAGCGCGTGCAGCCTTCGCTCGATTCCATGGGACGCCAGTTCATCGATCACGCGGTTGCGGAAGTGGAATCAAAGCTCAATCCGCACCTGGAGCGCGTGCCCGTGCTGCTCCGCGAGCTTTCTTCGCGCGAAGTGCAGTCCGAGGAAGGTTTGCGGCTGCACCGTGAACGCCTCCGCCAGCTTTCCGAAAACAATCACCGCGAAATGGCAGCGCAGCTTGCCGCAACTCTCGCGAACTTGCGTGGCGATTTCGAGAGTGCGCGCAAGGAAGCCCTGGCCAAGTGGAACGACGAGCTCGAAGCGAGTGGCGTCCGAGCCGCGCACGGCGCCGCTGAATCCATCTCAAAAACTTCCGAGTGGCTCCAGCAGGAAGCGCGCGCCCGTTTGCAGGTGCTCGTCGAGCAGGGACTCACCGCCGCCGGCGGCACGCTCGAAGAAAAATCCGCCGAAGCCG
>Ga0210383_10002449_pt1 | contig 16782 bp, 15 predicted proteins | sample IncBWC14OmetaG_FD_160072 | JGI IMG/M metagenome (GOLD analysis project Ga0210383, IMG submission 160072) | Forest soil microbial communities from Barre Woods Harvard Forest LTER site, Petersham, Massachusetts, United States - Inc-BW-C-14-O ...
AGCTGGGACGAGCGGTGGCAGAGGGACTTTGAATCGGCGTGGGAGAAGGAGTCGGAAAGGGCGTCGGAGTCAGGAACGGCGTCGGTGTCGGGAAAGGCGTCGTTGTCGGAGGGGCGGTCGGAGTTAAAGCAGGCGTTAAGGTTGGGGTGGGAGTCTCGGCAGGCGCTGGAGTCGGTGTCGGCGTTGGCACCGGGTTGACGGATCGGCCGCAAGCAAATAGAAGAAACCCTGCCAGAAGAAAAGAAACCGCGAGAATAGAATTTCGCCCCATTGCGAAACATTCCTGCAAAACGCGATTTAAGCCACAAGCTCTTGACTAAACTTGACGATCACCACCGCCGCTCCGTTGGCCCAACCTTCTCGACCGGATCTGGGTGGAAAAGAAACGAAGAGAATTAGCGGAATTCTCTAGAAACTGGAATCAATCAATCGAGGGCCAGAAATTCGTCTTTGTGTCGATCGATGAACTCGGTCAGTGAGGATCGGATTGCGTCGCTGAGGCGGGTGCCTCGAAACCAGTCTTCGGGATGTCGAACCACCCATTCCGCCAGGGCGTTTTTGAGCAGTTCGGGCTGGTTGACGGCGCCTCCTTGCATTTTGAGCCATCGAACCTGATCGTTCGAGAGCTGAGCCTGAACCCAAGGATCGACCTGGTTGGGGTCATCACTACCGTTCGATGTTAGGCCGTCTGGATTCATATTGAGCTGGAATGGTCGCGGCACTGCCGGCACGAATGTTGCTTCTCTCTCTTGAACCAACTAGGCGCATTTTCCAAAAATTTTTCTGCTGACCGTGCAGCGGATGTTCCCAAGTGGTGTCAAGAGCGATTTGCCGGCCGCGGATTAGATCATTCGTGGCAAATTGAAGGTGAATTCGGAGCGAAGTGTTCTTCTTGCGTTTTGGACGGACCTATCTAAAGCTACGCCGGTCATGAGAAAGAACGGGACTGGCAACGAACCTTGCGAGGCGTTGCCTCGGAGGCATTCCCTGCGCCTGGAGCGCCTAAGGAACGGTCGCGAGCAATTTTAATATCAACGACCCGAGAGAAATCGAACAGCGTGAATTTTCTTCAAATCATTATTCTTGGACTGGTTCAGGGTTCGGCAGAGCTTCTTCCGGTTTCAAGCTCGGCACACGTCATTGTAGTCGAGAAGCTCATGGGATTGGACCCCTCCAGTCCGGAAATGACCTTCGTACTAGTGATGCTTCACACCGGTACAATGTTTGCCGTAATCGTCTATTTCTGGAAGGCTTGGCGAGAGCATTACTTCTCCAGTGCCGCGGTCTTTCGAGGTGTCGCAACCAACGTGGTGGTTGCCACGGTCATGACAGGGATTGTCGGCCTGGCGCTTCAGTTGCTGATTGAGAAAATTTTTCTGAAAGGCGGCGAAAAGGCGGAGGTGGAATCACTTTTTTCGCAACTCCCTCTCATCGGCGGAGCGCTCTTGGCCGCAGGGCTGTTGATCATCTATTCAGGAATGCGCGAAGAACGGAACAAACGCGGTGAGGACGTCAATGCCTCGCGAGCCTGTTGGATCGGGGCTGTTCAGGGGCTCTGCTTACCGTTTCGCGGATTCTCTCGTTCCGGCGCGACGATCTCGACTGGTTTGCTGCTAGGGGTCGGTCAGCGCCGCATGGAAGAATTCAGCTTTGCGCTGGCGGTTGTATTGACGCCGCCGGTGATCGCAAGAACTTTGTGGCGGCTGTTCAAGGCGCACTCGGAGACAAGTCATCCTTCCCATCTGCTGCACGTCGCGTTGCCCGGGTTGTTTGGGTTGGTCTGCAGTTTTGTGGCTGGGTTGCTTGCGCTCCGGCTGCTGTCACGCTGGTTAGAAGGGGGCCGTTGGAAGTTTTTTGGCTATTACTGTGTCGTTGCCGCGATCGTCGTGTTTGGGCTCGCTTTTGCCGGGTTCTGAGGTGGAGCGAACAATCTTTTTCTCGACACTGAGCTGAGTGTGGATCGAAAGTGCGCAAGCCATGGAAACAACGGATCCATATTCGCGTGAGAGCATCGAAGGGCAGTCTGCGGAGCAGGGGGGTAAGCTCAATATCAGTCCGGTGCAACCGGCCCAAATCGAGTCCCAGGACGCCCATTGGCTTCGAATGGATCCGTCCCTCACCAGAGCGGTCCTGGCCAAGACCGAAGAAGAATTGCTGGGCAGCCTGGCTGCGTTGATGCGAAATAAAGTTGAGCACGAGCAGGCCAGCCGGAGATTCGCGCAAATCCAGATTGATGCCGAGCAGGCCAAACGCGGACTCGAAACGATCAAAGAACAAATTCGGCGGGCGGAGGAGGAAGTGGCGACGCGCTTGAACGAACAGAGCCGAATCAATGAGGAGATCGCCCGTGTTCGACAGGAGCTGGCAATACTTCGCGACGGACACCAGCAGCATACCGAGATGGTTGCCAGCCTCAAAAACGAGGCTGCACAAACGCAACAGTTACTCGCCGAAGCTGAGCGGAATCTCAGCAGCGTGAAAGAAGCAGCAGGGGCTCAGTTGGCGGCGCATCGCGAAACGATTGCTCAGCTGGCTCAAGTCAAAAATGAAAAGGCGGTTCTCGAAGAGACTTTGGTGCCTTTGCGGGAAGAAGTGGATGAACGGATCAGGGCGCGCGAAGCTCTGATTACGGAGGCGGTACTCCTTTACCAACAGGTGACCCGACAGGCCGCAGACAAGGAACGGCTCAATGCCGGATTAATCGATCTTCGCAGGGAGATTGCAGCGGCTACTGAGGAACGGCAACGCCTGCAAAAGTCGATGGCAGAGGAACAGAGTCGCGTCAGCGAATTGTTGAATCGTAAGGGGACCCTTGAGCAGTTGGCTGCGGAGGCCGCCGATCGGCGGAGTGCGCTGCACTCCGAGGTCGCTGCACTCGAGATCCGTTTACACGAATTGACCGAAGCCGCGAAAAAGGCGGAGCAAGCTCGGATCATTCCCGAAAGTCTACCGCTCCTATTTGGGGCTGAAGCTCACCAGATTGCACCGGGATGGGATCCTTACCCTCTGGAAAGTGAATTTCACACGGATGAAGAACTTGATGCCAAAAAGGTCGTCGAACTCGTTGCAAGGCTGCCTGGTTTGGAGGGATGCCTGATTGTCAAGAATCATGGTCCGGTTTTAGCTTCACAAATGCCGGAGCGCATCCATGCTCATTTGAAAGTCCCGGATCGAAATTACCAACTTCTTTTCGAGCGTCTGGAGAACAAGTTGGAGGAGTATAATCTGCAGAACGCTCATCTGGCGACCTTCGATCTCGGCCAAGAAGCTCTGACGGTTGCGCAAGCGAATCACGCCTTCGTATTGGTGAACCATCGACAAACCAAGCTTCGGCCGGGGGTGCCGGGAAAATTGGCTTCGATCGCCAGCGAAGTGGCAAAAATGTATCCCTAGCCTGGAAAGAGCCCGATCTTCGGGCTGGCTATTTGGCCGTTGCGCTGGTCACTGTTCGTTTGGTCACCTGATTACCCCGCGTTTTTGGACCGCGAACTGAAAAATCGACGGCGGAAAACAGTTGTTCGTCCGTCCGGGCACCTTTGGCGTGCCGATATTTCAAACGGATCTCGGTGATCGGACGATCAGTCAAAAGCCTAATCTTCGCGTTATCCTGAGCGCAATTGTAGTCGCGATTCATGATGGCTCCGCCAAATGCGAAACGCTTAATGAACGTCGCTTTCGAGGTACTGTAGACAAGCGTGAATATTTTATCCCGATCGAAAATCCCGAAATAAATGAGATTCTTGTCGACAAATAGCTTGTCTGGAGGGGCTATCATCTGATAGCGCCCAGTGTCCCAGACCAGGAGCAAACGATCGAGCGGAGAACACCGAAATGCAGGTTCGGCTTTTACCTCGTGTCCGAGAAAGCTGCGCTCCTGATCGTAGGCAATCGCCAACTCGTTGGCGGTCAGTTCCCGGACGTCAATCTCTTCAGCCGTGGTCAGCTGGGTTTTTCGCTTGTACTGCTTGCCGTACTTGTCGATGAGACGTTGAAGATAATCGATCGCATAGTGCGTTAGCTTTTTGAGGTGTCGCGCAACCTCTTTGAGCTCCAGATTAATTTTTACTTTGTCTTCCTCATTCTTTTTCAGATCAAACCTGGAAATGCGTTTGATCTGAAGGCTCAAAAGCATTTCCACATCTTCAAGGGTGACGTCGCGCGTGAGCTGATTGCGAAATGGTTGAAGGCCTTTCAGCACAGTTTGCTGAACTAACTCGTAGGTTTCGCATTCTTCGATTCGCTGGTAGATCCGATTTTCGATGAAGAGTTGAATCAGCGACTTCCAATGCAAATCGTCTTGGAGTTCATTCTGCCGAAGTTCGAGTTCCTGTTTCAGGAGGGAGACTAACCGGGTGGTGTTAAACCGGAGGACTTCGTCGGTGTCCATCTGCACCGGACGCTCCCCTTTGATCACCACGATATTGGAGTGAATGGTCACTTCGCACTGGGTAAAATGGTAAAGGGCAGTAATCGCTTTCTGGGGGTCCTCACCCGGAGAAAGGGTGACGAGTATTTCCACCTGTGCCGCGGTGAAATCACTGATGGAACGAATTTTGATGCGTCGTTTTCGGGCGGCTTCTTCGATCGAGGCGATCACGGATTCGGTCGTGGTGCTGAAGGGAATCTCTCGAATAACAAGTTTGTTGGTCTCCCGTTTTTCGATCTTGGCGCGCAGCTTGATTTTACCATTGCCGCGATGGTACTCGGTGGCGTCCATCAGTCCACCTTGCGGGAAGTCCGGGAGAAGTTTGAAGCGTTTATCCTGGAGGATGGCGACTTGAGCCTTGAGTAATTCAATGAAGTTATGCGGCAGCACTCGAGTCGACAGCCCGACGGCGATTCCTTCCGAGCCCAACATTAGCAAGAGGGGGAGTTTGCTCGGAAGAATAAGGGGTTCGCGGTTTCTGCCGTCGTAACTAGGAGTGTAAGCGGTCAGTTTTGGATTGAAGACCTCATGGCGGGCCAATTCTGTTAGCCGGCACTCGATATAGCGAGAGGCCGCAGGAGGGTCGCCGGTATAAATGTTACCAAAATTACCCTGGCCTTCGATGAGATAACTCTTGTTCGTTAGGTTGACTAAAGCTTCTTCAATGGATGCGTCGCCATGAGGATGATATTGCATCGCATGCCCGACGATATTGGCGACTTTGTTGAATCGGCCATCATCCTTCTCATACAAGGAATGCAAGATCCTGCGCTGGACAGGCTTCAATCCATCTTCGAGCTGCGGAATCGCTCGCTCCCTGATGACATAAGAGGCGTACTGGAGGAAATTGTCATTCACGAGATCCTTGAGAGGATCTTCGGGAAGGTGCAGCAGTGCGGAATCAGGCGGCATGGGAAGTTGTCAGTTGTCCACCACCAAGTGTCCCATGATATATTCGCGGCGCTGAGGCGTGTTCTTGCCCATATAGAATTGGAGAAGAGGCTGAATGGCATGAGCGTCATCGACGCTGATCTGCGTGAGTTTCATGTCGGGCCCGATAAAGGCCTTGAATTCGGCGGGTGAAATTTCCCCTAAGCCCTTAAATCGGGTCACTTCCGTATTCCGTAATTTAGCAACGGCATCATCCCGTTCCGGCTCGGAGTAGCAGTAAATCGTCGATTTCTTGTCGCGTACGCGGAACAGGGGGGTCTCGAGGATATGAACAAATCCACGAATGATAATGTCGGGAAAAAAGCGGAGGAAACAGGTGATCAAGAGGTTTCGGATATGCAACCCATCCACGTCGGCGTCCGTCGCAACAATCACTTTTCCGTAGCGGAGACCCTGGACAGTTTCCTCGACGTTCAACGTGCGCATCAGATTGAAAATCTCATCGTTCTTATAGACGATGGTGCGATTCAGATCCCATACGTTCAGCGGCTTACCTTTGAGCGTAAATACGGCCTGGAGTTCGGGATTGCGACAACTGGTAATCGACCCCGCAGCCGATTGACCTTCGGTGATGAAGATCATCGACTCGGTCCCGGTCTGCTTTTCAAGGTTCAAGTGAGTCTTGCAATCTTTGAGTTGCGGTATTCGGAGCGAGATCGCCGCAGTGCGTTCCCTGGCGAGTTTACGGACGTCCTGAAGCTCTTTGCGCAGTCGCCGGGTCTCGTTAATCTTGAGCAGTAGCCGGTCGGAGACCTCAGGGTTGCGATGCAGTAAACTGATCGCTGTTTCGCGTACTTTATTGACGAGATCGGTTCGGATTTCGGTATTACCGAGCTTGTTCTTGGTTTGCGACTCGAACACAGGATCCTGCAATCGGATGGAGATGGCGCCGACCAGGCCCTCGCGGACGTCGTCCCCATCGAATTTCGACTTCGAAAAATCGTTGATTGCTTTCAGCATCCCTTCGCGGAAGGCGCTCAGATGCGTCCCGCCGTCGGAGGTATGCTGGCCGTTGACAAACGAGTAGTGGTCCTCCGAGAGGCGGTTGGTGTGTGTGAACGCAATCTCGAGCATCTTTTCCCGGTGATGCAGGACCGGGTAAATGGCCTCCTCAGCGACGTCCTCTTCCACCAAGTCTTTCAGACCGTTTTCAGAGGAATAGACGGTGCCGTTCCAGGCAATTTTCAAGCCCGCGTTCAGAAACGTGTAAAGACGGATTCTTCGGATGATATGCTCTTCGCGGAATCGAAATATTTTGAAGATCTTGGGATCGGGTTCGAAGAGAATTTCCGTGCCTTCGGATTCGACCTGTTTGCCTTTTTGTTGGGATTTCAGTTTTCCTCTCTCGAAGTCTGCGCGAAAAAACTGGCCATCGCGGTGACTGGAAACCGAAAAACGGGAAGAGAGCGCGTTAACCGCCTTAGTGCCGACGCCATTCAATCCGACGCTGAACTGAAAAACGTCATCGTTGTATTTCGCGCCCGTGTTGATCCGTGAAACGCAGTCGATCACTTTGCCGAGCGGGATGCCGCGACCGTAATCCCGGACCCGGACGAGAGGGCCATCCATTGTCACATCGATCTGGCGACCGTACCCCATGATGAATTCGTCGATGGAATTGTCGATTACCTCCTTTAAAAGGATATAGATGCCGTCATCATGGTGCGTGCCATCCCCCAGACGGCCGATGTACATCCCGGTACGCGTCCGAATGTGTTCCAGAGAGGAAAGAGTCTTAATCTTACTTTCGTCGTAATCGTGCTTCTTTCGGGACATGGTTGGGGAGACGTGTCGGCGTGTGGGCGTGTTGTTGTGTTGGGGTGTTAGGGTTAGCGGAATGTAGCGGAATCTTTTAGTGGAGGCGAATCAGCGGTTTACGCGCTGTTTCAGCAAAATGCAACTGCGCGGAAGAGTTCCCGAGAGAAAGCCCAAAATCGACGTGCGCTGATTGGCCTAGTGGTGTGGTAAATCCTGCATGCGCCGCCAAGCGGATACCACAGCTGGATCGCTGATGTATCTGACCAACAGGTCGCCAAGTTTTTCGGCGAGATCCATGTCTTCCTTGGCGAAGAAATTGAAGCGTTCGATCGCTTTCTGACACAAGGGTGGCGCGTTCTCCACGTTTCCTTGGTCAATTTCGAATACCGCGCGATCCAGCGGTGCCATTTGCCTTCGCCAGTTGATCATTTCGTCCACGTACTGGTTGATGACGTCGACGGCCTGTTTTGAGTCCGCCACCACATTCGCTCGTTTCTCGACCACACGGAGCATTGAGATGTGAGAGTCGATTACCCTGGCATAGTCTTCGCAGATATCGGCGAAGAGGGTGCCTGCGCCCAGGAGCAGTACCGTGAGCGACAGTAATCGTGAGCGGAATGAGGTCAGCATTGTGTGGAGTCTGTTCAGAACGCCTTTGTTCTAATGGTTACGACCTCCATGAATAAATTGTCCCCTTCGCCATGTTCCCTCATGATTTAAGTGGAAAGTGAAGATAACTTCACGCCTTTTCCAGAATTACCTTTTAGATCGCCGTTTGGAAGGATTCGCTGGCAGCCGCGGTTCTCTGCGTCATCGCGACGCAATTATGGTTTTTGCCAGCGATTGCACTTGCTCCGCGCTGTGTGAGGAGGAGAGGGCGATCCGCAGACGAGCCGACCCCCGGGCCACCGTCGGGTAGCGAATCGCCGGCGCCAGAAAGCCGTTTGCGTAGAGGATCTCCGCTAAATGCAGGGTCTGTTGTTCGTCGCCGATCACCAATGGGAAGATCGGGCTGATCGGATCCGGAATTTTCCGGGGAACGGGCGTCAAGCATTCGATCAAGAGGCGGACATTGCCGCCAAGCCGGGAGCGCAGCGTCTCTCCCTCCTCGGTTTGAACAATCTCAAGTGCTGCGGACGCGGCGGCAGCGCTAGACGGCGGCAGAGCCGTCGAATAGATAAAGCTGCGGGCTTTGTTGACAAGAAGTTGGATCAGCATCTTTGAACCACAAATGAATCCGCCGCTCGCGCCGAACGCCTTGCTGAGTGTTCCCATCTGAATATCGATCTGCCGCGTTAAACCGAGGGCAGCGGCCCAGCCCGCCCCGCGCGGACCGATCACTCCGGTGGCATGCGCTTCGTCTACGAGAAGCAGCGCTTCGAATTCTGTCTTAAGGCCGACAATCGTCTCCAGATCTCCGAAGTCGCCATCCATGCTAAAAATGGACTCGGTCACGATGAGCGTTTTGCCTTGAGGATAGGATTGTTGAGCCCAAGCGAGGTGGTGCTTCAACTTTGTCGCGTTGTTGTGCGGGAATACGCGCAAGGACGCTCCCGAGAGTTTTGCTCCGTCGATCAGGCAGGCGTGCGCGAGTTTGTCCAGGATGACGACGTCGCCTGGACCAACCAGGCTGGTAATGGTGCCAATGGCCGCGGCGTAACCGGTACCGAACAGGAGCGCGCTCTCAGCGCCCTTGAATCTCGCGATTTCTTCTTCAAATTTTGTGTGTGGGCGTTCTGTGCCGGCGACCAGCCGGGAGGCGCCTGCTCCAGCGCCGAATCGATCAATCGCGGCTTTTGCAGCCGCTAGAACCGCAGGGTGCTGCGAGAGTCCGAGGTAATCGTTGGAGGCGAAATTCACCAGCAAACGGTCACCCATCCGCACCATGGGGCCTCGAATTTCTTCGATGGTTCTGAGCTCGCGGTAGAGGGATTTCTTTCGTAGCTGGGTCAGGAGCTCGTCATAGGGAAGCATCGGTGAGAAGTTCCCTGGTTTCAGTTCGTCTCTATTCTTTTCAGAACGCGATCGAGTTCTGCGTCGTGTTCAGCACCGAGTTTTAAGGCACGGTAATAGTGGCGGCGGGCGAGTTCAATGGCCGGAGGTTGTCGTTCCAGGTAAAGGACCGCGAGGTTAAAATGCGCCTCGGCGTATTGCTCGTCGAGGTCGATCGCTTTGCGCATTTCATCTTCGGCCCCCTGTAACCAACCGCACTTACGAATCAGCACGCCGAGGTAGAGATGGGCCTTGGGGTCCCGCGGATCAAGATAGACGGCCTGGCTTAGAGCCGCGAGACCGGCATAAAGATCATTTTTTTGATAGTCGATAATGCCCAGTGTCAACCATGCTTGCTGAGCGGTCGGATCCAGTCGGACCGCCTTCTTCAGATGCTCCTCTGCCTGAGGAATCTCCCCGAGTCGAAACTCCGCCGAACCAAGGTTAGCCCAGGACATCGGATGGGTGGGAGCGAGTTCGGTCATTTTTTGAAATTCACTTTTTGCATCTTCGAATTTGCCGGCTTGAAAGTCGGCGAGCCCCCTTGACGCGGAGCTCTTTGCCTCTTCCGAAAGGGCCGGAAGCCCCGATTCCGGAGGGTCGGCGGCTCGAAGCAGGCATCCAACTAAGAAGATGATCGAAGCGCAGAACGTCAGCAATAGAACAGGCCGGGGTGCGCCCGGAAACTGAATCGCGAGTGCTCGAGGCGATCTGCGACACGAGAAATGGAACGAAGGAAGCATACGACAAATTCGATTTGGACCGTGTGACGATCTGGACTCTGGACGTGACTATCTGTCTCTGCCCAGTTCGCGTGCTCGTTCGGAAGCTGCTCGAACCGCGGACATGATGGTGTACCGCAAGCCGCGGGCTTCCAGGGTTTCGATTCCGGCCATGGTGGTGCCTCCTGGGCTGGCGACCATCTCCCTCAGTTCAGCCGGATGAAGTTTCGTTTCACGGATCATTTGCGCCGAACCGAGTACGGTCTGGATCGCCAATTGGAAGGCAATTTCTCTCGGTAACCCCATCATCACCCCGCCGTCTGCGAGGGCTTCAACAAACATAAAGACGTACGCAGGGCCGCTACCGCTCAGACCGGTGACTGCATTCAAGGATGTTTCCCGGACTCGAAAGACCAGACCGACGGCGGAAAACATTTTGTCTGCGACCTCGGCGTCCGCGGGCGTTGCGTGGTCGCCCAACGCATAGGCAGTTGCTCCTTTCTTCACCAGGGAAGGGGTATTTGGCATCGCTCGAATGACTCGGGTTCGATGGCCTGCCGCATCCTGCAAAGCTTGGAGGGTGATTCCCGCCGCGACGGAAATCAATAGCTTCCCGTCCATGTCTTGCCGCACATCGCGAAGGAGTTGGACCGAATCAGCCGGCTTCGTCCCGAGCACGATCGTGTCGGACTGCTGCACGAGTCTCTTTGAAGTAGGGGCGAGAGAAAGCCCATACTGTTGGACCTCCTCCTTAATCGTTTCCGGATGCCGGTTGATAACAAGAATGTGCTCAGGCTTGCAGGCACCCGCCTGCAACATTCCTTGCACCAATGCAGACGCCATTTTGCCGAAGCCTAAAAAGCCAAAAGTCATTGGAAGCTAAGATCTTCGCTTCACTACGCATTCGATGCAAGGAAAGGAGCCAAGAAGCCAAGAAGCCACGGAGTCAGGAAGTCCCACGGGTAGAGCGCTTGAACATTGAGATCGCTCCTTGGCTCCTGGCTTCTTGGCTTCTCGGCTTCTTTCATGGCTCCCGCGCAAACTCGCGTTTGGCATGGTTAAACATTATATTCGAAGCCGCATGCATCAGCGGGTTGCGCCTTCCAGCTCAAATAAAAGAAAACGCCCAAGATGGAGGCGTTCGTTGGTGCTGGTCGCTCTCCTCGTCATAGTCGGGGTTGGAGTGTATTTAGTGGAGCGCGGTCCTGATCCGATTGTAATTACCACGGAAAGGGCGACGATTTGTGATATCACCCAGCTGGTGTCGGCGACTGGCAAGATCCGGCCGGAAGTTGAAGTGAAAATCTCTCCAGAGGTTGCTGGCGAAATCATTGAAATGCCCGTGATCGTCGGGCAACCGGTAAAGAAGGGCGATCTGCTCGTAAAAATTAAGCCTGACAATTACATCGCGCGGGTGAACCAGGCAAAGGCCTCCCTGAGCGCCGCCGAAGCGGACAGTTTGCAGCGGAAGGTGCAGATGTTGAACGACCAACTCGACCTCCGGCGGGCCCAGGAGCTGTTTAGCAAGAAGCTCGTCTCGGAGACCGATTACAAGGCGGCAGAGACGAAGGCTCAGGTCTCTGAGGCATCGTATGCCTCCTCGTTGCATCAGATCGATGTGGCAAAGAGCAACCTTGACCAGAACGAAGATCTATTGAGCAAATGCGTGGTTTACTCTCCGATGGACGGCGTGATCAGCGTATTGAGCAGCGAGATCGGTGAGCGCGTGGTAGCGACCGGTGATTTCGCGGGAACGGAGGTAATGCGGGTAGCGAACTTCGGTTCGATGGAAGCTCGGGTTGACGTCAACGAGAACGATGTAGTGAATGTCGACTTAGGAGATCCAGTGCGAATTAAGGTGGATGCGTATCCCGGCAGACCGCAGAACGGCAGCGTCAAACGGATCGCCAGCACCGCCACGGTGAAGAACGAAGGCACGCAGCAGGAGGTGACAAACTTTGAGGTTAGAATCCAGGTAATAAATCCGCCGGTACAGCTTCGCCCGGGGATGAGCGTGAGCGTCGACATCGAGACCCAAACCGTGCATCACGTGGTCGCGGTGCCGATTCAATCGGTGACGGTCCGTAGCAGAGAGAGTGGCAAAACGCCTGAGAAACTAAAGCAAGAGCGCGAAAAACGGACAGGTGTGAACTCGAGCGAACTGGAACGACAAACCAGAAAGGAACTTCAAAGAGTGGTGTTTTTGAAGGAGCAGGACACGGTGCGGCTCGTTCCGGTGCAAACGGGGATCGCGGATAACAATTTCATTGAGATTCGGTCGGGAGTTAAGGCGGGAGACGAGGTGGTTTCGGGATCTTACACGGCAATCAGTAAAGATCTTACCGAGCGGTCCAAGATCAAGATCGAGAGCCCGAAGGATGCGAAATGATTCAGAAATCGTGAGGGAGAACCAGGTCATCCGGCCAAAAGGCGATCTGGTGATTGGCATCGAGCGGATCACCAAGGAATACGAGATGGGGTACACGACAATCCGGGCGCTGAAAGGTATTGACCTTTCCATTCATCGTAACGAATACCTGGCGATCATGGGGCCCTCGGGAAGCGGGAAATCGACCTTGATGAACATGATCGGCTGCCTCGATACGCCGACCACGGGCCGGTATGAATTTAATGGAAGAGACGTCGCCGCAATGGGGGACGATGAGCTGGCAGCGATTCGCAATAGAGAGATCGGATTTGTCTTCCAGACGTTCAACTTGCTTCCGCGTTCTACAGGTCTCGAGAACGTCGAGCTTCCGTTGATTTATGCCAATGTCAAAGCGGACGAACGCCGGTTGCGAGCCGAACAAGCAATGGATGCCGTCGGCTTGGGCGATCGAATGTACCATCGGCCGAACGAGCTCTCCGGGGGCCAGCGGCAACGGGTGGCGATTGCTCGAGCTTTGGTGAATAACCCATCGATCATTCTGGCGGACGAGCCGACGGGGAATCTTGATTCAAGAACCGGCGAAGAAATCATGGCACTCCTGGAGAATCTTTATGCGAGTGGCCACACGATTGTGGTCGTGACTCACGAAGAACCTATCGCACGTCACGCCCGAAGAATTGTGCGCCTGCGGGATGGACTTATCGAAAACGATGTGGAATACGGTTGAGTGGATAGAGGGATTCCGCATCGCCGCTCAACAAATCGCGGCGAATCGGACCAGATCGATACTGACCACGTTGGGGGTCGCCATCGGGATCATCGCCGTCACCCTCATGGGCACAGCGATTTCTGGTATCAATACCGGGTTTGATCGCAGCATGTCAGGATTTGGCGATGACGTCTTGTACATCGAACAATGGCCGTGGACTACGGGAGCGGACTACTGGCAGTTTCGAAATCGGCCTGACATCAAGTTGTCGGCCGTGGATCGTCTGAACCAGGTCATCGAAGCGAATCCGAATTCCTTATTGGATTTGGCCGTCGCGGCGCCGGCTTCCATTCAGACCGTAATTTACGGAAAACGACAGGTCTCCAACGTTTACACCATGGGAACGACGAGTGATTATGCCTACGTCTCCACGACGAGCTGTCAAGAAGGCCGGTTCATCAACGAAGCCGAGAGTCGGGGGGGACGAACCGTTTGCGTAATTGGTCAAGATGTGGCGAGCGGACTCTTCGGCGGCGAAGATCCTATCGACAAGGCAATTCGGATTCGCGATCAGGAGTACCGAGTGATAGGAGTATTTGCCAGGCAAGGATCGTTCCTGGGTATTTTCAGTTGGGATGCTCAGGTCGTGATTCCTCTTGGGTCATACATCAGATACTTCAAGTCGAATCAGGAAAACGCGTCGATCAGGGTGAAGGTCAGAGATAAAACCCGAATTGCTGAGGCGACGGAAGAATTGCGCGGCGAATTTCGACGAATTCGCGGAATCTGGCCGGAGGAGCAGGATAACTTTGCCATTAACGAACAAAGGGCGCTTCGATCGTCGATCGAACCGATCAAAGCCGGTCTGGCGATTGCCGGGCTATTCATCACAGGCCTCGCGCTTTTCGTTGGTGCAATCGGAATCATGAATATCACGTTTGTGAGCGTGAAGGAGCGAACCCGGGAGATCGGAACTCGAAAAGCGCTCGGCGCTCGGCGCCGGACGATTCTGATCCAGTTTCTGATTGAAGCAATCTCTATCTGCCTGGTTGGAGGAACCATCGGTCTCGCCCTCGCTTTTGGTCTCTTTGGGTTAATAGGTTATGCCTTCCCAGGGTTTCCGATGCAATTTTCGCCAATGTTGGTGGCCACGGCGCTATTCATCTGTGTGCTTACGGGGATTTTTGCCGGTTTCGCCCCGGCTTGGCAGGCATCCCGCTTAAATCCGGTGGAAGCGCTGCGCTACGAATAGCATGAAGACCTGGGAACTTGTCAGGATGGCGTGGAAGGCATTGGGAGTGAATAAGTTGCGTTCTACCCTGACAACTTCAGGGATCGCCATCGGCGTCTTTTCGATCATTAGCGTGATGACGGCGATCTCGGCTCTCCAGACGTCGATCGAGACAGGACTAAGCTTTCTGGGATCAAACATCTTTCAGTTTTCGAAGTACCCAAATGGAATCAATGTCCGCGGAGACGATAAATACCGTAATCGGAGAAACATTGACTACCAGACCTACGCGAAATTCGCTCAACTGGTGGAAGATGAGGTGGATGTGATCTGCCCCAAAGCCTGGGATAACAGTACTCAGGCGGTATTCGAGAACAAGAAGACCAATCCGAACATCGAACTGTGCGGGACCACGCAAAACTTTCTTACGGCCAACAATTTCAGGATCAGTGACGGGCGTAATCTTTCGGCGGATGACGTTGAATTCTCGCGCAGCGTTTGCGCGATCGGTCAACAAATCGTTGAGCGACTTTTCCCGCAGGGGCATGCGGTCGGCAACACCATCAAATTGAATGAAAAGAACTACGAAGTAATCGGGACCCTTGCGGAAAAAGGAGGCAATTTTGGGGGGAGCGACGACAATCTCGTCCTCATTCCGATCACCGAATTTTTCGAAAACTACGGGTCGCGGGAGCGATCGTTGAACATCGCGGTCCAGGCCAAGAACCAGATGGTCTACCAGCGAACCATGGCAATCTCGATCGCCGCTTTCCGCTTCGCGCGTGGTCTGCGTCCGGAGGATTCCGATGACTTCGAGATCTATAGTAACGATTCTCTTGCCGGCGCTTTTCGCAGCATAGCGGCAACGGTTCGGATCGGTGCGTTCGTGATCAGCGCGATCGCTCTGGTGGCGGCCGGGGTCGGTATCATGAACATTATGCTGGTCAGTGTCACCGAGCGTACCAAGGAGATCGGAATACGAAAGTCCTTAGGCGCTCGTCAGAGTGACATTCGAATGCAGTTTCTTTTGGAAGCGTTTTTTCTGTCTTTGTTAGGTGCTATGGCAGGCATCATTCTAGGCGTCGTGGCCGGAAACGCGTTAGCAATCTGGCTCCAGGCTTCCATAGTTTTCCCCTTTGGTTGGGCGATTGTCGGGGTGTTGGTCTGCTCCGTGATCGGGGTGGGCTTTGGGCTATATCCGGCGGACAAAGCTGCCTCGCTCGACCCGATCGAGGCGCTACGGTACGAGTAAGCCGACCTTCCTGCTTTGCCCCTCTGGAGAGGCAAAGGGGGACGCTCGGCTGACGTCAGATCTGCTTTCCCGCCCGGAGGTCATCAATCTGCCGTGCGATTTCAGGGTTGAAGTCCTAGTTATCGAAAGATCATCCTTGCGATCGACGAGGCAAATCATGGACCATCAACCATCAGATCCGCGCAGGTTTTACATTAAAATGAGGTGAGACCATGATTAAAATCGCCAACGCTCCTTGTTCTTGGGGTAAGCTCGAATTCGACCTTGAAGGTGAAGCTCCTGGCTACGTCCAAGTACTGAACGAAATCGTTGAGACGGGTTATGCGGGAACGGAATTGGGAGACTGGGGATTCATGCCGACTGACCCGGAAAAACTTTCCCAGGAAATCCACGGACGAAATCTCCAATTGCTTGGGGCATTTGTGCCAGTGTTTCTCAAAGATCCGGCTTCTCACCAAGCTGGCATTGAAGTCGCCGTGCGCACCGCTCGGTTGTTGGCCGCGGTGGAGGGTGACCAGCCCTTTATTGTTCTTGCCGACGAGAATGGGAGGGTTCCGGAGCGTAGAAAGAATGCGGGACGTGTGACTCTCGAAATGGGCCTTAACGATGGGGAATGGCAGGCCTTTGCGGAAGGTGCGACGAAAGTTGCGGAGGGGGTTAAAAGCGAAACCGGCCTTCGCACCGTTTTCCATCATCACTGTGCGGGTTACGTGGAGACCCCGCAGGAAATCGCCAAGCTGATGTCGATGACCGATCCGCGTCTTCTTGGTCTCGTGTTCGATTGTGGTCATTATCGCTTTGGTGGGGGAGACCCCATGGAGGGGCTGCGCAGATACGGCAAGCGAGTATGGCATTTCCACTTCAAAGATTACCAACCCGGAGTGGGCAAGCAGATCGCTGAAAATGGCTGGGACTATTTTCAAGCTGTCAGAAAGGGCGTTTTCTGTGAACTGGGCAAGGGGGAGGTTGACTTCCCGTCGCTCATGAGGGAGCTCACGAAACTCGACTACGATGGCTGGGGCGTGGTGGAACAAGATGTTCTTCCAGGCATGGGGAAGCCAAAGGAATCCGCCAAACGCAATCGGGAGTATATTCGCTCGTTCGGATATTGATTTCGCATTCTAAGGAGAGATCCTTTTGACCAGCATTGTATCTGTCTAGCGAAGTCTTCGACAAACCGCGAAGTGGCCAAGAAAGCATGGCCCAGGGTCGTACATGTTTAGCGCCGGTCATCCTACGGCCCGGAGGGCCAAGATAGATAACTTAGCCCAGGGTTGAATGGCGCGAAGATAGTGCCATTCAACCCTGGGCATTATACACAATTCGGAGAAACGGCGGATACCTGAAAAGCA
>Ga0210383_10002450_pt1 | contig 16780 bp, 10 predicted proteins | sample IncBWC14OmetaG_FD_160072 | JGI IMG/M metagenome (GOLD analysis project Ga0210383, IMG submission 160072) | Forest soil microbial communities from Barre Woods Harvard Forest LTER site, Petersham, Massachusetts, United States - Inc-BW-C-14-O ...
TGGAGCTTTCCGTCATCAATCCCGTTGCGGTCTTTGGACCCGTCCTTGGACCAGACTATTCGGCTTCCATCCTGCTGGTGCAAAAAATGATGGATGGAGCGATGCCCGGCACGCCGCGGCTCCACTTTGGCGCAGTGGATGTGCGCGACGTCGCCGACTTGCATATCCTAGCTATGACGAATCCCGCCGCCAGCGGTGAACGCTTCCTCGCGGTCGCAGGGGATTTCCTGGCCATGCTCGACATCGCGAAGATCTTGAAAGCCCGCCTGGGCGCGTCGGCCAAGCGGGCCCCAAACAGGCAACTGCCCAACTGGATGGTGCGCCTTGCCGCGCTGCGTGATCCTGCAATCAAGCTGATCCTGCCCGAACTCGGTAAGGTAAAGAACGCCACGAACGAAAAAGCGCGGCGCGTGCTCGGCTGGGCGCCACGTTCAAATGAAGAGGCGCTCGTCGCCACTGCCGAAAGCTTGGTGCGTCTAGGCCTCTTGAAAGACAGCCCCCAAAAAGCTGCTTGATAAAAACAGGAACCCGCCCGTACCTAAGCACGAGCGGGTTTTACTCCCTAAATTTCCACGGAAAGCATGTCTATTTCAGGAGCGTATCGCAATAGGTGGAGTCGGCGCCGAAGGACCCTCCGCACGAAAGTGTTTGCTGATATTGGTTGGCCTGGCCGAAGTCTTTGAGCGTATCGGGATAGTCCACTCCAAACTGATAGCCGTTCGTCCCCAGCGTGTACCAGGGATAAATGCAGAACGGCCCGCCGTAAACAGAGCACGTCGCCAGAACTTCCGCTTTTCCACCCAGATCGCTGACCGCCGCGAATTGCTTGGCTTGCGAACCGTCCGCAAACGTGACGGATTTGATCTGAATCGGTGAAGCGCCGGCCCAAGCCGTGGCGTCATAGGAATCGCAGCCGACCTCACCGGCCACACAAAAAGCGCCCGCGCCGGTGAACTGGGATTCGTGCCCGATTTCCCACACGAAAGAGTTCGGCGTGTCGTTCACGCCGCCCCATCCCAGGGCATTGCCGATGGCCTGGGTGTCGAACGCGGGCATAAGCGGCCCGGTGCTGGAGGAGTTCAGGACGATCGTGCCGGAGCCGCGGGTGGTGAGGTCGGAGACGGTCACGTGAAAACCGTCCTGGGCCGCGGTGGTGAACCAATGCACGGTGACGGTGTCTCCCGCATGCATGATCAGCGGGTTATTTTGTCCGGTTCCGTCAGTAAGCATCGCATTGAACGCGGCTGTCTCGTGGAAAGTGCCTTTTTGCCCCGTGGACGTCAGTCGCCACACGGGCGAGCAGACGGTGTAGGCGTTGGGCGCAAACTTCACTTGGAACCCTCCGCTCTGCGAGCAACTGGACACGATGCCGTCAGGATAAAACTGCAACTCCACAAAGGATTGCCCAAACACGCTTTTGGGATCGGTGACCGCTCCGCCAAACCAGAACGTCGGGCCAGTGGCGGAAACGGGGAACGCGCCACCTGTGGGAAGCACCACCGTCCAGGTCAGCTCTTTCGCCGAGCCCGGCAGGCTCGAAACAGGATCCAGTTCGGGCTCGTCGTGGCCTGTGCAACCCGAGTCGTACTTCACTTCGAAAACCCCTTCAATATATTTTGGCCGGTGCGCAATGCAACCGGACTGATTCGATTGCGCGGATACCGGAGTGGAACCCGCGGCGATCAAGAAGAGGGCGGCAAACAAAATACCAAGCGAGAGTTTGCATTTCATTTTCGTTCTCCTGATGGAAGCAACCGGGGATTCCGTGCGCGGGGGGCAGGGAGGCGGAATCACAAAGCCCGGATAAGCTATGCCGCCAAAAATGGATTGTCAACTACTTCCCGGCCCGGTTAACGGCGGGGTACGAATAGTCTGATCAGGGTGTCGCAGGAGCGCTGCCGGGTATATGCGACGATAATTTCCGGATGACAAATTCCTGCAGGATATTCGCCGCGGCGGTGGCGCCGATGCCGATCGCTGCGTTTTCAAACGTTAATCCTGCACCGCGATCGGTCGAAGGATAATACAGGTTGGAAATGCCGCCTGCCGCAAGTCCGCCAAGGATTGCCGAATAATTTGTCTGCCAGTGCCCATTGTCGCCCTTGCAGATCACGGAATTGGCGATGGCATAGAGCAGTCGCGAGCGCTTGCTACCAGTGCCTTTGTAAAAATAACGCGGATCCTGCTTAAAGAGCGCAGGCAGAATCGCGCCGCCGATGAACGTGTTTGTCACGATGTCGGCATACGATGCTCCATAGCGCTTGGCGTAGCCCTGCGCGCCTTGCCCGTAGCCGCTGAACTGGTTGTTCGCTTGCTGAATGCCCGCAATCGCGCCGGTGATTCCAAAGGTGACGGGATCAAACGTGGACTTCCAAGCCAGCTCGAATTTTTGCCGGGTATTCAGCGGCGCGGCATTCGGCACGTACGTGACATAGAAATTCGGGATGAAACCCAATACGCGCTGTTTTTCCTCATCCTTGATCTGTTCCTGCGCGAGTTCAATGGGCGACAGCTCGACGCGCACCTCGGTGACTTCCGTCGTCAGCGCCAGCGTGATTTGCGGGACGGTTACGTTTTCTCCGGAATGCAGAACACCCGAGGAACTCTGTGTTGCGAAGCCCTCAGCCGAAATCGAAACTTGGAACGGCCCTGGAGCGACGTTGGTGAAGGAATATTGCCCGTCATCTCCCGCTTGGGCTTCCTGGCTGGGCGACTGGTCCTGCTGGGAGAGCTTTACCTTCGCCCCGGCTACGGCCGTTCCATTCGGATCGACTATCGTTCCGTGGATGCTCCCGGGCACTGGCGAATCGCCAGGCTGTGCGCTCGGGGAAACTTGCGCAGTCTGGGCATGAGCCGGCAGCGCGAAAAGCAGGGCAAATAGCGTTAGCCGAACCAGGAACACAGGGCCCGGGGAAGAACCGCGGAAGTTTCCGCCGGTAGATTTCCTGCAGGGGACCATTCTTGTGGAAATCACAGTTATTATTTTACAGCCTTCCCGCTGGCTTCCAGCAAGTTTTCACCGTTCCATACCGCTCCCGGCAAGGGCCACCCCGGATTGGATTGAGATTTTCTGGCGAATCGCGCGTCTAAGCGGGTACAGTGCCATGGGGCTGGAACCGGTGGGATGCCACCGGCGGAATCTTGGGTTGCCCGGGGAGGGGACCATGAAAACTTCGAAGTTGTTGTTAGTGGCGATGAGTTTGTTTCTAGCAACAATCGGACTGGCGGCGGGGTATCCGGCCGCGGTGAACAGCGGGGAATCGCTGGTGAAGGAGATGCATGGACGCTACGCCGCTTCGTGGTATCCGGCGGTGACATTCACGCAGAAGAGCACCACTTACAATCCCGACGGAACGACGAAAGTGGAAACCTGGTACGAAGCCGCCTCGCTGCCGGGGAAACTTCGCATCGATATCGGCCCGCCGAAAGATGGCAACGGCTACCTGCTGGTGGACGGAAATATCTCTGTGTTCCAAGGAGGGCAGCTGAAAAAAAACGTGCCCCAGGTGAACATGCTTCTCGTGCTGGGATTCGACGTTTACAAGCAGACGCCGGAGGCGACCCTGGCCATCGCCAAGAAGGAAGGGTTCGACGCCGCCAAATTTCATGAAGACACCTGGGAAGGGAAGCCCGTCTACGTATTTGGTGCCGATAAGGGCGACTTGAAATCCAAGCAGTTCTGGGTAGAGAAAGACCGCATGCTTTTCGTGCGCCTGCTCGAGCCCGACCACGCCGATCCCAACAAGGTGCAGGACATCCGGTTCGCCGATTACCGCAAACTGGGCGGCGGCTGGATCGCCGCGCTGGTGGAGGTTCATGTGGACGGCAAAAAAGTGTTCAGCGAGGAATACACAGAAATCAACGGCGACGTGAAGCTGGACCCGGCGGTCTTCGACCCCAAGCAATTCACTTCAGTCCACTGGGAAAAGCCCTAAAACCCTCGGTTCTCAATCCCGCAGCGCTACTTCGCGGTTTCGATCCGAATCCCTGTCGTTTTCGGAGACGAAACTCGGCCCCACCTTCGCGTGCCGAACTCCGCGCACACGTGTATTGTTAAAGTGTAAGCTCCATCGGATGAGGCCATGGGAAACTTGCGCATACTGATTTCTCTGACGACGAACGACAACGACTACCAGGTCGAACAAGCCAGTGCCGCGGAGCAGGCGGCGCAAAGGCACGGCATCGACCTCAAGATCATTTATTCAGACAACGACGCCATCAATCAAAGCACGCAAATTCTGAAAGTCATCCAAGAAGCGGAAGAAGCCGACCGCCCCAACGCCATTATTTTCGAACCGGTGGGCGGCACCGCATTGCCGCAAGTGGCGCGCGCGGCCGTCAATCAGGGCATCGCGTGGGTGGTCCTCAACCGTGAAGCCACCTACGTGCCGGAACTGCGCGGCCTGGGCAAAGCGCCGGTGTTTATCGTAACTGTGGATCACGTCGAGATTGGCCGCATCCAGGCGCAGCAATGCGCCGCGCTTCTGCCGCGAGGTGGAGCGGTCCTGTATATGCAGGGCCCTTCCGAAAATTCCGCAGCCAAGGACCGCGCGAAGGGTCTGCTGGACAAAAAACCGGCAAACCTTCACCTGATCAACTTGAAAGCGCAGTGGACAGAGGAGAGCGCCCAGCGCGCCGTGCGCTCCTGGCTGAAGCTGACCACCACGCGAAAGACAGTAATCGACCTGGTAGCCGCCCAGGATGACGCCATGGCCATCGGCATCCGCAAAGCATTTCAGGAAGTGCCGAACGAAGTCGAGCGCGAGCGCTGGCTTTCCGTGCCGTTCCTCGGTATTGACGGCCTGCCGAAAACCGGTCAAGCCTGGGTGCGCAGCGGCCTCCTGCGCGCCACAATCTTCAGCCCGCCAAACACCGGGCAAGCCATCGACATGCTGGTCGACGCCCTGCGGCACGGAAAAAACCAGCCGGAAAAGGCTCTCACGATTCCTGTGTCTATGCCTGCTCTTGAAGCGCTGCGCTCTCAGAAGTAAGCGCCTCTTTCGTCAGGAGGCCGGGGCTTCAGCCCTGGCGTAAAGTGCATGGATTTAGTGGGCTTTAGCCCCTGAAGAGACCAGACTTCACGGAAATTCGGACAAGATCGCCCGGACCTGCTTGCCACTCAGCAGGGGAGCATCAGAGCCAGCACTTAGCACGGGATGGCGGGCGACGGGGTCCACCACAATGCTCGCCTTCCGGGAGCGATCTCTTCGTGGCGTCAACACGATTCGTCCATCCTCCACACGCGTGTCTAGCGAATCTCCAGTCCGAAGCCCAAGCTTCCGCCGGATCTGAACCGGAAGCACCACACGCCCTCCTGTCAAAAGTTTCATTTTCATAGGAAAACTTCTCCACCAGCAATAATCTTGAAGCTTATTATGGTGGGGCTGGGGAGGTTCGAACTCCCGACCTACGGTTTAGGAAACCGACGCTCTATCCATCTGAGCTACAGCCCCGGCCACCTCATTGTAGTATGACTCGCCGCGCCGCCGCGACACCTTCATCGTCTTGCCCTATCTCCGTTAACGCCTTCGCTCTGTGATATTATCCCCCCAGCATTTGAGTGCACCGCCCGCCTACGCCTTCCCAGGCTACCTTGGAGGTTTCCATGAGCAGCAAACTGAAATGGCTTGCCATCGCCGTTGTGGCGATTCTTCTGATTCTGATCATCGTGCCTTTCCTGATCCCCATCAACAAATTCAAGCCCACCATCGAATCCAATGCCTCCGACGCGCTGGGCCGCAAGGTGCAACTCGGGAATCTGAGTCTGTCTCTCCTGACCGGCTCGGTTGGAATCGACGATGTTTCCGTCAGCGACGATCCGAAATTCAATTCCGGCCCCTTTCTGACCGCCAAGACCGTGAAAGTGGGCGTCGAACTCATCCCTCTGATTTTCTCCCAGAAATTGAACGTCACTGAAATCACCGTCGTCGATCCCCAGGTCACCATGCTCAAGGATCCCAGCGGTCGCTGGAATTTTTCTTCCATTGGCGGCGGCTCCAGCAAGCCTGCCCAGAAAACCCCCGCCAATTCCGCCAGCACTTCGGCGGACTCACTCTCCATCGGTAAGTTGCGTCTCGAAGACGGGCAAATCACGCTGGGCAACACCAACTCGCGCAAGCGCACCGTCTACACCAAGGTGAACCTGACCGCCACCGACGTAGCGATGAAAAATAATTTCCCGGTGCTCTTTTCTCTGCAGGGGCCGGGTGGCGGCACCATGAAGATTGACGGCAAAATCGGCCCGGTGGATGCCGAAGACGCCGCACTCACTCCGCAGAACGTGAAGCTCACTATCAACAACCTCAATCTGGCAAGCACGGGCTTCCTTGATCCTTCGCTTGGTCTCGGTGGACTGGTGGACATGGACGCGAATCTCGTCAGCGAAAAAGGCCAAATGGCCACGAAGGGCCAGCTGAAACTTTCGAAGGCTGTGCTCGTTGCCGGAGGAAGTCCCGCCGGCGTCCCTTTGATCGTCAATTTCGATACGAAATACGACCTCGTCAAAGGCACCGGCATACTGCATCCCTCCACCATCAACATCGGAAACGCCAAATCCAATCTGAACGGCACTTATAAGTCGGAGGGCGATGCCTTTGCCGTGGATCTGAAAATCGCCGGTGAGGGCCTGCCCGCCACTGACCTCGAATCCTTCCTTCCGGCGCTGGGCATAAATCTGCCGGACAAGTCCCGGCTGAGCGCCGGCACGATGAATACGAACCTGCACGTGTCCGGGCCGACCGACAAGCTGGTCACCGATGGCAACATCGGCTTGTTCAATGGAAAGCTCGCTGGCTTTGACCTGGGCAAGAAATTGTCCGGCATCGGAGCGCTGGCGGGGATCAAGTCTGGCGGCGACCTGCTGATTGAAAAATTCACCACGGATTTACACATGGCGACGACGGGGCTCCGCGCGGACAATCTGAACGCGGTGGTTCCGGCGCTTGGCTCGATGGTTGGTAACGGCACGGTGGACGCGAAAAATAATCTCGACTTCAAGCTTGTCGCCACGGTGAACAACAACGTCGCGACCGCAGCGGCGGGTTCCGCGGCCGGGGGCATGGGTGGCACAGTCGGTAAAATGCTCGGCGGCGGCGCGGCCTCCTGCAAAAACGGCGGCATCAAGGTGCCGCTGCAGATTCACGGCACCACGGCGAGTCCCCAATTTGTGCCGGACATCGGCGGCGCAGCGGCCAGCCTGCTCAAGTCCGAATTCTCCTGCGCCGGCAGCGGCGGCGCGGGCGGAATCACCAACGCGGCAGGTGCGCTCGCTGGTGGCAGCAAGGGCGGAGCCACGGACACCATCAACCAGCTCGGCGGCCTCTTCGGGAAAAAGAAGCCGTAACCCATTTTCGTCTACTGTTCTACCGTAGCTCACCCCTTCAGGGGTGAGGCTTTTCAAAGCGTTGGCGAAGTAGTGTAGATGGAGGGAAAATCCTCAGGCCTAAAAGGCCTGAGCTACAATCTACGCTAGCTCTTGACGTTCTTTCTCATTGCCACTAGCCTCAATACCCTGCGAAGGATGCAAGTCCGACGCGGACTTCGCTGAAATAATAACGCCATCAGGACAAGGAGCAACCCATGAGTTTGAGGAGCGTTCAGCTGCCCCTGCGAAGAATTGTGCTTCTTGGAGTGTCACTTGGGTTGCTGGCGGCCACGGCCGCGTGGGGACAGGGTGGCGAACCACGCACCTTCGCCATTCGCGGCGCGAAAGTTGTTCCGGTCTCTTCAGCGCCGATCGAAAACGCAACGGTCGTCGTCTCGCGCGGAATCATCACCGCAGTGGGAACGAACGTCACCATTCCCCCGGACGCATGGGTCATCGACGGCAAAGGACTTACCGTCTATCCCGGCCTGATTGATGGATTCACGGACGTCGGCGTTGCCGCGCCTGCGCCTGCCTCGACCGGAGACGGTAGCGCCCGGCCGCAAGCGGCCATTTCGCGCGGGCCCGAAGACCGCCCCGCAACCACGCCGTGGCGAATTGCCGCGGACGAAGTAAATCCAGGAGATCCCCGCGTAGAAACCTGGCGCGCAGCAGGCTTCACGACCGTAATCGCCGCACCCAAGGGCGGAATGTTTCCCGGCCAGGCGTCTGTCCTCGATCTTGGCGGCGAACGCGCCGGAGATTTCGTTGTCAAATCACCCGTTGCCATTCCGGTTTCGCTGCAAGCTCCCGGGGGATTCCGAAGCTTCCCCGGCTCGGTGATGGGTGGCATCGCCTACGTTCGCCAGGTGTGGTTGGACACGAAATGGGACGTGGAAGCCGAGGCTGCATACGAAAATCATCCGCGCGGTGTTGAGCGGCCGAAGTACGACCGCAGCGACGATGCACTGGCTGCCGCGTATTCAAAACTTGCAGTGTTCCTGATTCCGGGGAATACCTCCTTGCAGATTCGCAGGTCGTTGCGGCTGATCGATGAATGGAAATTGCCGGCGGTGCTGTACGGCGCACAGATGAGCTATGACGTCGCGCCCGAAATCGCGGCCAATAAGAGATTGTCGGTGCTGGTGGACCTGAAATGGCCCGAGGCGGAAAAAGACAGCGATCCGGAGGCGGTGCCTTCGCTCCGCACCCTGCGATTCCGCGACCGCGCGCCCTCCTCGCCCTCGGCCCTCGGCAAGGCCGGCGTGAAATTCGCGTTTTATTCCGGCGGCATCACCGCGCCCAAAGATATTCTTCCCGCGGTGAAAAAGTCGATCGATGCGGGATTAAGCCCCGACGCCGCGCTCCGCGCCCTCACTCTCTCGCCTGCCGAGATTTTTGGCGTTGCGGAAACGCTCGGGTCAATCGAAACCGGCAAGATCGCCAATTTCGTTGTCACCGATGGGGACCTGTTCGACAAGAAAACCAAAGTGAAAATCGTCTTCGTCGACGGCCGAAAATATGAAGTACGCGAAACCCTGCGTCCCACCGAACCGCCAAAGGGCGACCTGACTGGCAAATGGAAATTGAGCTTCACCACGCCGCAGGGGCAGGAAGAAGCAACCGCGGATCTCGCCATGCAGCCCGACGGCACATTGACCGGCAGCGTGGCCAGCGACCACGGTACTGGCAGCGTCTTCAGTGGCTGGGTCAGCGGCGAGAAATTCCGCTTTGTGATCAACATCTCCATCGAGGGCAGTTCGAGTGATGTTGTTTTCACCGGCACCTTCGAGGGAACTTCCATGAAGGGCTCGATTCAGGCGGCGGGCTACAACCTTGAGTTCACAGGCACCAAGCCCTCACGAATGGCAGCAGTGCAGGCAGGGGGTGCGCAATGAGATTCCGCATAAACATTTTGTGTTTCGCCGCCGCGCTTGCTCTCGGCATTCCAGGATCCATCAGCGCCAGGGAAAAAGAACATTCCGTCACAATTGATGCTGCCGCGCCGGTGATCCTGATTCGCAATGCCACCATCCTCACCGTTTCTCATGGCACGATCGACAAGGGCGACATCCTGATCAAAGACGGTAAGATCGCCGCGGTTGGCGGCACGCTGAAGGCTCCTGCGGACGCCGTAGTAATCGACGCCACGGGCCAGTTCGTCACCCCCGGCATCATCGATTGCCACTCGCACATCGCCGTCGACGGCAGCGTCAACGAAGGCTCCGTCTCCGTCTCTTCCATGGTGAACATCGCCGACGTGCTGGACTCCGACGACATTTCCATTTTCCGCGACCTCGCCGGCGGCGTCACCACCGCCAACATTCTGCATGGCTCCGCCAATTCCATCGGTGGCCAGACCGTCGTCATCAAGCTGCGCTGGGGACAGCCCGCCGCAAAGTTGCCGTTTGAGGGCGCGCTGCCCGGCATCAAATTTGCCCTCGGCGAAAATCCGAAGCGCTCGAATTTCCGCACTCCCGGCGCGCCGGATCGCTATCCCACGACGCGCATGGGCGTTGAAGAAACCATCCGCGGCGCCTTCACCGAAGCGCGCGACTACAAGAAATCCTGGGACGATTACAACAAGCGCGTTTCTGCCGGGGAGAAAAATGCCCTCCCCCCGCGCCGCAATCTGAAGCTCGATCCGCTGGTGGAAGTCTTGGAGGGGAAGCGCTACGTCCACGCGCATTGTTACCGCGAGGACGAAATCCTGATGCTGCTGCGGGTGGCGAAGGAATTCGGCTTTCACGTGCAGACTTTCCAGCACGTGCTGGAGGGCTACAAGGTCGCCGACGAAATCGCCGCGGCGGGCAGCGGCGCTTCCACCTTTTCCGACTGGTGGGGCTACAAAGCGGAAGCATACGACGCCATTCCGTACAACGCGGCGCTGATGACGAAACGCGGCGTCCTTGTTTCCATCAATTCCGACGACGCAGCGGAAGCCACTCACCTCAACCAGGAAGCCGCGAAAAGCATCCACTACGGCGGGTTGACTCACGATGAAGCGCTGAAGCTGGTCACCCTGAATCCCGCCATCCAGTTGGGCATCGACAAGCGCGTCGGCTCCATCGACGTCGGCAAGGACGCGGACCTGGCCATTTACAACCATGATCCGCTCAGCGCCTATGCCGTCGTGCAAAAGACTCTCATCGATGGCCGAGTCTATTTCGACCGCGAGAAAGATCTGGCCGGCCGCGTGGCGCTCGAAAAGGAAAAGAAAGATCTCCTCGAGAAGGCGAAGAAAAAACAAGACGAGGAAAAGAAAGCCAACGCAAAGAAGCCGGACGAAAAAAAGCCCGAAGATAAGAAAACCGAAGAAAAGAAACCGGAAGACAAACCCAAGCCCCGGCAAAACGATGCCGGTGAAGGAGGTGCGCTGTGAAACGCCATTCCCTGAGTTTCCTCGCCATAATCGTCGCCGCCACTTTGCTTGGCGCCGGCATTTCCAACGCGCAAAGCTCCGCGGCTGACGTGGCCATCACGCACGCAAAAATTTTCACCCTTGCTGGAGCACCGATCGAAGACGGCACAGTGGTGATTCATGACGGAAAAATTGCCGCCGTCGGCGCAGGTATCGCGATCCCCACGGGCGCGCAAGTAATCGACGCGAAGGGCTTGCAGGTATATCCCGGCCTCTTCGATCCAGTCACACAAATGGGCCTGAGCGAAATCGGCGCCGTCAGCGCTACCGTGGACACCACCGAAACCGGATTGTTCAATCCCGATGTCACCGCCGCCACCGCTGTTCTTCCCTCCAGCGCCCACATTCCCGTCACCCGCGCCTCGGGCATCACCGAAGTGATCGCAGCGCCCGCCAGCGGCGGTTTCGACAGCCGCAACGCCACGAATCTCGTGGGTGGGCAGGCATCGGCGATTCACCTTGCTGGTTGGACCGCCGAAGAAATGCTTATCAACAAGCGCGCAGCCATGGTCGTCGACTGGCCCGGCATCGAAACGCGTTCCTTCGATTTCTCCACCCTTTCAAACAAAGAAAAGGCCTTCGCCGACGCAAAAAAAGAGTACGACACAAAGGTCAACGAGCTCGCCGACTTCATCGAACAAGCGCGCCACTATGCCCAAGCTTTGCAAAGCCCTGGCGCCGGCGGCTTCCAACGCGACGTCAAGCTCGAAGCCATGGCGCCCGTGATCCGCGGGGAAATGCCGTTGCTCGTCTTTGCGGATAAGGCCCGGCAAATCCGCGACGCCGTTGAATTCTGCGACAAGCAAAAATTAAAAATCATCCTCGCGGGCGGCACCGAAGCGTGGAAAGAAAAAGACCTCCTTCGCTCAAAGGGCGTCCCCGTCATCCTGAAACCAGCCCTCGCCGAGCCGGCCGAGGAAGACGATGCATACGACCGCTTGCTGACGCAGCCGGAAGAGTTGCGCGCGGCAGGCATCAAAATCGCCTTCGGCAGCTTCGACAACAGCTTCGCCCGCCGACTCGGCCAAAACGCCGCCAATGCCGTCGCGCACGGCCTGCCGTACGAAGAGGGCCTCAAGGCGGTCACGCTCTATCCCGCGCAAATGTTTGGGCTCGACGCGCAGCTTGGCACCGTGGAAACCGGCAAGATCGCCAATCTCATCGTCACCAACGGCGACCCGCTCGACGTCACCACCGACGTGCGCTACGTCTTCATCAAGGGCCAGCTGACATCCACGGACAACAAACAAAAGGCCTTGTACGAAAAGTACCTGAATCGCCCAAAAGCCGCCCACTGACCGGGCCGCGCCAAGAAATAGCCCGCGGCCTCGCAACTTTTTCACGGGTTCCGCGTATCTAAGAGTGCAAAGCCATGCGCAAACCCGTCCTCATTGCTCTTCCACTTCTTCTCGGAAGCTTTTTCAGCGCGGGGGCGCGCGCCGACGAAGCGCAAAAAATAATCGACCAGTACCTGAAAGCCGTCGGCGGCAGCAAACCCGTCTCTCGGTTGCAAACTCTCTCCATTGACGGAAGCGTCGCAGTCATCGGCGACGCCCCACCGGGGACCTACACATTCAAGGTGAAGCGGCCCAACCGCGTGTACATCGAACTGCGCGCCAACGGCGAAACCCTGATCGAGTCCTACAACGGCAAATCCGCCTGGCATGAAGCGGCCGACGGGCAAATCGGCACACTTCTCGGCCGCGACGGTGTAGAAATGGAAATCGCCGCGCAGTATTACAACGCACGCCTCGAATCGCTCGCCAAACGCAAGGTGGGCGCTGCCTACAAAGGTGAAACTCAGTTGCGCGGCCGCTCCTTGCAGGAACTTGAACTAACCTATCCAGCTGGCGTGCAGTGGCACGTTTTTTTCGATCCTCAAACCCACCTGATCGCGGAAGAAAAAGCGCAAATCGCGGGAATTCCGCGGGAAATCACTTACGACGACTACCGCTCCGTGAACGGCGTTAAAGTCCCCTACAAGATCGAGCTGACTCGCGGAACCGAGCACTATTCGATCAACGTCACCCGTGTTGGTGTCAACGAAACCATCGGCGAACGCGTCTTTGATTTTCCGATGAAGTCGCAGGTGAAGCTGCCCGACCTGAAAAAGCTCTTCGAACAGCTCGACGCCAACCAGAAGCAGATCGACAAGCTCAAAGAGAACTATGCCGGAACGCGAAGTGAAGAAGAGACCGAGTACGACAAAACCGGCCGCGTAACCAAGAAAGAAGCCAAGGAATTCACTTTTTTCTATCTCGACGGCGAGGAAATCTCCACGCTGGTGAAGAAAGACGGCTCCGAACTCACGGAAGGCGAACAGAAGAAGGAAAACGAGCAGACCCAGAAGCATATCGAAGAAGTCCAGAAACAAAGCAAGAAAAAGGAAGCAAAAGCCGAAAAGGCAAAAGAAGAGGGGAAAGACGAGAAAGAGAAGGATGAGCCCGGCATCGAAGTCTTTCTGCGAACTTCGCAATTCGTGAATCCCCGCCGCGAACGCTTTCGCGGACAGGACGTGCTGGTCTTCGATTTCGAACCGAACCCCGAGTACAAACCCAAAAACCTGGTTGAACGTCTGGTCAAGGAATTGGCCGGCGTCGTCTGGGTGGACGAAAAAGCCAACGATGTTGCGCGACTCGAAGCCTATTTCGTCGGCGACTTCCATCTTGGAGGGGGCATTCTCGCCAGCATTCAGCAGGGCACCAGTTTTGTTTTTGAACAGGCTTACCTCAACAACGAGGTGTGGCTGCCAACCTATGAGGAAGCTCACGTGGGCGCGCGTGTGCTGCTGGTGAAGGGATTCAAGCTGAACGCGATTACCCGCTACTCCGATTACAAGCGCTTCAATGTGGAAACCCTGAACAACATCGGCAAGCCCAAGGGAGCGCCTCCGGCAGTCCCCGCTCCGCCAGCGACAACCGAGCCCCCACCGATTCCAAACCCCTCACCAACTCCAACTCCGGAGCCGGCGCCAACAAATCCGCAGTGAAACACATTCCAGACAGCGATTCCAGGAGAGATAGCTAAGCCGCGGTAGTCTGGCTCAGCACCTCGCGCACTTTCTGCACCAGCGCCGCCGGGGAAAAAGGTTTCTGGAGGAATGCCAGACCTTCCTGCAGCATGCCCCCGCTGGTGATCACGTTGTCCGTGTAGCCCGACATGAAGAGCACCCGAATATCCCTGCGCTTCGCGGAGATGCGCTCGGCGAGTTCGCGCCCGCTCATGCCTGGCATGACCATGTCCGTCAGCAGAAGGTGAATTTCTCCCGCGAACTCCGAGGCAATCTTTTCGGCGTGCTGCGGATCAAGCGATACGATAACGTCGAAGCCCTTCTCCGTCAGAACCGTCTGAATCAGTTCCCGCACAGCTTCCTCATCTTCGACAATCAATATCGTCTCGGTTCCGCGTTGCGAACGGGGCGCGGCCTGCGCGATGGAAGTCCCTTCGGAAACCTCATCCACGCGCGGAAGATAAATCTTGAACGTGCTCCCTTTGCCCGGCTCGCTGTAGACCCAGATGTAGCCCCCGCTCTGCTTCACAATTCCGTACACCGTCGAAAGGCCCAGGCCCGTGCCGCGCCCGCTCTCCTTCGTCGTGAAAAACGGCTCGAAAATATGCGCCACCGTCTGGCGATCCATGCCTACGCCCGTGTCCGATACGGCCAGCATCACGTATTTCCCAGGCTTTACCGGGACGTGGTCCAGGGCATAATTTGCATCGAGATCGGTATTACAGGTTTCAACCACCAACCGTCCGCCTTCAGGCATGGCGTCGCGCGCGTTCACCACCAGGTTCATAATCACCTGCTCCACCTGTGCCGGGTCGGCCTTCACTTTGCCCAGATCGTCCTTCACCCGCGTGACCATTTCGATTCGCTCGTCCATCAGCCGCCGCAGCAGCGAATCCAGGTTCAGCACAATTTTGTTCAGGTCCAGAATCTTCGGCTGCAACACTTGTTTGCGGCTGAACGCCAGCAACTGCCGCACCAGCGCCGCCGCGCGCCCGGACGCGTTTTCAATCCGCTCGATGTCCGCGTGGGCCTCGCTCGGCAGGTTTTGCCGGCTCATCGCCAGCTCGGTGTAGCCCGAAATGATCGTCAGCAGATTATTGAAGTCGTGTGCGATGCCGCCCGCCAGCCGCCCAACCGCTTCCATTTTGCGCGATTGCTGCAGTTGTGTTTCCAGCGCCTTCCGTTCCGTGATGTCCACCATGATCCCTTCCATCACTGGATGCGAATCGCTGCCCTGCACAATCACCGCCGTGTCGCTCAGCCACACCTCGCGCCCATCTTTGCGCCGCACGCGAAATTCCGCCTGGAAGGGATACCCATTCTGGCTTTGCTCTTCCGCCGCGATCACCACGGGTAGATCATCCGGATGGATAAGCTGATCCCAGTTGGTGGATAAGGCCAACCATTCTTCCGGCGTGAATCCCAGAATATTTTCCACCTGCGGGCTGATATAAAACCACTTTCCGTTGAGGCCGATGTCCGCGATGTAGGTGATCGCGTTGACGTGCTCCACCAGCATGCGATATTTGGTTTCCGCGTCCGCGCGCGCCTTCTCCGCTTCCTGGTGCTGGGAAAGATCGCGGCACACGCACACGGTGCCGCCGTCCGGCATGCGCCCCACGTGAAACTCCACCGGAATCCGGCTGGCATCCGGCCGCCTCAGTTGCAGATTCCCTGACCATTTGCCGGTTTCCCGCAGTCCCTTGCGAACCTGTGATTCAATCTCCGCAATCGGCTGGAACGCGTAAACCACCTGCCACGGTTGGCCCACAATCTTCTGCGGCGAATCAAAACCCAGCATCGCGGCCAGCGCGGAATTGGCGTAACTGTGCACGCCCTTTTCATCCAACATCCCGATCCCTTCAATGGAGGAATCCATCGCCAGGCTTTGCCGCCGCACCGTTTCTTCTCCCAACTGTTGGCGGTATTGCGTCAAGCCGATACGCACCGCATAACAGCAGAAGGAAATTCCTAGCAGTGTGAAGCGGACGGTTTTCATTCCGGGGCCAAGTTGCGCCACCTGGATCAGAATGATCATCGGCGCAAAGAAAAACATTCCATTGTTGATCAGGACTTCCGACAGCGTGTGATTGCGCCGTCTTGTGTGGGCTGCAGATTCAGGCACCTGCTGCCACGTCGCCGCCCAGAACGCGCCATACAGCAGCGGCGTCGTCCAGCACAGGTCAAACCAGGTTCCAGTCGGTGTTTCGTGTGACACCTGAATCCACGAAACGATTGTCGCCAGGATTCCGTAAATCAGTACGTACGACGCCAACCCTCCATACAGCCGCTTGGCCTCTCCCCGGGCGCTGCGCCTCCATTGCAGCAACGCGAGCAGAAATATCCCAGAGGTCCCCATCGTCATCACCCGGAATTCCCGCGCCAATGCTTCCCGGTATCCGAGATTGATCGCCGGCAGATAGTACGCGCCGAAATACACCAGGAAAAACAGGATGCCGATTTGTACGAAGTCCAATAGTTCCGGCAAATCCACTTGTGAGTCGTCCTTATCCTGATTGAGAAAAATGGCCATTACGAAGAACATCCCGTGCGTGTCGAACAAGAAGCGGATCAGCGATCCCGGCGGCGGCTCTCGATGCAGAAATAACTCGTAGTAGGTCCACCCGAAGTCCGCCAGTCCCCAGGCACACATCCCGAAGCTGACCAGCACCCAGAACGACCGGGAGAAACCAGAGGTGCGCCGGCCGGCCTGGAAACACATCGCCGCGGCCAGAAAGCTTGCAAAAATCTGCAGTCCATTGCCGAACAGGGAACCCAACGGAGAAGTGCCCAGAAACACCACGGCCAACGCGTGCAGAGCGAGTACGCTCAGGGCAACCACGGCCAGGGACCGGGGAAAGCGACGTAAATTCAAAATACAGTCCTAGTACTGTGCTATCAGATAGTTTATGGGAGGTTCCGCTTGAGGTAGGGTTTGCTAGCTCGAACTGTGCCCGGTTGGTCATTCCTAATTTGGAACGCCTTG
>Ga0210383_10002451_pt1 | contig 16780 bp, 9 predicted proteins | sample IncBWC14OmetaG_FD_160072 | JGI IMG/M metagenome (GOLD analysis project Ga0210383, IMG submission 160072) | Forest soil microbial communities from Barre Woods Harvard Forest LTER site, Petersham, Massachusetts, United States - Inc-BW-C-14-O ...
AACCCCGGTGTCCGCATACTGGATGCCCCGCTCCGCGCAAAACTGCCGCAGAGTGAAAGCTTTCTCCGGATCGTAAATGTCAGAAGCGAAGCCATCCGACTTCAGCATCATGCCCTTCGGCATATGGTTCAGCCAGCTGTCCATGGGACGGCCGAAAATACGGAATGGAATGCCCCGCCGCCGGAAATGCGCGGCAATTGAGAGTCCGTAGGGACCCGCTCCAACAATCGCAGTCTCTAGCATCGTCGAAAAAGCTCCGTAATTATGATGGTTAGTTTTGGCGCGTCACCGGAACAGTGCCGGCGGATCTGAAGGGGAGAACTCTAGGGGGCTTGGTGTCGATTCTAGCACACGCAGATCGCAATCTCCAGGATTTAACACTCCACTAACTCTTTCATTATCATCGACATAGGGTCCCACGCAAGCGCTAATCATGCCTTCCCGGAAGCTGGGACCCCGGAATTTCATGATTACAGGATTTTTATGCAAACGCGGGTGTAGCCGTACACTGCGGCCACAACTTCGTATTTGATGCGGAATGACCGCACGAATTCTTCAAATGCCCGAAACTCGTCAAGCGGACACGAAAACTCGTCGAAGAACACGATGTCTCCAGGTTTCAAATAAGGCGCAAGTGTAGCGAGCACGAAGAGTGTGGACGTAAACATATCCGCGTCCAGATTTAGAACCAAGCGCCCTGAGAGCTCGTTTCGTTCGACGAACCGAGGAAGGCTGTCTTGAAATAGTCCGACTTCAAAGGAGCAACGTGGATCTTTGATATCAGGAATTATGCCGTTTGCATTGAAGTGTCCTGCCGGTTCAGTCGGTCGCCATCTTTCGGGAAGGCCTGTGAACGTGTCGAATCCAACGAACCGCGAGTCTGGGTGGCCGATCAGGCTAAGCCACAGTTGTAAAGAGGCCCCCTGATAAACGCCGAATTCCAGGTAGGTTACGGGCTTTTTGTCTAATCCCTCCTGCCGAACCACGCACTCGTAAAGCCAGTTTCGTCCGTTGCCGTTCTTGGAATCTGCCGATCCGGTGACGGGATGGGTGCTGCACCAGCGCGAAAAACGAGCCCAGTAGGCTACGGCGGTGAGGCCGACCGCAGGACTTTCAAGGTTCACCCGGCCCAGCGTCTTGGCGAGCACAGAAGTGATAGTGGGTCGAAAGCGTTGCGGAATCTGCAACTGAAAGAAGCGGCGGATCGGTGGAATGCGTGGTGTAGCCATTGGAGTCTCCCGGGAAACAATGCAGATTCTGAGTGATTGACAGAGCGTATTCTGAAAGAGGCTTTGTAGTAGAATTTGCCCTCTTGCCGAGGGTGCCGTTGTGGGATTTCTGACCAGCGCTAAGTGGTATTACGAATTCAGCGGGATTCGTGGTGTAAGCGCTGCTACCTCGTTTCGCCTTTTCCACAGACCCCGGGAGCTAGCGATCACGCCTCCTGGATCCAGTCATCCGGTGTTCCTTCGACTGAGCACATCCGATGTCTGTTCCTACAGGGATGTGTTGATTTGCCAGGACAAGCCATATGATCCGCGCATACCGAATTACAGCCCACACACCATTGTAGACGTTGGAGCGCACATCGGGATGGCGAGCCTTCTTTTCGCCCACAGGTACCCCATGGCTAGGATCATTGCGGTCGAACCTGAGCCGGCGAACTTTGCAGCCCTAGTCAGAAATGTCTCTCACTACAAGAACATCGCTCCGGTACAAGCTGCACTCTGGAAAGAGGATGGGGAAGTAAGACTCGGCAAATCCACTGCTCATCCCAAGGGGGCATTTGCGATTGCGGAAGACGGCGACCAGCGAGTCCGTGCCGTAACGATGGAAACACTAATGAAAGAAACCGGCCTCAGCGTAATTGATTTCTTAAAGGTCGATATCGAAGGAGCCGAAAACGAGGTATTTCAGACCTGCGCTTGGATCAAGAACGTTCGCGTCATCGCGATAGAACTGCACGACCGCGTGCGGCCAGACTGCTGGTCAACGGTCCAATCTGCAGCCGTCGATTTTCGTTCTGATCGGCAGGGTGATGTCGCATTTTTTGTGAGATAGTGCCGGTTCGGAGTCCGAATGGCTCGTCGGAGGGTTTTTCACTCTTCATTCAGCCTGTCCTCGAAACAGGCAACTCCACGCTTTTAGGATCGGGAGGGGTGCCGATTCCAGGCTTGGGGTTCTCCCTCAGCACGTACTTCTTCATCACCAGATAAGGGAGCAGCACAAGCTCTGCAATGGAAGGAGCCACATCTTCCAGACAAAAGACGGACTCAACGCACGTGCGGTAGAGCGATAGCGACTTCACATAAGCGCCCAAATCCGCGTGGCCGGTAAACAAGTCCGCAGCCACCGTTGGGAGATCAGTGACGAGCCGCAGCCACCCAACCCCAGCTTTTCCTTTGCCACGCTCAACCTGTTTGCCCGTCTGATCGGCATACAGCAAATAGGGGAAATCGACGCCGGCCGGTCCCCCGATACTGTGAAAGCCCCACGTGCGCGCGTTCACATCTAGTAATTTAAACCTTCCATCTCGATGATCTCTCTTAAACTCGACCTCGACCAAGCCGTAGTAATCGATGTCTTTGAGAAAGCGCAGAGAAAGCTCTTCAACCTCCGGCGCCTCCGACGAGTCGATGGTCTCAACGTAAGTTGCAGCGCGGCCGAACTCTCTGGGATGCTGGCGTATGCGCTTCGCCACCAGGCTGCTGTGTGCTTCTCCATCGCGAAAAAACGCACAGTACGAGTATTGTTCCTGACCATCCCCTGGAATAATCTCCTGGATCAGAATCTCCTCCGGCGCAATCTGCCGGATGGCCTTGCGAAACAAATCGTGCAGTTGATCGGGTGTCTCGACGCGCCAGGCCTTGGCTCCAGTGGCATAAAAGAAGTTTTCTTTAACGGCCGGTTTGAGGGCCAAGGGCAACCGACTGTACAAATCCGCAAGCTCTTCTTCAGTTCTGGGATTAAACGTGCGGGGCACCGGAATCCCCAACTCGGCGGCACGATCATATGTGTTTTTCTTGTCCCACGCCCATCGCACTACCTCCCAGCGCGGTGTTGTGACCCGAAAGTATTCTGCAAGCCGATCCTTATGCCGAGAGAATGCGGCGACCGTTTCGTCTCGAGTCGGGAACAGAACCCAGCCCTTCATGCCATAGCGCTGTCCCGTGTCCATTACACTCTCGACGGTATTGTGCTCATCTCGCAAATCCTTTACCCGCACTACCCGGGTCACATACTTGGAGAATTGAGAAACAGAGTGTTGGTCGTCAATGACGCAGACCGGAATCCCTCTCCGTCCCAAGCTCCGCACAATGCCGAGTCCTGGGTGTTCGCCGCCAACGACGATTGCGCCCACTTGTCCCGGATTCACGGCTGTCTGCGCGGTAGGGGTTTTCATGGTGAGCGAAACTATCGGAGGCTCCTCGAAAGGTGGGAGATCAACTCCCGAGATGCGAACTCTGTACCCGCCACGAAATACAGCAAGGGCCCGAAGCTTCGGGCGGCAGTAGCGCCGATGAAATGCAGTCCAGGCACGGAAGAGCGGAAACCGCCGGTAAGCTTCGGGTAGCCATCAAGTTGCTCGATGTCCTGCGTAAGTTCCTGTGGTAGAAAGTCGTATTTTGATATATCCACCCGGTACCCGGTTCCGAGAAGGACATGGTCTACGCGACGCTCGCTGCCATCGTTTAGTTTGAGGGCAACCTCGTCGCCCAACGTCGTGGCTTCCGACACGCCGCATCCGGTCGTGATCTTAACCGCGACCAGCCTCTCCGGAAGCCATCGAGACCCAGCAGGCCGGACCGCCCGAGTTCGAATCCGGTCGCGCAGCTCCAATGGAACATAGGATACCAGTTTGGGATAGGCCACGAGACGGCTGATGCCCAGCGGTCCGACATCGTGAGAAGAGTAGAGCATCGACGAAATCGGGCCCATGTGGTGGAGCCACGAGTGCTGGCCGATCCAGCGCACGCGGGGCTGGCGCGCAATCACTTCCACCTGGGCTTTCGCCTCATGCAATAGTGCTGCTGATTCCATCGCGCTCTGTCCTGCACCGATCACCACTACTCTCTTCCCCGCGAACCGGTGGACGTCCCGGCCTTCGTAGCAGTGAATTGCCTGTTGCGGAGAAAGGTCCTGGAATACCTCGGGCTTTTTCTTGAAGGGACCAATCCCGGCGGCGATCACGACATGCTTTACGCGAATCTCTTCCCCGTTTTGCAACGTGAGTCTGAAACCCGGCGAGTCCCGGACTACGGTCAGAACCGTTCTCGGATCAAGATCTGAACCTAATTGGTGTCGGAACCACCGGCCATATTCCACGAAGGTATCCAGCGGAACAGGTGCACAGGGCTCTTTCTTCGACGCAGCTTCGTACGCTTCCAGTGTAAACGCATGATCAGGGTCCGACAGATTAGACGCCACGCGGGGTGAACGAAGAAGCATTCCCTCCGGCATCTTATTCGCCCAGAACTCCATCGGCTCACCAAAGACACAGGCGGCAATGCCTTTGGCTTTGAGATGCGCTCCTGCGGACAGTCCGTATGGGCCGGCGCCAATGACTGCTACGTCACAGTGCGCCGAAACGGGCCCACGACCAGTTCGCGCCGAAGTCGAGATGACAGTATTTTCTTTCACGATTGCTGAACCTTCCTTCCTTTTGGAAGTTATTGCGACCTACCGAGTGTCTGGAGCCCGTGGAGGGTTTGGCCGCGAAGCCAGACGGCCTGAATGGCTTTATGTCTGAACGCCATCACTCCTACCGCAGTCCCAAATGTATTTGTTATGAGGTCGGTCATTCCGGAGTCTCGGGTCGGAAGAAATGCCTGCAGGACTTCGATCGTCAGACTGACGGCAAATCCAAGCACAAGGGTGAGCGCTGCGGGATATTCACACTTTCGCACCTGAGAGAAATAGGCATAGAAGAAGAATCCCAGAGGAATGAAGCCGACGACGTTGACGGCGATATTCTTCCAATAACGCCAGCCCGGACGGTATTCATCCCATGGACGTTCTAAAAATTGTTCGTGCAAGACGAAGAAGCGCGACGGAATTAGAAGGTTAGTGGACGAATCGGCATGGTTGCGAACCACATTCCCTTTCGCTTCGTCGAAAAGATAACGGGCGACAAGGCCGTCGCTCTTACCCGAATCCAACGGCGTTCCCTTCATCCAGTCCACAAATCCCTGCGACACATCGACGGGCGAAAGTTCGCGATCGTAGATCGCGAGTCCCTTGATTTGTCCAGACCAGTTATAGGGGACTGACGGTGCGCTGCCAATTACGAGTTGGCCTGTCAGATGATCATTCGAAATGGCGAAGTTCGGAGCTGTTTTGGCCAATTTACCATTCACGTACGTGGATGTGCCTGCTCCAGCGGATGTGATCGTAACGAAGGACGGTCTCAACCCGCTAAAAACATCGGGAACATAAATCTCGGCTCTCTCGCCGAAGCTGCTCTGGCCTTTGGGTTCCAGCACCAGACCGGTCCGCCACTGACGCATCGCAAACGGCACAATTCCAGTGTTCGGCCAGTAAAATGCGAGGATCATACCCCCAGAGTCGATCCGACTCGGTTCCAGCCATATCTCCAGGCTACAAGAAGTATTCCCGTGCTCTTCATGAACCTTGAACTGACTCGCGCTCACGATACTGCTGTGCTTGCCAAAGAGAAGGCCGTTGCCCTCGCGCAACCAGTTGACTGCATTTCGGGGAGCATGAAACGGCCACAGTCCCGCCACCAAAATGCCCAACAGAACGCAGGCGCAGATCGCTCCTAAGAGCTTTGACTGGATACATGAGAAAAGTCCTTGGGGCTCAGACGCGACTACAGCCACCTGGCAATCCAACGATTGGGTGCTCACGACATTCTCTCCTTACTGCTTCTTGCCCAGGCGCTGCAAACCCTCCGAGCCATGCGCACAAAGACATCTCTGCCCTTCTTCTGCGAGTAAATTCGACCTTCTGATCCGCGAGCCTAATTTTCTTACGAAACACATGAAATCGGACCCGCACAGCCACGTTGATAGGCTCGTCTGAATTGGCCATCGGTATGGCTACCAGCTTTCAGTCAAGCCATTCCTGTTGACGGCCGGTGCCGGAGACCTTCATGGAAACGGGCATTTCGACACGCACTGCCAGTAAAATGGAGAAGAGGTCCTGATCGTAAATCTGCTTCTTTGAATCGGCGAGCCGGACAAATTCATCGTAGACGCGGTTAATCTCGTCAGCAGAAAGTTCATGTCCCATTTCCCTGAGCTTGTGGGCAAGAGCATTCCGCCCTGAGTGCTTGCCTAGCACAATGCGATTAGGAGGCACCCCAACCGATTCCGGCGTCATGATTTCGTAGCACAGCTGATTGTTGAGGACGCCATGCTGGTGCATACCGGCTTCGTGCGCAAATGCATTCCGTCCCACGATTGCCTTGTTCGGTTGGGGTTCGAATCCCAGGATCTTCGTTAGCAAGCAACTGGTCGAGTAAATCTCGTCATGCCGAATACCAGTTTCGACCGAATAGAGATCACGGCGGACGTGCAACACCATGGCGATCTCCTCCAGGGAAGCGTTGCCGGCCCTCTCGCCGATGCCGTTGACAGTGCACTCGGCCTGCCGCGCCCCCGCCTCCACACCGGCCAGGGAATTGGCCACCGCCAGGCCGAGATCGTCGTGGCAATGGCTCGAGAGGACGACGTGCTCGGCGTTCTGTAGTCGATTTCGAATGGCGCGGATCAACGCAGCATATTCAGTCGGTGTAGAGTAGCCAACCGTATCGCAAATATTGAGCGTGGTTGCTCCGGCTTCTACGACGGCCTGGAGCACTTCGGACAAGTAGCCGGGGTCAGAGCGGGTGGCGTCCTGAGAGGAAAACTCGACGTCGGCGCAGAGTGAACGCGCGTACGCCACCATGTTTGCAGCTTTGCGCAGCGCTTCCTCCCGGCTGATTTTCAGATCGAAGGTAAGGTGAATGTCCGAGGTCGAAAGACAAGTGTGAATGCGCGGGCGGGGGGAATGGCTCAGTGCTTCCCAGGCCACCTGAATGTCCTTCTCGGTGCAGCGAGCGAAGGCTGCGATGATCGGGCCTTTCACCTCGCTGGCAATGAGCTGCACCGCCTCGGCGTCGCCAGGCGACGCGACCGGAAAACCGGCTTCAATGATGTCGACCCCCAATAGCTGGAGTTTCTGGGCAAGCAGCAGCTTTTCTTTAATGTTCATGCTGCATCCCGGCGCCTGCTCGCCATCGCGAAGCGATGTGTCAAATATCAATAGCCTATCGCGTACCATAATGCCTCTCCGTGGGGTCCAGATTTAGCTTTCACGAACGTGCCCAAGGTGTAGAACGGGAACGACTCCGCGCGGCATAGAAGGGGTCAGAAAATGTTACGCACAACGTTGGCCTTCCTGCTGATTAACCAACTGAGCCAGGCATTTCTGGATGGCATCGGAAATATTCGAAATATTCGAATCGGCGAGCATTGAAGCATGATCCCCAGGGACATTCGCTACTGCCAATTCGCCCTTGAAAAATTTTCCCCATCCATGTTTTCCGTCGGTAACGCGAAGCTGAGAAAAGCGATCATCTCGAGCGCGAATCAACAGGCCACTCGCTTCGATCGGTCGGCACTGATAACGGTTCCGCACGGTATGGAAAATCTTGATTTGGACTCCGGTCGGGACGTTCGCCCCCCCGACCGCCGGTCCCAGGGTGTCGCTCGATTCGGAAGTTCCGAACGTTCGGCCGGCAAGGCGCTTTGTGATCTCCCACAAGTAACGGAGTCGCCATTTCGAGGCCGACAAAGCTTGCGCGCGTGACAGTATCGTAAGCCTCTGCCATAAGCTTGGCGCTGTCTGCCACGCATCCACCAAGACGATCAGGTCCACTGGCACACCATTTTGACGAAGCTGATGTGCGGCTTCAAAGGCCAGGTTACCACTCCAACAGTACCCCACGAGAACGCAGGGACCGAACGTTCGTTGCGCCTCGATCAACCTGACAAGTGGGGCAGCCATGTCTTCGAGTCGAATGCTTCGGGCCGTCCTGTTACCTCTCGCCACCTCAAGAATCGATTGAGGCAGCATCGAGCTCAACGCGAAGGACGCAGGTCCCTCACGTAAGAGCTCTGCCAATCGGCACAACCCTATGGAAGCGTCGAAGAAGAAGATTGTTCCCTCGGTCTGGCCCGGTTGCAAGGGTACTGCTCTCGGCGTGAGTGTAACGCCGTTCTCTTGCTCCAGAGCTTGGGCGACACCTTCAATGGTCGGTTCCAAGAAGAACGCTGGAACGGAGAGACTAACATCAAATAGTTTGTTGACTTTGTCGATCATCCTGAGCGCCAGCAGCGAGTGACCGCCCAAATCAAAGAAACTATCGCTCACGCCCATATACCGCGCCCCCAGAACCTCTTGCCAAATCTGAAGCAACTGCGCCTCTAATAGAGTCTTTCGCGGAAGGGTCCAACCGTAAGCGAAGTCGTACCCCGATGGCCCCTCGACAGCGGCATGGCCTTTGCCGCTCAGTGCCTTACGATCGATCTTGCCGTTGGGCGTCAGGGGAAGGCTTTCCAACACCGAAAACACCGCAGGAACCATGTAGGCCGGCAGCTTCTGTTTGAGATAATCTCGCAGCTCCGCCGTTGTGCATGCCGGCTTTCCTGCCGGCACCACGTACGCCGTGAGTTGCTCTTCTCCTCGCCCCCCTCCTAGAGCTGGCACCACCACAACCGCCTCGCGCACGCCCGAATGGCTGCGCAAGACGCTTTCGATCTCCCCGAGTTCAATCCGGAATCCGCGAATCTTGACCTGCTGGTCGATTCGATACAGAAATTCCAGGCTGCCATCCTCGCGGTAGCGCACTAAGTCACCAGTACGGTAGAGCCGCGAGCCAGCGTCGGCGCGAAAGCGATCGGCAATGAATTTCTCCGCAGTTAATTCCGGACCATTCAGGTAACCGCGCGCCAGACCTGCGCCCCCAATCAATAACTCCCCAGGCACTCCCACCGGCACCGGCTGCAAGTGCGAATCAACCACATAGAACTCCGTGTTGGCAATCGGATGCCCGATCGAAACCGGCATACCAACCTGGACTTGGTGTACGGCGGACCAAATCGTCGTTTCCGTGGGGCCATACATGTTCCAAAGCGTAGAGCACTTAGGTAGCAACTGCTCGGCCAGTTCGTCCGGCCACGATTCCCCCCCGCACAGGATTTTCAGATGAGGATTGCCTTCCCATCCGGCCTCCAGCAGCAACCGCCAGGTGGAAGGAGTGGCCTGCATTACCGTTGCTCCACTCAGCCGCATCAGAGTCGCAAGCCCTTTTCCATCCCTCGCCACTTCCTCCGACGCGATCACCACTTTGGCTCCCGAGGTAAGCGGCAGCCATATTTCCAAACCGAAAATATCAAACGACAGGGTGGTGACCGACAGCAGCGTATCTTGTGCCGTCATTCCCGGCACTTCCCGCATGGAGTTGAGGAAATTGACCACCGCGCGATGGCTAATCTCAACCCCCTTGGGCTTGCCGCTAGACCCGGACGTGAATAGCACATACGCCAAGTTATCCGGATTCACCTTGCTGACCAGATTCGTCTCGCATTCACGCGCGATTTTGGCCCAATCCTTATCAAGACAGATCACCTTCCCAGCGAAGCTCGGCAGCGCATCGACGAGAGACTCTTGGGTGAGGACCACAGAAGCCTTGGAGTCTTCCAAAATGTACTGCAGCCGTTCCTTCGGATAGCCAGGATCCATCGGCACATATGCTGCGCCTGCTTTCAAAATGCCAAGAAGGCCGATCACTATTTCGAGAGATCGTTTGACGCACAGACCCACCAGCACGTTCGGGCCAACCCCCAACCCCTTCAAGTGGTGTGCGAGTTGGTTGGCGCGACGGTTGAGTTCGCCGTATGACAATGTTTGTCGCTCGAACACCAGGGCGACCCGATCGGGAGTTTGACCGGTCTGGACTTCGAACGGTTCGTGGATATATAGGCTGCCCGGGCAAGCGACGGTTGTGTCATTCCACTGCACCAAAAGCTGGTGCCGCTCTGCGTCCGGCAATATTGGAAGCTCGTTCAGGCGCTGATCGGGATCGGCAGCCACCGCTTCCAGGAGGGTCTGATAGTGCCCGAACATCCGCTCGATTCTTGCTGAATCGAACAGATCTGTGCTGTACTCCATCTCCACCCAGACTTCTTCACCCATGTCGGTCAAGAACACCGTGAGATCGAACTTGGTGATTTTGCTATCGACCAACACCGATTCGATATCGAGACCTTCCATCCCGATGAAACACAGGTGTTGATCGCGATCCCGCCAGTTGACCATAACCTGAAACAGCGGCGAGTAACTCAAACTCCGGTCCGGCTGCATCGCACGCACCACCTGATCAAAAGGCGCGGAACGGTGTTCATATAAGCTGAGGGCTCCTTGCTGAACCCGCGCGACCAATTCCCGAAACGTCAGGTCGCCTTTTACCTCGGTTCGTAAAACGTGAGTGTGCAGCAGAAACCCGATCATCGACTGACATCCAGGCCGGTCCCGCTCGGCGATGGGTATACCCAGCAGGATGTCTTCCTGCCCCGTATAACGATAGAGCAGGGCGTCAAACGCGGCCGTAAACAGGGCAAACAAACTCTTTCTTTCTCGACGACTCAACTGGCGGAATGCTTCCGTCAACGTGCGGTTGATGCGGAAACGATGGCGGGCGCCGCGATAGGACAGCCCTTGCGGCCGAGGGCGATCCGAAGGTAATTCCAGCAGCGGAGGCGCCCCACGCAGGTTTTCCACCCAGAAAGCCAAGTCATCAGCTACAGCCGTTTCGGCCAACTGCTGCCGTTCCCAAACGACATAGTCGCCATGTTGCAAGGCCAAAGCTGGCAACTCGATCGACTCGTCACGGCAGTAGCCGCGGTACAGAGCCGACAATTCTCGCCACAACACGCCCTCCGATGACCAATCACAGACCAGATGGTGCATCATCAGAATGAAGACATGCTCCTGCGCTCCCAGACGAATCAAAGTGGCGCGAATCGCCGGTTCGTCTTCCAAGTGATAGGGAATCCGCGGTTCGGAGATTAGCAGACGCTCCAGTTCTGCCTCGCGCTCAACGGCAGTCCAGCCGGTCAGATCGATCATCTTCTGGCGCAGAAGATAAGCCTCCAACACGTTCGCCATCGCCAACCCATCTACCGCCTGGATTGTCGTCCGTAGCATTTCATGTCGCGCGATCACCGAATTTAGTGCCCGCTCGAGCGCCTCAACGTTCAGCTGTCCCCGTAAACGCACCGCTTCCACTTCGTTGTATACCGGCTGTCCCGGGCTCAACCGCTCCATAAACCAGAGGCGTTCCTGCAGGGGACTAAGCCGATAAGGAAGCGAGCGATCACGCGGGGGAATTGCTTGAGCATCGGCCTTGGGCGCAGCGGCCGCAGCGATCTGCCCACCCGATGTCTTCAGAAGCGATTGATCGTTTAGGCGTCCGGCCGCCGCATGCCGCGCGCGGATCAGCGCGGTCTGTTCCGCCACCGTGCCGTTTTCGAAGAAATCGGTCAACGTCAGTCGAATAGCGTTTTTATCGCGCAGGCGAGAGACGCACTGAATGGCCAGGAGAGAGTCGCCGCCTAGTGCGAAGAAGTTGTCATCCACTCCCACCTGCGGGACTTTGAGAATCTCCGCCCAGACGTCGGCGATGGCGCTTTCGATCAAGGCCGGGAGCGTCGACCCGACTTCCCCAGCTTTCTGATCGCTGCCGCGCGCCAGGGCAAATCCCGTCGGGGCTGCCGCTTGCTCGCTCGCATCCCGCTTCGCGGCCTGCTCGACCAGCCGCAATCGCTGCACCTTACCGGAAGGCCCCTTCGGCAAATCCTCGGCAAACTGTATCCATGTCGGGGTCTTGAAGTCCCCCAGATGACTTTCACAAAAACTCAGCAGTTCCCGCTCGTCGCACTCAACTCCCGCCCTTAACACGACGAAGGCCACGACATCCTCGCCCAAGTGACGATCGGGAACCCCCACCGCCGCCGCTTCCAACACCGCCGGATGCGATTCCAGCACATCGTCAATCTGTCGTGGGGCAATGTTTACTCCGCCTTTAATGATCAGTTCCTTTGATCGGCCCACGACAAAGAAATAGCCGTCGGCGTCGCGGTAGGACAGATCGCCTGTGTGCAACCAACCTTCGACATCAAAAGCGGCAGCAGTCGCCTCCGGCTCTTTGTAATAAGCGGAGGTCAACGCCTCGCCACGAATCAGCATCTCTCCGGGTTCCCCGTTGAGCAGTTCCGCGCCATTGCGATCGACAATCTTTACTTCAAAACCCCAAGGCAGCCCGGGCGATCCGATCTTGTTCTCCCCCGGAGGCAGCGGGTTGGAGAATATATTGCCTCCTTCACTCGAGCCCATCGCCTGGATCAGCAACAAAGGGAACTTGGCCAGAAACTCTCGGTGTAGCGACGGCGCAAGCGGAGCGGAAGACGATCGCAAGAAACGGATCCTTCGGAAAGCAGGGCCACGCTGATCTGCGCTGGGATCGTGCCAATCGAGCAACTGCGACACGATCGTCGGCACAATGGCCGACCAGGTGCATTCGTAGCTATCCAGCCAAGTCCAGAAATGGCTGATGCTGAACCGGCGCGGCACCACCACCGATCCGCCGCTGAGCAGCGTGGGAATGAGCGTCACGCACTCAGCGTTGATGTGATAAAGAGGAAGAACTAGCAGCGACCGGTCGGCGGCGGTCAGTTCGTGCGCAGCAACCGAATTTCTTCCCCCCGCCAAGATCGTCCGATGCGTATGAACTGCCGCCTTGGGATGGCCCGTGCTGCCAGAGGTGTACATCAAGAGTGCCACGTCCTCGGGCGTGGGGACCGCCGCGTCCGTTTTCGTTGGTATGGTATCGCACGTCGCCCCAAGGCCATCCGCGTCACACGGAATCACACGCACCGGTCGACGCACTTGCGTCATCACCTCGGTCATCAACGCCGCGTGCTCCTCGTCAACAAAAACCACCTCGGCGTCACAATGTTCCACCATGTAGCTCAATTGCGACGCGCCCGCTCGCACGTTCAGCGGGACCGAGACAAGTCCTCCGTACATCACGCCCAAAAAGAGCTGCGCTGTGAACAGGCTGTTGTCCATCAAGAACGCAACCTTGTCGCCCCGCTCTAATTCCCATCGCTGAAGCTGGCAGGAAAGAACCTCGGATTGCTCCTTCAAATCCAAGAAGGTTAGGACCTCTCCCGTTTCCGGGTTGATCAGGAAAGGAGCCCCCGGTCGCGTCTCCGCCATCCGATCAATTAGTTCCCGGATGGTCGTGACTCCGGCAACTAATAGATCAACGCCTGCACTGTGCGCGTCATTTTTGGATTGTGCCACTTCGATTGGCGTCATAACCTAACCCACGTAATTTTCGCGCTCGAATGCGCGACCTACCAAACCCTGAGGTTTCTCGCGCATACTCAGATGGAATCCAGAAGTGCAAGTTTGACGGCTTGGTCGATCCAGCTGCAACGAACCTGTTTCAAAGACGATCTCGCGCGGCCATTAGCTTTCTTCGCTTTCCAAGCACTGTGTACGAAGAAATCGGTCACACGTCTGCTGTCTTTCGGGGCTGCCCAGGGGAGGAGTCGATCTTAGACCGTCTTAGCCGATGTGTCGATACAAAAGCGTTCCCACGGCTTCCAGCGCTATATCTGGCGCAGCCTGAACCAAACGGTGCGCGAGGCTTTTTTGCCAGGCGCTTCGTGGCACGTAGGGGCCTGGTGGCGGATATCTCCAATAATTGAGCGTCGTTCTCGTTGCTCCCCAGTGGTCTTTGAAGGCTATAAGACCCGGATTGTTAATGCCGGAGCGCCCCATGTCGAGTTCGTCGAGCGCCTTGTCCTTCGCCTCCTGAATCGTCTTCCAAAACAAGAGCGCCATCCCTCCCATTTTGTTAAGGGACGCGACGCTACCTCCGTACTTATAGACCACGCTTCTCTTGCTGGAGAGTGTCAGAATGCTGGCAACTGGCAAGTCGCCCTTGGAGGCAACCCGAATCTTGAGGTCGTTGCCAAATTCCGCAATCAGCCCACGAAACCAAGCTAAAGGTTGGGGCGGCAAGTACTGCCGCCGGCGAGTAATCACCAGAAGCTTGTAGAATTTCTGCAGTAGAGCTTCCGAGTTTCCATCTTCATATTTCAATGCTTCACGTTCCGCTCGCCGAATCTTTCTCTGGACACAGTCTTTGTGGAAGCCATGAAACAGCTCTTGTGCGCTTTTGCGCAGATCCAGACGATGAAATTGATAAGTGAGAGTTTCTCTTAATCCCACTTGGCTGCCCGGTCGCTGCGATACGGGCCTCATCTCGATGTACTGCCATTTCCTCACGTCCAGGTCTCGCTGCATATGCAGAAGCATCAAGTCCAGCTCGTCCGGACTATCAATTAATGGCTCGCAATGGTCGGAAAATGGCAGCGACACAAAGCGCTGACCTGTTAGCCAGCTTCTGACGCGGCAAAACACGAGTCCGTTCGTCAGGCTCGCACCCGGCGGACAGGTGGTAACTACAACGGGTTCGTAACCGTAGACTGCCCGTAGAGCTTTTAGCCAGCTCGTGCTGTGGAAGACTGAAGACTGAGGATGGTTCTCAACAAGGGTCGGCCAGCGTGGATCGCACAGAGGGTCAACTTCGAATACAGGAGTCGCAGAGTGATCCATCTTCAAAGAGAGCGGCACGTTTTCGGATGTGGCTACCCAGCTCCTTATTGTAACGCCAGGATTCCATCGAGTCGGGTTCTCAACTTTCATTTGTCCTTTAATCAGTGTTGCTCTCGACCTGACACGAGGAACGAGGCTTCTGAAACGAGCTGGCTTCGTCTCAGGACCTCACCCCATCGGCCTGAAAAGCGTGCTTGCCTCGCATCTTGCTAAAAGCTTTCTCATAGGCGGCGAGCATATTCTGGACGGAGTACTCCCAGGCAAGCTCCTTTTCCACTCGCCTGCGTCCGAACTCGCCCATTCTTCTTCTTTCCTCTGGATGGTCGAGCAGCCAGCTGATCTTGGCTGCAAAATCGGGCACCTGGTTCGTCGGATCGGCATACACCGCCGCGTCCTGGGCGCTGAATCTTCCTTCGCGGAGATCGAATTGCACGATGGGCTTCCCCAGAGCCATATATTCCATGATCTTGATCATGGTGGATATGTCATTCATCTCGCACGGTCGGTCTGGATTGACGCAGACATCTGCTGTGGAGAGAATCTCCAACAATTGTTCGTCGGAAATCCTTCCCGTGAAATTCATCGTATCCCCGAGATCCTTGTCCCTAACCATTTTTTGGAGGCTGGCGAGTGCAGGCCCTCGGCCCACGCAGGTGAAGTGGACGTCTCTACGCCCCAAGTTCTTCAAGTGCAGCGCCACCTCCACAAGAATGTCGAGGCCATCCTGATCGCTCATGGTACCCACATATCCTACGAGGTAGTCTTTGCCATATTTCAGCGCAGGCTTCGGGAGAACGGCTTTGAAGGTTTCCAGATCGGGTCCGTTGCGAACGATGAACACGTCCTCGGGAGCGATGTGCCCTCTGGTAATGGCGAGACCCTTGTAACTGGCGTTCGTTGCCATAACCACGTCGCTGAAACGGTACGTCAGTTTTTCCAGTAGAACCTGTACTTTGTAGAGGAATCCCTGCGTGCCAAACTTTGAGAAGAACAGCTCCGGCATCGCATCGTGGTGATCGAAGATGTACTTAACTCCGAACAGCTTAAACGGCAGCGCCACCAAGAAAATGTCATCAGGAGGATTGCAGCCTTGAATGACGTGAAATCCGTGCCGCAGGTAGATCCACCACACATACCAGAATTCCCAAAACGAGGCGCAACCGTATTCCCACAGGTATCCGAGGGCGCTGTTTCCCTCCTCGGGCATGGGATGCCGGTAGACCCGGATGCCATCGATCATTTCGTGTCCCAACTCTGCGCCCTTGCCTTTGGGACAGAGCACGGTGACGTCATATCCAGCCTCGTGAAGAGACAAGGCTTCCTTCTGTACGCGCGTGTCGTTAGGGACAGGCTGGTTTTCAACGATGATGAGGACTTTTTTCTTCACTTGGAGAAATCTCTTTCAGCAGAGTCCTGCCCTGGGTGCGCGCAGCTCACCAGCAGATGCCGTCATAATTGCCATTCTTACTGGTGCCTTCGATAACCCGAACGAAATCTATTAGGAATTGGCCTTCACGCAGCCGCGCCGGCACAGCCTTAAAATCGGGATCCTTGTTGCCGATCACGACGGTTTGAGCGTGATTCAAGACTGCGCCAATGTCGCTTACCATAAGTTTGGATATATGCGGTATGTGGTTGAGGATAAAATCCCGATTCGCGCCAACCAAACTGGCAATATTCACATTCTTGTCATAGATGCGTAGGTCATACCCCTTACCGATCAGGCGTTCGATGACTTCGATCAAGGGGCTCTCTCGCAAATCGTCTGTACCCGCTTTGAAACTGAAACCCAAAATGCCGACCCGCGTATGGCCCTTTTCTGTAATGAGCTGGACGCCTCGAGCGATCTGCATTTCGTTGCTGGGTAGAATGGAAGTAAGAATCGGCAATTGCAAATCGTGCATCTTTGCCTGATACGACAGTGCCCGAAGATCTTTGGGCAAGCACGAGCCGCCGAAAGCAAAACCGGGCGACAGGTAGGCGGTGGAAATGTTGAGCTTTCGGTCCTGACAGAAGATATTCATGACTTCGTGCGCGTCGACGCCCAGAGACTTACCGAGGGTGCCGATCTCATTGGCAAAACCGA
>Ga0210383_10002454_pt1 | contig 16763 bp, 18 predicted proteins | sample IncBWC14OmetaG_FD_160072 | JGI IMG/M metagenome (GOLD analysis project Ga0210383, IMG submission 160072) | Forest soil microbial communities from Barre Woods Harvard Forest LTER site, Petersham, Massachusetts, United States - Inc-BW-C-14-O ...
CGTCTGATATCCAGGAGCCTTTACCAGCCTAGCCGTCAGCCCGCTTTGTACGGCCATCCGCCTATGGCTCGAAGCCCTCGAAACGATCCCGCGGGCTTCCTCGCCGCCGGTTCCCCAGCTCCAACTGGCAGGAAGTGGGTCACCTTCATGACAGCGCGTTGTTCTGCCCATGTCCGTTTATGGTGGGCGTGCGAGAGCGATGCCTTCGAGGTGAGGCGCGAGGGCAGCCTCAGGTGATCGAGTGTCGCGCGACTCGGAAACCGTAGTCCGCGTATTTGAACTCGGGCGGAATACTCGATCGCGCCGCAGTACGGGTGACCTTGATATGGTGCCGCCAGGAGCCACCTCGCGAGGCTCGGCGGCTAGCGTTGGTAGGTCCTTGCGGATTTCGTTCGGGAGAATAACGGTAGTAGCCGGCGTCGTACCAGTCGACGCACCATTCATGCACATTGTCGCCCAGATTGTAGAGCCCGTAAGTGCTCGGCGGATACAGACCAACCGGCTCAGGCCCGCTCTTCCAACGCCGGGCGTAATCGGGCACCAGCTCGGGCGGCGTGTCTCCCCATGGGTACAGTGAGCGTTCGGCGTCGCCGCGAGCGGCGCGCTCCCACTCCGCTTCGCTAGGCAAGCGATAGGGCTTGGAAGTCGCGCGTTTCAGCCACTCGCAATAGCTGATAGCCTCGTGCCACGATATCGCAACAACAGGCATTTTCGGGTGATTGAAGTTGGGATCGTTCCAGCACAACGGCTGAGGAAAATTCATCGCGGCAAGGAAGCAGGCGTACTCCTCGTTCGTGACCTGATAAGCAGCAAGCTCGAAGGAATCCACCCAGACGCGATGCAGCGGCTTTTCATCATCTCGCCCAATTTCGCAACCCATCCAGAACCAACCCCTTGGGACGTCTACCATCACCGGTTCGATAGCTTCGATCCGGTCCGTTAGGGAGGCTGCCATGCTTGGCCTTTCAATCACTCTTTCACCCGCATTTAGGTGAGGACGCCTTACGAAGATACGATACGCTCGAACAACCTTCCCGAGCAACGCCCGGAGGGCGATTTCAACTAATCGTGGAAATGGATCGCCGCAACGTGCAAGGTCAACTGAGTGGGTTTTCCCCTCTATGGCTCTGCTAGCACTTCTCGCCTTGCTGGTTTTGTGGCAAACGGCGGATCAGATTCCTCCGATTGGAATCATCGACTTTTACGGAATTCGCAGCCTGCCTGAGGCACAAGTCCGCCAGGCACTCGATCTTCACGTTTCCGACGCGGATGACGATGTGTCCGATGTTTGAGCGACGTAAATGGTGGTCCGGCCGCTGGTCGTTGGGATAGGCCAGCAACAGACCCGTCGTTAGCTCTCCCGCTTCGGCATATTTACCGGCGTGAACCAGGCCGGAGATTCTCTTCATCGCCGGCGCTTGGCCCGCTGGGACTGGATTTGCGACTGTTGGCTTGGTATCAGCGGGCGCGCTGTCCGGTGTTTGCGCGCGGAGAGGCAAAAGAACAATCAGCGCAAGCATGAATCCGAGAATGAAAGGCGCCAGCACTTTTCGCATGGGTTTTCACCATTCCTCGCGTGAAGGAATCGGACAATTCCTCACTGTCTGCCGTCAATTCCGACTTAGAATCCACGACAATTTATCGTTTATTGTGAAGAACAGCTGCTTATTATGGTTGGAAAATCCACATGCCCGTACAGGTTGCTGCTTAAACTCACAGCGCAACTTCCCTTTATCAAGGAGCGTGATCGTCAGGGAAGGATTTTCATCTTTTACGCCGTTCGCGCCACTAACGTAGCCTGAAACAACGGAGTCCATTAGGGAAAACTCTACAGTTCCAACGGGGCTTTCAGTCCAATGCACAAACAAAAAATTTCCATCATAGAGGCTGGAACTCGCGCTCCAGCGTCCCAAGATCGAGGCGTATTTTTGCGTTTCCTCCTCTTGTTTCTTGATTCTTCTCGCCCCTTCCTCGCCAAGCCAGCTTTTATTTCTTAGTTGGGCTAGCATGTGTTGCAAGTTTGGGTCTGTGCTATCGGCCGCGCCCAATGCCAGGAGTTTCTGTCCTGCTTCGTATCCTGACATAAGATCATCCAGGCTCATTGCTGACGCCGCGCGAAGTTGCCAGAGCAGCAAATTATCAGGATGCTTCTGCAGAAACGAACTGCTCTGATCCAGGAACTGGCGCAGCAATTTTGTTTGTTGTGAAAGGTCCGTGCTTTGCTGAGCCTGCCGCGCCAGTTCGATAAGCGCGTTGAAATCTACCTTATCCAACCCGGCAAGCGGTTCGCCTCTCGTGCTCGCCGCAGGTGGAGCGGAAGCCACATTGTCTACTGGGAGATTGCCGTCCGGGGTTACGCTTGCTGTGCCGGCAGTCGCCAGCGACTTGTCCAGAAGCGCCTTAGCCTTGATGAGCCGCTGGTCATCGGGATAAGCCAACAACAAACCAACCGTCAACTGCTGCGCCTCCACGTAATTGCCGGCGTGCACCAAGTTGGAGAGTTTCTTCATCACCTCATCCGGTGCCTGGCCGGGCGTAGTTCGACTTGCCGGTGATGGTCTGGTGTCACCGGACGTACCGCCTTCGGTCTGCGCATGGAGGGGCGGAAGATATATCAGCGCGAGGATAAAACCGAGGATCAAAGGCTTGGTTAGATTTTTCATAGGTGTTCTTTGACTCTTCTTCTCTAGTTACTGGTCACGTCCCCTAATTTGATTTCTTCCATCCGGTTGGACTCCAGCAGCGCTTGATCGCTGGGCACGAGGAAGAGCTTCGAATGTGCCGCCCAGGCTCCAGAGGAAATTTCAACGCGAACCCAGTACTCTTGTCCGGCTCTCATATCGAAATTGCTGATCGGCACTTCACTTTCGATCCCTCTTTTTGACACGGAGATGGTGTGCTTGCCGGGCGCGAGGACCATCTGGATTGCCTGCGAATTCGCGATCTTTGTAATTTTATTGCCATCGATATACACATCAGGTTTCTGTATTGCGGCGACCAGACGGTGGGAACGATAGAGATGCAAGATCACTGTTTTTGGCGCCGGGGCGGGTGCCACTGCCACAGGCACTGGGTTGTCCAGGGGTGCAGAACTGTGATCTGTTTCCGTGCGCGCTGCAGCTACAGAAGCGTTGCCGGCTAGGGGAGGAGGAGGGAGAACGTTATTCTCGGCCGTCACAAGCGCCTTGTCCAGAAGTACCTTAGCTTTAATGAGCCGCTGGTCGTCGGGAAAAGCCAGCAACAGAGCTGCTGTTAGCTGTTGCGCTTCCGCGTATTTTCCTGCGCGAACTAACTCTGAGAGTTTCTTCATCACATCGTCCGGGGCGGGATTTGCTGCCGACGGGTTGGTGTCAGCGGCCGCACTGCCGGGCGTCTGTGCATGCAGTGGCGCATGAACAATCAGCGCCAGAAGAAATCCCGGAATGAAGGACTTAGACATTTTTTTCATAGAATCTTACGGCTCCGTCAACTGTTGCGCCTCCGCGTATTTTCCTGCATGCACCAACGCGGAGAGTCTTTTCATCACCGCGTCGGGCGCCTGGCCAGACGTGGCCGTGTCTACCGCCTTTGCAGCGGGATACGCGGGCACGTCGCCCCGCGTTTGCACAAGCAGCTGCGGAACGCAGATCAGGGCAAGTACAACTCCCGGAATGAAAGACTGGGACACTATTCTTCATAGGTTTCGACGTCCGTCGCTATGACCAATGCGCAACTCAAGATGAACAGTTCCAGATGTGCTGACAGAGCTGATCAGTAACCGTTGTTGATGGTCACGGTGCTAACATCTTTGCCGTTTTTGTCAACGACAGACCCGGTGACCCTACAAGGCACGTTATAGCTGTGCCAGTCGGTGAGAGTCGCTGTCCGGGTGGTCGTGTATTTTCCGCCGGCGGCATCTTCGGGTTTGATCGCAAACGTTCCCGTGGCGCCGCCATCGAGACGACACGTCTTGGGCGAGCCATTTTCCAGTCGGATGGCCACTGGCTCTTTCATGCCACCAAGCCCACTGACCGTGAGGGTAAGCTTCGTCTTCATAAGCACGTTAAAGTGGCCTGTTGACCATCCTCCGTACGCCAGACTCAGATTCAAACTCCGAAGCCAAACGTATTCTTGCGCATTTTCCGCTCCCTGCTTGTCCAGCCAGCCCTTGTTTCTGAGTTCTGCGAGCAATTTTTGCAGACTCGGGTCATTGCTGTCCGCCGCACCTGCTGCAAGTAGTTTTTGTCCCGTTTCGTATCCGGCGATCGGATCATTGAGGCTGATGGCTGAAGCTGCGCGAAGTTTCCACAACAGCATCTGGTCCGGGTGCTTCTGTAAAAACGAGACGCTCTGATCCATAAACTGTTTCAACGACACTTTTTGTTGTTCCAAATCCGTGTCCTGCTGCGCGTGCCGCGCCAGTTCGATCAGGGCGTTGTAATCCACCTTATCCATTCCGGTGAGGTCCGTGGCAGGTGCATCCGTCGCCGGTGAAACAATGCTCTCGGTGGGTTGGGGACGGAAGGTTGCGGTGTCTTCCGGCTTTGAAGACGCGAGGGATTGATCCAACAAAGCCTTCGCCTTGAGCAGCCGCTGGTCGTCGGGATAGGCCAGCAGCAATCCTGCTGTAAGTTGCCGCGCCTCCGCGTATTTGCCGGCGTGAACCAGGTCGGAGAGCTTTTTCATCACAGCGTCGGGTGCCTGGCCAGAGGTGGGTGCATCCGCCGCCTTTGCATTGAGACTTGCAGGCGCATTGCCCGGTGTTTGCGCATGGAGCGGCGCCAAAACCATCGGGGCAAGAAGCAATCCGAGAATGAAAGAGGCAGGCCGTTTCGTCACAAGTTTTCACCACTCCCTAGCGCGGGCGCTATAGTAGCTCCCTCGTCTTTTCTCTATTGGGTTTGCGCGTCACTGACCTTTACAAATGTCAAAGTCACCGGGTGTTGCAAAATATAATTAGGATCACGCTTGGGATTGGCAGTCTGTTGCCGAAACTCCATGGTCATCGTTCTTTTATCGTCACTAAGGACATAGGAAATCGGGGCTTGCCATCCGGATGGCGTGCGTTGCTTTCCCGGAGAATCATTAACTATGAATTGAAGTCCTCCTGGGGTTTCCTGGTCATTGTCAGAAGTGGCCATATAGTGCTCCCACCGAATTTCGCCTGAGTTAAGAATTGCACCCCTAAAGTCCGGCCTTGGGTTTATATGTCCATTCGTTGGCAGGTAGTGCCCCCCGACGTCCCCTGTTTCTGACTTCAGAAATACTTCTTTATCTCCTTCGCCGTGTTCATCCGGTTTGTTACCCGTAGACCAGGACACGCTCCAAGATCCTAAGATCCATCCGTATTTCTTGTAGACCTCCACTTTTTGTTTATCCAGCCAGCCCTTTATCTTGAGCTGTGCAAGCAATTGTTGCAGGTTGGTGTCGCTACTATCCGCCGCGCCCGCTGATAAAAGTTTTTGCCCTGCCTCGTAGCCTGCATCTGGGTTATCCAAACTAATTGCCGAGGCCGCGCGGATTTGCCAGAAGAACATTTCATCCGGATGCTTCTGCAAGAACACATTACTCTCGATCAGGAATTGTCTCAGCGATGTATTTTGCTGTTCCAAGTTGGTGCTCTGCTGCGCCTGGCGCGCCAGTTCGATCAGGGCGTTGTATTCCACCTTATCCATCCCTGTAAGCTGGCCGCCCTTTGTGCCAGTTGTAGATTGCGTGGAAGACACCTTGCTTGCTGACGGATTGCCTCCCGGAGTCGCCGTTGCTGCACCGGCAGCCGCGGGCGCTTTGTCCAGAAGCGCCTTAGCTTTAATGAGCCGCTGGTCATGCGGAAATACCAGCAACATACCGGCCGTCAACTGTTGCGCTTCCGCGTACTTACCCGCATGTACCAACTCGGTGAGTTTCTTCATCACGGCGTCGGGTGCCTGGCCGGACGTGGCTGCATCCGCCGCCTTTGCATTGCTATCAACGGGCGCGTCGCTCTGCGCCAACGTTGTGACCGAAAGCGCTAGGCTAATGCAAACTAGCCAGGTCAGGCGGCTGAGTTGTTGGCGAAAGGATTGCATGACTATGAATCTCCACTGTCGCGAATGAGCTGCGGCGTGGTTCCTGGATTGGGACGGTAGGCCACGCCATTCTCTTGAAGCATGGTGTTGAGTTCTTTACTGCTCAAGAACAGTCGCCGTTGAGGGCCTTGGTTGGAATCCATCATCTCGAACCAGGTTTCGCCGCGATGCTGGAACGTCTTAGTGAGCACGACTTCGTGCCCGCCCCTCCTGTTTCCGTCCGCGGGTACGACATTAATCATGATTGGTCGTCCCGCCTGCAAAGTCTTGGTGAAGTCCGAGCTGGACACCACCTCAGCCTGACCGAAGCTTTCGGCCAGCATGACCACTTCCCCGCCATTGAGACCATGCCTCTCGATAACGGCCTGAGGATTCGCGCGCTCATCGGCCCCGCGCCAATCACCCTGATGAATAAGTTCGGTGGCCCGCGCAGCAACCGCCCCGTAGGGCAACCCCGCTGCGTTGGCCAAGGCGAAAACAGTGCAATCGTTATTCACGGTTTGCGTGCCAGCTCCTGGGAAACCCAACCCACCTCCTCGGGAGGCTTCCCGCACGAAATCCGCATCCTGGCCACGCGCAATAATGCCCTGCCAGGCGCCTCGGATCAGAACAGCAGTCGAATCGGAATCGCCATCAGAACCCAGTTTGTGCAAAGCCGTATCGAGCCGGCCCAGCTTCTCCGGGCTCCATCCCAGTTTCTTAGCCAAAGCGTTCATGGCGTTGATGATCCGAACGCTCTCCGAGTCTTCAGAGGGAACTGATGCCGAGCACGGCCGTTCAAGGCCGGGCCCGTCTAGTGCGCTGAGTTTGTCAACGTCGTTTCTGAAGGCTTTCGCGGCATGGACGTAATCCTGAGCTTCCTGGGAGAGCCGTGCTTGTTCAGCGGCGCCGTCTTTGGCTTCCTGTGAATCGACATCAATTTCGCGCCCTGTGTATTTCTGATTGAAATTGTCAGCCCGGACCTTCCACTGCTGAAAACGTTTCGTCAATGCGTCATGCCGGCGATCTAAATCCTTTTTTAAGGAATCGGAGGGGTTGCCGGCTGCCGACTCGCATACGGAAGGCACCGCCACTGGCGCCAACGGAGTTTGCGCGACGGCCAGTGGGCTGGTTCCCAGAAATCCGGCACACAAAAACACCAGAATTTTCTTTCTCATCAATCCTCAGTTGTTTGGCGGTGAAGCCGGGGTGCCGTTATCGCCTGTGTTGATCGCTGCGAATTTGATCTTCTTTTGCACTTCGCCAGTTTGAAACGTGACCATCCTGTCCAAACTTCCCGCCTTGTCTTGTGCCTCCTTGGCCTGTTCCTGCAGCACAGGAAGCTGACTCGACTGGGGGTTCCTTTTTTGCTCTGCCTCGAATTTTGCCTGGGCCGCGGCTGCTGCTTTGTACGCATCCTGGGTCTGCTGTTTGTAGCGATTGAGCAAACGCACCTCTGGATCATTGGCCATACTCGCCGGAATCTGGATGTTCGCCGGAGCGCGGGGCGTCTGTAGAACGGCGTTGTTCATGGGAATCGGCGAGGCGCAGCCATAGGTGTCGAAGCCGCAGCCTGACTCGACTTTTGCCCCATCGGATCTGGCGTTGGCGGTCGCAGCGGCTCCGGAACGCGCGGCACTGCTCGCTTGGTCGTTTGCGCTATGAACTGCGACCGGCGGCGCGGACGCGGAAGGATTGAGGTCAGGATTCGTGGGATTGCACGTCGTGCCAAAGGTACACTTGCCCGTTCCTTTGCTCGCCGGGGTTGGATCGTCGTTCGGGGCGTCTCTCAATGAAGGATCAGACGCGGGCGTTGTTTTGCTCGGCCTCGAAGCCGGCTTGGAATTCGCTTCGCCCGAAGATGGCGGGGCACCAAGCAGCTCCATGTCCTTATCTTGTGGCACGACAACATGCGATTGAGACGGCCCGGGTTGAGACAGGGTAGAAAGCAGTTCCATGTCTTTGTCTTGCGGCAGAACAACTTGTGATTGAGACGTGCCGGGTTCAGACAATGTGGAAAGCAGCTCTATGTCCTTATCTTGTGGCACGACAACCTGCGATTGAGATCTACCGGGTTCAGACAAGGTAGAAAGCAGCTCCATGTCCTTGTCTTGCGGCAGAACAACCTGCGAATTAGATTGCGCGGAAACTGGAGGGTCATTCCCCAAAGCTGCGTCTAGCTGGCCTTTAAGCAACGCCGGGTCAACGGAAGTCTTCGTCGCGCCGTGCAGGTCTACCACATTCGGGTCGGAATTGAGGTCAATCGAACTGAGAGCGGATCCCGGAGCATTTACGTTAGAAGGAACTGGGCTGGCTGAATCCGTGCCCAATAACTGGCCCAACGCACCGCTCGTTTTTCCTGCCACGGCAGTGTCTTTAAGCTGTTGCCTTGCCAACGCGAGATTGTGCAGGATGTTTGCGTCGTTTGGAGTATTGGCCAGAGCTTGTTGGAACAGATTGATCGCGCCGGTATAGTTTTTTTGTTTAAGCAGGTAAACGCCGCTATTGTTGAGTTGTTGGGCGGCAAGTTGGCGCTGTTGCTGCGCCGGGTCTACTGGTGTGGGAGGAGGGCCGGACAACAATTGCTTGAGACCCTGGCCAATCATGTTGGCTCCCAGCATCCCTATCTGCATCCCAAGCTGTTGCTGAGAAGTAAGCCCAGACACAGAGGGGGTAGTCCCTTGTGCGGTCCCTCCAGGAGGGCACTGACATGGCTGCGAATTAATGTAGTACTGCTGTTTGCGCACGGTTTCGCACTCGGCGAGCGTTATATCGGACTTGCTGGCGACGCCGCTCCAAGCTCCCAGATTTTGAGCGCAGCTCGAGGAATTGCAGGTCCATTTGTACCCGCAGGTGTCCGCTATCCCGATACTTCCTGTTACAAAAAGCACAAACGTCAAAATCGCAACTTTGCGGCGATGCCTTTTCATAAACAAAGGCAATGATGCCACCAGGCAAACAGAGGGCCCAGCCCCACACGCTCGGTCCAAGGTTCGCGTAGCCTCTAGCACAGTGCCTCCTTTTACTGCCACAGCACCGATCAAAGAGAACGACACGAGGGGCCAAGACTATCAGCGGCAGTTCTCTAACTACACTCGCGGCCAGTTTTGAATCGCACAAGAGCGGCTCGTTGGACTCGATTCTATTGGCGCGCATCGCTGCGGCAATAGTACTGGCACCCATTTGATTGAGAATGTGCTTACCTGATACCTAGCTTACGCACGGAATTTGAGCAGATGGAGGAATGCTGAATTATGTTCTTCGATATATGACGATCACGAATCTTGTCTCTCGAGCGCGTAACGATCAACTGGCTCTGTTTCCCTCGTCATCGGAAAGGTGGCGGACCTTGAAAAACCTGGGGCCCTCAAGCCTCGAGAAAGCAAGGGTGGAGTCGAACGCGCTACTATTTGCATCTGAAAGGTTCTGCGAAACACCCACCGGCGCGACAAACAAACAACTTCTGGTGACGCAACCTCGAACGACGCAACGAGATGATCGCGACCTCTTGGGATGTTCAGGAGAGTGCGCGTAAATTGTTCCGGAGGCGGTCGGAGTCGCCATCGCACAGAAGTGCCTCGACTGCCGTGTGGGTATTCTTCCAGACTGGAACGGCGCGTGCCAGCAACCTTTGTCCCTTTGCCGTCAGCGTCATCAGACGGCTGCGACCGTCCGCTGGGTCTGCCGTGATCTTGACCAGGCGGCGGCGACGCAAGGGCTTCAGAGCGGCCGTCAACGTGGTCCGATCCATGGCAAGTAGTAAGGCCACTGCCGCCATACCGGATGGTTTCGGACGGTTCAGAGACATCATTAGCGAGAACTGGCCGTTTGTCAGACCGATTGGGCGCAGCGCATCGTCGAAGCGCCGTGCCAGCGCTCTTGCCGCTCGCTGTACATGAAGACAGAGACAGGAATCGCGGACCTGGAGCGTCCTCTCCAAGGTAGTGTTCGCAACCGGGGCCATGGACAAATAATATGGATATCAACGCATCTTGCCAAGAGGCCCCAAGACATGATAGGTTGATATCAATATATCCTAGGCTCGCCCGATTCAGCTTGCATCTCGGACGTCGGCGGCTGTAAGCGAAGTAGTGCTGTTGGAAGAAAACCGGAGTCACCCCGCATCGATGTCGTTGGCTTCGAGTCGGGAGAAATCATGAAACGAAGAAGAGTCGGGACGAGCGCATTAAGGACCATCGCTCTGCTTGTCATGTTCGGTGCGAGGTGGGAAGCAAAAGCTCAGGACGCCAAGATACCCTATCCGAGTATGGCACCGCTCGAACAATACCTGATGCCGGATCGCAATGAGGAAATAAACCTGGCGCGGAGCGCCGCGCCGGACTCGATCTCGCGCGATGCCGAGGTCTTGGTCCTCAGCAGGCATGGTTATGAAACCGCGATGCAGGGCAAGAACGGTTTCGTGTGCGTTGTGCAACGATCGTGGACTGCCGGAATCGACGATCCGGACTTCTGGAATCCTAAACTGCGTGCTCCTATCTGTTTTAATGCTCCGGCGGCACGGTCCTACCTTCCGCGCACGATCAAAAAGACCGAGCTGGTAATTGCTGGACGTACGAAAGCGCAGATGTTCGACACGATCGCAGCTGCAATCGACAAGAAGGAATTGCCGGCGCTGGAATCCGGCGCGATGTGCTACATGATGTCCAAGCAAGGCTACCTGAGCGATCGTGACGGGCACTGGCGTCCGCACCTGATGTTTTTCACTCCAGAAACCGACCCCAAAGTCTGGGGCGCAGATGTTCCGGGCTCGCCGATTATCGCGTTCAAGGACGCGGAGGAGCACCTGACCGTGTTCATGATTCCAGTCGGGCACTGGTCGGACGGGACGTCTGCTGCTCCCAAGGTTGAGCGCTGACGTTCGATTTCGAAACGAGTTGTGGCTCGGTGAAGAAAGGTAGTCCGAGCGTGAATGCACCAAGCCTGCGACCGGAACGTCGTCGGACTTGCGGTTTTTTTTGAAGCCGGGCCCCGCGAACACCGCGATTCGGCACCTTTGGCAAGGTATGCCCAACACCCCGGGCAAAGCGCAGGAGGCCGTCGGAGTCGAGAGGAATCCCACCGGTCTCCTGCCCGCGACTCCGTTTATTAATTAGGTACGCTTTGTCATCGTCTTGGCGGGCGTAGGTCAAATCGAGGAGCGATAGTGCAATGGTCGGCTGCAAAGTTCGTAAGGTCCTAACAAACGCGCTAGTGACCGAACCGATCAAATTCGGGGTGGGGGGCTTCGTTCAAACGGCGCTCTGGAAAGTTCGCCGCGAACCCTTCGGTTCTCGGCCATTTGAGGACGCCAATAGCAAAAGAGAAGCCCCGGCTCTGTAGAACGTGAGTCGAGGCTATTTGTGGTCGTACACGAGCTTCGGGTACCAGTCAGTGCCGCGACCTTGCGGCGTCAGATCCAACATCAGCCAAAAAGGGTCGAGGTCCGGCGCACCGCGCGGATCCTGTCCGGGGTCGGCCATCGCAGCGCTCATCTCACCACTGTAGAAGTGGTAAACCGTTCCGTTACGTCGGGTGAAAACACTGAAGCCTGGTACGTCGGCGTCGCTGCGACTGACGTAGGTGCGTGTGTAATCGCCGGACACGTCGGAGACAAACGGGAGGTTGGCGAAACCGCAGTGTTTCTTATATTCCACCAGCCGCTCTATGGGCGAGCGCGCCGTAACGGCCATTGCGGACCGCTCGCGCAGATTGACAGCGATGCCATTCCAGGAGCTCAAAAACGTTGTGCACATGGGACACGGCGCTTTGCGCTCTGGACCGTACATCATGCTGTAAACCATCAGTGTGTCTTTATTGTCGAACAGGCTGGAGAAGCGAATGGGACCAATTTCGGAGACGACCTCGAAGTCGTGCGGGACCTCCCCACCATCGGGTAGCGCGCGCCGCTGGGCTGCCACGTGCTCGATGTGGCGGCGCAGTTCGATTTCTTCGACGAGAAGCGCATTTCGAGCCGTGCGATATACCGCACTCTCATTAGGGAAATGAGCCGCATTGGTAGCGACAAGTTCCCGGGCGGGTGAAAGCGTCTAAGCGACGGACATAATACCTCCCGGTCATATTCTAAGCTATTTCATACGGCGCGGTGAGCCGCTTGGCGGGATCAATCACGTATCTCGTCGCAGTCGTTGTGTTCCCAATCAACGCGCTCTCGGCGGAGAAGAGAAGCCATCTTGCGCCAATGCCTGAACGGCTTTTCCTAGTAAGGTCAAGTGCAAAGCCGTGGATTCGATAGTCGGATTGGTAGGGGCAAACGTGCATGGAGCACGGCATTATCCCACCCAGCCGATCTGGGAATTGTGGCGCTATGCCGACTTCCCATTGCTCACCTCGCGATGGCGGGGCCGGATTACATCCGGATTGCCGACCGACCGCAATAAAGCGTTTAATACGTCAACCGTGGGCTGTTCTACTCAGGATCTGTCCTTATTAAAGAGACATGACAACTTGTCGGCTTTGATTGACCTCTAGTGTTTCATCCACGTAAGATTCGGGCCTGTGATTGACCAGACCATTTCGCACTACCGCATCCTCGAAAAACTCGGGGGTGGCGGCATGGGTGTGGTGTACAAAGGCGAAGACACTCGCCTTCACCGTTCCGTCGCGCTCAAGTTCCTGCCTGACGAAGTGTCCGGCGATTCCCAGGCTCTGGCCCGCTTCCAGCGCGAGGCGCAGGCGGCCTCCGCCCTGACCCATCCTAACATCTGCACGATTCACGACATTGGCGAGGAGAATGGCCGAGCGTTCATCGCCATGGAATATCTCGACGGCGTGACCCTGAAGCACCGGATCGCGAGCCGGCCGTTGGACCTGGAGGTTCTTTTGGCGCTGGCGATTGAGATTGCCGACGCTCTCGATGCCGCGCACAGCAAAGGTATCGTCCACCGCGACATCAAGCCCGCCAACATCTTCGTGACGCAGCGTGGCCACGCCAAGATTCTGGACTTCGGCTTGGCGAAGGTTGCACCTATCGCCAGTTCGTCAAGCCAGATCGCTGACCTCAACACACAAACCCGCTCCATGGACGCCGACCATCTGACCAGCCCGGGCACGATGGTCGGTACGGTCTCCTACATGTCGCCCGAGCAGGTTCGCGCGTGGGAACTCGACGCCCGCACTGATTTGTTCTCCTTTGGCGCGGTGCTGTACGAAATGGCGACCGGAGCTTTGCCCTTTCGTGGCGAGACTTCAGCGATGATCTGCGAGGCGATCGTGAATCGCGTTCCGGCCGCGCCGGTGCGGCTGAATCCAGATCTGCCGGCCGAGATGGAACGGATCATCAACAAGGCTCTGGAGAAAGATCGCGACCTTCGCTATCGCTCCGCCGCCGATATGGAAACCGACCTCAAGCGGCTGCGCCGCGATACGGAGTCGGGAAGGACGGCCGTGAGCACTGTTGTCGCGCTTCCGCACCCGGACTCGAAGCGACCGGCGCGCTGGGCGAAATGGAGTCCGATTCCAGTGCTTGCCGCCTGCGGGGCTGCGGTCGCAGTTTGGATGCATGCGCCGCTCCCGCCGCCAAGAATCCTGGGATCAAAGCAGATCACGAGCGACGGGATCCCTAAATTGAATCTTGTCACCGACGGAAGCCGCCTCTATATCACCGAGGCGCTTCCTTCCCGCGTCACAGTTGCTCAAGTATCAGTCGGAGGAGGAGAAACCGCGCCCGTTGATGTGCCGTTCGAAAATGCCAGGGTCTCCGATGTCTTGCCGGAAGGCTCCGAACTGCTGGTTGTCTGGGCGTCCCACTTGTGGGCGATGCCGATGCCCGCAGGATCGCCCCGCCGTCTCGCCGACGTGTCCGCGCCGGATGCTTCGTGGATGCCCGACGGAAGAGTGCTCTTTGCAAAAGGCAACGACCTCTACCTCGCCGACCACAGCGGCTCCAATCCGCGCAAGCTTCTTACTGCTCCGGACCCTGTCTACAGCATGAGCTTTTCGCCAGATGGAAGTCGCATCCGGTTCACGGTAGCGATCCGGGGAAACAATACTGCTGTCCTCTGGGAAGCCCGCGCCGACGGCAGCGGCATGCATCCCCTACTGCCTGGCTGGAATAACCCTCCCGCCGAGTGCTGCGGCCGGTGGACGCCTGACGGTAAATACTATGTCTTTGAAAGCGTACGGGACGGCACCAACAATATCTGGATCATGCCGGACCACACCGAATGGTGGCGGAAGGCTTCTCACGTTCCAGTTCAACTTACCACCGGACCCTTGCAGTTTCTCTCTCCCCTTCCCAGCAAGGACGGCAAGAAATTGTTTGTGATCGGGGTCCAGCCGCGGGCGGAATTGGTCCGCTACGACGCCAAATCCGGGGAACTAGTCCCCTATCTCGGCGGCATCTCTGGCGGCGATGTGGGCTTCTCCGGCGACGGCCAATGGGTCACTTATGTCAGCTATCCCGAAGGCACGTTATGGCGCAGCAAGCTTGATGGCAGCGACCGTCTTCAACTCACGTACCCTCCGATGCAGACAGCCCTGGCCCACTGGTCCCCCGACGGGAAGCAGATCGCGTTCGCCGGAACCACACCTGGCAAGCCGTGGAAAATATTTTTGATTCCGGCCGACGGAGGCAGTCCTCAGCCAGTAACTTCCGATGAAGCAATCGAAACCGATCCCACGTGGTCGTCCGATGGAAATACACTCGCTTTCGGGCATCGCGACCCGGCGGATCCCGAGAAGACATATATCGAGATGTTCGACCTGAAGACCCGTCAGATCTCGCAACTGGCAGGCTCGCAGAAAATCTTTGCTCCCCGCTGGTCGCCTGACGGCCGCTATATCGTGGCAATCGCTACCGGCAACAACAAATTGGTTCTTTACGATCTGAAGAACAAAACGTGGCGGCAACTGGAGCCCAATCTGACGTTTGGCTACCTAGCCTGGTCACACGACAGCGCCTACGTATATTTCGACACTTTCCTGAGCAAAGACAGCGGATATTTTCGCCTGCGAATCAGCGACTCGAAAATCGAAAAGGTGGCTGACTTGAAGAACGCGCGCCTGTACCGTGGTCAGTTTGGGCTTGGCTCATGGACTGGCCTCGGCCCTGGCGATATTCCCCTGTTTCCCCGCAACATCAGCACGCAGGAGATTTACGCGCTTGACCTCCAGCTTCCATGACGCTCATGGTTCCTCGCACAAACAATCCATCGATTAGGCGGATTTGCGCTGCGCCACTCCAATATTCCAGTCAGTTCAGGAATTGCTACCGAGAAACGCGGTAGTGCTGATGCCAGCAGCCGCTTCATCACATCTGAGCTATCGCTTGGCGCGCTTCGCCGGGCCGACACAAACGACAAACCGCGCAGCAACCCTGCTATTGACGTCACTGTTTGGCGCTGTCGTCGCGGCCGGCGTCTTTCAAACAATCGTGCATACCGCCTGCTGTTTCCTGCTGAAGCGCTGATGGCCGACTAGTCGCATCGCTCACCTAAGAGTGGTTACCGCGTCTACTTGTGATATAAAACGTGAAATGTAGTATTATTACCGCAACGCGTAGTAGATGGAGGGTGTCACGCAATCCGCTCGCTGCCATAACGGAGCTTGAGCGCGTGCGGTCGGCGATGAAAGAGGGCCAAATAGCAAGAAATGATCTGCCGAATCGCTGAGTCGCAACGGTGGTGCACGACGATGTTGCACCGAACTGAGCTGCCAGCTGCTGAGACGCAGGTCTGCGACAGGCTTAATGAATTTGAAAGGATCAAATAATGAATAGAACCCGACTTCCGCTTTTCGTGGCTGCCGTGATTACGGGGGCGTTCCCCACACCGCTCATCTTCCCTCCCGGTTGCTTTCGTCTTGCTTCATATGCAGCCGCTGCACCTGCCATTCCAGTGCAGCAGGCGCAACAGCAGTCCGCGCCAACGCTCGCTTCCGCCGTCGATCGGGACATCAGCGCCGTCGAGAAACAAATAGTCGACGTCGCCGAAGCCATGCCAGAAGACAAGTTCAATTTCTCTCCCGAAACCTTAAACATTCCCGGCAGCGATTACAAAGGCGTGCGCTCATTTGCGGTCGAAGTTAAGCACGTCGCTGCTTCTAACTGGTTCATCTGGTCTCCGCTCACCGGCGAGAATCTCCCCGAAGGCTTGGGCGACGACGGCAACGGTCCGGCTAGCATAAAAACCAAAGCCGCAATCATCAAGTTCCTCAAAGACTCCTTTGCTTTGGGTCACCGGGCAGCTTCCACATTGACAACCGAAAACATGCTGCAAGCGCCAGGAAACAGCAAATCGACACGCTTGCGTCTGGCCGAGTTTGGGGTCTCTCATGCCTACAACCACTACGGCCAAATCATCGAATATCTCCGCATGAACGGAATTGTCCCACCGGCCAGCCGGGCCAAATCCGATTGATGCCGAGTTCTGGCGTGTGCATGCAAACAAATAGAGGACGGTCACCCGTATGAAGCAACTACGAAACTGGTTGGTCCTTGCGGTCCTCATCTCTTCCACGGTGGCGGGCGCGACTCGCGCTCAACAATCGCAGCCGCCTGGTCCGCGCATGGTCGATCTGAAATCCACCGACGGCACCTTGCTTAAAGCCACCTACTTCTCCGCCGGAAAGCCAGGCCCAGGCGTCTTGCTCTTCCATCAGGCCAACCGCACACGTACCTCCTGGGACGGCGTGGCACGCCAACTGGCGGCCGCTGGAATCAACACGGTCGCAGTCGACGGCCGAGGCCACGGAGAAAGTAGCGGCACACGCGAAGGTGCT
>Ga0210383_10002456_pt1 | contig 16751 bp, 16 predicted proteins | sample IncBWC14OmetaG_FD_160072 | JGI IMG/M metagenome (GOLD analysis project Ga0210383, IMG submission 160072) | Forest soil microbial communities from Barre Woods Harvard Forest LTER site, Petersham, Massachusetts, United States - Inc-BW-C-14-O ...
CCTGCGACCGCGGCATAGGCGCTACTGTTGTGTGCGTTCTTCTCGCTGAATCGCGACGTTCGGGCTCTGCCTGCGCCACTGGCGCTTCTCTTGGCCGTTCATTTGCTATTTGTGGGTCTGGGACGATCGTTTTCTCGATGAATCGTGTGCGACCATGTATGGTTTGCCTGACAGTGACCGTCATCGCGTGCGGCTGCGGTGGCCGTGGAGGTGTCACCAAGACCACGCAAGTGCCCGCTGCGGCGCGCCCTGTTGCCCTGGAAGCTACACGAGAGCAAATCCTCGATCGCTACAATTCCCTCGCTCACAATCTGCAGTCTCTGAACGCCACCGTCGAGCTCAAGCCTTCCGCCGGCTCCGCCTATACCGGAGTCATCAACGAGTATCACGAAGTAAAAGCCTTCCTGCTGGCCTCTCGCCCGTACAATATCCGCATGATTGGGCAAGTTCCCATGGTTGGGACGACAGTGTTCGATATGGCCAGCGACGGCCGCGATTTCGAAGTCTCCATTCCGCCGAAGAATAAATTCCTGGTCGGACCCGTTTCCCTGAATCACCCGAGTGACAGACCCATCGAAAATCTTCGCCCGCAGCATCTCGTCGAAGCGTTGCTGTGGCCGGAAATTCGCAAGGAAGAAGTAACGCTATTCGAAGAATCCAATGACGAGTCTGCGCGTTACTACGTGCTGACCGTTCTTCGCGGCGGATACCAGGCGGAGATTCTGAGCAAAATCTGGTTTGATCGCTCCGACCTGCATTTCGTCCGCCTGCAATCCTACGGGCCAAAAGGCGTGCTGCTCTCCGACGTGCGCTATGCCAACTGGCAGCCCGTCGACAATCCCTCCTCCACCGTCGCGGAATATCCGCGTTCCATTCGCATCGACCGGCCGCATGACGAATACCGGCTCGACCTCACCGTAACGAAAATTGCGCTGAACGAGCCTTTGACTTCCGACCATTTTCAACTGCAGCCGCCGGCGGGCGCGGATGTCGTCCACTTGGCGGACGCCGGCGAGGACAAAAAGCTATGATGGGGCAATTTGTCTTCAGCAATCTTTTTCACCGCCCGGTGCGCACCATCATCGGAGTTCTGGCGATTGCCGTGGAAATCATGCTGGTGGTGGTGATCGTGGGGCTGACGTCCGGGATGCTTCAGGAAACCGCCAAGCGTATCGAAGGCATTGGCGCGGACATTATGGTGCAGGCCCCCGCGGCGCAGATTCTGATCGGGTTCAGCGGCTCGCCCATGCCCATCAAGATTGCGGACAAGATCGCGGAGCTCAAATATGTACAGGCCGTGGCGCCCGCGCTGCTGCAATTCAATTCGTCCGGCGGTATTGATGTGATCTATGGCATCGAGCCGGAATCATTCAAGGCCGTGTCCGGCGGATTTATTTTTCTGGCTGGCCAGGATATGCAAGGACCCGACGATCTGCTGGTGGACGATTGGGCCGCAAAGTCCAAGCATCTGATCGTGGGCAGCACGTTCCGGCTATTCAACCACGACTGGAAAGTCGCCGGCATCGTCGAGCATGGCAAGGGTGGCCGCCTGTTCGTTCCTATCACTACGCTCCAGGAACTCGTGGGAGCGAGAGACAAGGCATCTATTTTCCTGGTGAAATGCACCAGGACGGAGCACACACAAGACGTGATGGAAGAAATCGGGCAGCTTCTACCCAATCATCCGGTCCGCCCGCTGAAGGATTTCATGAGCCTAATGACCTCAGCGAACATTCCAGGCTTGCAGACATTCATCAATGCCATGATCGCTCTCGCCGTGGCCATCGGCCTCCTGGTGATTTTCCTGACCATGTATACCACGGTCCTCGAACGTACCCGCGATATCGGCGTGCTTAAATCACTGGGCGCCAGCAAGCTGCTGATCGTCCGCGCGCTTTTGACGGAAACGGTGTTGCTCTGCTTGCTTGGTATTGCGGCGGGTATCGGTCTGAGTTACCTTGTCCGCGCAGGGTTTCTAGCGATTTTCCCAACTCTTTCGGTTCTGATTACCTGGGGATGGATTCTCCGGGCTGGCCTCATCGCCTTGGCCGGCGCTCTGTTTGGCGCCAGCTATCCCGCTTGGCTGGCCAGCCGCAAAGACGCGGTTCAGGCGCTTTCATACGATTGAAAAGGAGCTTTGGCAACCTAGCCACACATGTCAATCACGGTTAGAATACAGTCGCAGACGAACAATTCGACGGAGCCAGAGCTGAAGACCTTGGAGCCGATACTCAAAACCGAGAATCTTTGGAAGCTCTATCACGCCGGCAAGGTTGAAGTACCCGCGCTTCGTGGCGTCGATCTCGATGTGCTTCCGGGAGAATCGGTAGCGGTGATGGGCCCATCCGGGTGCGGAAAATCATCTCTTTTATATGTAATCGGCGGTTTGGCGCAGGCTTCGCGCGGAAAAGTATACGTGGACGGCAACGATCTTTCCTTAATGACCGACGCGGAACGCACCAAACTCCGCCGGCACAAAATTGGCTTCGTGTTCCAGCGCTTCAATCTGCTGCCGGCGCTTTCCGCTCAGGGCAACATCGCCATCGCGCAATATATCCACGGCGACGGCTTCGATCCTCACCGCTTTGACGTTGTCACCAAGATGCTGGGGCTGGAAGGGCGCCTTCACCACCGGCCGTCGGAGATGTCCGGAGGAGAGCAACAACGCGTCGCCATCGCGCGTGCCATCATCAACGAACCAAAAATTCTGCTTGCCGACGAACCGACAGGTAATCTCGACACCAAAAATTCCGAAGTCGTACTGGAAATGCTTCGCCGTCTGAACAAGGATCTGGGCCAAACGATTGTGATGATCACGCATAATCCAGAAGCCACGGTTTACTTCGACCGCGTGGTACACATGCGCGATGGCATCATCGTCGACGGCATCCCGGCGGACTGACATGCCTGGCTTCGGTCAAATCCTGAATCGCATTTTCTTTTGGTCCTACGAGCGAGGCACGTGGCAGTACGATGTGGCCGTGGCGCTGATCCTGGTGTTCGTGCTACTGACGCCGACAAGATGGTTTCGCGATCAGCCTCAGGTGGGTCTGCCCGTCAATTCCACGCAAGTGGAACTGCTATCCAAATCCGGCGAACTGGAAATTTACAAAGTGGACGCGAGGGCGCTGGCTCCGCCGGAGCGCACTCCCGCGCTTTCGAACGACCTGCACAGCGCGCTGCAGAAGGCGAGCCCGGCCCTCAGCGACGGGCGCTTTTCGATCGGCAAAATTGAGCCGATCCGCGACGCCTCCGGCACCGTGATTGCATATCAAGTCGAAATCAGCCACTAAGCGCCTCAGAACGCAGAAGTTGTGCAATGTAGCGGGATAACCCGAATGGCACTATCCGACATCAGAACTGAGTAGGGCTGCGCAGGGGACGGAAACAGAAGAGTGGGTCGAGTGACACTCGGAGGTTTATTGATTATTGGAAATGAGTATGCCGGGTGTACCATGTCTCTACCGAAACAGCTGGTAATTCGGATTAAAATTGGCGTTTAAATCCAAGCCATTCTATTTTCTGGCCTTGTTTCTCGCGGCTGTTTTCCTTGCGGCGCAATTGCATTGCTGCATCGATCTGAACTCGCCCACTATGGAGTCGCATGCGTGCCCCGTTTGCCACACGGTAGGAGCCGCCATCGCCACCAGTGCGGTAATCTTCGTTGCGCCCCGGGGGATGCAGCGGTTGGAAATTCTGCCAGCCCTGCCGCCGGCGCTTTTGGTCATCTTTCGTAACCTCACTCCTCGCGCTCCTCCCGTCCCCTGCTGATCGTCTATTTCCTTCTCAATCCGTGATGCCAGGCGACCCTCGATGCGGGAAGCCCAGGGAGTTAGTAATTGAGGAACGAGATCCTTATGGTTTCGGCGCTGCTGGCCCTGCCTGCATTCGTGGCAGGCCAGCAGCCTGCTGTGCCCGCAACGGGGCCGACCAGTCCGCAAACCAACGCAACGACTCCGGCAGCGACGCGCGTCTCGCTGGATGACGCCATCCGCCTGGCGCTTCTGCACAATCATGCTTTGCAGGCGATGCGTTCCACGATTCAGCAAAGTCACGCGGAAGAAGTCACCGCAAATCTGCGACCGAATCCCACGCTGGGTCTGGACGCGCAATACATTCCCATATTCCAACCTGATCGCTTCAATTCGGAATACATCGATCAGCAGGCGGAATTCGACGCCGGAGTCGGCTATCTTTTCGAACGAGGAAGGAAACGCCAGCACCGCTTGCAGGCAGCCCGGGACCAAACGGCAGTTATAGTTTCACAGGTTTCCGACAGCGAGCGCCAACTCGTCTATAACGTTGGACAGCAATTCGTTGACGTTTTGCTGGCGCAATCCACGCTGGATTTTGCCGTGCTCGATCTGGACAGCTTCCAGAAAACCGTGGACATCAGCAAAGAGCGTTTTCGCGTAGGAGACATGAGCGAAGGCGATTTCCTGAAAATCAAGCTGCAACTTCTGCAGTTTCAGACCGACGTTTCCGCGGCGAAATTGGCCAAGCTGCAAGCGCTGGCCGCTCTCCGCCAGTTGCTGGGCTTCGAATCTGTTCCCGATGATTACGACGTGCAGGGCGCGCTGGATTACCAGCCCGTGCACGCGGCCATGAACGGCCTGAAAACCCTTGCAGCGGCGAACCGCCCCGATTTACGCGCCGCCCAGCAGGCGGTAACTGCAGCGGAAAGCCAGCTGGCCCTTCAGAAAGCCAACGGCAAAATGGACGTCACCGGCACTTTCAATTACACGCACACCAACGGCACGAACTCCGGCGCGTTCTACTACAACATGCCGCTGCCCATATTCAATCGCAATCAGGGCGAAATCCAGCGAGCGGGCTACGCCATCACTCAAGCGCATCAGCAGGCCAGCGAGACGGCGCAACAGGTTTCCACCGACGTGATCCAGGCCTACGAAAATCTGCGCACCAACGATCAGATCATCCAGCTCTATCAGGGCGGCTATGTCGATCAGGCCAGGCAATCCCGCGACATCAGCGAATATGCCTATCGCCATGGCGCCGCCAGCCTGCTCGATTTCCTGGATTCGGAACGAACGTACCGCGCCAATCAGCTTGCTTATCGCCAGACTCTCGCGAATTACATGCTCGCTCTCGAACAATTACGCCAAGCGGTAGGCACGAGGAATCTGCCATGAAGCTTTGCACTCAGCATCGTTTTGCATTGCCTTTTTGCTTAGCGGTCGCCACAGCATTCTCCATTTCGTTCTCGGGTTGCGGTGGTGGACCAACGGAATCGGGATCGGGCATGACGTCGTTCACTTCCTCTGAAGCGAAGTCAGACACCGCACAGCTTTTCACGGTGCCGAAGGAGCAGTTGGCTCATGTGGAAGTGGTGCCGGCGCAAAAAGCGCCTCTTCCGCGCACGCTGCGCTTGTCCGGAGCCGTGGCTTACGACGCGTTTCAAACCTCCCCGGTGTTTGCGGCGATTGGCGGGCCGGTCCACGAAATTCTGGTCGCGCCTGGGCAAGTGGTCCATGCGGGCCAAGCGCTGCTCACCGTCACCAGCCCCGATTATTCCGCGGCTCGCTCCGCCTACATCAAGGCGCGTGACGCCTACTCCCTCGCCGACAAACTTTATGTTCGCGCGCAGGATCTTTTCGCCCATGGTGCGATTGCGGAAGCCGATCTTCAGCAGGCGGAGTCCACTCGCACGCAGGCGTATGCGGATGTGGAATCTTCCGCCGACGCATTGCGCGCCTTGGGACTGAAGGATCCTGATGCGGTGCTGAAAAATGCTTCGCAGACCACCGCGGAAATCCCGGTGCCTGCGCCGGTCGCGGGTGAGATTGTGGAACGCCTGGTCGGTCCGGGCCAGCTCTTGCAGGCCGGCGCAACGCAGTGTTTCACCATTTCCAACACCAACACGGTTTGGGTCCTCGTGAATGTATATCAGAGCGATCTCCCCTACGTGCGCATAGGCGATCCCGTGGAAATCAACACCGAAGCGTATCCGCAACTGTTTCACGGGAGAATTTCCTACATCGCTCCGGCCATGGACCCCACCACGCGCACGCTGCAGGCGCGGATCGTGGGGGACAATCCCGGCAAAAGACTGAAAAAAGATATGTACGTTACCGTGCTGGTGAATGCGGGCTCAATTCCCGATGCCATCACCGTTGCGGACGCCGCGGTTTTGCGCGACACGGAAAATCAGCCATTCGTGTACGTGCGAACGAGCGAGAACCAGTTTGCGCGCCGGCTGGTCACATTAGGCCAGAGCAACCAGGGCCGCATACAAATCACCAGCGGCTTGAAGGAAGGCGAATATGTTGCGGGAAATGGCAGCCTCTTCCTGCAGTTCAAGAATTCGCTGCAGCAATAAAGGAGAGCGTTTCCCGAATCCCCGATGATTCATCGCATCGTTCAACTCGCCCTGCAGCAGCGCTTTCTTGTCCTGATGTTGACGGCTCTGATGATCGTCGCCGGAGCCTGGTCTTTCCGTCAAATGCCGGTCGATGCGTATCCAGACCTGTCGCCGCCGATGGTGGAATTGATCACGCAATGGCCCGGACACGCGGCCGAAGAAGTGGAGCGGCTGACCACCCTGCCACTCGAACTGGCGATGAACGGCGCGCCACGCCTGAAATACATGCGCTCGATTTCACTGTATGGCTTGTCGGACGTGATTCTTACGTTTGACGACGGCGTCGACGCGTATTTTGCACGCGAGGTCGTCTTTGAACGCATCAGCGATGCCACGCTGCCGCAGGGCGTCACGCCGAGCATGGCGCCGCTGTTCAGCCCCAGCGGGCTCGTTTATCGCTATGTGATCGAAAGCCCCGACCGCAGCCCCATGGAATTGCACACGTTCGAAGACTGGACCATCGAGCGCGCGTACAAGAGCGTACCCGGCGTTGCCGATGATTCCGGCTTCGGCGGCCCAACGATGGAGTATCACGTCCTGCTCGATCCTGTGAAGCTCTACAACTATCACCTGCCCGTGGTGCAGATCGTCGCCGCTCTCAACGCCAATAATGCGAATACGGGCGGCGGCTTTTATACACAAGGCGGACAGTTCTACTACGTGCGCGGCCTGGGCCTGGTGAAAAACGTCGAGGACATCGGCGACGTGGTGGTGGCCAGCCTGAATGGCATTCCCGTTCGTGTTAAAGACATAGGGCGCGTGGAAATCGGGCACGCTCCGCGCCTGGGAATTTTCGGGTTCCAGACCAAACAGAAAAACGACGACGACGCCGTCGAGGGCGTGATTCTGATGCGCCGCGGCGAGCAGACCCAGACCGTGCTGGAAGGTGTCGAGAAAAAAACCGAGGAGATCAACAAGACGCTGCTCCCGCCGGACGTGAAGATACGCCCGTATTACGATCGCAGCGACCTTGTTCGCGTCACCACGGATACCGTCGAAGGCAACCTGCTGCGCGGTATGGCGCTGGTGTTCCTGGTGCTGATCTTCTTCCTGGTCAGTTTCCGCGCCGCGGTTATTACCGCTCTCACGATTCCGCTGGCCCTACTTTTTGCCTTTATCTTTTTGCACCTGACGGGAGAAGCCGCAAACCTCCTCTCCATCGGCGCAATCGATTTCGGCATCATCATCGACGGCACCATCGTCATGGTCGAAAATATTTATCGCGAGCTCGGCCTCCGCCACGGCCAGGACTACAAACTCACGGATGTGATCCTTACCGCCGCGAAAGATGTGGACCGCCCCATCTTCTATTCCGTGGCTGTGATCATCGCCGGCTACTTGCCGATTTATGCCCTCAACGGCCCGGCCGGAAAACTTTTTCATCCAATGGCGGATACCATGGGATTCGCGCTGCTGGGCGCTCTGATCCTGACACTGACCGTGGTTCCCGTGTTGGCGTCCTATTGGTTCAAAAGCGGCGTAAAGGAAAAGCAGAATCCCGTTTATAACTGGATTCGCGATCAATACACGGGCCGTCTCGAATGGTGCCTGAACCACGCCGGCATCACGATTGTGGTATCGGTACTCATTTTTGGAGCGACGCTGCTACTGGTCCCCCTGATTGGCGGAGAGTTCCTTCCGCACCTGGATGAAGGCGCAGTATGGGTTCGCGCAACCATGCCGTACACGATTTCGTTCGAGAAAGCGGCGGAGTTTGCTCCCCAGGTTCGCAATATGCTCATCCAGTATCCGATGGTGACGGTTACGGGGTCGGAGCTCGGCCGCCCGGATGACGGCACGGATCCCACCGGCTTCTTCAATTGCGAATTCTATGTTGGTCTGAAACCTTATAACGACAAATCATGGTCGCAAACTTCTGTGCACTCGAAGGCAGCCTTGATCGAGGATTTGCAAAAGAAACTGGATTCGTACCCAGGAGTGATTTTCAATTTCACGCAGCCCGCCGAGGACGCCGTTGACGAAGCCTTGACCGGACTCAAAAGCGCACTGGCGGTAAAAATCTTCGGGCCCGATCTGCAAGTGCTTGAGAAGAAGGCCGTTGAAATCAAGAATATACTGAGCAAAACGCCTGGTTTCACCGATCTTACGGTCGTGCGCGAACTCGGCCAACCCAGCCTGTTGATTGACGCGGACCGCGCAAAAATCGCGCGTTACGGCATTAACGTTGCTGACGTCGAAGCCGTCGTTCAGGCCGCCGTCGGCGGGCAAGCCGCCACGCAAGTGATACAGGGCGAAAAGCTTTTTGACCTGGTTGTGCGAATGGACCCGAAGTACCGGTCGGACGCCAAGGAAATTGGCAACCTCCTTGTTCCCGCTCCCGCCGGGCAACAAATTCCACTCTCCGAGCTCGCCACCATCAAGGAAGCCAACGGAGCCTCCTTCATTTATCGCGAAAATAATTCGCGTTACATCGGCATCCAGTTCTCCATCGAGGGTCGCAACCTGGAAGGTATCGTCAAAGCCGGCCAGAAAAACATCGTCAAAAATGTCAGCCTGCCCGAAGGATACCGCCTCGACTGGGGCGGTGAGTACAGCGAGCTACTCGAAGCCAAGTCACAACTGTTCGTCATCGGCCCCTTGGCTATCTTCCTGATCTTCATGATCCTTTTCGCGCTGTACGGCAACTTTAAATTCCCTGTGTCCATCGCCCTCGGAGTCGTTCTCACCGAACCGGTCGGGGCTTTAATCGCCCTCAAACTCACGCATACGCCACTCAGCGTATCCAGCGCCTTGGGGCTTCTGGCCCTGCTTGGCGTCTCGGTGGAGACCGCCGTTATCCTTGTGAGTTACATCAACAAGCTCCGCCTGGAAGGTAAGAGCATTCGTGCGGCTACCCTGGAAGCGTCCCTATTACGGTTGCGGCCGATTATGATGACTGCCCTCGTGGCTTGCCTTGGTCTGCTTCCTGCTGCAATGTCAACAGGAGTCGGCAGCGATACGCAAAAGCCTTTCGCGATTGTTGTCGTCGCCGGGTTGCTCTCGCGATTGTTCCTGGGATTCTTCGTGAACCCAGTCCTATATGAAGTGGTCGCGCGCGAAGGCGACGTCCTGCAGGTCTAAGATTCAGCCGCCGAAATTCTGCAATCGAAAAAGCTGAAACGTCTTTCCGGCACGTGCCGTCGAACCTTATTGTGGCGCACATCCGCTTGCGCTGCTTCCGCCCATGGGCCTGCTCTCTACTTCCATTGTCATTCGTGTCTGTGGGCCACTCCGATGAAAGAAATCAGGTGAGTGAATGTTCATTGGGCACTTTGGCGTAGGCTTCGGGTTGAAGCGCATGGCACCAGGCGTTTCCCTGGGACTCTTGATCGCCGCTACGGTGTGGGCGGACATCTTGTGGACCGTGTTTCTGCTTCTCGGTTGGGAGCATGCGCGTATCTCCATCGGCAATACCCGCTGGACTCCACTCGACCTTTACGATTACCCCTGCTCGCATAGCCTGATCTTTATGGTGCTGTGGGCCACAGCGCTGGCTTTAGCGTATCGCGCCTGCCGCAGCGATACGGTGGGCGCGGTGGCCATCTGGATCGGCGTAGTCAGCCATTGGGTGCTGGATTGGCTCACGCACCGCCCGGACATGCCCCTCTATCCCAACGGCCCCAAACACGGACTGGGCCTGTGGAACTCTATTCCAGGCACTCTGGTGGTCGAGCTGGTGCTATTCGTGGGAGGTGTTTTGCTGTACAGCCGGTGCACCAGGCCGCGCGACCCCGTCGGCCGCTACGGCTTTTGGGGTTATGTAGCGGTGCTGCTGGTTCTATACATCGGCGACCGCTTCAGCAGCCCGCCGCAAGGGATAAAATCTATGGCCATTTCCGGGCTGATCGCCACCCTGGTTCTGATTGCTTGGCCTTGGTGGTTTGACCGGCACCGCGAATCGCTTTCCGTCCGTCTAAGCTCTCAACCCTGAGGACAAGACCATCCCTCGCCTCTCTGCTATCATTCGCGAGGAAGCTGTTCCTGAAGTCCGCAGGCACGCAGCAGGAGGTACGGAGCAATGCCCAGGAATTCAAGCGATACAACAAAATGGTGGGCCTTGGGAGCGCTTCTCACTCTGCCGGTGCTCGGTCTCGCCCTGGCCGCACAGGAAAGCACGTCCCTAACCGTCAACGGTCACCAAGGCGCCGCAAAGGTGGTTCAACTGCACGACCACAACTACGTCGAGGTCGAGGGCCTGGCCCGCATCACCAACGGCACAATCAGCTTCAAGGGCAACCAGATCATCCTGAATCTGCCGACCGCGGAAGTTGCGCCGGCTGCTCCCCAGCCGAAGCCAGCATTGTCCAAGGACTTTATCACCGCGGCCTTCGAGGCTATGGCGCGGCTCCGCGAGTGGCATGCGGCGCTGAAGACCGCGATCGAAAAGGGCGTGCCGCTGGCCACCGGATGGCTGGACACTTACCAGGGTCAAGCGCAAGACGCCCTGCGTCTGGCCGCAGTGTCCGTCAACACGGAGCAGGATCGCAGGTCCTATCCACTTCTGGTCTCCGAGTTTAATAACATGAAAGCCCTGAACGACAAATATGTAGGCATGACTAAAGCGATGAACTACATCGATCCGACTTCCCTGGCGTCAGATCCTCTGGACCAGAAGCTTACCGCGTGCGGTCATTCCCTGGCCGCTCTGGCCTCTGCTCAGCAGTTCATTGAAGATGGCAATTGCCAATGAGCCGGCTTTCGGGCGCATGTTTCCTCCTTATGTTACGATTTCTTTTTGGGATATGTGGCTGATGATTCGGCCCGCGGGGTTGGCTTTGAGAAAAATCCGCTCGTATTTTTGCCTATTTTTGCTTGGCACAACACTTTTCGGGCTCTTTGGGCTGCGCGCCTCCAGCCGTACGCAAGTCCCCGGCAAACTCAACCTGGATTACGTGCTTTCGATGATGGACCATTCCGCGGAGGACTTTAAATCCCTTACTGCGGCCATCGACCACATCAAATACACCGCCGTGGTGCAGGACACTTCCACCGAAACCGGCGAGATCTTTGTGCGCAAGGATTCCAAGGTGCGCATCGATTTTCAGACTCCCGATCCACGAACCATCATTCGCAACGGCGATAATCTGTATATCTATACGCCAAAGATTAATCGCGTTGAGGAATACAATATCGGCAAGAATCGCGCGATGGTCGACCAATACCTGGCCCTTGGATTTGGCACGCGCGTCGAAAGCCTTAGAAAAAACTATTCGATCACTTTGACCGGCGAAGAGGAATTGGATGGCCACAAGGCTGCGGTTCTCGAACTGATTCCCAAGTCCGATGAACAAAAGAAGCAAATTTCCAAGGTGGTGATGTGGGTGGATGAATCTTCATGGCTCCCGGTGCAGCAGAAATTCATTGAAGCTGGGTCGGGTGACTACGTGACGTCCCGCTACACCAAAGTGATGAAAAACCTGAAACTGGGCGACGGCAAGTTTAAACCGGATTGGCCAAAGGGCACGAAAGTCGAAAAACCCCGAGGCTAAATCCCTCTTCGTGGAGGTCCAGTAGTGCTGGACCCTATTAAGTTTTTATGTAATTGTCAGCTTTTATCCACTCGCTAGGCACCCGCCGCTTCCCTCTCCAGCAACTTCTCCTTGCGAGACAACCCCCAACGGTAGCCCGCCAGCGTTCCGTCCGTGCGAATCACGCGATGGCACGGCACCACGATAGAAACAGGGTTCGTCGCGCACGCCCGAGCCACCGCGCGCACCGAGCGCGGCTTTCCCAGCGACTTCGCCACTTGCGTGTACGTCCGCGTGGTTCCGCGCGGAATCTTCTGCAGTTCCTGCCAAACCCTGCGCTGAAATGCCGTCGCCTGCACGTCCAGCGACAGTTCCTCGCTCGGCGCATTGCCTTCCACGCGGCGCACGATTTCCTTTAGCCAGCTCTCATGGCCATCCGCAGCGCGCACGATCTCCGCGTTCGCATACTCTTTCCGCAATTCGTCCACCAACGCCTTCTCGTTTTCTCCCAGGTAGACTGCGGAGACGCCCCGTTCCGTGGCGCCCATCAACACTTTCCCCAACGAGGTATTCGCAACCGTATATTTGATTTCCATTCCCGCTCCTCCTTTTCGATAAGACGCCGGCGTCATGCCCAGGTGCGCATTGGCCCTTTCATACAGCCGGCTGGACGATCCAAAACCGCAGGCATACAGCGCATCCGTCACGCTGCTGCCATCGCGCAACATCTGCTTGAACCGCCGCAAACGAAACGCTTGCTGAAATTCCTTCGGCGATAAACCCGTCGCCCGGCGGAACGCGCGCCGCAATTTTGCCGGGGAAGAATTCACTTGTGCCGACAGGGAGGTCAGACGAAGTGATTCGTCCTCGGTGCTCGCGAGTAACGCCGAGACCCGCTGCACCAATGCAATAGACGAGTTCTGCTGCTTCGGGCGGCAACGCTGGCACGGCCGAAATCCTTCTTTTTCCGCATCTTGTGGAGTGCGAAAGAAAAGCGTGTTTCGCCGTAGCGGACGCCGCGCTGGACACGACGGCCGGCAGTAAATATGCGTGGATCTTACCGCGAAGAAAAACGATCCATCCGCTCGCGGATCGCGATGCAGGGTGGCTTGCCAGTATCGTTTCGCGGCTTGCGCCGTGATGCTCGCGGATGTCGATTTGAGTTGTTGCGTTTTCATGGCCATAGACTACCGCTCTCTCGCGGAGCAATCTATCCGATTTCGGACGCCAAATCTGGGGCGGGAATGCGGCAAGAGCTTAGGATTGGCCCGGCGAGCAACGAGCGTTTGGAGTAGGATGGCCCTTGCGGCTGGCAAACGTGCCATGGCTCGGCGGGCCCGGTACATTGTAAAAATTGAAGCGATGGACCTTCACCAAAGCAACAGAACCACAATGGAGCAGGGCTTGGGAGCGAGTGCCCCAAGTAGTTGCGGTACCATTACGAAGTGTTTCAATTTAAGACACTTCGCGCGTTTTCCACAGGTTGACACTCTCCCCCTATAGTGGCATGTTGGCAGCCCAACAGCTTCACGGGAAATGGTCAGGGATCGAGTCATAGAACCACCAAACTGGTCTTTTGAGGGTTTCATCTCACTGAGGGGCGAGATGAGTGCTAACAACCGCGCGTTAGCTTATCGGAATCTAATCAGACAGCACGAACCGGTGGCTCAGGCTTCCGCGGCACCCGTTGTTGTTCAAGAACAACCGGCCGCGAAGCCCGCGTCCCCGAAACTTCGAGTGATGCCCTTGCTGAAGAACCCACAGCCCAGGCGCTTCGTTCGCGTCCCCACGCATGCAGTTGGGGTGCATCTAGAACACCGTGAGCGGCCGCGTGCTGCGTTGCGGCTGCCTTTGAAGCTCCGTAGCGTCGCCGGCCACAAGGAAGAGTTTCCGATCACCCTGGTGACCCGGGACATCAGCTCCTCGGGCGTCTTCTTTCTTTGTCCAAAGGCTTTGGCGCCCGGCACTGCTATTGAACTGGATATCGTGCTGGTGAGCCGCCCACTGGGCTATGGAAATGTGGTGGTCTCTTCCCGGGCAACCGTGGAGCGCACCGAAGCCGCCAATATGCCGGGATGGCATGGCATTGCAGCAAGCTTTGACGATTTCGCCTTCGATCGAGACGACAACGTTCCCAGTTGGCGACCGGCAGACTGATTCGGCCTTCCCCTACAACCCATTCCTTGGCTTACTTCTGCTAATCTGGCAGATATGCCTGCAAAAAGCCCCTTATCTGCAGTGCTGTTTGATTGGGATGGCACGCTTGTTGATTCCTACCACGCCGATTCCCAGGCTTATCTCGGCATGTTCCGGGAATTCGGCTTGGGCTGGGGGTTGAAGGAGCTGGAAGTTCATTATTCGCCGGATTGGTATAAGGTCTATCGCGCCGCCGGTATCCCGCAAGGCAGCTGGAACAAGGCGAACGATCTCTGGCGAGTGCACTACGTCAGACATCCCTCCAAGCTCATCACCGGGGCTCGGAGCATGCTACAGCGGCTAGCCCGACGCCATACCTTGGGCCTGGTCACTAGCGGCGACCGCCAACGCGTTTCCCGGCAATTACGCGAATTCGAACTCACTCGCACCTTTCGCGCGCGGGTCTGTGGCGGCGACACGCCGGAGAAGAAACCGCATCCCGCACCATTGCAAATGGCTCTGCGCAAGCTAAAGCTGCAGCCGGACCAGTGCGTGTATGTCGGAGATACGCCGGAAGATATGGAGATGGCTCGTGCCGTCGGAATGCCGGCGATCGCGGTATTAGGGCCGTTCCCAACCGAGAAGCGGTTGCGCGCGGCCAAGCCCGAATTTCTACTGAAAAAACTGGCAGACTTGCCCGCGTTGATCGATAGCCTTAGCGAAAAGCCGCTGAGAAGGTAGCGGTGTAACGCAGTTAGGGTTTTACAGGCGTTGCGGGAGCAGTGGCGGCAGGAGGCGCGGGTGGAGACGCAGTCGAAGGCGCGGGCGTCGTCGCAGCCACCGCCGCGAACGGTTTAAAATTACTCCACTTGATGGTCACGCGAATCGGAATGTTTCGGTCCTTCATTTGGTACAGTCCATCGGCGCGCGCATAATCTGGAAACCAGTATTTTCCGTCAACATTTTCCCGGTACGTTTCAAACATGCCGAAGGGCAACGTGGGCGGCTGCATGGCGCCTAGATCCGTCACCCATTTACCGTACGTTTTCACCACTTCCAGATATTTCTCGTCCACCCAGATGATCCCGTCGAAAAGCGCGTGCTGGCGTTCCAGCGTGCGAGGCGAAACTTGAAAAATGTAGCAATCGATCTCGTCTATTTTTTCCGTGTTCAGATATTTCACGTCGTACTTGGAAAGCTGGCTCGCAGTCACTGGATACGAGGGAATGCGCGTAAGCGCCTGGGCATCCTCCGGCTCAAAGGAAAGATACTGAAGGTTCGACAACGGCGCGGAGATGGCCTTTTCGTAAAACTTGCCGTCCGCGGTTCTCACCGCATCATAAGTGGCCGTATATTCGCCACTCGGGCTGCCATCCGGACCGAACTCCTGGATGCGAATTGTTTTCCGGTAAGCGAACTGCGGCCGTGTCGTCTGATACAGCTCTTCTTTTTTCGTGAATGCCTTGATAATTTCAGCCGGAGGCAAAGACGGCGGCGCAACCGGCTCGGCCACCCCCTCGATACGCGTTACATGATGTTCTGGTGGGGGCGCCATGGGCCCGGGCGCTTCATCCTGCGCAAGAAGAACCGGTGCCACCAAAACTGAAATGGTCACAGCTTGAACGAGCAACCGCACCGGATGCCAAGCGCGAACAAAACGGGAGCCGTGATCAGCCATATTTCCTTGGATGCCATGTGGCGGCTGGTTTGCCGCCTCGTGGAGTCATTCTACATCCGCGTTCCTGCATTGGCCTATTTTGTTCTGCGAGTTACTCCTCGGCCTGCGCGGCTTGCATCAAACTCGTCTCTCTTTGCTAAACTCAAAGTACTGTGAAGCAAGAGGTTCTGGCTCGACGGTACATTGTCTCTGGACGTGTGCATGGTGTTGGCTTTCGCAATTACGTTGAGCATGTCGCCGGAAAACTTGGAGTGGATGGCTATGTGCGCAACAGGCGTGATGGCAATGTGGAAGTGTTCGCCATCGGCACTCCCGAAAAGCTGAAACAGTTGTGCTTCGCTTTGGAAAAAGGGCCGATGCTGGCTCGCGTTACGGATGTCCGCGAGGAACCGGACCATCTGGATGACAAATATCGAGGCATTTTCATTATCGAGACCACCATTTGACGAGGAGCCGTTCGCATGGACGAACTGAAGAAACTAATCCGCGAAGTGAAGGATTATCCGAAACCTGGAATTTTGTTCTATGACTTGACCACATTGTTGAAGGACAAAAAAGGTTTTCGCGGCCTTATCGATCAACTTTGCGGGCATTACGACGGACATACCATCGATCTCGTGGTGGGAATCGAAGCGCGTGGCTTTATTCTTGCTCCTGCCCTCGCGTATCGTATGGGCTCCGGTTTCGTTCCGGTGCGCAAGCCGAAGAAACTCCCCGCAAAGGTGGCAAACGTTTCCTACGCGCTGGAGTATGGCACGGATTCGCTGGAAATCCACGAAGACGCGATTCAAAAGGGCCAACGAGTACTCTTGTGCGATGATTTGCTGGCCACCGGAGGCACGGCGGCCGCCGCGGTGAAGTTGATCCGTTCGCTAGGTGGCATAGTCGAAGGCGCAGCCTTTGCCGTCGAGCTTACTGCTCTGAGCGGCCGCTCCAAGTTGCCTGGCCTCGATGTGTTTTCATTGATTCGCTACGATAAGTAGAGAAGTAAAGGAGTTTTAAGTTTTAAGTTTTAAGTTTTAAGTTTTAAGTTTTAAGTTTTAAGTTTTAAGTTTTAAGTTTTAAGTTTTAAGCAGCAAGTGAACGC
>Ga0210383_10002457_pt1 | contig 16746 bp, 13 predicted proteins | sample IncBWC14OmetaG_FD_160072 | JGI IMG/M metagenome (GOLD analysis project Ga0210383, IMG submission 160072) | Forest soil microbial communities from Barre Woods Harvard Forest LTER site, Petersham, Massachusetts, United States - Inc-BW-C-14-O ...
TCGAATTCATGGCGGCATTGTTGACTTCGGTAACCGGTAGCACCGACGACGTCGTAAAGTACATCAACGAATGTCGTGAAATGGGAATTGCGGTCGAGCCCCCGGACATCAACGTATCCGACGCGAACTTCACGCCGCACGGTCCGGCGATTCGGTTTGGCCTGGCTGCGGTCAAGAATGTCGGACACAATGCAATTGACTCGATTGTGGGGGGACGAAAGAGTCTAGGGAAATATCGGGACATTTTCGAGTTCTGCGAGAAAGTCGATTTGCGTTTGTTAAACAAGCGCGTGCTGGAATCGTTGATCAAGAGCGGCGCCATGGATTCCATGGGGCGGCGCGCGCAACTGATGGCAGTGATCGACAAAGCAATCGAGCGTGCCCAGAAGACGCAGCGCGACGCCGAATCGGGCCAGCATGGGCTTTTTGGAGTGTTTGCAGAGGAAGAGTCGCAGGGTATCCAGGAGCGACTGCCCAATGTGCCTGACTGGGATGAACACCAGCGTCTGGCCGCCGAGAAAGAAATTCTCGGGTTCTTTATTACGGGACACCCGCTCGAAAAATATGCCGACAAGCTGGCAGGGTTGCATGCGCTCAGCATAGAAAACATCCTGGCCATGAAAGCGTCGACCGGCAAGGATGAGACCATCACGACCGCCGGCATCATCTCAAATCTCCGCGTGCTCAAATCCAAGCGCGGGGATTTCTACGCACAATGCAATCTCGAAGATATGTCGGGGTCGGTGGATATGATCGTGTTTCCGGAAGCGTACAAGCGCTTACAGGAGAAAGTGAAGCTTGAGGTACCGGTGCTGGTGCGAGCCGGAGTGCGCGTGGAGGAAGGCTCCAATCCGAAGCTCACCACGGCAGATATCCTTACGCTCGAGGATGCCAAGGTCCCACTGCCGCGCGCGCTGCGCATTCGCATTCCTGCCGAGAACTCAACCGAAGGAACCGTTGATGCCCTGCATTCTTTGTGCGTCGAGCGCAAGGGAGAAGCCCGTGTTCTGTTCGACGTTGAGCGCGCGGGCGATTTCATGGTGGTGATGGAAGCGGACGGCTATAATGTGTTGCCGGATCGCAACTTTATTAACCGTGTGGAAGAGCTTTGCGGCCGGGGCAGCGTGCGAATCATCAGCTGAGGGCGGCGGCACATGAAGGGCCAGCGGTCCCGAAACAAAAAAATCGAGGCTGCGGCGAAGCGCCCTGCGATCGTCGACACGGCCCAGGTTATCTCGGGCGCGGAGTTCTTGTTGCAGATGGTTGAGACCCAGCGGTCTCGCCGGAACGGCACGGGGAAGATGGACTCGGAATCGAAAGCGGAAGTGGAACTGGCGAAGATCGAGAAGCAGCTTGAACAGCTGCAGTTGACACCCGGCCAAAGTGACGAGACTCGCCGGTTAATCCAGCAGCTCCACGACCGGGTCGATTCGCTGCGCCACGAGGTCCACGCGGGCCTAAGCGCGTGGGAGAAGACGGAACTGGCGCGCCATCCGCAACGGCCTTACACCCTTGATTACATCGAGCGGCTGTTCACCGACTGGAGCGAGATCCACGGCGATCGCGGCTTCGGAGACGATCCTGCGATTGTCTGCGGCATGGCACGTTTTCGAGACAACGAAGTCATGGTCATTGGGCACCAGAAAGCGCGCGATACCAAGCAGAAGGTCTACCGCAATTTCGGGATGCCTCACCCTGAAGGCTATCGCAAGGCTCTGCGTGTCATGCAGATCGCTGAGAAGTTCCGGCGGCCGATTCTAACCTTTGTGGATACCGACGGCGCGTACCCCGGCCTGGAAGCCGAAGAGCGCGGGCAGGCGGAAGCGATTGCCCGCAACTTGCGGGAAATGGCGCGATTGAAAGTGCCGATCCTAACTACCGTGATCGGGGTTGGAGGAAGTGGTGGGGCGCTCGCCATTGCCGTCGCCGATCGCGTTCTCATGATGGAAAACTCGGTCTATTCGGTGATTTCACCCGAGGGCTGTGCGTCCATCATGTGGCGTGATGCGACCAAGAAAGAATTAGCAGCGCAGGCCATGCGAATTACCGCCGGTGATCTGAGCGAGCTGGGGATTATCGATGGCATCATTCCCGAGCCGCCTGGAGGCGCACATCGCGACCACGAGGCGGCTGCCTCGTTTTTGGGAGATGCCCTGCAGAAGAATCTTGCCGAGGTCGGCGCCCAGCCGGTCGAGGAATTGGTCGCTTCGCGATATAAAAAGTTCAGGAACATGGCCCAGTTCTACACGCTCGAAGCATAGTTTGGCAGTTGGATACCTCGCCGCGACTCCTCTCAAATCAGCCTTCTCGTCAACCTTGCTGCCGTATAATTAAGAGTTTCCGTGGGAGAGCGGTATTTCGGGAGAAGCAGTCATTCTGATTTCCGCCAAGGGGATGGCACTGGGATGTCCACCATTGACGTAGCGTTTAGCGAAGCATCGGGCAAAACCGACCGACCACCAATCCTTAACGACATGAGCATTCAGGTTGCGACCGTGAACGGCTCCGGTTCGCAAAGCTCGAACACTGTTCTTCTGCGCAGCATCTTTCAGATGGGCGTGCCGGTCTCGGGCAAAAACCTGTTTCCATCGAACATTGCCGGACTTCCCACCTGGTACACGATTCGCGCCAACAAAGATGGCTACATCGCGCGTAAGAAAGAGATCGACTTTCTGGTTGCGATGAATGCGGAGACTGCACAAGAGGATGTGAAGTCGCTGGCCGCCGGCGCTTCGGTTCTTTACGACGAACCGCTCAACCTTAAGGCGATTCGGAGCGATCTTGTCTTCTACGCCGTGCCTTACGACAAGCTGGTGGCCACCGTCTGTCCCGAGGCCAAGCTTCGCAAACTGGTCAAGAACATGATTTACGTCGGAGTGGTGGCGCAGCTCCTCGACATCGACATGGCGGAGGTGGAGAAGGCGATTCGAAAGCAATTCTCCACGAAGGTAAAGGCTGCCAACCTCAACCTCAGTGCTGCTAAAGCGGGCTTCGACTATGCCGCAGCGAATCTGACCAAACAAGATCCGTTTCGCATAACTCGCTTGGACAAGACGCACGGCAAAATCATCGTTGACGGCAACTCGGCAGCGGCGCTTGGCTGCATGTTTGCCGGGGTAACGGTCGTGACCTGGTATCCGATCACGCCGTCGTCGTCGCTGGTCGAGACGCTGATCGACTACATGAAAGAGCATCGCGTGGGTCCGGATGGCAAGGCGACATTCGCGATTGTGCAGGCAGAGGATGAACTGGCGGCGATTGGTATGGTGATTGGCGCGGGCTGGGCGGGCGCGCGCTCGATGACCGCCACGGCTGGCCCGGGAATCTCACTTATGGCCGAGTTCGCCGGCCTCGCTTACTATGCGGAAGTTCCCGGCGTGATCTGGGACATTCAACGGGTTGGTCCGTCCACCGGATTGCCGACCCGCACGTCGCAGGGCGATATCCTCTCTACTGCATTTCTCAGCCACGGCGACACGAAAAACATTCTTCTAATTCCATCGTCGGTTTCGGAATGCTTCAGCATGGCGACAGATGCCTTTAACCTGGCTGAGCAATTTCAGACGCTGGTCTTTGTCATGTCGGACTTGGACCTGGGGATGAACAACTGGATGTCGGATCCATTTGAATATCCTGAGGCTCCTATCAAGCGGGGCAAGGTTTTGAGCAAGGCAGATTTAGAGAAAGCCGGAAGCTTTGCGCGTTACAAGGACGTGGACGGCGATGGCATCGGTTACCGTACGCTGCCGGGCACCGATCATCCGGCTGCGTCGTATTTCACCCGAGGGTCGGGGCACAACGAAAAATCGCAATACAGCGAGCGGCCAGACGACTTCGAACGCAACATGGAGCGCATCAACCGCAAGTTTGAGACTGCCCGGTCGTTTGTTCCACGGCCCGAAATCGTTTCTAGCGGAAAGTCGAAGATCGGGATTATCGCCTATGGGACTTCTCATTGGGGGATGGTGGAAAGCCGCGACCAACTTCGCAATGAGTACAAAGTGGAGACCGATTATCTGAGGCTGCGGGCGTATCCATTTACGCGAGAGGTCCACGAATTCATCGAGAAGCATGATCGTGTTTATGTGGTTGAACAGAATCGTGACGCGCAAATGCTCAGCCTTCTGAAGCTAGACATTAAAACCGAGCTGACGCCACGGCTGCGGGCTGTGAGCCACATCCATGGCTTGCCGCTCGACGCGCGTTCTATTACCGACGAGATCATGACCATGGAGGGCAAGTAAGATGTCCACCACCCCGACTGCACCCCCACCCGCTCCCAAGACCAATCGCATCGGTCTTGCCGTGCTCGACTACAAGGGAGGCAGAACTACCTTATGTGCCGGCTGCGGGCACAACGCGATTTCTGAGCGCATCATCGACGCGATGTTTGAGATGGGGATTGCGCCCGAGCGCGTTGCAAAGATGAGCGGTATTGGCTGCTCGTCGAAGAGCCCTGCCTACTTCATGAGCCGTTCGCATAGTTTTAATTCTGTGCATGGCCGCATGCCTTCCGTTACCACGGGTGCGGTGCTGGCGAATCGTGATCTCATGGCGCTGGGTGTCAGCGGCGATGGAGACTCGGCCTCGATCGGCATCGGTCAATTCGTACATCTCATGAGGCGTAACCTCCCGATGATCTACATCATCGAGGACAACGGCGTGTACGGCCTTACCAAGGGACAGTTCTCGGCTACCGCCGACGTAGGTTCAAAGCTGAAGACCGGCGTGATCAACGATCTTCCGCCCATCGATACGTGCGCGATGGCGATTGAGCTGGGCGCGACCTTCGTCGGCCGTTCGTTCTCCGGCGACAAGCGCCAACTCCACGCCATGCTCAAGGCGGCTATCTCACACAACGGGACGGTGTTGCTCGACGTAATTTCGCCTTGTGTGACATTCAATGATCATGACGGTTCGACCAAATCCTATAAGTACATGAAGGACCACGAGGAGCCCCTGCAGGACATAAATTTTGTGCCCCATTTCGAGGAAATCGATGTGGACTACGACGCCGGCACTACGTTGGAAGTGACCATGCACGACGGCTCACGGCTACGTTTGCATAAGCTAGAGGCGGAATATGATCCGACCAATCGGATCGAGGCCATTACACGGCTGCACGAGGCGCATGAAAAAGGTGAGGCGCTTACGGGCGTGTTTTACATCAATCCGAAAGCGCCGAGTTTTATCGATCTGCTGAATTTAACGGAGGCACCGCTGGCGACGCTGCCGGATTCCGTCGTACGGCCAGGCAGGGAAGTGCTGGAGCAATGCATGGAAGAGCTGCGCTAGGAGCGCGCGCAGCAAGAGCATGGTTTCCAGCGCCCGGCTGCGCTCAAGCGACGTGATCCAAGTCGTGTTCATTCCCTGATTCTTTTCCGCCGGTATGCTCCGGATTTTCGCCGGGCTCAGGAAAGTCTGTGTCCGCAGCCTTCAACATAGGGTCTTGATCGCGATGACCAAGCTGGCCTTGCATCGAGGTGTTGCCTTGCTGGGTTGCATCTTCTTTCTCCAAAGCACCTTTGAACCGATCCTGATCTTTATCTTTTATGTCTTCCATGAATGCCCTCCAAAGAACCTCGTCGCAAGAACGTTGATTCACGGCGAGCCTACGCCGATTTGGGCGGTGTGAAAAGAGCTTAATTCCTGATGAAGGCTAGAAAAAACGCTGATAGACGCTTAGAGAGCAAAACAAATCTTGGCCGGGCTAGGTCCGGCGGGATCTGCTAACCTGGCGGCCGTCTGGAGTATTATTCGGCTCCGGTGCGGGTCGCGGTCGAAACGCCGAGCTTCTTGAGCCGGTCGCGAGCCTGGGCGGCTTCGTTGGTTTTTGGATAGCGCTGGATCAGGTGGCGCAACTCCTGAACGCCATCGTCTTTCTTTCCCATCTCGATGAGGGCGTACCCCTTTTTCAACTGGGCGGACGCAGCCTTCGTTCCGGCGGGAAAATTCTGCAGGACCTGGTCGTAATTCTGAACCGCCTGCGGATAGCTGCCGGCACGATACTGAATTTCGGCAAGGTAGAAGTATGAATTTCCGGCCAGGTCGGTGTTCGGATAGAACTTGATGTAGTCGCTGAATTCCTGCGAAGCCAGATCGTTCTTGCCGCCGTTATAGTCCCGCAGTGCATTTGCGTAGAGCACATCCGGAGGCGGAGCCTGGGCCTGCGCTTGAGCCTGGGCCTGCGCGGCCTGCTGGTTGGCCGCGATGCTCTGCTGGGAGGATTGCATGTCTTCCAATTGCTTGCTGACCTTGGCGAGCCGGACCTTCAGCTCATCCATAGTGTCGGTCAGTGCCTGGATCTGGCCTGACAGTTGATCGACACGTCCGGCATCGTCACCCTGCTGCTTCGTCAACGTCGTCTGCAGCGACGTAATCGCGGCTGTCGTTTTGTTTGCCGCGTCGGTGTTTTGCTCGACCAGGTTCTTCATGACGCCCATGCGCTCATCGAAGCCCTGCTTCATTTGGGTCATCTGATCCTGGAGTTGTTGGACCTGGGTCTGCAACTGCACGATCTCTTTGCTTGCGCCTTCGACCGGGGCCGGGGAACCCGCCACCCATAACGCGATCAACAGGGCCAGGGACAGGAAAAGCAAAAAGGGAAATCTCTGTGTGTTCATAAGTCTCCGTTGGATGCCTTCAGTATCCCATAGTGATGGCCGGGCTGGGATGCTGCAGTTGCACCTCTGATTGTGCAGGATTAAACGGATGGCACGCAGTTGGCTTTTGGGTTTCCCCTAAGCTTGCGTAGCTTTAACGGGGATTCCCAGGTCGAGCCCCCAAGGAAAGAAAAGGCCGCAGTGACGCGGGCTCATGGGGAAGGCAGTCTGTCCATGAGTCCGCGCCCTGCAGCACAAATCTGAGCGACTACTTGGAATACACGAAATGGCCGCGCCGGTTCTGTTGCCAGCAGGCCTCATTCGATTCGGTGCAGAACGGTTTTTCTTTGCCGTAGCTGATGGTCTTGATCCGGCCGGCATTTACGCCCGCAGAAGTGAGTGCCATCTTTACCGAGCTCGCCCGGCGGTCGCCGAGAGCCAGGTTGTACTCAGTGGATCCGCGTTCGTCGCAGTGCCCTTCAATCGTGAAGGTAATGTTCGGGTGGGCATTCAAGAACTGCGCGTCTGCAGCAATGGAGCTTTGCTGATCGGCGCGAATCGCTTCGCTGTCATAGTCGAAGTAAACGTCCTTGATGCTCGAAGCGAACAGATCCGCTTCCGACGGGCCGGCACTGACCGGGGGCGGCGGCGGTGCCGCGTTGACGGTTACGCGCGCGGTGGCGTCCTGCGTCCCACCGGCGCCCTTCGCGACCAGATGGTAGGTGGTTGAGTCGGTCGGCGTGACCGACTGCGATCCGCTGGGGTTCACCGAGCCAATGCCATCGATGGAAACATCGGTTGCATTGGTCGTCTGCCAGGTCAACGTAGTCGAATCGCCCTTGTTGATGGAGTTGGGGCTGGCGGAAAGCGACGCGGTGGGCGCGGCTGGCGGCGGTGGGGGCGGCGGTGGCGGCGGCGCGACTTTCTTTTTGCAAGCACCCAGCATCATGATTGCGCCTAGAATCAGGATCAGAGTGCTCCAACGTAACTTCGAGTGGTTCAAGGTCTCCTCCCTCCAAATGCGCGTGAGCGGAACGTCTGCACGCGGTTAGTTCCGGCGGCGCGGGCCAACATTTCCGCGCCGGCCAGGAATAAGAACTGCTGTCGATTGCGTTTTACTTGCATTTACTGTCTGTCTACTTCCAACTCCAATTCGGCTGCGAGTTGCGGCCGCTGAAGGTCAATTGCTGCAGCTTGGTTCCATCGGCTAACATGCTCCAGATCTGCTCGGATCCCGATCGGCTGGACTGGAAGACGATGTGGCGACCATCGGGCGACCAACTCGGGAAGTCGTTTCTCCCGCCGTCATGCGTGAGTTGGACCCACTGCTTGCTCGCAATATCCATCAAATAAATGTCGTTCGCACCGGGCGCTCCCGGGCCATACTTGCGAAACCAGGCCAACGCCAGGAATTGGCCGTTGGGCGACCATGAAGGCGAAACCGCATAGCCCTGGTCGGTGACCCGCTGAATGTTCGTGCCATCGGCTTCCATCGTGTACACCTGGGGAAGACCAGTGCGGCCGCTGACGAAGGCGAGTTGCGCTCCGGTTTTGCGATTCCACGTGGGAGACACATCCGGGCCTTTGCCGCTCGTCAGGCGATGAAGGTTTCCGCCGGTTGCGTCCATGGTGAAGATATTTGGATCGCCTCCGCGCGAGGAGGAGAAGGCAAGCTTTGTTCCGTCTGGACCCCACGAGGGCGAGAGATTCGTTCCGCCAAATGACGGGAAAGAGACCAGCCGGTTGAGGTCGATGGAATACATCTTGATCTCCCAACTCGTCTTGGTGAGCGAACTGAACGCCAGCCGCGAGCCGTCGGGAGAAATGCGCGGCGAGAGCGAAATCGTGCCGAGATGCGTGACGGCATGCTGGTTCGCGCCGTCGTAATCCATGACCCAGATTTCTTTGTGCCCGCTGCGCTCGCTGACGAAGTAGATTTTGCTTTCGGCGATTCCGGCGATCCCGCCACCAAGGCGGAAGATGATCTCGTTGGCGAAGCGATGGGCTATGGTGCGGGCGGCATCGGTCGTGGCCTGATCGGTGTATTGCTTCCCGAGCACCTGCGGGGACGCGGAGTTTTTCAGGTCGTAGAGCCACCCGTGTACCGTGACGTTGGCGCCCGTAACCCCGAGATCGCCGAAGACCAGCATGGACGCGGTGACCGGAGGATTGCTCCAGGCGTCGAAGTGGACTTCGGTAGGGCTTCCAGGGACGTCGAGCGGATAAAAGCTCTTTGAGACGAGATCGAAGATGCCAGCGTTGTCGAGATCACTGAACAGGGTGGCGTCGAAGACTTTTTGTAAATCAGCGTTCTTGGGGTCGGGTGTGCCAGGCTTGAAGTCAGGGACGGCGATGCGGACCTTATCGACACCCAGCCCCGTGCCTGTGCGAATCCAGTCCTGCGCCGCGCAGGGAATGGGTCCCAGACCGATCAAGAGCACCAGCAGAAAGAATGTGCACGAGGAAAAACGGCTGAGAGCGAAGTCGCGGGTTTTATTAATCATCGATTCGTTCATATAGATCGTATTGCGATACTCAGACAAATTCAACATATAACGCTGCTCGCCGCAGGCTCCGAAAATCACCGCTTGTAATCGAACCAGAATTCGACCGAAACCTTGCTTCCCGAATAATCCGGCGGCAACGGCCCGAAAGTATCGATGCGCTGAATCGCCCGGACCGCGGACTGATCGAGGGAAGGCACGCCACTCGACTGTTCGACCTGGACATTGCTCGGTTGCCCCGAACGGGTAACGTCGAATACGACATACACGCGGTTGGCGGTCTGGATGCGAGGATCGATTTCATACTTCAGCCAATTCTCGGAGACCTTTTGCTGGACGACCCGCACGTACCAGGCAAAGCGCGTGCCGAAGTCGCCACCGCCGCCGGTAAAACCAAACCCGCCCTTGGCGCCTGCGGCGTTGAACGATCCATAGGGCCCACTTACAGGACCGCCCTGCCCGTAAGGCACTTCATTCGTCTCGGGTTCGGGCGCCGGCTTCGCTTGTTTGCTGGCGCTGACCACCGGCTTCGGCTTAATCTTGGTTTGCTTATCCGGGATCGGGATTGCGTCCGGTTCTTGCTCCTGCTGCTGTGGTTGCGATTTGCTCAGGCCCTTGGAGTCATTGGCAAGCACGTTCTCAGTGGGCGCCTGCGGCGCTGGCAGAGGGATATTGCTCACCAGTGCGACACCGATGGCTTCGCCTCCGCCACCCGCGCCCCAGCCCTCGCCGCGATGATTCGGCAGAATCCATGCCGAGAAGACGACCAACACAGCGAACCCGACGTGCAGACCGGTTGACCACGCGAGTGGCCTGCCCAGCGACGCGTGTTCGAAAAATATCTCAGTGTCCGGTGCCATGAGCGTCCAGCGGTTGAGTCACGATGCTTACGTTAGTGATGCCGGCCTGTTTCACGGCATCCATGACGGTCGCGAAGGCGCCGAAGGGCACATCCTGGTCGGCGCGCAGAAATACCGACTGATGTTGCGGGTCGCGAATCTTCTGCCGCAACTTGGCTTTGATCTCGTTGATGTTGACAGGGTCGTTTCCGAGAAAGACGCGTTGATCTTTATTGATGCTGATGACCGTGCGTTCTTCGGTTATCTCTTTAACCGTGCGTGTCTTTGGAACATTGACCTCGATGCCGGATTGCAGCACCGGAGCCGTAACCATAAAAATGATCAGTAGAACGAAGACGACGTCCACCAAAGGTGTGATGTTGATGTCGGCGATGGCGGCTTGGGTACGCCCATTTGCATTGGTGAAAGCCATTACCGCCGAACTCCCGGAGCCTCGGCTACTTGCGCCTGCGGAACCCGCTCGACGGCATTCATCATCTCAAGGGCGAAGTCGTCGCCGCGCGCTGCGAAATCACGAATCGAACTGCCGATCAAGTTGTAACCGATAACCGCTGGAATGGCTGCCGCTAGACCGAATGCGGTCGTGATCAGAGCTTCCGAGAATCCCGGTGCCACTGCGCGCAGGGTAGCTGCGCCTGCGGTGCCGAGCCCGTGAAATGCGTCGATAATGCCCCAGACGGTTCCGAACAAGCCGATAAACGGCGTTACCGCCGCGGTGATGGCGAGCCACGGCAGGTTGCGTTCGAAACGCGTGAGTTCTTCCGAGTTCGCGATCTGCATTGCGCGCTTCACGGCCTCGGCATTGCGGCCGCCTTGCTTGCGGTATTCGTCGTAGCCATTTTCGAAAACGCCCACCAAGGGGCTGGGGCGGAACTGGTCGGCAACGGCGGCCATATCCTGAATGCGTTGAGCCTTTCGAAAAGCGCGCACGAACCGGCCGCTCTGTACACGGGCGCGTCGCAGGATGCTCCACTTGGAGAGGATGATCGCCCAGGAAAGAATGCTGAATGCAAGGAGGATCAGAAGAACCGTTTTCGCGACCGCGCCCGTCTGAAGAACGAGATCGACAATCTCGCCCCCGACCACTGCTGAGAAGAGGAAGGGCAAATGCATCTTTTGATTATTTATCCTTTTGTAAAGTATAGACCAGCGCTTCGCTCATCCCGCAGGCGCGAACCCCATCTATTAACCCGGAAGTTCTTGTGCAAAAGACCAACCTGATGACGTTGCTTGTACTTCCGCAAGCGGGAATTAGCTTTCATGGTATGCTGCGCCAAGGTTGACGTTCTCAGGATCCCCGGTGCTCGTCGAACTGCGCCTTGAAAACTATGCGGTGATCGATTCGCTGGTGGTGGAGTTCGCCTCCGGCCTGAACCTGCTTACGGGTGAAACCGGAGCGGGGAAGTCCATCCTTATTGACGCGCTGACACTTTTGCTTGGGGAAAAGGCGAGCGGTGACTTGATCCGTTCGGGAACGGATCGGGCTGTGCTCTCAGCCGTATTCGAGATCGAGAGCACTGCGGCCAAAGTTGTCGACCAGATTCTTGAAGAGAACGGGCTCGACGCCGAGCACGAGTCGATTATTCTGCGTCGTGAGCTCTCCAGTAGTGGTAAAGGCCGGGTCTTTGTAAACAATCAGCCGGCTACGGTTGCGGTCCTGAAGTTGCTCGCACCTTATCTCGCCACAGTTCACGCCCAGAACGAGACGCTCAGTGCATTCGATGGGCCTGCGCGGCTCGGCTTGCTCGACACCTACGCCAGTTCGCAACTTGCCCCTGTTGCCGCCGCATACCGCAGTTGGAAAGACATTCTTGAGCGGATTGATCAATTGCAGCGGGACGAGCAGGATCGCCTTCGTCTTTTGGATTTGTGGACCTATCAGAAGCGGGAGATCGAGGACGCGAGACTGCAGCCCGGAGAGGACGAGCGGCTCGAAACCGAGAAACGTGTTCTGGCCAATGCCGAAAAAATTTACAACGCGGCGATGAACGCCTTTGATCTCCTTTACGAAGGCAACACCTCGACCGCAGCCTCCTTGCGTTTAGCACGAAAACACATTGAAGAGCTGGCTCGTTATGAACCGAAGTTCCAAGAACCTCTGGGCGCGCTGGAGTCTGCACTGATCAGCGTGGAAGACGTCGGCGCCTCGGTGCGCGACTACGCCGGCGCGATTCAGGCGTCGCCCGAGAAATTAGCCGAAATCGAAGACCGCCTTGCAGCGCTCGATGGTCTGAAACGTAAGTATGGTCCTACGCTCGCCGAGACCATGGCGTTTGGAGCGGAAGTAGCGCGCAAGCTCTCCGAGATGGAGAACAAGGATGAGGTCTTGCGTCGTTTGCGTCGTGAACTGGCGCACAGTGCGGAAGGATATCTGACCGCAGCGCGTCTGATTTCGAAGAAGCGGCATGAGTCAGCGCGCAAGCTCGAGAAACAGGTGGAGACGGCGATCAATGATCTGGCTATGAAAGCCGCCTTCAAGATCGAAGTGACAGGCTCCGACGAGGAAGGGAACTGGACGTCTTCCGGATTCGATCACGTCGATTACATGATTGCCACCAATCCGGGTGAGCCGCTGCGCCGGCTTGAGCACATCGCTTCGGGGGGCGAACTTTCGCGAGTCATGCTCGCGCTGAAGGCAAGTGTGGAAGCGACGGCGCAAAGCACCCGCAAGAAAGGGCCGGGTATTCCCCGCACTTTGGTCTTCGATGAAATCGATACGGGCATCGGGGGCCGGGCGGCGGAGGCCGTTGGCAAGAAACTCAAAGAACTCGCCCGGACGAGTCAGGTTTTGTGCGTCACCCACCTGCCTCAGATTGCCACCTTCGCAGACCACCACTATCTGATCGAGAAAAAGGCCAGCGGGGGCCGAACCCACACTTCCGTTCGCCACGTTACCGGGGAAGAACGGACTGAGGAAGTAGCACGTATGCTGAGCGGAGCCAAGGTGACGGAAAGCTCGCTTAAGCACGCGGAACAGATGCTCAAAAGCAATGCCTGAACGCCGAGAGCAGAGCTGCGAGGGGATGCCGGGGTCTGTCCGAGTTTTTGTCTAGCCCGTTCGTGGGGTTTTCATAGCCCGTCGGTGCCATTCACAATTTTTGCGAGGTAGCCTAGTCTCCTTCTTGAGCAGCACTTGGGGGAGGGCTGTTCGGGCGAGCGTCCCACGACTCTTTGAGTCTGGGGCGTTTCGTTTTTTTGGGGTAATCTGCTGACTCCCGCCAGCCTGGTCCTCACACCGAACCGTGACGCCCGTCACGCCTGACGCCGTAGAGCCGCGCTAAGCTCCGGGAAAGACGTTCCCGAGGCATCAGCTATGGAAAACAAGCCCGATCGAAGCGTATGGCTCGAAGGTCCCTCAGCCCAGTGTTCGCCGGCACCCGAGGAACGGCTACGACCCTGGCGTCTCGTCCTCTTTGGAGCGCCCGGAGTGGGTAAGGGCACGCAAGCGCAACTGCTGCAGCAGCGTTTAGGGGCCTGCCACCTGTCGACGGGGGACGTCTTCCGGGCAGCCAAGGGTCGGAACGGTTGCGTCCAATCTGCCGCCATGGCCGCCGCGCTCGAATCGATGAGGCGGGGGGAACTCGTTCCGGATAAAACGGTCTGGGAAATGGTGCGCGAACGCAAGGCCTGCTTATGCTGCACCGGAGGATTTCTGCTCGACGGATTTCCCAGGACGCTCGCCCAGGCTGAAAAACTGAGCGAATTGCTGTCAGAGGAACACATTCCCCTCGACGCTGTGGTGAACTACGAACTCCCTCTGGACGCAATCGTCCGTCGGCTGAGTGGCCGCCGGACATGCGCCCAATGCGGAGCTGTCTTTCATATCAGCGAGCAACCTCCAAAGACGGAGGGTCGATGCGATCTGTGTAATGCGCCCCTGCTCCAACGGGATGACGACCGCCCGGATGCCATTGCGGTCCGCATGGCGGCTTATGGGATAAACACTGCCCCACTCATTGAGTATTACCGGAGCATGGGATTGCTTCTCTCCGTTCCTGCGGCCGGAACGCCGCGGCAGATCTGTGATCGTACTCGAGGGGCGCTCGACGCACGCACTCCGCGATCCGCGGCTTGATCACACGCAACTGGCAGGGATCCATGCTCCCGCTTCGAGGTGCGTACCGTTCGCCCCTGGATCTTCTCCATTCAGACCTAATCCTAACCGTTTCTATGGCTTACATTGACCGCACGGTACTTTTCAGGTACCCTAGCATCTATATTCTTGGGAATGCGTGTACCCTGAACCAACGCATGAGGATGGTCTTCCTGTGTCAATGAATGCTGACAAGACTTTGCTGCTTTTGAAACCACGTGGCTTTTGCGCTGGAGTCGTCCGCGCCATCGATATCGTTCGAATTGCTCTGGAGGCATTCGGGCCGCCCATCTATGTTCGGAAGGAGATCGTCCACAACCGATTTGTAGTCGAAGAACTTCAGCAAAAGGGCGCTATTTTCGTGGATAGCGTCGAGGAAGTGCCGGAAGGTGAGCGCGTGATTTACAGCGCCCACGGCGTATCTCCGGAGGTTCGACTGAACAGTAAGCAGCGGAAATTGCGCGTAATTGACGCGACTTGCCCCTTGGTCACAAAGGTCCATGTGGAAGCGGTCAAATTTGCCAAAGAGGGCTTCTCGCTTATTCTGATCGGGCATCGCGATCACGACGAGGTGATCGGGACGCTGGGCGAAGCTCCAGCCGTCACCCAAGTGGTTGGATCGCCGGCAGAAGTTGCCAACCTTGTGGTCCCTAATCCGGATCGGGTTGCCTTCCTGACACAAACCACGCTCAGTCTGGATGAGACCAAAGACATTATCGCGGCCCTGAAGAAGAAATTTCCCAACATCAAGGGGCCTGCTGCTCAAGATATTTGCTATGCCACAGAAAACAGGCAAGTTGCAGTAAAGGATGTCGCCTCGGACGCGGATCTGCTGTTGGTCGTCGGGTCTGAAAACAGCTCTAACTCGAACCGTTTGGTCGAAGTTGCGCGTAATTTGGCCACGCAGGCGCATCTAATCGACAGCTTTAAAAACATCAAGCCGGAGTGGCTGGAGGGCGTGAAGACGATCGCTCTCACCGCCGGAGCTTCCGCTCCTGAATGCCTGGTTGAAGAGGTCGTGAGTTTTCTGGCCGGGCAGGGTTTCACGAATGTCCAGGAATTGGAAGTCATGCCCGAAAATGTGCGCTTTGGGCTGCCTCCGGAGATTGTCGAAGCCATAGCCAGCGCGCCCGCGAGCGCATCCGCGGATTAACGGAGCCTTGAACCAGATGGACGAATCTCTCCCCCGCCTTGCTACTGCCAGCGCTCCGCAACTGCGTTTCGGGAAAATTGACGATCTTTCCAGCCGGGTTGCGGCGGCGTCTGACGCTGCGCGCCGGGTGCTGTTTTCCCAACAGCACGACGACGGTTACTGGTGCGGGGAGCTCGAGGCGGATACTACCCTCGAAGCTGATTACATCATCCTGCACACCCTTCTGGGCACACCGAACATGGATGAGCGTTTTGTCAAGGCAGCGCGTTACATCCTGCGGCACCAGAACGAAGATGGGGGCTGGAGTATTTATGCTGGCGGGCCTTCCAACGTCAGCGCGTCGGTCAAGTCTTACTTGGGATTGAAGCTGGCTGGGTATAGAGCCGAGCACCCTGCACTGGTTCTCGCCCAGAAGAAGATTCTCGAGATGGGTGGGGTTACCGAGGTCAATACATTTACGAAATTGTATTTGTGCTTCTTCGGACAATACGACTACGACGCGTGTCCGGCGATCCCGCCTGAGATCGTTCTGTTCCCGAACTGGTTCTGGTTCAACATCTACGAGATTTCATCGTGGTCGCGCGCTATCCTCGTCCCGCTCTCGATTTGTTATGCCAAAAAGCCGTTTAAGAAGTTGCCCGACGAGATGGGAATCGACGAACTCTTCGTCGGCGGTCGCGACAAGTCGCGGATGCATTTGCAATGGGCGAAGAAGTTGGTCTCGTGGCGCAACTTTTTCCTCTTCCTCGATCGCATGACGCATTGGGCCGAGCGTGTTCATATCCGCCCGCTCCGTTCGATTGCGCTCAAGCAAGCTGAGCGCTGGATGCTCGACCGCTTCGAGATGAGTGATGGTTTAGGAGCGATCTTCCCCTCGATCATGAATTCCATCATTGCGATGCGCTGTCTCGGCTATTCAGTCGATGATCCGCAGGTCATTCGTGCGATGGATGAGTTTGAGAAGCTAGGGATCGAGGAAGGCGATACCTTCCGCATGCAACCCTGCGTCTCGCCGGTTTGGGATACTGCCTACGCGCTTTTTGCGCTGGGCGAGGCTGGCATTGCAGCCAATGACCCGAGATTAGTGAAGTGCGCTGACTGGATCTTGCAAAAGCAGGTCCGTACGACCGGCGATTGGAAAGTCAAGAACCCGCAAGGTCAGCCCGGCGGATGGTACTTCGAATTCAATAACGAGTTCTATCCTGACGTGGATGACACGGCGCAGGTTTGTCTTGCGCTGGCGCGTGTCGAGCATCCGAATGGGCGCTACCAGCGCGAGTCCGTGCAGCGTGCGATTGACTGGGTCCTGTCGATGCAGTGCCGAAATGGAGGATGGGCGTCCTTCGATAAAGACAACGACCGGATGGTGTTTCAATACGTGCCCTTTGCTGACCATAATGCGATGCTCGATCCTGCGACCGTAGACATCACGGGACGCATCCTCGAGATGCTTGCCTGCTACGGCTACGACAAGAGTCATCCGGTCGTTCGCAAGGCGATGGAATTCTTGCGCAAAGAGGAGGAAGTGGATGGC
>Ga0210383_10002460_pt1 | contig 16736 bp, 12 predicted proteins | sample IncBWC14OmetaG_FD_160072 | JGI IMG/M metagenome (GOLD analysis project Ga0210383, IMG submission 160072) | Forest soil microbial communities from Barre Woods Harvard Forest LTER site, Petersham, Massachusetts, United States - Inc-BW-C-14-O ...
CCTAGTGATTCAAATATTGGTTCAACTCCATCTCCGACTTGATCAACACATCCCTCGGCTTGCTGCCCGCCCCCGGCCCGACGACGCCCGCCGCCTCCAATTGATCCATCAGCCGCCCCGCGCGGTTGTATCCAAGCTTCATCTTCCGCTGGATCAGCGACGTACTGCCCAGCTGACTCATCACGATCAGCCGCGCCGCCTCCTCGAACAACGGATCCCGGTCCGCCAGGTCGAACTCCCGCCCCTCCATCTCCTTCTCATCTACATACTCCGGCAATTTATATGCCTCCGGATAACCCCTTTGCTGCCCGATAAACTCCGTGACCCTCTCCACCTCCGGTGTATCCACAAACGCACACTGCAGCCGCGTGATCTCCCCATTGTGCGAAATAAGCATGTCCCCCTTTCCGATCAGTTGGTCCGCCCCACCCGCATCAAGGATCGTCCGCGAGTCGATCTTACTCGAAACCTTAAAGGCTATCCGCGATGGGAAATTGGCTTTGATCGTTCCGGTAATGATATTCACCGACGGCCGCTGCGTAGCAATAATTAAATGGATCCCCACCGCCCTCGCCAGCTGCGCCAGCCGCGCGATCGGCATCTCGATCTCCTTCCCCGCCGTCATGATCAGGTCGGCAAATTCATCGATCACCAGCACGATGAAAGGGAGATATTGATGTCCCTTCTGCGGGTTCAGCCTCCGCTTCACAAACTTATCATTGTATTCCTTGATGTTCCGCGCATTGGCTTCCTTCAGGAGATCATACCGGTTGTCCATCTCAATACAGAGCGCGTTCAGCGAGTGGACCACCTTTTTGGTGTCCGTAATGATCGGCTCCTCCTCCCCCGGCAGCTTCGCCAGGAAATGTTTCTCGATGATCCGATAAAGGCTCAGTTCCACCTTCTTCGGATCCACCAGCACCAGCTTCAGTTGTGACGGGTGTTTCCGGTACAGCAGTGAGACCAGGATCGCATTCACTCCCACCGACTTGCCCTGACCCGTAGCACCCGCCATCAGCAAGTGCGGCATCGACGACAGATCCACGATGAAGTTCTCATTATCGATCTTCTTCCCGATCGCGATCGGCAGATTGAAATTGCTGTGCTGGAACTTGTCCGACGCCAGCAGCGTCCGCATACTCACCACCGTCTTCTTCACGTTCGGTACCTCGATCCCGATCGTCCCCTTCCCCGGGATCGGCGCAATGATCCGGATCCCCAACGCAGCCAGACTAAGCGCAATATCATCCTCCAGATTTTTGATCCGCGATATCCGCACCCCCGCTGCCGGCACGATCTCATACAAGGTCACCGTCGGCCCAACCGTAGCGCTGATCTTCGAAATGGAAATATCGTAATTCTTCAGCGTGTTGATGATCTGGTTCTTATTGGCTTCCAGCTCCGTCGCATCCTGCACGATCTTCTCGCTGCCATGCGCTTCCAGCAGATCCAGCGTCGGATATTTATAATCCCGCAAGTCCAGCGTCGGCTCATAATCCGGGAGGTTCTCCGGCAATAGCGATTCCACCGGCTCCGCCCCGACCGGTGTCGCCCCCGTCTTTATCTCCAGTTGCACCCAATCATCTTCCCTTTCGATTTCCTCCAAAACCGGCTCTTCCATCGCCTCCTCGCCCGCCGAAACCTCGGCGAAGGCGGGCTTCTCCGCGACAACCGGCTCCCGTTCCGTGATCGTAAACTCGATCTGCGGCTCCTGGTCCACCGGCGCTATCGCCACTATCCCCCCTTCCTCCTTCAGAATGTTCGGTTTGTCCTGCATGAACGCCTTATCGACAAATAACTTTGCTCCTTCCTTATCTTTCGCTCCCGCCCCAGCCGCCGCCCCGGCCGCCGTCCCTCCCTCCGCCGTCTCCGCCCCCACCGGCGCCGGTATCCCCCCCTTCTCCTTCACCGGCAACTTCGGGACCTTAAAGACCGGATTGAACCGCCAGATGAAATAAGCCAGCCCTGCTACGAACAACACCGCAGCCGTCCCTACCGAGCCCAGGAACCGCGTGAGCCAGTCACAAGCCATATCCCCCACCGCTCCACCCCACGGAAAAGCGCTTCCCCGCGTAACAAACGCAAGCAGGACCGAGATATACAACAACCCCGCCACCACATAGCGCAAATTCCGCGAGATCGAAAAGACCTTCCGCTTAAACATCAGGTTCACCCCCACGATGAAAAAGAAGGAACAGAACAGATAGCTCGCCAGCCCAAAACCTTTATAGAAGAACAAATGCGACACCAGCGCCCCCAGATTCCCCAACAGGTTGGATGCCTTCGCCTCGTACGAAGGCATGAGCACATGCCAGCCGCCCCGGAAGACCATATTCTGATCTTCCTTCCAGGTATATAAGTAAGAAGTAAAGGCGAGAAGCAAGAAGGTCGCCAGCAGAAGAAAGACAGCCCCGGTGATCTTATGGGTACGTTCATCTTTTGCGATCTGCCTGGCGGTCACCCGGGTCTCCCCCTCAGACTTTAATCCGGGCTTCAGCTTGCCCGACCCGGAGGACCCCTGGCCTTTTTTTGACTTCAGTCGGTTTGCCATGGCCACAAATATAATTATTTACTCTACCTTTAAAAAAACTGCTACTACAACCTATGTACGAGCGTTTTACCCTCCGACCTTTCCCCTTCAGGATCAGCATGCTCTGCTTGCTTCTGCTGATCACCCAAACTCCGGTCCCCGCCCAGTCACCCGGACCCACCGACAGCTCCCGTCTCGCCCTCCGTCACCCCATCGCCGACCTCGCCCGCACCAACCTGCTAACGGATTTAATGGACACGGGTATCTGGATCTACCACGCCCCCTCGCGCAACGTCTCCGCCGACCAGCTCGCGTCCCTGCCCTACAGAAGAGCCGCCCGGCGTCCCGACCACTATGTCTCGCCGGCCGCCATCAACAAGAAAACCATCATCCGCTTCACCGTCACCAACAGCAGTGACCAACCCGCGAGCGCCTTCATCTGCCCCGGCTTCCTCCTCGATAGCATCCAACTCTACCGCCTGGCCACCCCCCTCGCCCCTGTCCCGCGAGCCCTCCCCGACGACCCCGACAGCCTCGGCTACCGCCAGATCACCCTCGGCCCCCATGACACCGCCACCTTCTTTGCCGTCCTGACCTTTATCAAGGCCGCCACCAATACCATCGACCCCACCCTGAGCAGCAGCCCGCTGATCCACGAAGCCATCCTGATCAACCACCACAATAAGACGATCATTGACATCATCACCAACCTCTTCGCCGGCATCATGCTCATGATGATCTTCTATGCCGCCAGCGAATACCTCCAGAGCGCCAAACCCGAATTTCTCTACTATATCGGCTATTCGATCTGCATCAGCCTGCTGCTCTTCTTCAAATCAACCCTCCACCAGGTCACCACGGGTTTTAACTATTTTTTTGAAAGCTTCCTCGACAATATCCTCTTTTCCGCCGCCTATATCTTCTATATCTACTTCCACCGCAAATTCCTCGACACAAGAAGGAATTTTAAGGCACTCGACCGCTTCCTCCGCTGGGGCGCGATCGCCATCACCGCTCTGACGATCGCCTATATCGCCTTTTACTTTCTTTCTGCCGACTTCCGCATCGCCAATACCCTGGAGGACTCCACCAAGATCGCGCTTCTCCTGATCTCCATCGGCTTCGTCATCAAAGGGCTTACCTACCGCGATCGCCTCATGAATTATATCGTCATGGGCAATATCTCCCTTTGCCTTCTGTCCATCATCTCCCAGCTGCTTATTACCACCAATTTCAAGGTCGCAGGCGGTTCATCCGTCCTCAACCTCGCCCTCTTCTACTATGAGGCCGGCATCACCATTGAGCTGCTCTTCTTCCTTTTCGCTCTGACCTACAAGAATAAACGCGAGATCATCCTCAGCACCCAGAAGGAAGCGAAGCTCAAGCTCGAGACCGAACGGAAAGAGATGGAAAAACAAGTGGCCGTTCTGGCCGCACAACAAGACGAACGCAACCGCATCTCCGTCGACATGCACGACGAACTCGGCTCCGGCGTGACCGCCATCCGGCTCATGTCCGAAATCGTAAAAAGTAAAATGCGCGACACCACCCTCCCCGAGATCGAAAAGATCTCCAACTCCGCCAACGAGCTGCTCACCAAGATGAACACCATCATCTGGACCATGACCAGCTCCAACGATACCATCGAAAACCTCATCGCCTATATCCGCTCCTACGCCGTCGAATTCTTCGAGAACACCTCTATCGACTGCATCTTCAGCATGCCCGCCTCCATCCCCTCCTGCGAGATCGGCGGCGAGAAACGCCGCAACATCTTCCTCTCCGTCAAAGAGGCGCTCAACAACGTCGTCAAGCATTCCCAGAGCTCCGTTGTCCGCATAAACGTCACCGTTCAGGACCGCATGATCATCGAGATCCAGGACGACGGCATCGGCATCGACCTCGAAAAACTCCGCAAATTCGGCAATGGATTGAACAACATGAAAAAACGCATGGCCTCCATCAACGGCGAATTCAACATCGAGAACTCCCAGGGCACGCGCACTACCTTTTATCTGACGTTATAAAGGCCAGCCAAAGGAAGACCCAGCCAGCAATGAAAAATACGCCACCCACCGGCGTAGCGATCCCCACGATCTTCATCGGTGAAATATCCGCCGCTCTCAAAGCCGTCAGCGTATACAGCGAACCGCAGAAAAAGATGATACCCATAATGAAACAGTTGCCCGCCCAGACCGCCCACCGGCTCGAGACCCGATCCGAAACAAGCCCCACAAACAACAGCGCAAAAACATGATAGAATTGATACCGCACCCCCGTTTCAAAAACCGCCACCGCATCCGCCGGGACCCGGTCCCGAAGGCCATGCGCCGCGAACGCCCCAAGCGCTACCGACAACGCCCCCAACACCGCCGCGATCGAAAGAAAACTCTTATGCATATGGGTAATCTTATAATTCCTCCTTCATCCGGTCCGGTTTCTCATTCTCAAACAACAACCGGATCAGCTCATCCAACGTGACACTTTCCTCGTTCACCGTCACATCGGCCTGCTGATAATACATCCGCCGCTCACTCAGCTTGCGCACGATATACCGCCCGAGGTCGCTTTCATCTACCTCCCGGATCAGCGGTCGGCTCTTTCGCTCCTTCAACAACCGCTGTGTCAGGACATCGATCGACGTATTCAGCCAGATCACCTTCCCGTTCTTCTTCATGAATTCGATATTGTTAAAAAAACACGGTGTCCCGCCCCCGCATGACAGGATAAACCCATTCTCCTCCTCCGCGATCCGATCCAACGCCTCCGTCTCCTTATATCGAAAATATTCTTCACCTTTCTCAGCGAAGATATCCGCCACCGACTTCTTCTCCTGATCCACGATCACCGTATCCAGGTCATAGAAGGTCAGCCCCAGCTTCTTAGACAGCAGCCGGCCCCAATGCGTCTTCCCCGAACCCATAAATCCGATCAGAAATATTTTCATTTGAACGCATTATACCCCGTAATATCCATCCCCGTGATCAGCAAATGGATATCGTGGGTCCCTTCATACGTCAACACACTTTCGATATTCATCATGTGCCGCATGATCGGATACTCCCCCGTGATCCCCATCCCACCCAATACCTGCCGGGCATCCCGCGCGATCTGCGCCGCGATCTCACACCCATTGCGCTTCGCCATCGACACCTGCGCCGGTGTCGCCCGCCCTTCGGTCATCAACACGCCCAGCCGCCAGTTGAGCAGCTGCGCCTTCGTGATTTCCGTGAGCATCTCGGCCAGCTTCTTCTGCTGCAGTTGGAAACCCCCGATCGGCCGGCCAAACTGGATCCTTTCCTTACTATACCGCAGCGCCGTATCATAACAATCCATCGCCGCCCCAACGACCCCCCATGCAATCCCATACCGCGCCTTTGTCAGACAACCCAGCGGACCCTTCAATCCGCTTACATTCGGCAGGATATTCGCCTTGGGCACCTTGACATGATCAAAGACCAGCTCCCCCGTCGCCGACGCCCGCAGACTCCATTTCCCATGCGTCGTCGGCGTCGAAAACCCCTCCATCCCCCGCTCCAGGATCAGCCCCCGCACCACCCCTTCCTCATCTTTGGCCCAGACGACCGCCACCTGCGAGAAAGGCGCGTTGCTGATCCACATCTTACTCCCATTCAGGATCACGTGGTCCCCCGCATCTTTGATATTGCTCAACATTCCCGATGGATCGCTGCCATGGTTCGGCTCCGTCAGCCCAAAACATCCCAACCACTCCCCGCTCGCCAGCTTCGGCAAATATTTCCGTCGCTGCTCCTCACTGCCATATTCAAAGATCGGGAACATCACCAACGACCCCTGGACCGACGCCGTGGACCTTACCCCGCTGTCCCCACGCTCCAATTCCTGCATCATCAGACCATAGCTGATATAATCCAACCCACCCCCGCCATACTCCTCCGGAATGGTGGGCCCAAAACATCCCAATGCCCCCAGTTGACCCACAATCTGTTGCGGAAACTCGGCTTTTTGAGCGAAATCTTCGATGATGGGAGAAATCTCCTTTTTTACATAGTTTCGTACCGAATCGCGGACCAGCTTGTGCTCATCTGTCAATAACTCATCGAGTTGGAAATAGTCCGGACTTTGGAATAGATCGGTCATACCGCTAAAGTAAGAAAAAGGGACGTTTTTTCCTTTTTCATGCAACATGGGGGGAAAACAGGTGTACTTAATGAGTAGATGCCGCTTCCGGTGGCGCTGGTAAAAATGAACGCAAAAACAGTTGAATTGGAATTAACGGAACCAATACTGCTCGACGAATTGGTGGAACGCTGTAAACAGGGGGACAACCGAAGTTTCGCAGCACTGTACAGCAAGTACGCCAAGGCCATGTACAACACCAGCCTCCGGATCGTGAACCATACCGGCGACGCCGAAGACGTCCTGCAGGAAGCCTTCACCGATGCATTCCGGTCGCTGGAAGACTTTCACTACAAGTCGACCTTCGGTGCGTGGCTGAAACGGATCGTCATCAACAAATCGATCAACCTCCTCCGCAAACGCCGGATGGACCTGATCGACATCGAAAAGACGAATATCGGCCACCTGCCCGACGAGGAAGAGCCGGACGAAGAAGAACGGGCATTGAAGGTAGAGGAGATCAAAAAGGCCGTGGCCCTCCTGCCAAACGGCTACCGCACCGTACTGACCCTCTACCTGTTCGAAGGATACGATCAGGAGGAAATAGCCGAGATCTTACAAGTCTCGCATGCGACGGTCCGAACGCAATATATGCGGGCAAAACAAAAATTATTGCAATTGATCAAACAAGCAGCATAGTATGAGTAACCGATTAGAAAATTTCGTCCGCGATCACCGCGAAGCCTTCGACGGTGAAGAACCGGATGGCAAAATATGGGAGGCGATCCGCAAGGACATGGGACTTGAAGAAGATCCCAACAAAAAAAAACCGGCCCCGGTGGTACGGCTTTTCCGGGCCGCCTGGGCCGTGGCCGCCGCCGTCGTCCTCCTGATCGCGGGAACGGTCTGGTTCTTTAGTACCCGCCAGAGCCAAACGCCGAACAACCCCGCCGTCGCCTCCGGTACCCGGAAGACAAACCCCCAAACCGCCCGGCCCACTACCCCGGCAGTACAGGCGCCCGTCCTCACGCCGGATTCCAGCCAGTCAACGGCCAAATCTACCCCGGACGTCAAGGGAACGACCCCCGACGACAACGCCGACCTCAACGCCGCGCAGAATGAAGAGATGTATCACTATGCTAAACTGGTGGAAATCAAGCAGAAAGAGTTAAAGACCATCGAAAAGGACGAACCCCTGCTCTATGAGCAGTTCTCGATGGACGTGAACAAGCTCGACAGCGCTTACCACGGCTTGCAACAACAATTAACAAAGAACCCCAACCGGGAACAAATACTCGAAGCCATGCTACAGAATCTACAGCTGCAGATGGGATTACTGAATCATCAGCTCGACATTATCAAACAAATCAATCATTCTAAACAATCAGCATATGAAAAAGCATATAAGACTACTTAGTGTGCTCCTCTTATCGCTTGTCTTATCTGCTCCGTTATTGAGCCAGGCCCAGAATGTCCGAAAGACAAAGGTCATCAACCGCTCCTATACCGTTACAGCAGAAGATAAGTTACAGATCGATAATTCATTCGGAGATGTCACCGTCAATATCTGGGATAAGCCGCAAATCACCGTCGATGTCGAGATCGGCGCCCGCGCCACCAGCGACGAGAAAGTCCAGAACATCTTCGACCAGATCGAAGTAAAAGAAGACAAGTCGGACCACATAATTGCCTTCCATACCCATGTCGGTGAGATCCATACCCATGGTAACTCCAGACATGACGACGGCGGCGACAACCGGACCTTCTATATCGACTACGTCGTCCACATGCCCGCTGGGAACCCCCTGGATATCCATAACGATTTCGGACGGACTGAAGTCCCCGATTTCAAGGGACCGGTCAACCTGACGAGCAAATACGGCAGCCTGACCGCCGGCAACCTCGCTAACGTCGGCAACATCGACGTCGAGTTCGGCAAGGCCACCCTCGGCGACATCACCAACGGCAAAATCGTCCTTCAATACGACAACAATACCCGGATAGGCACCATCTGCGGCAACGTCAAGATCGTTAGTGAATTCTCCAACCGCATCCAGATCAATGTCGGCAATTGCGTCACTGACCTCTCCGTATCGGAATCCTATTCCGGCATCCGGATGGTCGTCGATAAGAACCTTTCCGCCCAGATCACGATCCACACCAACTTCGGCGAATTCCACAACGAAAGCGAATTCACCATCCGGGAGAAACATGAAGACGATGGAGAAATGGGCCCCAAATTCGACCATGACTATAGCGGGACCATGGGTGACGGTAAGGCCCAGATCAAGGTGAAGAGCGAATTCGGAAGCCTGCGGTTAACCACCGTCGGGGACGACAACGGCGATGACGACCAGGATCGGAAAAACAAACACAAGGATAAAGACAAGGACAAGAATAAGGATAAAGATAAAGACAAAGCGGACGTTTCGGTATCTTAGCGAATGGACCGAACTCCCGGATCACCGACCCGCTCCCGATCGCTTCCTAACTGGCTCTCCCGCCATCTGACCCTGCTCGTATTCATTGCCCTGGTAGCCGCCGTACTGCTGGGGCAATTTGCTCCCGCCACCGCTGTCCGGATGAAATTCCTGGGCGACCGGTTCGTCGATGCCATCAAGATCTTCATCCCCTTTATTATCTTCGGGACGATCGTCTCCGGGATCAGCGGCATGAGCGACCTCCGGAAAGTCGGCCGCATCGGCGTCAAGGCGCTGGTCTATTTTGAAGTGGTCACAACCCTCTCCCTCGCTATCGGCATCCTCCTCGCATATCTGGTTCAGCCCGGCCGGGTTGACAGGAATTCTCTGCCCGTCGGCAAAGCCCCGCCCATCGCCAAATTCGGCTGGGGTGATTTCTTTATTCATAACATCACCCTCCAGGTACTCCTCCTGGCCATCATCGTCGGAATCATCCTCAGCCTCCATCCCGGGCGCCTCAAAATCCTTCCTTACATCCACCTCGCCACCCGCCGGGTCTTTACGGCCCTCAAATACTTCATGTTCCTCGCCCCCATCGGCGCCTTCGGCGGCATGGCCTTCACCATCGGCAAATACGGCATCCGCTCCCTCAAGCCCCTCATCCTGCTCATGGGAACCGTCTATGGAACCATGATCATCTTCGTTTTTGTCGTGCTCGGCGGGATCATGCGCTATTTCAAATTCAGCATCTGGAAATATCTGAAAGATATCCGCGAAGAGATCCTCATTGTCCTCGGCACCTCCTCCTCTGAGGCCGCCCAGCCTTCCCTCATGCTGAAGCTCGAACGCATGGGCTGCAGCCAGCCCGTCGTCGGCCTCGTTGTCCCGACCGGCTACTCCTTCAACCTCGACGGCACCTCCATCTACCTGTCCATGTCCGTTATCTTCCTCGCCCAGCTCTACAACGTACACCTCAGTCCCGGCGAACTTCTCAGCATCATCGGCATCCTGATGATCACCTCCAAAGGGGCCGCCGGTGTTACCGGCAGCGGATTCACCGTCCTCGCCTCCACCCTCACCGCACTGCAGAAGATACCCGTCGAAGGCCTCGCGTTCCTGCTTGCCGTCGATAAATTCATGAGCGAAGCCCGCGCCATCACCAATATCATCGGCAACGGCGTAGCCACCCTCGTCATCGCCAAAAGTGAAGGCGAATTCCACGTCACGGCAAACCCGCCGCCGGGAAAAGTTGGCGGCAACCAGATAAATTAAGTAGTTCCTTTAATAAAAAGGCATAATCTCCCCTATTGCCGACTTATACTCCAGTCATATAAATTTTCACCTGACTATATAACCCCGTTTTGCGTTCTTATACGTCCGGGACTCGCCACCGGCTTCTGATATTCAATCACTATAAGATCGCCATGCGCCGGATACCTGACCTGAAAATACTCTGCATCATCTGGTTATTACCACTGGGTTCAGGCAAACTTCAAGCGCAGCAAGGGAAGAATTATGCCATCCACGCCAATATCATTTATCGGTTTACAAAATATGTCAACTGGCCCGAAGATAAAAAGAAAGGGGACTTTGTCATCGGTATTGTCGGGGATTCGCCGCTTTATGAGGAACTAAGCAACTTTACCGCAAATAAGACGGTTGGCAGCCAAAAGATTGTCGTCAAACGAATATCTACTCCGGCGTCGTACAATAATTGTCATATCCTCTTTGTCTGCGAGGATGAAAGCGGCAGCTTAAAGAAGATCGCCGCGCTCACGGCAGGAGCGCCTGTCTTGCTTCTCTCAGAATCCGAAGGTCTGGCACTCAAAGGATCCTGTATCAACTTCATCATCATCGACGAGCACTTAAAATTAGAGATCAATAAGAACAATATCGGGCAAAGGAACCTCGGCATAGCCTCCGAACTCCTGAGCCTGGGAATTATTGTACAATAGCAAATGACAGCGCATGCAAAAAATCCATTTTGACACCCGAAAGTCCCTTGTCGTAAAAACACTTGTCTGCATAGCGTCGGTACTGATCGGATGCCACGCAGCCTATGGTCAGATGGACACTGCCGAACTGGAAGGGCTGAGCCTGAAAGATCTCCTCAATATGAAGATCACGACCGCAAGCAAGACTTCCGAAGCATCGGATAAGGCCGCGGCCACTGTAATCGTGATCACGGCGGAACAGATAAAAATGCGCGGCTACCATTCTTTATTGGATGTGCTGTATGACTTGCCTGACATGAAGGTCGATGACAAATTGTATACCCTCGCATTGAACAATTTTACCTTCCGGGGCATTCCGGGCCAGGATAAATTCATCCTGCTTCTCGATGGGGTTCGGATTTCATCGCCGACCAATGAGGCCATGCCGATCATGGAAAATTATCCGGTGAACCTGGCGGAGCAGATCGAAGTCGTTTATGGCCCCGCTTCAGCTCTCTATGGCGCCGATGCGGTATCGGGCGTCATCAATATCATCACAAAGAAAGGGTCGCCGGGAAAGGACCTTCTCGTGGAAGGCTCCTCCTCAGCCGGAATGTACGGATCAAGCGACAATTCACTGTTCATAGCAAAAAAGTTGGGCGACCAGATGAATCTCGTCGTTTCAGGACAATACTTCTACGACCAGCAACCCGACTATACCCGGTTGTATGGCAAAAAGGATACTTTATTCAGCCCCATCCCCCAGCGAACCGACCTGTTCAATACCATTTACGGCCCGTTGACACCCCGGGCGCCGTTGAACCCGCGATACCAGGCGCCGATGAGCGCCTACAACCTCTATGCGGCATTACAGGTCAGGGATTTCTCACTTGCCGTATTCAGCAACTATGCAAGGACCCCGACGTCTTTCGGAAATAACACGAACAACAATGTTTACAATGCCAATGTATTTGCCGGTCAGCATGTTACTATGGTTAGTGCTTCCTATAAGAGCTCCCTGGGGCCCGTTATTTCTACCAGCTCGCTGATGACAAGCCGCTATGTACTGGATCCTGCGTCGAACACCCGGACCGTCTTATTCGACCTGGAGCCGGCCTACCTGTATTCGACAGGGTCTATGTCCAAATTAGAAGAACAGTTGGATTGGAAGGTATCCGGGAAATTAACGCTCACCGGCGGCGCGAGCTATGCCGCGTATAACTCCACCCCGGACGCCGGTGGCGAGGATGAACCCATTGATAAGAACAGCTATTTAAAGGGCGCATACCAGGGTACCGACAGCTATTACCAGCCCGATGGACTTTCTGCGGTATGGCACGTCCTCACCTACAATAATATCGGCACTTATCTGCAGACGCAATATTCCCCCGTAAAAAATGTCGACTTCACGCTGGGAGCGCGGTATGACATCGATTCACGTTATGGGAATACCCTGGATCCCCGACTCGGCATCGTGTATAAACCATCCACACAAACAACCGTCAAGGCGCTTTACGGCAGCGCTTTTCTGGCGCCGAGCCCTGCTGAAACCTATCTGACGTACGGGGCGCTTGAACCAGCCGATTCAGGGAGGTCATATTCCTCCAAGTTTATGCATCTGCCCAATCCGGGTCTTCGGCCGATCATTTCTCATAATCTGGAATTCAGCATCCGGCAATACCTCACCAATGATTTCAGCGTCACGTTCGACGGATATTACACCCTGCTCACCAACCTGCCCGGGAACGCAGATGATAATAAGTCACTCCATTTATATAACAATTTGTTTCAGGGCGCTTATATAGATTCTGTGGAAGTAACCATTAACCAGGGAAAACAAAAAAGCTATGGCGGAAGCCTCCAGCTGAACTACCAAAATAAGATCGGTCCGGTAAAAATAAACGCATACGCCCAATTGAGCTTTATAGGAGGGACGATACAGTCCCAAACGATTCACCTCGCTCAGCTGGAAATTATTTCGCCCTATAGCCTTCACATCGGCGCTGACCTCAGGGCAGGTAAATTGACCTGTTCTCCCCGGCTCATCCTGATGGACGGCCAACACCTCACGGGGTTCAGCGATACGACATCCGCCGTCTGGAGGCGCCAGACCATCCCGGGCTATGCCCTGCTGGATATTTCCGCCGGATATAACCTGGCAAAAAAGCTTTCCCTCTTCGCCGATATTCACAACGCGTTGAACCGCCATTACCGGAATGTCGGGGCCGATATGGATCTCAACACGAGGCCGACGGCCATCTTTTATGGCCAGCACGAAGACCCGGTGAGGATAATGGGAGGTATTCGTTTCACGCTTTGATACAAACAACATACGAAAATCAAAATAAAAATGAACATCAGCCTTAAACGAAGGATATACCTTAGCTTTTCCTTGTTGGTTTCGCTGTTCGTCATCAGCGGCACTTTTACCATCGTGACCCTGGATAATATCAAGAAATCGTATGGCCATCTTTCCCAGGTGGTGGATCCTACGCTCCAGTCCCTGGATGATTTCAAAAAGATGATGCTTGAGTCCAAAATGTATACGACCAACTGGGTCTTTTTACGATCCAGCGAGGAAGACAAGGCTGCCTTACAAAAGCTCCATGATCATGATTATAAGGATCTACAAACAAAATTGAACGGATATGCAGGGCAATGGTTGTTTAAATCGTGCCGGGACAGTTTGCAGAAAATATACGCCGGTTTCGATCAGCTGCTGTCTGTCGAGAAAGGTATTATGAGATCTTTAAGATCGTTCAGCGACTACAATGACCCGGTGATCAAACTAGAAGCGGAACGACAAATTGAAGATGAAATTCTTCCGCGCACCGCGGCTTTGATGAATAAATTAAACCATCTCCAGTCGTTTGAGCAGGGTATCAGAGAACAGGAAAATAAGGCCCTTGCGGGCTCTTCGACGCGGCTGAGGTCACTGATCGTGCTGCTCGCCATCGTGATAATTTTAGTGGGTGTCGCCCTTTCCATTTATATGACCAGTGTGATCATTCACCCGATCCATCAAATAAGACATCTTATTACTGATCTCAGCAAGGGGATCACCCGGAAAATAGACGCCCGGGCCAACAGAGACGAGATAGCAGAAATGATCCTATCCGCCAACCATCTATCTGAGAAATTGCAGGAGACGGCTACGTTTGCACAACAAGTTGGTCTCCGCCATTTCGATACGCCCTTCCTGCCCCTCAGCGACGAAGACACCCTGGGCAAGGCCCTTATCACGATGCGGGATAACCTGAATACCAGCGAACAGCAACTGATCATCGCCAAAGAAAATGCAGAGGCAGCCAGCAAGGCTAAAAGTGAGTTCATGGCCAATATGAGCCATGAATTACGTACGCCCATGAACGGCATCATCGGGTTTACAGAACTTGTCCTGACCACCGATCTGCAACAAACCCAGCGTGACTACCTCAAGAATGTAGGGAAATCAGGATACAACCTGTTGAATATCATCAACGATATCCTGGATTTCTCGAAAATTGAAGCCGGAAAGCTTCTCATTGACGAGATCATGGTCAACCTGCGCGACCTGGTGGAAGAAACGGCAGATATCTTATCCATCAAAGCACTGGAAAAAAACCTGGAATTGGTCTGCAGCATCGACCCCTTGCTTCCTTCCCGGTTCTCCGGCGACCCGGCGCGCATCAGGCAGGTATTGGTCAACCTGGTAGGAAATGCTATAAAATTCACGGAAAAGGGAGACGTGCTGGTGACAGCCCGGTCCGAAGCGGCCTATGAAAAAAATGGAGAGAATTTCCAGGATATCGCTATTTCCATCAGGGATACCGGCATTGGTATTTCCAAACAAAAGCTCAGCACGATCTTCGAGAGCTTTACACAGGCCGATTCTTCTACCACCCGAAAGTATGGGGGCACCGGTCTGGGGCTTACCATTTCCCGGCACCTTGCCGAATTGATGGGCGGCAGCCTCAGGGTAGAGAGCGTCCCCGGGCAAGGCAGCACGTTTACACTCCGCCTTCCTTTGAAGATAATAGACGCCAAACCCCCGATCAGCTTTGATTCCAAACCCCTGTTGAGGGAGGTTTTGGTGGTGGACGACAATGAGACGAACTGCAATCTGATGAGCGGTATTTTTGAATACCTCCGGATCCCCTGCCGGGTCTGTTTCAACGGACCCGATGCGCTTGTGGCGATCGCGAAGGCACTTGAAAATGGAGAGATGTTCGACCTCATTATTGCAGACCATCAGATGCCTGTGATGGATGGCATCACTCTTGTCAGGGAAATCAAAAAAATGCTGCAAGGCCATACTGAACCGATCATACTCATGTTTTCCTCCCTCGAAAAGACCTTGTATCAGCTTGAAGCGGAGAAGATGGGGATCGATAAATTTTTGAACAAACCCATAAAATTACTGGATCTCGAAAGGCTTCTCTCCACCATTTTCCGAAAAACATTCGGTTCCGGCAAATCACCCGATAAGACACCCGAAATTGAAAAATTGTTGGAATCCGCGAGAATACTGGTTGTGGAGGACGACCCCCTGAATATGCTGCTCATTTCAGAAGTATTGCGTAAGATGGGCGTGGAAGTGATCAAAGCCACAAATGGCCAGGAAGCATTGGATATCCTTTCCTATGAGTACCCCTCTCTGATCTTTATGGATGTAAATATGCCGGTTATGGATGGTTTTACGGCAAGCCGGCTGATCCGCCGGCTGCCCTGGCCCAACAACAGTGTGCCTATCGTTGCCTTGACAGCCGATGCCATGAAGGAAGACAGGGAACGATGCCTGAAAGAGGGTATGAATGATTATGTTTCAAAACCTTTCAAGCTGGAAGAAATTACATTTGTCCTGAAAAGGTATTTGACAAAAGGGCTGATCACTAAATTGGCGGTATAGGAAGGCAGTTCCCTTACCGAAGAAATTGCTGCATGTCCCGGTGATATCCCGCAGCCGCAAGCCCCGCCGCCTCCGCGAAATCTTCCCCATCCGACGCATAAATCACAGCCCGGCTAACGTTAACCAATAGCCCCACATCCCTGTTCATCGCTCGCTTCGAGATTTCCTCCAGACTTCCCCCTTGCGCCCCGACCCCCGGGACCAGGTAGAAATGATCCGGCGCCAGCAACCGTACCCGCTCAAAAGCCTCCACCTGCGTCGCCCCGATCACAAACATTAAATTATCCGGCGTCCCCCACTTCATCGCCGTCGTCAGCACCCGTTCATACAGATACTCCTCCCTCGACCACATGGTTACTGCCGATGCAAATGCTTTTCCGCTCATCTCCACCCCCTCTCCGGCCTCGATCCGCCGCAATTCGAAGTCCTCCGCCCCGGGATTCGACGTCAGCCCAAGCACGATGGTCCACTTATCCTTGTATTCCAGAAAAGGCCGTACACTGTCCCAACCCATATACGGCGCCACCGTCACCGCATCGAAATTCAGCGCCTCGAAAAAAGCACGCGCATACCGCGAAGAAGTGTTCCCGATATCCCCCCGTTTCGCATCCGCAATTTTGAAATGAGTAGCCGGGATATAGTTGACCGTCCGCTCCATCGCTTCCCAGCCCTTCACCCCCAGCGCCTCATAAAAAGCGGTGTTGATCTTATAGGCCACGCAATGCTCCTTCGTTGCATCGATGATCCCCCGGTTGAATTCAAAGATCGCATCGGCGATCCCCCGGTCCGCGCTCCCCCGATCATCGCTCCCCCGGTCCCCAATCCCCCGGTCCCCGGTCCCTAGGTCCCCAATCCCCCGGTCCCCG
>Ga0210383_10002465_pt1 | contig 16718 bp, 13 predicted proteins | sample IncBWC14OmetaG_FD_160072 | JGI IMG/M metagenome (GOLD analysis project Ga0210383, IMG submission 160072) | Forest soil microbial communities from Barre Woods Harvard Forest LTER site, Petersham, Massachusetts, United States - Inc-BW-C-14-O ...
GCGGAAAAGTCGACGCAATCCACGAAGGAAATCGCGGACTTGATCGAGAGCATCCAACGCGAAGCGCGGCAGGCCGTGGAAAATATGGAGCACAGCACGCGCATCGTGGAAGAAGGATTGAGCCTGGGCAATGATCTGGGATCGGCGTTGCACAAGATTTCCGATGTAGTGACGGAAGTTTACAAGTTTTCGCAGGAAATCGGAGCGGCGACGAACGAGCAGTCGGTGGGGTCATCGCAGATTGCGAAGGCTACCAACCGGCTCACGGAAATTACACAAGAGATCAATTCGGCGGTGGAAGAGCAGGCATCCGGGGCGCAGGCAGTTGTGCGCGCGATGGATAAGATGCGGGAACTGGTGCAGCAATCCGCGTCGAGTTCGACGGAGCTTTCCGCGGCGGCCGAACAGATGCTGAAGCTATCGCGCAACCTGCTGGACAACATGGACCGCTTCGTGATCGACCGGTCAGGCCCAACGAGACATCGCCGGGACGGCAGCGTGGCGCGGCGTTCGACGTCGTCACATGATGCGCCGGAGTACGAGCTAGCGGAAGTGAGTCGTTCCTAACGGAGCGTTGCATGCAGAAAGACTGCCAGCTCGTTGGATTCCGGATCGGCGAAGAGACGTATTGAGTGCAGATCTGCTCCGTGCGAGAAATCGTGCGCGTGCCGGAAATCACCATAGTGCCGAATGCTCCTGAGATGATCGAGGGAGTGATCAACCTGCGCGGGAAGATTATTCCGGTGATGGACCTGCGGAAGCGATTCGGAAGCACGGCAACACAATCCGACAAGAAAAACAGAATTTTGGTGGTGGAACTGGAAAGCCGGTTGCTTGGGCTGATTGTTAGTTCCGCCTCCGAAGTGTTGAAGATTCCGCCATCCGAAATCGAGCCGCCGGGCGCGGTGTTTGCCGAGGGCGAATCGAGTTATGTGACCGGAGTAGGAAAGTTGAAGGGGCGCTTGGTGATCCTGCTGGATATTGCGCGGCTGCTGCGCCAACCGGAATACAAAAAATTTGAGGAGGCGGCAGAGCCTGTCGGAGTCTCGAAATAGAAGCGTTCTGGAGTTGAGGCGCTGCTGAGACAACGAAGGGCCGCGATCATCGAGTATGGGAACGATTACTGCGCAGATTCAGCTAACGGAAGCAGAACTGAAACTCCTGCAGACGCTGGTTTACCAGGAATGCGGGATGTACTTCGATGAGCGTCGATCACACTTTCTGAAGGACCGGCTGCAACGGCGTCTGAAAGCGTGTCAGCTCGATTCCTTTTACAGTTACTACCGATTGCTGACGAGCCGCGAAGGGCGCAACGAGCTTGCATTGCTGCTGGAGAATTTGACGGTCAACGAAACCAGTTTTTTCCGGAACCGTCCGCAGCTCGATCTGCTGCAGAAATCGGTGCTGGAAGAAATTCTGCACCACAAGCAGGAACGGCGGGATTGGAATCTGCGCGTATGGAGCGCGGGATGTTCGGCGGGGCAGGAACCTTACTCCGTGGCGATTTTGATCTGCGATGCGCTGGCGTATTACTATTTGCGAAATCCACTGCCATTCGACATGCCTTCCCCGAAACCCTTGATCCCTCCGCCGTGGAAGCTGGAGATCGTGGCTTCGGACATCAGTTATGCGAGTTTGCGCTCTGGCCAGGAAGGTCACTACACGGAAGTGCAGATGGAGGCGGTGGATTACACGACGCGGTTTCGCTATTTCGAAAAGTCGGGAGACAAGTACGGCGTGAAGCAGCAACTGAAAGACCTGGTGCAATTCGACTTTCACAACCTGAAGACGGAATTTTTGCCGCGACGCAACGACATTATCCTGTGCCGCAACGTGATGATTTATTTTGACGAGGCGGAGCAAAAACGGCTGATCGACAAGTTCTGGCATTGCTTGAATCCCGGCGGGTTTCTGTTTGTTGGACATGCGGAGAGCCTCTTTGGGTTGACGCAGAAATTCAAGATGGTGCACCAAAACAATGGCACCGCCTACAAACGGATTGAGGTGACGGCTTGAGTTTTTTGCCCGAGGATCGGGGAGCAGAACTTCGCGCGCTCTTTTTTGAGAGCTCCGCGGACGTGCTGCAAGTGATCAACGACGCCGGACTGAAACTGGAGAAACAGCCGGGCGACGAAGAACTGATCCGGAGTGTGCGCCGCGCGGTGCACACGCTGAAGGGCGATTCTGCTGCGTGCGGGTTTACAAAGCTGAGCGAGATCAGCCACGAACTGGAAGACGTGCTGACGGTCCAGATTGCGCAGAAATATGGAGCTGAAGTGGCAGAGGTAGTGCTGGCTGCCGTCGATTTGTTCGAAGGCATGCTGAGCGCGTACCAGAAGGAATTGGAGCCACCGTCAACAGATGCATTTCGCGGGCTGATACAACAGTTGTTGAAAGCGCCGGCGAGCACACGGAAATCCGGACCGGGGGCGCCAGCGATTCCGGCAAAGTTTCGCTGGAACGAATATGAAGGGCTGATGATTTCCGAAGCGGTGCTGCGAGGAGAAGCGGTCTATAACGTGGCGCTAAGAATCGATGCAAACAGCCCGATGCGCGCGGCGGCGTTTCAGTTGGTACGCAACGTTTTGCACGCTTGCGGGACGGTGATCGCGCTGCGGCCGGAAGACAATCTGGCGGCGGCAAGCGTGGAGATTGTGGAAGCGGCGCTGGCCAGCACGCATCCTGTGGAGCACATTGCTCATCGTTGTCGCATTCCGTCCGTGGTTTCCGACTTGCGAATTGAAGAAGTGGTGCAAGAAGACACGGCGGATCACCAGCTACTTGGTGATTTGCTGGAAGCGCAGAGCGCAAAGCTGCACTCGCGGGTGGAAGAAGGGCACGATGCGGCTACAGCGAAGCAGACGGCCGGGGCTTCGGCGGTCGCCGCGGTGGCGGAAAGTTCGTTGCGGGTGGATTCCGCGCGTATTGATGCGGTGATGAACCTGGTGGGGGAGTTGATCATCGGGAAATCGATGCTGCATCGGACGCTTTCGGAGTTTGACCAGAAGTATGCGAAGGATCCATTGCGTGGGAAGTTTTCGGAAGCGCTGGCGTTTCAGTCGCGGGTGCTGGATGAACTGCACAAATGCGTACTGAAGATCCGAATGGTGCCTGTGGAGCAGTTGTTCCGCCGATTCCCTCGAGTTGTACGGGACGTGGCGAAATTGTGCGGAAAAGATGTGGCGCTGGAAATTACCGGTGAACACACGGACCTGGACAAAGGGATCCTGGATGCACTAGCCGAGCCGCTGACGCACATTGTGAGAAACGCGGTCGACCACGGAATCGAGTCGGCAGATGACAGGCTTGCTGCCGGCAAACCGGCACGGGGCACAATTTCGCTGAACGCCTTCCATCAGGGAACGCAGGTCGTGCTGGAGATTCGAGACGACGGACGCGGAATCGATCTCACCATGGTGCGCGAGCAAGCGGTGCGGAGCGGGCTGGTGAAACGAGAAGATGCGGAGCGCCTTTTGGAGCAAGACGTCCTGAACATGATCTTCGAGCCGGGATTCAGCACGGCGACAGAGGTTACGGAGATTTCGGGCCGCGGTATCGGCATGGACGTGGTGCGAACGGTGCTCGACCGGTTGAAGGGAACCGTACACATTTCGACGGACAAGGGGAAGGGAACGATGATCCAGTTACGGATGCCGCTGACGCTGGCGAGCATCCAGACGCTCTTGTTCCGCGTGTCCGGGAGATTATTTGCGGTGCCACTTTCTTCGGTGATCGAGATTACGCGCATCAACGAATTGGACATTCATCGAGTGGATCAGAGGGAAGTGTTGCGGCTGAGGGAACAGGTGCTGACGCTGGTGAGGCTGAGCAAGTTGAGCAAGATTCATGCGGTGGAGGCGCCGGGGCCAAAAAAGAAAAAGAGTTTTGTGGTGGTGATTGGGCAGGCGGAGAAGCGGTTCGGATTGCTTGTGGACAGCATGGTGGGCGAGGAAGAACTGGTTATCAAAGCGTTGCCGGGAGAAATCGCGGCCAGCGATTTAGTGAGCGGGGCGTCGATTCTGGGCGACGGAACGGTAGTGCTGATCCTGAACGTGCCAACGATCCTGACGCGGTTATCTCGGTCAATGCCACTGGGAGCCATCGCATGATGAAAGACCGAATTCGCGTGCTAGTTGTGGATGACTCCGCGCTGATGCGGAAATTGATTCCACTGATATTGGAGAGGGACCCGGACATTGAAGTGGTCGGGACGGCGATGGATGGAGCGTTCGCACTGAAAAAAATTGCGGAGCTGCGGCCTGACGTTGTGACACTGGACCTGGAAATGCCACGGATGGATGGGATTGAGACGCTGCGGACGATCATGCGGAACGCGCCGCTGCCGGTGATTGTGTTCAGCACGCATTCACGTGAAGGGGCGTACTCGACGTTCAAAGCACTGGCGTTGGGAGCCATTGATTTCGTGGCCAAACCGAAGGACGCGGCCGCGGGCAATCTGGATCCTGTAGCGTATCAACTGGCGGAAAAGATCAAAGTGGCGAAACGGGCGGGCGGGCCGAAAGCGCTGCCGAAACTGGAATTAGAAACGCCGGCGCCACGGAAAAACAGAGGACGCGTGGCGGTGGCGCCGAGCCGGATTATTGCGATCGGGATTTCCACGGGCGGCCCAAACGCACTGCAATATGTTTTGTCGCAAATACCTGGAGATTTCCCGGCGAGCTTCGTGATTGTGCAGCACATGCCGGAGGGGTTTACGGATATGTTCGCGCGGCGGCTGGACGAATGCTGCGCGCTGGATGTGCAAGAAGCCAAGTCCGGAGATTTGCTGGTAGCAGGTCGAGTGCTGATTTGCCCGGGAAACCGGCACATGATGGTGCGGAGAATGCCGCGCGGAGAAATGGCGGTGCTTTCCGATGGCGCGCCGATCAACGGACACCGGCCTTCGGTGGATGTGCTGTTTCACTCTGTAGCGCAGGAATTTGCGTTGACGGCCGTGGGCATGCTGATGACAGGTATGGGCGACGACGGCGCGGAAGGCTTGGGAGCGATCAGGGCGGCGGGCGGAATGACAATTGCGCAGAGCGAAGACACCTGCGTGGTGAGCGGAATGCCGCGCGCGGCGATCGTGAAGGGTTACGCAAATAAGGTGCTGGCGCTGGATGGAATGGCGGCGTATCTGGTGAACCAGTACGGCAACAGCCAGCAAAACGGCGACAAAACGGATTCGTCTGAGAAGAACGAAAGGGTTCCAGTTTCAACTCCGCGTGCCTGAGCGGGCAAACGGAGCAAAGGAGAAGGCCATGCAACAGTTTTCAGCGCTACTTCGGAAAGACCAGCAGCCGGTCCGCTATCTGGTAGTGGACGACTCCGTGTTCGCCCGCAAAAACCTGATCAAGATGATCGAGCAGTTCGGCGGGGAAGTGGCCGGGGAAGCAGGCGATGGCCTGACGGCGATCGCGGAGTATAACCGCAGCAAGCCGGACATCGTGCTGATGGACATCACCATGCCACAGATGGAAGGAATCGAGGCGGTGGAGCGGATCGTGCGGCAACATGCGGACGCGCGAATCGTGATGGTGTCATCAGTGGGCTATCAGGAGAACATCCTGGCGGCGCTGCAGAAAGGCGCGAAGCACTTTGTGCAGAAACCGGTGAAGCCGGAAGTGTTGTATGAAATTCTTCGCTACGTTCTGGGAGACGATCCTAATGCCGTAGGCGCGCCGGTGGCGCTTGCGGGGGAGCATCAACTATGAGAATGGAGTTGATCCAGCCGTTTATCAATGCGGCGGACGCGGTTTTCGCGGAATCGTTGCAGGCGCCGACGAAAATCGTGGATCTGTCGATGGACGAAAATATTTACAGGCGCAAAGGCGTGGCCGCGCTGATCGCGATCAAGGGCGATATTGAAGGGCGAGTGATCCTCGATCTCGCGCCGGAAGTAGCCATGTGCGTGGCCGGTCACTTGGCGGGAAGTCCGATGCGGGAGAGCGACCAGGTGGTGCGCGAAACGGTATGCGAACTGGCAAACATGGTCATCGGCAATTCGGTGACGCTTTTGAATGACCAGGGGTTTCGCTTTAAGGTATTTCCGCCGGAAATCCATATGAACGAAGAAGGATTGGCGGGGAATGTCGATACGGAAGCGATGGTGCTGTGTATCGAGACGCCTTGTGGAGCAATTTATTTGAATATTTCCATGCATTATTTGCACCGGCGGCGACGCGAGCAAACCGCGGTGCCCGCGTTGGACTAAAGTTTCCTCGCACTCCGGCCCGCCTGGCAGGGTGCAGAGTTTTGCGCCCTGCTTCCCCTTTTTGGAAAATAGAAAATAGAAATTGGAAAATCGTTGGGTGGCGATCCTTTCTCGCGGAGGCCGCTCCTAGGCCGCTCCTTTGGATGGTGCGTGTTCTTCAGTGTCCTTTATCTTTCAGAATGCTCGTGAGAGAAACGGCCCGCCTCGGAAGGCGGGCTCTACAACGGCGGGAACATCAAAGACCCACATGCAAAGACGACATGTGGAGCACCCGGTGGGATGTGGGCACGCGGTGGTGAGGGTTAGGACGCTGGCATAAGAGGCCGCGCTACATTTTCGACGGCTGTGTTTGGGTTACGTTGTTTGAGGGTTGTAGTACACTCCTACGCGATTCGATTCCTTGGATAAGCGGGATTTGATGTGGAGGCGAACATTGAGGCGGTTCGTTGTGTGTTGTTGTTTGTTGCTGTGTTTGTCGTTGCCGCTGGTTGGGCAAAGCGTCGGTTCGCCGGATACGCCTGAGGCGGGATCGAACGAGGATATTGCGAAGGCAACGACCGAGGCACAATTCTTGTCGCCGTGGGTTTCGTATGTGCCGGCATCGGCGAGCGTACCTTCTCCGCGGACGTTTTTCGGGCGGATTATGGGAGCATCGGGCGAGTTGGTGGATTCGGCGAAGGCTTATGCGTATTGTCGCGCGCTGGCGTCCGCTTCCCCGCGGGTCCGCGTGTTCACGATTGGGAAATCGGAGGAAGGGCGAGAGATTGTGTTGCTGGCGATTGCGGATGAAAAGGGAATCGCGGGACTGGAGCAACTAAAGGCAGCGACGGAGGCGTTGGCCGACCCGAGCAAGACCGATCCCGCAGCGGCGGAAAAACTGATCGCGACCGCGCGGCCAATGTATTACTTCAACGCAGCGCTGCATTCCGACGAGACGGGTTCAACCGAGTCCGTGCTGGAGTTGGCGTATCGTTTGGCGGTTTCCGAGCAGCCTATGATCCGGCGCATCCGGGAGAACCTGGTGGTGTTGATCAATCCGGTGTCCAATCCGGATGGGCGAGACAAGCAGGTGGAATGGTTTTACCGCTACCTGAAAGGGAGGACGGATAGGGCGACGCTCCCGCGACAGTCGCCCCCGTATTGGGGAAAATACGTTTTTGTAGACATCAATCGGGACGCGCATCAACTGACACAAGAGCCCACGAAGGCGGTTTCGCGGATGTTTTTCGAATGGCATCCGACGGTGGTGCACGATCTGCACGAGGGCGTGCCGCTGTTGATGACGTGGAATGGAACGGGTCCGTACAATCCGCACGTCGATCCGATTACGTTCAGCGAGTTTCTGGCGCTGAGTTTCCACGAAATGCAGACGATGACCGGGCTGGGAATGCCCGGAGTTTCGACGTGGGATTTTGGCGAGGGATTTTCGGAGTTGTATCTCGATTCGGTGGCCATGAACCACAACGCGATCGGGCGTGGATTCGAGACATTCGGAAATGGAACCGCGGAGACGCTGACACGTACGATCTCGGCGGACGGTGCTACGAAAGAATGGTACCGGCCAATGCCGCTGCCGGCAGGCAAGTTTAGCTGGTCGGCGCGAGACAACGTGAATTACAACGAGACGGGGATGCTTGCCGGGCTCGATTACGCCGCGCAAAATTCGCGCGAACTACTGCGGAACTTCTATGCCAAGGGGCTGCACTCTTATCGCAAAGGATTGGAGGAAGCGCCGTATGCGTTTGTGATTCCGGCAGACCAGGGCGATCCGGAACGCGTGGCGCAGATGATGGGCCGGTTGATGAGCCAGCACATTGAAGTGAGCCGAGCGAAGACCGCGCTGGCGTTGAAGGAAGGTTCGTTTCCGGCCGGGACTTATGTGGTACGGCTGGATCAGCCGTATCGGAACTACGCGGTCGATCTACTGACGCCGCAGAATTATCCGAAGGACGCGACGGAGCCTTACGACGATGTGTCGTGGGAATTGCCGGCGCATTACCATCTGGAGGCTGTCGCTACAGCTGACGTCGCAGTGCGATCGGCCGATCTTGCGCTGCTGACGGAAGTGCCGCGTGTTGAAGGGAAGATCGATCAAAACGCCGACGGAATTTTTCTTTTGGACGATACGGGACAAGAAGGGTTGCTGGAAGCGCGTTACCGTCTGGCTGGATTTGACGTGCAGATTGCGGAACGGGGATTTACGGCGGGCGGAGCGGCGTATCACGCAGGATCCTGGATCATTTCGCCGCTGGCGGGAAGCTACGAAGCGCTATGGGATGTGGCGAGGGCGTTGGGACTGAATTTCGTGGCGGCGAGTGCGATGCCGGATGTGCCTCATCATGGGGCGAAGGCTCCGCGGTTGGGCGTGTGGGTGCCGTGGGCGGACACGGATTCGATCGGATGGGTGCGATATTCGCTGGACCAACGCAAGGTGCCGTATGTTTATTTGCGGGACGAGGATATTCGCGCTGGAAAACTGAAGGACCAGATTGATGTGCTGCTGTACGGGCATGTCGATCTGGAATTGGCCGAGCAGATTCAGGGGATACCCAAAACGTGGGGCCCGATGGCGTTCAAGAAAACGGCGCAGACACCGAGCCTGGGGACGCCCGCTGAATCGGACGACATCACCGGGGGAATTGGGTGGAGCGGACTGGAGCAGATTCAGGAATTTGTGGAGCAGGGAGGATTGCTGGTTACTCTGGGCAGCGGATCGATGCTTGCGCTGGAAGGAGGAATTGTACGCGGGGTGCGGCGCAATGCGGGAGGAGTGCCGAGGACTTCGCAGGGTGGCGGCTCGGAATCCGCGGCGGCCGCACAACAAGCGGAGATGCGCACGCCTGGAGCGCATGTTCGCGTGACGTTCGACCGGCCGGAGCACCCGATTGCGTACGGCTATCCGGAACGTACGTATGTGTTCCGGCAGAATTTTCCGTTGTATGCGATGCCGCGGCGGTGGTTGCGTATGGCCTACTGCACAACGTGTTTGGACGGGCCCGTGGATACGAACAGCGTGGTGCTGGAATGGGGTGACCGTGAGGGAGCGCCGATTCTGGTGAGCGGGCAGGTTTGGGGAGAAGCGAATTTGAAGGGACGGCCAGCGATTCTGGATTCTCCGGTGGGGAAAGGACATGTGGTGACGTTTAATTTTAATCCCTTGCATCGGGATATGAATCGCGGAGACCAGCGAATGTTGTGGAACGCGATTATTAATTGGGAGGCGATTGTGGAGGGCAGGTGAAGTGAGGGCGCTGCGTGGAGCGCCTAAAGGTGGTGGCATAAAAGCCAGTCCACTGCTAATCCGGAGGGCGGAGGTAGGCGGCACCGTGGCGGAATAGGCCGGCGCTGGAAATGGGTTGAGAGAAGACGATGCGGATGGGGACGAAGATGGCGCCGGCGCCGGGAGTGTACGGAACAGCGACTTCGAGGCGAGTGCCTTCGGGATAGCGATTGCGGCTGCGGAAACTGATGCCGCCCTTGGATAAATCCTCGCAGACGGCTACTTCTTCCTGAAAGCCACGACGACGGATACAGGCGAGGACGCGGGCTTTGACGCGGGTGCGATTGCGGCGGGGGATGACGCGTTCTTCCACAGCGCTGCGTGAGGGCAAAGCTTCTTCCACCAGGGATTCCGACTGTGCCTCAATCCAGATTGAAGGGGAATCGCACAGCCTGCAATGGCGCGCGACACATTTGCGAATTTCGAAGGATTTCAGCTCCATCTCGTTGAGATAGACGACTTCGCGGCGCTGACAGAAGCTGCATTCCATGAGTAGACGGGCGAGAGCTTCTTCGCCTTTGTGAGGAGCGGGAAAATCGATGTCCCAGAAATCGACGCGGGGATCGAGGATAACGATGGCGTAGATGAAGCCTTCGGCCTCTTTATCGATTTCGGCGACGATTCTGGCGCGCACGGTTTTGGTCTCGTCGCCTTCGAGCTTGCGGTGCAGCGTGAGTTCCTGGCCGGAAAACAATTTTTCCTGGATGCGGAGAACGCCGCCGTTGCGGCTGACGAGAAGCGTCTGCGCGTTTTGGCGGACGGCCAGGCCGGAGGAGGCAAACCAAGAGGCCTCAACCTGCAGTTGCAGGCTGACGCGGTCACTTTGACGGATGCCTTCGGCAATCATTGGATGAATGCGAACGTGGGATGTTTACCAGTTCAGGCTATCACGCGATTTGTGGCGGAAGAGGGCAGGGCAGGGGACCTTTGTCGTACCCACTAATAGCAATGGCGCAGTGAGCGCGGTCGCGGGGCCTGTTACCCTTTCGCGACTTTGGCAATTGGTTCGGTTTCCCTATTCGCTAGGACGGGTAAACTAAGGTGCATTGCGGCCCCATCCGCCCGGGTCAGGTCGTAATGGGGAAGAGCTCCTGAACGAAACTCATGAATAAAGTGATTTCCATGACGGGCCGAGCGTCGGCCTGGCAAGCCCGTGTGAACGGCGTGCGAGACCGCCGGTATACCATCCGTTATCCCTTCGCGGCCGACGCGGAATTAATTGATATGGAAAGCGGGAAGCAATTGACCGGAGTGACGTCCGATATTTCGCTAGGCGGATGCTTCGTGTGCACGAGTAAGTCGCTGCCGTCGAATGCGCGGGCTCGGATGCGACTGACACGCAAGGGCGAGAGCCTGGACTTGCTTGTTGTTGTTCGCATTGTAAAGCCGCGGGTGGGGTTGGGGATTGAGTTTTTTGATCTGGAGCCGCCGAACGACCGGATTCTTACGAATTGGATTGATGCGCTGCAACGGTCGCGCTGAAGATCGAAATCCCAAAAAAGAAAACTGAAAGTAGAAAATTGAAAGTAGAAAGTAGAAAGTAGAAAGTAGAAAGTAGAAAGTAGAAATGGGAGCCCGCCCCGGAAGGCGGGTCCTACTACGGCTGACCCAAGATGCCGGCCTGAAGGCGCGGCGCTACGCGGAGTGACCCAAGAGCCCACATGCAGAGGCGGCATGTGGGGCACCCCGGCAAAAAAATCACAAGCTCTCAGCATGAAATCTTCGGTGGGGGTGGTTGCTCGAAGAGGAGAGTTATTTGGACGGGAGGATTGGTAGAGAGAAACGGCCCGTCTCGGAAGGCGGGCTCTACATGTGGTTATTGTTATTGAGGGGTGTCTAGTGGGTGGTTGCTACGCTCGTAGAACTCGTTTTGCAGCTTCAGGCTTTCGTTGTCGGCTTTGATGGCTTTGATTGCACGAACGACTGTGTTGATCCAGCTCTGAATATCGGCTTCGCCTTGGTCTTTGCTGGCGGCGCTGCCATCGCCCGAATAGTGATTGGGAAATCGGGCATACCACCAAATTCCGGTATAAACATTTTCGGGAAGTTTCACACGTTTCTGATCCGCGCCGGATTCGCTCGCGGCGCGATCCATATGCACGAGATCGGGATGTGTGACCAGGACGTTGGAAGTTTCCGTTTCGCCCGCATGGTAATCCGGGCCGGTTTTCTCGGCGCCCACTTTTCTGGTAGCTTCATGGCCCCATTGAACGTAGACAACGTAATCGTGAGGTTTGTAGAGCTGCGTTTGGGCGAAGAAGGGCAGCAGGTCTTCGTTGCCGCCGTGGCCGTTGACGATGACGACTTTCTTGCAGCCGTTGCGGGCCATTTCGTCGGTGGTTTCCTGAAGCAAGCGCAACTGAAGATCGGGGCTGTAGGCGATGGTGCCGGGCTGGTGCTTGGCTTCGAATATTTGGCCGGCGTAGTAGGCGGGAAAAATGACAGCGTACTCCTGCTGGGCTGCGTGTTCGGCGACGTATCTGACGTTGAGAAGGTCGGTGCCAAGGGGGAGATGAGGTCCGTGTTTTTCGAGTATGCCGAAAGGAAGCAGGCAAGTGCCTTGCGCCTTGTCGATGGCTTCCTTGAAGTCGCCTGCGGTGAGTTCTTCCCATTTGGGGGAGAGTTTGGTTTGGGCAGGGGTGGTGAGGGAGAGAAGCAGGATCGCCAGGATTAAAACGGTGTAATGACGCATGGTGGCTCCTTTGGTCTGGCGGCATTGTACATCAGGAGTGTGGAGGTATGGCGCAGTGCGGTGTGGTGTTTGAGGCGCTGGCATAAAAGCCAGCGCTACGTGGTGACGGTTGTGCTTGGAGTCTACGTTGAGATCCTTCGTCGCGGACGGCGCTCGTCAGGATGACAGTTCTTTTCGGGCTAGCTCGGGAACACAGAGTTTCGGATTTGTACGGGCGGGTCTGAAGACCCGCGCCTACTTAAACCCAAGATGCCGGCCTGAAGGCGTGGCGCTACGGTTTTGCTTCGGCTCCGGGCATTACGTCTTTTAGGGGTTGTTGGAGCTGTTGTTCTAGTTCTGGGTGCGGGAAGGGTTTGCGGGGAAGCATTTGATCACGCATCGCGGTGTTGTAAACGAAGATGGCTTCGACGAAGGCGGCTTGGGCCAGGTCATCGGGCTGGAGACGTTCGTAAGTGTCCATGTTGGAATGGTGAGTGCGTTCGCCGTAGTCCAGCGGGTCCTGGATAAATTGGAAACCGGGAATGCCGACGGCGTCGAAACTGAGATGGTCGGTGCCGCCGGTGTTGCGCAGAGTGATGGCGATTACGCCGACGTCCTTGAGAGGCTCCATCCACTGTTGGAAGATCGGGCCGACGGCGGCATTTTGCTGCAAGTAGATTCCGCGAATCTTACCGCTGCCGTTGTCGACGTTGAAATACCCTGAAAGTTTTTCCTGATCGGGCTTAACCTGAATCGGGCCGGTAACTTTGCGCATCCACTCGCCGATTTTGAGTTGATCGGGATCGGTGGAGCGCGGAATCTCGCCGAAGTGTTGTTTCACGTAGCCTTGCGAACCGAAGAGGCCTTGTTCTTCGCCGGTCCAAAGAGCCACGCGAATGGTGCGGCGCGGTTTGATGTGGAGAGTGGTGAGGATGCGCATGACTTCCATGGCCACGACGGTGCCGGCGCCGTTATCCGTTGCGCCAGTTGCGGAAATCCAGGAATCGAGGTGGCCGCCGAGCATGACCACTTCGTCTTTCAATGCGGGATCGGTGCCGGGAATTTCGGCGATGGTGTCGAAGCCGTGTTCGTGATCGCCGGTGAATTGAGATTCGATGTTCACTTCGAGGGTGACGGGGACGTTGGCTTTGAGGAGGCGGTAGACGCGGCCATAATTTTCAATGGCCGTGACAGCGAGCGGAAGAGGATTGGCTTGATCGCGGTGATAAACCTGGATGCCGAAGGCTGAGCCGTTGTCGTCGAAAATAGTGCCACCGGAACCGCCGTTATCCTGGCCATCACGGCTGGGAAGAAGGACGGCTGCAGCTTGTTCGCTGGCCAGGAATTTCCCGACCTTTTCGCGGAATTCGGCGCGATGAATATATGCGTCGCGGTCAAACGCCGGGCCGCCGGCGCGCACGGGATACTCTTCGATCTTTTTCAGGCCGTCATCGTCGTAACGAGTGAATAGCGGCTTATCGACGGGCTTCACTTCGCGCATATCGCCGAGTAGGACGATTTTGCCAGCGAGCTTACCTTTATATTTGTCGAAATCCTTTTCGTCTTTCAGGTCGAGCCAGATGGCGGCGCCGCCGACGGGACCTTTTGTGGCGGGAGACCAGGGAGCGGCCTGAGCAATAAACACGGCGTGATCGGGAGAGGTCATACGGACCCAAGTGTTCAACTGCACCCAGCCCATGCCGAATTCGCCCCAGTCTTCGAGATGAGCGTTGGCGCAGCCCATGGCGGTGAGCTGGTCGCGCGTCCATTCGTTGGCTTTTTTGAGATTGGGCGAACCAGTGAGGCGCGGGCCGATGTCGTCGGTCAAAGCCGAAGCGTATTCCATGATGTGGGAATGGCCGAGAGCTTCGGTGCGGATGCTGGCGTAGGCGGAGTAATCGAGAGTTTCGGTGGCGGGTTGTGGAAGTTCGTAGGAAGGCTTGGCCGGTTCCTTGGGAGGTTGTTTCTTGTCTTTGTCGGCGGCAAAAACGGAGAGGGAGAGTCCGGAGAGCACGCAGAAACTGACGGCGAAAAATTTTCTGGATGGCATGGGGGTTTCCTTTGCTGAAAATTAACCTGAGGAGCATAGCAAAGGAGAGAAGAATAACCAAGAAGAGCGCTTCGTAGGCGGGCCCTACAACGGCTGACCCAAGATGCCGGCCTGAAGGCGCGGCGCTACAAGAATGACCCAATAGTCCACATACAGAGTCGGTATGTGGGACACCTGGCAAAAAATCGATAAGGATGACGGCGTGGGTTGGAGTTGGGATAGCGTAAAGGTTAGACCCTGTAGCCCATGTAGAGTGCCAGTGCAATGTGGATCAAGGCCAGGACGGCGAATGCGTAGCTGAAGGGGCGATGAACTACGTGCCACAACCGGAATACCTGGCCGGTGCGGGAGAGGAAAAGGATACGCTTGGAGAGTTTGGCTTGTGCGCGTGCGGTTGCGATTACGTGTTCGAGCCTGGGGTCCTTTGTGCGGACAAAACCGCACAGAGCGGTGACCCATGCGCCAAAGCCTGCGGAATGAAGACGGAGAAGCGAGAGGCGGCAAGGCCGGCGCAGATCGATCAGGATCATGTAAACGAGAGCTAGCAGCATGGGCATGTGTGCGACGTCCTGGGCCGAAGGCAAATCGCAAAGTTCTTCCAGCCGTTTGGTTTGACCAAGAATCTGCGCGGAGAGTTCGTTGCGCATGGAATCGGAAATGTCGGCCATTTCTTTCATGGTGAGCTCGGCGTTTTTGAGGTTGCGCGGAATCTGCGCATAAAGATAGCGGCCGACGAAGCCGGAAAGTGTGACGGCCAGCATGCTCCAGAAAGCGAGTCCGGCAATATTTCCGAATTTGAAGGTGGCATGGAAGGCGACGATGATGGGTGCCAAGGTGCCGAGTACAACGTGAAAATCGAGCCAGTGGCGCGAATTGCCGTGACGCGAGAGCCAGCCCCATTTTTTTCTGAGGGGATAGAGATAGATCAGGAAAAAGAGAAAGACACCGAACATGCCTAGCTTGATGCCGATGGGGCCGCTGGGTCGCAGGGCATCGTGTTTGGGCGAGAACGGACGGTCGGCGGCGCTCAGCGTGTAGTAATTAAAGCCGTAGCCAGCGATGACGAGGACGATGACGAGAGCCACTAGCCAGGCCAAGAGCAGGCGCGTGCGGTGTCCGCGTTCTGGATTTTCGTGGACGAAAATGGTGGTGCCGGCAGTTGCTCCGATGCTCATGGCTCTTTGTCTCCTAGCTGGACCTGGATGGTGGCGCGGAACCGGCGGTAGGCCGAGAAGTGATGAACGTTGTGCCAATGTTGTTTTGGAGTTTGCACATCGATCATGGCGGATGCGGGCATCCAGTACGCTTCTTCGGGCGCGTGGAATTGAACGAGGGAGTAACGGATTTCCGTCTGGATATCGCGAAGGCCGAGATCGGCGAGGCTGCCATCAAGGGAGGAAACGAGTTTGCTGATTGCGCCGGTTTCTTCGTCGATCCAAATGTCGCCTTTGAGCGGGAGAGGATGATTCCAGCCGAGAAGCTGAATGGCCGCGGGGGATGAGCCGCCGGGAACGGGCTTGAAATGGACGTGGAGGGCGGTGCGGTTGTCGATGGTTTCTTCGGAAACGGCCTCGAAAGTGTAGCTGGATTCGTAATGCTCGTGGAGAACGAGCAGGAGGCTGGCAAAGCCATTGGTGATGAGAATAGTTTTGCTGGGATCGCGGAAAGCGGCCTTGCGAGTTTCGCGAGATTCGGTGAGGCGAAGCGATCCGCCGCTGTTGGTGGATTGCAATTGATATTCGAAGACGGATTCTTCGCGGTACATGGGCTTATTGTTTTTGCCGACGAGAGTTTGTTCGACATTTTCTGTGCAGACGACGTTGGAAGTTTGTTCGAAGAAGGCGTCGATCAATTTGCGGGACTGATCGATAGTGGCGTTGGCATGCGCGAGAAAGGCAGGATCTGGCGCGCTCGCAGAAGAAACTGACGTAGGTTGCGGGGCGAGGTTGGATTGAGCGTAGAGTGGCGGGGTGCAGGCGAGGATGGCCGCGAGAGACGCCAGCGCCACGATGCGATTCGGAGTATGGAATTTCATCGGCCTACTCCTCCCCAGCGATAACCGAACAAGGCGGACCATTGGTTGTAGCTGAGGGCGCTTCCGTCATACCAACCGTAGAGGCCTTCGATAAAGTAACGGCGGCCGATGGACCAATCGAGGGTGGCATTGATAAATTTCGCGGCGGTGTTCGCGGTGAGCGGAGAATCGAATTGTTGATTGCCGGCGAGAATCTGGAGACGTAGTTTTTCGGAGAGAATTCTGGAGAGAGAGATGGATTCATATTCACCGCTGCCGAAAGTGCTGTCGAACTTGGAATAATGCAGGCCGAGCGAAAGGCCGGTGCGGAATACATCGCCGAAGGTTACGCCGAAAGCATCGTTGAGAGAGCTTTTTGTGTCCGTGGAAGCTTTGCTCTGACCGATTCCGGCATAGAGGCTCACCTGTTTCGGAAGGTCGATGCGCACATCGCCGCTAAAACCTTCGAAACGATAATTGTCACCGAGG
>Ga0210383_10002470_pt1 | contig 16700 bp, 8 predicted proteins | sample IncBWC14OmetaG_FD_160072 | JGI IMG/M metagenome (GOLD analysis project Ga0210383, IMG submission 160072) | Forest soil microbial communities from Barre Woods Harvard Forest LTER site, Petersham, Massachusetts, United States - Inc-BW-C-14-O ...
CGCGGCTTGGCCCGGCGATTCAACCGCACCCGCAAATCCGTCGGCAAATATTTCGCACTGGCCCGCGGCATGATCGCCCGTCAGGGCCTGGAACACGACGTTGTAACCACCCTGGGGGTATGGGGCTCGATCCCACGATCCATGGAAGGCGATGAACACGCCGTTACGGTAGTGGGCCGGGAACTGCGACTTGTCGTACAGCGCCATCGCGTTGGGTGCCCAATGCGCGGGAAACGACGCGATCGGAGCTCCCTTGGTCGCGCACCGACCGACTGTCTTGCCCCCGTCGCCGCCATACTCGGGCGCAAGAACCAATTTGCCCTGAATGGCGTCGTAGTAGCACTCCGGCCAGCCGTAGTCGCCGCCCTGTTTCAACAGCAGCAACTCTTCGGCCGGTTGCGTGGCCTCCTCCTCGGGTTTGTAGCGTTCCGGCCAATTCGCATGCAGCTGGTCGCGTCCGTGTTGCGTGACGAAGATGTGGTCGGCGGCATCGATTGCAAATCCCTCCGCATTGCGTATGCCTGTGGCGAAGCGTTCGGCCGGCGAGAATGCTTGGTTCGTCTTATTCGCGCTGTAGCGCCAGATGCCGCCGCGCGTATTGAGCTCCGTGCATGGGTCGATGCCCGGCGAGTGCAGTGTGCGATTTTGTCCCTGGCAGGAATTGGTCGCGGTGGCGAGGTCGACATACAGAGAACCGTCGCGATCGATCACGAAGGGTCGCATGGGATGATCGCCGCTGAGCGGCAGTCCAGTTACGATCGGTGCCGCAGGACCTTGCGGAACGATGGAGCCGGCCGACAGTGTGTAACGCACGATCTTATCGTTGATCTCGACGAATAGGCCGTCCTTGTACAGGCCAATACCAGTGCCGCCCGCGCCGCCGCTTTGTACCGTTTCACCGAAACGCTGAATCACATCGGCTTTTCCGGCGCCGTTCGTATCTTGCAGCGCGACCAGGAATCCGCCGGCATGCGGCGTGTCGTTGCCGTAATAGCGGCCGGACCATGTATTGACGTAAACCACCCCGTTCGCAGCGACAACCAGATGGCGAGCATGACCGATGCCGTCGGCGAAAATGGTGGCGCAAAATCCCGCCGGCAACTTGAGCCCAGTGTCATTCTCCGGACACGCGGCGATCGCGGATTGTGCTTCGGCCGGTGCGCTTTGTGCGGGCATTGAGGAGCCGGTTGTGCAGATTGCGCCGAGCATCGCGATCACAAACCGTGGATTTCTGTACCGAGCATCGACCATGGTGCTGTACCTCGAGTGAATTGACACATTGCACGCGGCACTCGAAAGAACGCCGCTGTGCGCAATCTTGATCTTGGTCGCGTCCAATGATCTTCCAGGATTGCCTCCCCAATTCTCAAAACGCACCCTTGGATAGATTTGAAACCGCAGCCGATTGCGTTTCGACTGAAATACTGGCGAAGGACTGCGCAATCGAAGCGCAACTCTTTCGCATCACACTTGTTTTCAATCGGAGTCAGGAGTTACCGGCAATTGCGATCAGTTCGCGCCAATCTCACGAAGGCGCCCGTTCTGGGAGCGTTCTACCGTGTTGCGCAGCTATGGAATTCGCGATCGGGAGTTGTTCCATCCGACGGCGCTCCGACGCCGTGAGTAGTTTGGTCACGCAGGAGTTGTAGCGATGAAACTGTCAGGGCGAATCTTGATTTTCATGTTGTGCAGCTCACTTGTGCTGGGGTGCCTGCAAGGAGGGTGCGCTAGCCAGGCGGCGCAGGCCGACACACAACCTGTGGCTCCGCCTGAGCCGCCTCCCGCTCCACTGCCGCAGCAGTCGACTCAAGAGCTGGAGCAACTGGTCGCTCCGATCGCACTGTACCCTGATCCGTTGGTTGCGCAGATTCTGGCCGGCGCGACTCATCCTACGGAAATCGTGGAAGCGGATCGGTGGCTGCAACAAAATCCCGATCTGAAAGGCGAGGCACTCGCGACAGCAGTCGATGCGCAATCCTGGGATCCTAGCGTAAAGGCTCTCACGCAGTTTCCCGGGCTGATCGGCATGATGGACAAGAATCTATCCTGGACGTCCTCCCTCGGCGAGGCGTATGTGAACGGGCAACAGAATGTCCTCGACGCGGTTCAGGTGATGCGCCAGCGAGCACAACAAGCCGGGAACTTGAAGAGTACCCAGCAGGAATCCGTCTCAACCGACGGAAATTCGATCACGATTGAGCCGTCGGATCCACAAGTCGTTTATGTGCCGGAATACGATCCCTGGGTCGTCTACGGTGATCCCCTCGACTACTACCCGGGTTGGATTGGAGTTCCGGGGTTCTATTACGATGGGCCGGGTATCTGGTTCGGCCTCGGAATTGGCATCGGTCTCTATGGTGGCTTTGGCTGGGGATGGCACAGCTGGGGTGCCGATTGGCACCGACACCACTTGGATCACGGCGATCACCCGTACGTCCCGCACAGTAGGGAGTTCGGAAATCGCTACGCCTTCGGTAGCGGAGGCGCGGGTTTCGATCACTACGGTGGATCCTATCGTGGCGGCTCATATCACTACGCCGGCGGTGGCGGCGCCTTTCATGGCGGCGTGTCTGACGGCATGCATTCCAGCGCGTTCAGCGGCTTCAATCACGGCGGCGACGCGCGCGGATTTTCCTCTCGCGGCCGGGCAAGCTTCGGCGGGGGTTTCCATGGTGGTGGAGGTCACGGCAGAGGAGGTCACCGATGAGAATGGCACCAGGACTACTGTCAAGTCGATCCAAGGAGTTTGAAATGATGTGTCGAATGAATACTGAACTCAAAAAACATCGCTTGCCCAGAACAACTGCACGCGCCGCGCTCGCGGCATGCGCGCTGTTTGCGGCGGGGTCTGTCGAACTGTGTCTGGCTGTAGCATCGAGCCAAAAAACCTTTGCATCGCCCGACGACGCGAGCCGTGCTCTCGCGTCCGCCGTCCAAGAACATGACGAACAGGCGGTGATGGAGATTCTGGGAGGAGGCACCGAACTGATTAGCTCGGATGACAAGGTCGAGGACACCCTCGACCGCGAACGTTTCGCTCAGAAGTATCAGCAAATGCACCGGCTGGTCCGCGAGTCTGGCGGAATCACGACACTGTACATCGGCGCAGAGAACTGGCCTTTCCCGGTTCCTCTCGTGTCACACAACGGCGTGTGGCGATTCGAATCGAAAGTCGGCTCCGAGGAAATCCGCTTCCGGCGGATCGGCGAGAACGAAGTGACCGCGATCGGCATGTGCGCCACGCTGGTCATGGCCGAAGCGCACCCGGGAACCGATCGCGAGGCGGATCGCCTGGTCAAGACGTTGCTTCCCCAAGTAGAGGGCGAGAGCAAACCGATTCTCTTCCGCGGCTACTATTTCCGCATCCTGTCGACATCGGCTGGCGGATTTACCGCCGTCGCGTATCCCGCACTGTATCGTTCCTCCGGAGTGATGACTTTCATCGTCACCCAGACTGGCGGTGTAGCGGAAAAAGATCTCGGTCCAAATACGGCGAATATCGCGGGAGCAATGACCAGTTACCACGCTGACACTACATGGACGCCCGCCGAATGGAAGCATTGACGGGTCATGGCGCGCTCTCAACGCATCTTGAATCTGTAAACACCCGTAGCGTGGCGTCGTTCGTCAATCCCCGTCTTTCCCGATGCCCACAGCTGTGGAAGCTCGTGCCGGTGGTTTCAGCGCTCCACCTCACATGGCCATCGCCCTCGATGCCCGGTGTAAGCGAAGCGGGAAACGAATGTGCCGACAAGGTGTTCTGAGGCACGCCGCGGCCCTGCAAATACAAAATCCCCAGACGGTTCATTGATTCCGCGTGGCCGAGCTTGGCTGCGCGGCGGTACCACGCAAAAGCGCGCTGCTCATCGATCTCGACGCCCAAGCCCTCATCCAGCATCACGCCCAAGGCGTACATCCCGGCTCGATCGCGGATTCCAATGACTTCGGGGTCGGCCTGAGCACGGGCTGTGCAAATGACAGCAGCATTCAGCAATACACTCACGACGATAGATCGAAATAACCCGGACATTGGAGCCTCCGACTCGCGCTCAAGTTTCAGACCGGTGGAAACGCCGCATCAATGATTTGTCCGTCAGGTAGTTGACACTTGCCTGTGCCTCCGCCATACATTCCATTAGGCGGATACATGAGTTGCAACATGCATTTCATGTGCGCGCCGCTCGCCGACGTTAGATTTGCGACTGCGCGGTGCGCGAGGTTCGCATTGAAGTCATCCCCTGGCCCTTCGCCCGAATTGGTTTCCTCCCAGGCCGGATTCCAGCCGTCGTAGAGCGGTGCAATACCAGGGAGGCTTGTATCTGGTGTGATCTGAAAGTATCGTCCACTGTATGTCGTGCCGTCGGGCAATGTTGCGGTCATGGTTCCAGAGACAATGTCGGAACTCTTCCAGTTAAATGTGGTGAGACTCCCACCGAAAACTGCGTAGCCGACCCCGGTTCCCGTGGTAGTACAACCCGCCGCTATCGCAGTGAGTATCGGCAGTAATCGCGGCAGATTTCGACGCTGCATGTTCATACTTCCGATGGCCTATCGGCAGCTAGCTCATGGAGACGCGCTGCAAGTGCGCACAATGATAGGAGTTCAACGGGGAGCGCGGCTTGCTCGCGCTTGGCGTGCATTGCGAGGAATTGCGAACGCCAAACCGGTGCGGCTGTGGATGAAAGCGTCAAGGGCACATAAGTTACCGCAAGCGATCGCAAGCGACAGGCGGAAATTGAAATTAGCCTGACGCCGCGAATGAGATTGGCCGTGCGCTTCCCGTCGCGGGATCCGTGGGCCACGCGTAATTTGGAGGCATGAAAAAATGTATGTATCCAATCGCAAGGGCCCGCACGATGCGCCCGTAATGTCCGTGCAAGACTTCAGGGCTCAGCAGACCATTGCCGTGCTCGAGGATTTGCTGACACACACGCTTCCACTGCGGGATTTGTACAAAAGTGCGCGCTGTCAAAACGCCGACATCCGCTTTCGACATCTGCGCCCATTGTTCGACGCCCACTATAAGGAACAACTGGCCCTGGTTGATGTGCTCGTCGATAGGATTCGTGCACTGGGTGGCGCCAGCCGTGTTTTGGCCGGCGCCTTCCTACAAGGCACCCCGCCCTATTACGCACTGCGCGGTCATTTAGCTACGAACCGCTTGTTGTGCGATTTACTCGACGCGCACGAAAATGTACTAAGCGCGGCCCACACCGCAGGCACACAGAGTCTACAAGCCGATCCATGCGCGGTTCACGATTTCGCCGTGGGGCAGGTGGTGCTCAGCAACGATCTGCAGCGCTGTTCCGTCGGAGAGCAGTTGGTGAGATTGGACCAGGCGCGAAGATTCGTAAATTCGAACTTTAACGGCGTGGACGCGTATGAATAATGTGAGGTTTGAGCCGCGTCGCGATCAGTCCGACCAAGCCGGATAGCCATCGTCAACATTGCGAATCGTGGCGGAACCTTCGGCTTGCCTCGGAAGGTCGAGTGTGAGACCTTGCCTTTCGGGTGCGGTATCATCGCTGTCGAGATCCTATTTGTCTTCGTGGTTCGACTGACGATAAAAAACCAACGATCGCGAAGGAGCGCCGGGACTTGTGAGCGATCTTTCGGGTTACGCATTTTCACCGTTGCGGGACGGCGACTTGAAGCTACAGCGGGCTTCGGGCAACGGTGTGGCGCCGGTCCTGCTACTGACCGCAGAAAATGCCTCGCTCGCTTGCTTCAAGCGGCTCGAACATGAATACGCGCTCAGAGCCGACCTTGATGCCGCCTGGGCGGCACACCCAATCGAACTTTCCCGCCACCGCAACCGTCTGGCGCTGCTGCTCGAGGATCCCGGAGGTGTTGTCCTCGACCAACTGCTCGAACGGCCGCTGGAGATAAGAGAGTTTCTGCCGATCGCGATCTCTCTCGCCGGAGCGCTAAGCCAAGTGCATGCGCACGGACTCATCCATAGGGACATCAAGCCTGCAAATGTCCTGGTGGATGTGGCGAGCGGTGGTGTTTGGATCACGGGCTTCGGCATCGCATCGCGCTTGCCGCGCGAACATCAAAACCCTGAAGCGCCAGAGGTGATCGACGGCACCCTCGCCTACATGGCGCCGGAGCAGACCGGCCGGATGAACCGCTCGGTCGATGCGCGCAGCGATCTGTACTCACTTGGCGTCACGTTCTACCAGATGCTGACCGGTACGCTGCCCTTCACCGTCGCCGATCCGATGGAGTGGGTACACTGCCATATAGCGAGGCAGCCTGTCCCACCCGACGCGCGGGCGGTGGAAACTCCTGGGGTGCTGTCGGCAATCGTGATGAAGCTCCTCGCCAAGACCGCCGAGGAGCGCTACCAATCAGCCGCGGGTCTCGAGACCGATCTGCGGCGATGTCTCGCGGACTGGGAGTCGCAAGGCCGCGTCGAGCCCTTTCCGCTGGGAACACGCGATGCGTCAGGCCGGTTGCTGATCCCCGAGCGGCTGTACGGGCGCGAGCGCGAGATCGAAACGCTGCTCGCATCTTTCGACCGCGTAGTAGCCGGTGGCATTTCGGAGCTGGTGCTCGTATCAGGCTATTCCGGCATCGGCAAGTCCTCGGTCGTGAACGAGCTGCACAAGGTACTGGTTTCGCCCCGGGGTCTATTCGCGTCCGGCAAATTTGACCAATACAAGCGCGACATTCCCTACGCCACGTTGGCCCAAGCTTTCCAGATGCTGGTGCGCTCGCTTCTGAGCCAGAGCGAGGTGAGACTTGGCCGTTGGCGGGATTCTTTCAGCGAGGCGCTCGGCTCGAATGGGCAACTCATCGTGAACCTCGTTCCGGAACTCGAACTCATCATCGGAAAGCAACCTGCCGTACCAGACTTACCGCCGCAAGAGGCCAAAAATCGTTTCCAGTTGGTATTCCGGCGCTTCCTCGGCGTGTTTGCGCGCAAGGAGCACCCGCTCGCACTGTTCCTTGATGATTTGCAATGGCTGGACAGCGCAACGCTCGACCTGCTTGAACATCTGGTCACGCACTCGGAAGTGCGGCACCTGCTGTTGGTCGGCGCCTATCGCGACAACGAGGTCGCACCGTCGCACCCACTCCTTCGCACGCTCCAGGCGATCCGCGAGACCGGTGCGAGAGTGCATGAGATCGTGCTGGCACCGCTCGGCCTCGACGATATCGGTCGGCTCATCGCCGATACCCTGCATTGCGAGCCGGAGCACGCGCGGCCATTGGCGCAGCTGGTGCAGGAGAAGACCGGCGGCAATCCGTTCTTCGCGATTCAGTTTCTCACGGCGTTGGCCGAGGAGGGTCTGCTCGAATTCGACTCCATCGCGGGCATCTGGGCATGGGACATCAATCGTATCCGCGCCAAGAACTACACCGACAATGTGGTGGACCTGATGGTCCAGAAATTAAAGCGGCTTTCGATCGGTACGCAGGATGCCCTGAAGCACCTCGCCTGCCTGGGTAACATGGCCGAGGCCGCCACGCTCAGCATGGTGTACCAGCAAAAAGAGGAAGCGATACATGCGGCGCTCTGGGAAGCCATCCATGCCGGTCTTATTATTCATCGGGATAACAATTACAAATTCCTGCACGACCGGATCCAGCAGGCGGCATATTCGCTACTACATGAGGAGCGCCGCGCCGCCGTTCACTTGGGAATTGGCCGGAAGCTGCTAGCGAACCTGACGGCGGAAGAGCTCACCGAACAACTGTTCGAGGTCGCAAACCAGTTCTATCGAGGCGCCACCTTGATTGTCGATCGGGACGAGAAGAAACAGGTGGCGACGATCAACTTGCGTGCCGGGCGAAAGGCGAAAGCGTCGGCGGCCTATGTGTCGGCGCGTGCGTATCTCGCCTCGGGCATGGCGCTGGTGGACGAGCAGGACTGGAGCAGCCAGTATGAGTTGACATTCAACCTGTGGCTCGAATGTGGGCAGTGCGAGCTTCTGAACGGCAACTTTGAAAAAACCGAGCAGCTGATCGCGGTGCTATTGCAGCGCACGGCGTCGAAAGTTGATCAAGCGGCCGTCTATGACCTGAACGTGCGGCTGCATACCGTGCAAGGGGAATACCCGCAGGCCCTGGACAACGCGCTCGCGTGCCTGCGCCTGTTCGGCATCGACCTGCCGGCGCACCCAAGCTGGGAAGAGGTCGAGGCTGAATTTCAGACGATCTGGCGGAATCTTAGCGGGCGCTCGATCGAAACTCTGATCGACCTGCCGCGCATGACCGATCCGGAACTGCAGGCAGCGATGCAAGTGTTCTCGATACTCGCCCAAATCAGCTGGTTCACCGACTTCCATTTGTATTGCATGCTCGTGTGCCGCATGGTGAATTTCAGCATGCAGTACGGGATGAGCGGCGCTTCCGCGCAAGCCTGTGCTTGCCTCGGGTCTCTCCTTGGACCATTCTTTCACCGTTACCGCGAAGGTTACCGCCTCGGCAGGCTCGGCTGCGATCTGGTCGAGAAACACGGCTTCTCCGCCTACCATACGAAGGTCTATCACGAGATGGGGGCCAATAGCGTCTGGACGCAGCCGATCACGAGCGCGATCGAGTTGCGTCGCGCGGTAGCTCGCATCGCCACTGAGACAGGCGATCTCACTTACGCTTGCTACAGCATGCATCACATCGTCACAGGGTTGCTCCTGCGGAACGATCCACTCGACGCGGTGTGGCGCGAATCGGAGATGGTGCTGGACTTCGCTCGGAGAGCGAAGTTCCGCGATGTCGTGGACCTCATCGTGAGCCAGCAACGCTTCATCGCAACCATGCAGGGGCGCACTGCAACCTTTTCTACCTTCAACGACGTGCAATTCGACGAGGCGACATTCGAGGCGCAGCAGACGGGCGACCGGATGAACACCATGATCTGCTTGTATTGGATCCTTAAACTAAAAGCGCGATTCCTGTCGGGAGATTACGCCGAGGCTTTGGCGGCGGCGGCCAAGGCGAAACCGGCGCTTCGTAGGGAACCCATCCAGATCTATTTGCTTGACTATTCATACTACACCGCGCTGGCGGTGGCGGCGCTTTATGCGAAGGCTTCTGCCGATGAGCAGGGCGAGTGGCGTGAGCTCCTGACGGCGCACCGGGAACAGCTGCACGAGTGGGCCGAAAACAATCCTGCAACGTTCGGCGACAAACATGCGCTGGTGTCGGCCGAGATCGCGCGCCTCGAAGGTCGGGATGCCGAAGCCATGCGTCTTTACGAGCAAGCGATAAAATCCGCGCGCGAGCACGGCTTCGTGCAGAACGAGGGCTTGGCCTACGAGGTCGCGGCGGGGTTCTACGCCGCACGCGGCGTCGAGGGCATCGCCCATGCCTATCTATGGAACGCCCGGGACTGTTATCTGCGCTGGGGTGCGCTCGGCAAAGTCCGGCAGCTCGACCAGCATCATCCCGGGTTGCGTGAGGAGTCCTCTGCGTCTGCACCGAGTGCGACGCTCAGCGCGCCGGTCGAACAACTGGACGTCGGGACGGTGGTCAAGGCATCGCAGGCGGTGTCGAGCGAGATCGAGCTCGCTAAGCTCATCGAAACGCTCATGAGAGTTTCGCTCGAGCATGCGGGGGCCGAGCGGGGCCTGCTCATTCTTTTTGCTGACAACGAACCCTGGATCGCAGCGGAGGCGAGAACGGGCGCCAGCAACATCGAGGTGACGCTGCGAAACTCGGCGCTGACGTCGACCGATCTTAGCGAGTCCGTGCTGCACACCGCGATGCGCACGCAGGACAGCGTGATCCTGGACGATGCCTCGGCCCAAATGCCATTTTCCACGGACGGATACGTCCGTGACAAGCACGCCCGCTCCGTGCTCTGCCTTCCCTTGGTCAAACAAGGAAAACTCGTCGGCGCACTGTATCTTGAGAACAATCTGGCGCCGCGCGTGTTTACCTCGGCCAAGCTCGCGGTTCTGAAGCTCCTGGCCTCGCAGGCGGCCATTTCGTTGGAGAATGTCCAACTCTATGACGAATTGCGGCGCAGTGAGGCCTATTTGAGCGAGGCCCAGAGCCTCAGTCATACCGGTACTTTTGCTTGGAGGCCGTCCAGCGGGGAAATATACTGGACGGAGGAGACTTACCGCATCTTCGAGTACGACCGGGCGAACACTCCGACCTTGCATCGGCTGGAGCTCCGGGTCCACCCGGACGACGCTGCCGCCTTCCGGCAGGTCGTGGAGCGCGCATCAAACGACGGGCAGGATTTTTCGCACGCGTATCGATTGCGGATGCCGGATGAAAGGGTCAAACATGTTAACGTCGTGGCCCGAGCCTTCCGAGATGAGGCAGGCGACCTTGAGTTCGTCGGTGCGGTGATGGATGTCAGCGCGATGCGACTGGCAGAGCGCGAGCTGCACAAAACCCAGACCGACCTCGCGCATGTGATGCGCGTGACCAGCTTAGGCGAGCTGACCGCCTCGATCGCTCACGAGGTCAATCAGCCGCTGGGCGCCGTCCTCATCAACGCCGAGGCATGCTTGAGCTGGCTCGATCATGCGCAGCCCAATATGGCGGAAGCACATGCCGCCCTTGAGAGAATCATTCGGGACGGCGCTCGGGCGGGCGAAGTCATCCGGCGTATCCGTGCCCTCGCGAAGAAGGCAGACACGAAAATGGCGCCGCTCAATCTCAATGAGGTCCTGAGCGAGGCGCTGACCTTGGTGCAACATGAACTCTTGAGCTCCCGGGTGGCGCTGCGCCTGGAACAGGCCAGCGCCCTGCCCGTCATTCTCGCCGATAAGGTTCAGCTGCAGCAAGTGATCCTCAATCTGGTGATCAACGGCATCGAAGCGATGCAATCGGTCACTAATCGAACGCGCGAGCTTGTGATCCGATCGGAGCAGGATGATCAGCAAGTGCGGGTCATGGTGACGGACTGCGGTGTTGGTTTCTCCGCTGATAATGCGGGTCAGCTGTTCAAAACGTTCTTCACCACTAAATCCACCGGCATGGGTATGGGACTATCAATCTGCCGTTCGATCATCGAACTGCACGGCGGGCGCATCTGGGCGGCACCCAATATACCTCACGGCGCTACCATCCAGTTCACCCTGCCTTTGCATCCGCGCGTGGCGTCCCACTGAATAGCGCAGTCATTTTTTTGCGGACGGGCCGTAGTCGAGCGGCCCGGCCTGCAGGGTCTGCTTTTCGTCAGGCAGAGCTTGCACATTCCAACCGCCGCCCAATGCACGAATCAGCGACACGGCTGCCTGGATCTGGCGGATCCGTATCTGCACCTCGGTGAGCTGCGCAGTGAGGGCCTGCACCTGCGCAACCGAGACGCTTAAGTAGTTGTCGAGCCCGTCTTTGTAGAGCATCGTCGAAATGGACAGCGCCTGCGCGGCCTGATCGCTGGCCTCGCGTTGTTGCGTGTCCTCGGTCGCCAGACGTTGGGTCTGGCTCAGCCCGTCTTCCACTTCCTGGAAGGCAGCCAGCACCGTCGCCCGATAGCTGTCGCGCGTCTGCGCGTATTGCGCCCACGAGTGCCGCAGCTGCGCCCGTCGCAGGCCGCCATCGAACAGCGGCTCTATGGCTCCGGCCCCGACCGACCAGAGGCTGTTCGGCAGGCTGAGCAGATTGAATCCGCTATCCTGGAAGCCTCCCGTTAGGTTGAATGTTACATTGGGATAAAACGCAGCGCGCGACACGCCGATTTCGGCGTTCGCAGCCGCCATCTGACGTTCGGCGCTCGCGATGTCGGGTCGGCGTTGCAGCAGCGCCGAGGGCACGCCCGTAGGAAGCAGCGGTGGCGTTAGCCGAAACTCGCTGCTCGGCGCGATCGAGAAGGTGCTCGGCATCGCGCCGATCAGCACGGCGGCGGCATGCTGCATGAGATCGCGCTGCAGATGGGTCTCAGTCTCTTGAGCTTGCGCGGAATTCAGCTGGCTCAAGGCCCGCGCCAGATCGAGGCCGGAGGCGATCTGCCCGCGGGTGCGCAGCCGCGCCACCTCGACTGCCGCCTGATACGAGGCGATCGACTGCCGCAGCACCTCGAGCTGTGCGTCGAGTCCGCGCAAGGCAACATAGTCGGTTGCCAACTCAGCCTGAAGAGTCAACCGCGCGGTCGCGAGGTCCGCGGCGCTGGCCTGCGCGAGGCGCTTTTGCGCGTGCGCGCTGTTGCGCAGCGCATGCCAGAAATCCGGTTCCCATGACGCCGCCGCCCCCCACTGGTTGGAGGCCTCGCGAAGCGGCGCGGGGCTATTCGGGTTGCGAAAGAGACGATTCTCGGATGACTTGTTATACGACGTTCCTGCATCCGCACTCACCTGCGGCGAGAGCGCTGATTGCGCCTCGGCGGCGAGGCTCCGTGCCTGGTCGTAGGCGTCCGCAGCTGCCACAAGGGTTGGGTTCGCACGCCCCAGTTGCTCCTCGAGTTCATTCAATTGCGCATCGCCGAACAGCGTCCACCAATCCCCGCGCGGCGAGAGTGCCTCGTCCGGATGGGCTACCTCGAAGGGGCCGCTGCCCTGATAGGACTCCGGTAGTATGAAATGCGGCGGATCATAGACGGGCGCGAGATCGCAGCCTGCGAGCAGCCCCAAGCCGAGCGATGCGAGCACTGCGGCGGGACGAAGTTTCATGGCTTGGTCGCGTGTCCATCGCCGCTCGCTGCGAGAGGCGGCGACGGCTCCGGCGGCGCCTGCCTCGCCGCCGCATAGCCTGGCGCGGGTGTTACCGGCTGCACGGACTGTCCCTCCAACAATCCTGCGGGCGGATTGTTCACGAGCTTGTCGGCGGGCGATAGGCCGCTCGTGACCTGCACCGTTTGTCCCAGATTTTGTCCGAGTGTCACGTTGCGCAGATGGACGCGGCTCTGCGAGTCGACGATCGCGACCTGCGCTCCATCCGCGCGAAAGATCAGTGCCGATTCGGGCATCGTCAGCACCTTGGGATCGGTCGGCACCTGGAACACGACATCCACGTAGGTACCGGGCCACAGTGCGTGGTTGGAATTGTCCACCGTCAACTCCGTCACGGCCGTTCGCGTATTGGCGTTGAATGCCCGTGCCGTCGTCAGGAGTTTCGCCTCAATGGATTGTCCTGGTTGCGAAGGCAGATGCAGCGTCGCCGTGGTCTCCGGAGTTAACAGGCTCGCATAGTCCTGCGGCACCGACACGAACACCCGCATCTCATGCACGTCGGCGACCGTGAAGAGTTCCGCCGTCGTGCCACGAACCGACGCATCGCCTCCCGCTGCATTGACATAGCTGCCGACATCAGTAAGACGCGCTGTGACCACGCCGTCGAATGGCGCCACCACTCGTTTGAATGCCTCGAGCGCGGCGTAGCGCGCGACATCCTGTGCCGAGACTTCCAGCTCGGCCTTGCGCGCCGCCGCACCGGCTGTCTGCACCTCCACCTCCTGATTCGAAACCGCCGGCGTTCCCGCCAGCGCCTGCCAGCGCGCCGCGGTGGAGACTGCAAGTTGATAGTTCGCTTGCGCCACCTTGAGATTCGCCTTTGCCGCTGCATACTGGGCATCCAAACTCGGCGCATCGATCGTCGCCAGCAGCTGCCCCGCCTTGACGGTCGCTCCGTAGTCCGCGTTCCAGCCCTGCACATAGCCGGCGACCTGCGCAAAGATTGGCGCCTCGTACCAGGCGCGTACCGTCCCGGGCAGCACCAGCGGGCGCGTGGCGGGACCCCTCTCCGGGCTGATGATCTGGACCGGAACGAGGGCCTGTTCATTTGAGACGCGCCCCAGAGCCGCAAGCGCCCGTTCGCGTGCCGCTATCCCGTAGATCAGCAATGCCGCCAAGACCGCCAGCGGCAACCCGATAGTCAACAAGCGTCGCTTCATGGCACTTCTCCGACAGTTTCTCGCTTCCGGTGCAGCAGGGCAAAGACGCAGGGCACGAACATCAATGTCGCGAATGTCGCGATCAGGAGTCCGCCAATCACCGCACGTCCGAGGGGGGCATTCTGCGTGTTGGCCATCGACATCGGCAGCATGCCGATCACCATCGCCAGCGCCGTCATCAGCACCGGCCGCAAGCGTGCATACCCGGCCGTCACGGCAGCGCGGATCGGATCGCCATGCGCAGCCAGCTCGTCGCGGGCGAAGGCCACCACCAGGATCGAGTTCGCGGTCGCGGTGCCCATACACATGATCGCGCCGGTCAGCGCCGGCACTGACAGCGTGGTGCCGGTCAGGAACAGCGACCAGACGATCCCCGTCAGCGCGCCCGGCAGGGCCGTGATGATGATGAAAGGATCGAGCCAGGACTGGAAGTTGACGACAATCACAAGGTAGACGAGCAGGATTGAGAAAGCGAGCCCGAGCAGAAGTTGCGCATATGCCGCCTTCATCGTCACCCCCTGCCCCTGCACTTGCACGATGCTGCCGTGCGGCACGTCGCCTTTCATCCGCTTCAGTACCGCATCGACCGCATCGCTCACGGCGCCGAGATCGCGTCCGGCGTTGCTTGCGTAAATGTCGATCACGGGCATGATGTCGCGATGCGACACCTCGAGCGGTCGCCCGACCTGGCTGATCTGGCTCAAGCTTCCAAGGATTTGCACACCCTGTCCGTTCGGGTCACCGTCACCCTTGTCGATGGGGATATTTTCCAGATCGCTCATCGAGGTCAGCTGCGTCTGAGGTGTCTGCAGGTTCACCAGGTGCGAAACCCCCGTCTTATAGTCGAGCCAGTAGGTCGGCGAGGTTTGTCCGGATCCCGACAGCGTCGCCAGCGCGTTGTCGGCGATGTCGGATTCCGTCAGGCCTGCGCCGAGCGCGAAGGCGCGATGCGAGGAGACCAGTAGTGCCGGCTGCGCCAGTGTCTGTTCGATGGTCGCATCGGCGATACCCGGGATACGGCGCATTTCGGCGACCACTCGCTGGGCGTAGGCCATGTTCGCTGTCATGTCGCGCCCGATGATTTGCACATCGAGTGGTGCCGGCAGGCCAAAGTTCAGGATCTTCGCCGTAATGTCGCCGGCCGGAAACGTGAAGCTCGTGCCCGGGAACAGCTTCGGCAGTTTATCGCGCAAAATCGCGCGGTACGCGTCGACCGGCGATGCTTGGTCGTTGAGGCTGATGGTGACGTCGCAGTCTTGCGGTCCGATGGTGGCACTCGCGCTGTATGCCTGGTTGATGCCGCTGGTCGGCAGGCCGCAGTTGTCGATGACATTCGTGACGTGTCCCGGCAGCAACGTGCCGATGGCCGTGTCCACCAGCGAGGCGACCTTGCCGGCCTCTTCGAGGCGTAGTCCGATCGGCGCACGGAAATGCATGTCGATCTCGCCGGACTTGATACCCGGGAAAAAATCGCGCCCCAGCCAGGGCGCCAGCAGGCTCACCGAGCCGAGTGCTGCCGCCAGGAACCCGACAACGAATCGGCCACGCCGCGCAACCACCATGGCCAGCAGCTCTTTGTAGCTGTCGCGAAACCGATCAAAGCGTTGCTCGAACGCCGCTTGGAAACGGCCGAAGCGGCCGCGCGGCTCTCCTCCCGCCTTGCGGGCCGCGACCTGCGCAGGCAGCAGATAAGCCGCCAGCGTCGGCACGAGCGTGCGCGAGAGAATGAAGGAGGCGAGCATTGCGAAGACGATGGCCTCGGCCAAGGGCAAAAATAGGTAACCGGCGACGCCCGATAACTGGAACAGCGGCAACCAGACGATGCAGATGCACAAGGTCGAGACGAAGGTGGGAATCACGATCTGGTTCGCCGCTTCGATTATTGCCGCTTTGAGCTCCAAGCCGGTCGCCAGATGCGCATCGATGTTCTCGATCATCACCGTCGCGTCATCGACGAGGATGCCCACCGCAAGCGCGAGGCCGCCTAAGGTCATGACATTGATAGTCTGCCCGGCCCAGGCGAGCCCCATGATGGAGCAGAGGATTGAGAGCGGGATCGTAGTACCGACGATCAAGGTCGAGCGCCCGGAGCCCAAGAACAGGAGCACGACCAGGCCGGTCAACACAGCCGCCATCGCCATTTCTTGCACGACGTCTTTCACCGAGGCGCGCACGAAGGTCGAGGCATCATTCAGTGCCGTGATCTTCACGCCGGCGGGTAAGGTGCGCAAAATCTGGGGTATTTTTGCTTTGACACCCGCGACCACAGCCAGTGTCGAGGCATCTCCGGCCTTGAGCACTTCCAAGAGCACTGCCTGGTGCCCGCCGACCAGTACGGAGTTGGTCTGGGGCGGACCGCCTAAGTACACATGGGCGACGTCGCCGACGGTCACCACCGCAAGCCCTGCCCGCTTGATCGGCAGTGCGTTGAACGAATCCACATTCACGGGCGAGGCGTTGGTCACGACCAGGAAGTCGAGCGCCCCGATCTTCTGGTCACCCGCCGGCAGCACGATGTTCTGCTGTGCCAGAGCGTGTGATACGTCCTGCGCCGACAGGCCGTGCGCGAGCAGCTTCTGCTGGTCGAGATCCACCTGGACGTAGCTGAACGTCCCGCCATAGGGTGCGGGCACCGCCACGCCCGGCACCGAGATCAGCATCGGCCGGATCAGGTTGGAGGCCATATCGTACAGCTGCGAGCCGGTCAGCTGGTCAGACGAGATCTGCAGGGCCAGTACGGACACCGACGATGCGTTGTAGGACAGCACCAACGGCGGCGTGATTCCCGCCGGCATCTGCTTCAGCACGGTTTGCGAGACCGCAGTGACCTGGGCCTGGGCCGCCGCCACGTCGGTGCCCGGCTGGAAATAGATCTTGACGATTCCGCGGCCGTACAGCGATTCGC
>Ga0210383_10002471_pt1 | contig 16699 bp, 17 predicted proteins | sample IncBWC14OmetaG_FD_160072 | JGI IMG/M metagenome (GOLD analysis project Ga0210383, IMG submission 160072) | Forest soil microbial communities from Barre Woods Harvard Forest LTER site, Petersham, Massachusetts, United States - Inc-BW-C-14-O ...
CAATCCAAGCTATCGATTAGTCGTAGTGACTGCCTTCCGTGGTCCCGGCACCGGCCGACCCGGAAAAACGTTGGGCACCATCTTGCCGTCGTCAATCAGCACCGTCCCGCCAACCAGCAAATACTGCACTCCGACGCTAGGCTCCATCGGCTTCTCAAATGTAGATCGATCGGCGATGTTCTGCGGATCGAAAATCACGACGTCAGCGTCGGCGCCTTCCTGCAATCGTCCCTTCCGGTGCGCGGCGGGTGTGGAACGCTCCAGCATTTGAGCCGGCATCAGCGTCATCTTGCGCAGTGCTTCTATGAGAGTCAGAGTCTTCTTCTCCCGGACATATTGCGCGAGGACGCGCGAATACGTGCCGGCGTTGCGGGGATGACCCTCGGCGCCGTCGCTCGCAATCATGATCAGCGGGTCGGGAATGACAGCGTCGACTACCTCCTGTGTGTTGGCGAAAATCAGCACCCATTGTTGTTTGCCGGAATTGTGCAATTCGTCGAAGCGATCTTTGGTAAGGTGCTCTCCGGTGTCGGGTATGACGAGGCTGCCGTAGTCGATGCCGAGTTTTTCGCGCCAGCCGGGATTGAACACGGCGGAGTTAATCGCGGTCATGCCGGCGATGTAGGGATAAGCTTCCGTAGTGACATCGAGGCCACGCGCGCGCGCTCCTTCGATCAGCGAGATGCATTCAAGCGAATCGCGCAAGCAAGTGCTGTTGATGTGCACGATGTGCAGCGATGCACCGGTGATGGCGGCCGCGCCGATGACCTCTTCCACCGATGCGATGGCGGAGCCGGGTTCGACTCGTCCCGCGCTGCGCATGTGAGTGTAGACGGGCAGCTTTCGTTCAGCCGCAACCCGAAACATGTCGATGACCTCAAGCCGCGTCGCGCCAGGAGTGTACTCAATGCCCATGCCGATGCCGAGCGCGCCCGCGTCAATTTCATCGCGCAGCCGCTGCTGAATGCGCTGAATCTGTTCGGGCGTTGCAGCTTGGTCGGTGGCCGCTCCGCTTTTTGGCAGGATCGTTCCTTCCGGCAACGGTGCACCGAAAATTAGAGAGCGCGCGGCCACGTGGCTGGCAGTCGTCCCGTAGTGAATGAGCGAGCGCCCCTCCTTCGCCTTCAGGAACTGAGTCACGTCAGGAGCGCCGATCTCCATTTCGAGAGCCGTGGTCACTCCGTCGAAAGCTTTGAGGCGCTGGCTGGCAAGGTCCTGGGCATGCTGGTGTAGGTCGATGAAGCCCGGCGCCACAACCAGTCCATCGGCGTGGATCACGCGCCGTCCGCTGAGCGGAGCAACCGAGACACTCGCGATTTTCCCTTCGCGGATCCCCACGTTGCGCACGGCGTCGAGCCCGGTTTCGGGGTCGATGATGCGGCCGCCTTCGACGACAACATCATATTGTTGCGCCGCGGCCAAAGTACCGGAGACGACGAGAGCGAGGGCGATAATCAGGTTGCGCATGGAGTCTCCGAAATCAGCAACGGAAGTTAGCGATCATAGCAGGCCCACACACACATACCGATGTGGTTCACGTACACTAATGGTCTCTCTTGAAGACCATTGCACAAATACTGACGCGCTATACGGCCTGGATCATGGGCCTGATGAGCGTGCTGGGGATCTGGGGCCCGTTCGTGATCGCGTTCGCTGACAGTGCCCTGCTGGGCATGCCGGTGGATTTTGTTGTCGCTCGATATGTATATCTGGACCACGCCCGGCTTTTGATTTACGTTGCGATGGCGTCGCTGGGCTCGGCGCTGGGTAGCATTCCTCTGTACATCGTGGGCTACCTGGGCGGCGAGAAAGTGCTGCGCAAGCGAATCTCCGAAGACCGGTTTCTGAAAATCCATCGCTCGTTTGAGCAGCACGAATTCTGGGCTCTGATGTTTCCCGGGATGCTCCCGCCACCGATGCCTTTCAAAATCTTTGTACTGGGCGCGGCCGTGTTTGAAATGCGTTTCCGCGACTTTCTGGTGGCGATCTTCCTGGGCAGGTTTGTACGCTTTCTGGCTTTGTCGACCTTGGTACTGTGGTTTGGCCCGCAGATTGTGCAGCTTTTCGGCGGTGTAGTGATGAAGCACTGGGCTTGGTTCGTCGTGGCAATTGTGGCCGGAGTCCTTGTGTGGTTGGTGTTACGCCAGAGACGACCGGCTGCGACGCAGCCTGGACAGTAACCACGAGGCGGCGAATCTCGGTTCTTACCGTCATCCTTTGATGCCATGCTGGGTGGGAGATGAATCGAATACTTTTGCGCCTCATTGTCTTCTTGCTGATTGCCTTCCCCCCGTTTCTGGTTGCACAGACTTCTCATCCCGCTCTGTCGCGTCGTCCGCAGGAGTACACGTTCGCGATCGTTGCGGCGTATCCTCACGATGCAAACGCATTCACGCAAGGCTTCGCGTATCGCGACGGCTTCCTCTATGAAGGCACAGGCCGCGAAGGGCAGTCCTCGCTTCGAAAAGTCCGTCTCGAAACCGGAGAGATCGTCCAGCAGGTGAACCTTGCGCCGGACATATTCGGCGAAGGCATCACCCTGCTCAACGACAAAATAATTCAACTCACCTGGAAGTCGGGAATAGGCTTCGTCTACGACCTGAACAGGTTTCGCTTATTGCGCAGGTTCTCGTATTCAGGTGAAGGATGGGGCCTCGCCACCAACGGCCGCGAACTTTTCCTGAGCGATGGAACGCCGGAAATTCGAGTATTGGACGGTGAGACGTTTCAGGAAAAGCGACGCCTCAAGGTTCACGACGGCGCAACCACGGTGGATCAACTGAATGAACTCGAGTTTGTGGAGGGGCAGATTTTCGCCAACGTGTGGCACAGCAATCGCATTGCCCGGATATCTCCGCAGACCGGTGATGTCGTCGGATGGATCGACCTCACCGGACTACTAAGCCCTATGTATCGTGTCGAACCGGAAGCCGTGCTGAATGGAATCGCTTATGATCCGCTTCGCAAGCGCCTGTTTGTTACAGGAAAGCTGTGGCCGAGAGTTTTCGAGATCAAGCTCTCTCCGAAAGCTCACAAGTAAGTCTCCTGATCCCGCAAGACCCCTGCGGCGAAGGCTACGCGGCGGCCGGGTGGTCGCCCGACTTGTGCAGCCATCCCGACAGCATCTGCAACAACACCGGCGTTCCAAACATTGCCAGAGTGCAGAACAAATCGCTCTCCGCGGTTCCGCGGAAGAACGGAACGCCTGCGGCGTAGGACATCATCAGCCCGCCGAGAGACCTGGGATAAAGTCCGGGCATCGCGACCCACGCGGCGAAATTACTGACCACGAAGAACGAAACCGAACTCGTTACCGCCGCTCCCACCACTCGCCAGAAACCAGCTTTTTCGCGCAGGTTCGTGCCCAGCCACAGAATCGCCGCATACCATGCCCAAATTATCAACTGATCCCAGGTGAAGTGGTAGGCGTAGATGTACTTGGTGAGTACGACGTCGGTTGCCGCCACGAGAACGAGAGGAATCCACATCTGCCGGCGCGGGCCGCGCGCGCCGAAAAACAGAAGCGAAGCTGCCAGCGGCGTGAAATGCCAGGCGTGCGGCAGGAAGCGAATGGCAACGGCCAGCAGGACAAATAGATAGGGAAGCATCATGACCTCGAAAGACTGAACTCTCATTTTGGGCGCTGGCGAGGCGGGAGTCAAGCGCGGACCGGAGGACCGAGCATTCTCAAAGACGGGCGACGCGGTAAGTTGTCTGTTCATCTCGGTTCCTCCTGCTGTGAATTCCTGGCTAACGCTGTCCAGGTTCCGGAACCACGACCAGACCGTTTCCCGCGTCGTAAACATCGCCGACCACGTGCAGGTTCTGGTCGATTTCCACAGCTCGGCTCAATGCGCCGCGACTGCGGCGGCTGAACGTCGTGCTGGCCATTCCTGAATAGCGCAGATCCCGAAAAAGCACGATCGAGCCCTGCTGCGGAGTCTGAAGGGTTTCAGTCTCGGTAATCGGATACTGCGCCCAATCCAGAAACACCCGTCCCACGTAGGAATTTTTCGCAGCAAGCGTGACCGGCGTTTCCTCCGGCTTATATCGAATTTCCATGCGCCCTTCGGGATCGACCTCCGGTCCGAGAGAATTTACCGGAGCGAGGGCAAAGAATGCGGGAGTCTCGACGACGCCGTCCCAGTGGAAAGGGTCGATCCATTTGGGATACGCCGAAACCCTGAGCGGGTCGGCTCCATCATAGGTGCGAGCTTCCAAAGCGTTAACGGCGCGGCGGTGTTCGAAGTCGCGCAGCCCCCACAGCAGAACGACTCCAGCCAGCGCGAGCGTAGCGGCGACCCGGCCTCGGGGCCCGCGGCCGCGAGCGCCAATCTCCTGGTCGATCATTCCGAACAGCGCCGGGACCACCAATCCCAGAATCAGAAACGCGAATATCACCGGCTCGAAGATGAACACGATGTCCCACGAATACCACTTCCCGGAAAACGGCCAGAACGGCCGCACGCCGTAGTTATTCGTGAAGTCGAGCAGAATGTGGCTAAGCCCCGCCAGGCACGCGTAAAAGAAAAGCAGCCCCCAGCGCGGCGGCAGCTTAGGATCCTTGATCTTCCGCCCGCCCAGCCGCCAGATCAGGTATACGAAGCCAACCACGACCGCAGCGTCGAGCGGCACACCGACGAAGGAATGAGTGAATCCACGATGATGGGCGAACCCAAACGCCGGACCGCGAAAAGCGCCGATCACATCCAGGTCGGGTGCCTCTGCGGCGAGCGTAAGCGTAAGCGTGGCCAGCGCAGTCTTGCGGTTGAGCCCGGCGCGCCCCATGCACGCGCCGGTCAGAAAGTGGGTGATAGGTTCCAAGCGCTTCGAGGAATTCTATCGTAAAGCAATTCGCTTCGATCAGTATCGAGCGATGCGCGGTTCAGTGTGGCGGCGCCAGCAGGTTGAGAGCGTTCGGAACTACCGTGATTTCGACCGGCAGCGTGCCCAGAAGTTCGCCATCGGCCTCGACATAGATCTTGCGCTGATCTGACGAGGTGGCCCTGGGCTCACGGTATTGGCACGCGACTCGCGTACTGTACGCGAGGTCGATGCCAGGAACCGTCCAGCGTAGCCGCAACAGCCCGCGAGTCACATAAGTGAGATACGCCAGGCGACTGCCCGTGCGGCAGCATACCAGACGCATGTCGTCCCGGTCGAGCGACGCTCCCGGTGCCAGTTCCTGAACGACTCCGCCGAACTGGCGAATACGCACGGCCAGCAACTCGGTCACTTCCGACTGACGGGCCACGTCCGAACCCGCCTCGACGTACTCCGCCACGAAGCGCGTCATGGGATAGGTCAGCCACAGGTTCCACGCCTTCGCGTAGTAAGCTGCCATCCCCATGCGTTGCTTGATCCCGCTGTGGAGTTTGTAGAAAAGATGCGCATCGACTCCAACCCCGGCCGCGACCACGAAATAACGCGTCTTTGGATTGCCTCGCAAATCCGAGCAAGCCACGCGGCCGAGTGCGATGCGGCGTGGCGTGTAGTGCAGCGCCGCTTTCGCTGCCGCCACGATTTTAAGGGGAATATTCAGGTCGTGCGCCAGTGCGTTAGCGGTTCCGAGCGGCAGCACTGCCAGTGCCGCGGGTGAGTTGGCCACGACTTGGGCGATGTTATGGATCGTCCCATCGCCGCCGCAGGCAAAAATCGTGTCGCAGCCGGACTCCAGCGCAAGCCGTGCCTCGTCCCCGGCGTGATATTTGGACTCCGTGGGTACGAGTTCCGCTTCAACGCCGCCGTCTCTGAGCACCGCCAGCGCCGATTCCAATTCCCGCTGGCGCCGCTTGCTGCCGCCGGAATCCGGGTTGTAGAGCAAGGCCGCCTTGCGCATAGCGTCGTCGAAGCTGGATTGTCGAATCTAGAATGTCGAAGCTGGATTGTACCCGAGCAGGACGACGCAGCGTGACGATCAGAGGTAATCAGAAGTGATCGGTAGGGGTGATTTCAGATGCTCAGCGCGAGCCCCACTCCCACATCCCGAACATGGCTTTCTGCGGCAGCGGATGCCCGATCTGGCGGGCAAGCATCGTGATCTGGCCGCGATGGTGAGCGTCATGCGCGATCAGATAGCCGAGAAATCCGGCAACATCAGGACGGAAGCCCCGCACGCGCCCATCCGTCTCAAACCCGCGGCTCAGTACGACGCACAGAGCGTGACGGCTGGCCTCCAGCCCGCGCATGGCCTGCGACGGGGTGACCGTGGCGCGATCGAGTTGCGGCGGAATATCCTCTGCTTTCGCGGCCTTCAGCCACATCACGCGCACGTTATGCATGTGCACCACAATGGCGGCAACGGTGCGGCCCTTGCCGTCGGCTGGCTTGGCCTTCCAGGCAGGGGGCGGAAGATGGTCGATCAGGTATTGGTTGATGCGGTTGTTGGTATTGAAGGCGTTGAGCAACGCAAGTGGAATTTGACGAAGATATGGATTCGTCACAGCGACCGCATCAATCGGGTCGGAGCCTTTCGACATTAGTTCCCTTGCGAACGCGTCAGCAGGACCTTAATTTTGCCTCAGCCATGCCGACTCTGCAAGACCACCTTTTCCACAGTCGCTCGCCGGCGGCACACTTCTGCGTAACATCGGGAACCTCGTTATCGCGAAAACCCCGAGAGCGCGCTATTACGGTCGTCGCTCTTTCCCTGTAAGCGCCTGAGCATCACCCCCGTTCACATCTTGACTTGGAGTAAATGCGTCACTGAGTTCGTCCAGCACCTTGGCGTAGGTGTAGTTCGCGTTGAACTGCAGAGCATTGGTGTGGCGTCTTCGCAGAGTTACCTGTAACGCATTGTAGTTTGAATCGCAGCAGTTTGTGCGCAACATGAAGTCGCTGAAATTGGGATTAGGTCGTCCGGCATCGAATCCATCCGGTTAACCGGCGTCAGCACAAGGTGTGCCAACAGCGTAGGAGGCGTTCGCTATGACCGCGCCGCTGGCGTCGGTGATCAAACCAGTCAACTCACCGGTGCCGCCCTGCCCCCATACCATTACCAGGACCGTCAGCGTGAAGAGGGTGAGGAACCGAATCAGGATTTTGCGACACGAGACCGGCATCGCTGCTTCCCAAAAACTCCATTGCTTTCATTTGAGCCGTGAGAATTTCGAACGGGGAGCGATACTCACATCTGTTTTGTGCTGAGAACTCTCATTCCATCCGCGTTGCCAACGTAAGAGTTAGGAATCTACTGTCGACCTTGATCCGTCGCAAGATCAATCAGAAATATGTCTGAATCTTCGCTCAGCCGGTCGAATACAATTCGGCTGCCATCTGGTGTGATATCAAAAGTCCGCATTGCCGCTGAGCTGCTCAATCGAGTCAATCGCCGCGAGCGCATGGTGCCCAGGTCGAGCAGCCAGAAGTCCTGCTCGGCCAACGTATTTCCCAGCATGTAAACCAGGCCAGTGCCATCGGGCAGAAAGCGGGCCCGCTCACCTTCGCGCTGCACATTGATCTCCGGCAGCTTCGCGGGAGTGCCGTCCGGGTGCACTGCCAGCAGCGGCGCGAGCGTGAACAACTGGGGTCCGCTATACACAATTAAGTCTCCACGCGGCGACCACACCGGATCGAGGTACGGCCCGGTTGTAATCCTAATCGGTGAGCCGCCGTCAACCGGAAGTTTGAATATGCCCGGCCCGTTGCGGTCGCTGCCTGCCACGACAATCCATTTGCCGTCAGGAGACCAGGAGGCCGTTCCCCGAACATCAACATCGCTCGAAAGGGGGCGGAGCCGTGTTCCATCCGTCGCCATTACTTGCATCTGTTGCTTGCCGTCTCGCCTCAGTGCAAAGGCAACGCTACTCCCGTCTGCGGACACAGCCGCAGGCGACTGCAGTGCGCCTTCGGAGCCCTTCCAGATCTCCAGCGCTTTTCCGTCGCGATAGCTCCACAGTCCATCAGCCCCGTCTCGCGAAGATAAGTAGAACAACGTTCCGCCCCCGAATCGCGGTGCCTGGGAGCGTGCGGTGGGCAGTTGGAAGGCCTTGACGTCCCGTTCCTCGACAAGGCGTTTGGCGATTGGAACGCTCCACAAGCTGACCTGAGCATTCACGACACCTGCCACAAGGCGACGGCCATCCGCAGTGGCTGCTAGTGAGGTGTATTGTTCCAAACCTGAACTTACGCGGTTTGTAGTTCGCGTTCTTAGATCGAACGCCGACAACCATGGGCCTGCCCCGTCTTTGTTGTGAGCTACGAACAGAACCGTCCTCTCGTCGATCGGTGTCGGGTAAGCAATATCGGTGTTGAGATGTGTGAGTTGTTCTGGTTTTCCTCCTTCCGCTGATATGCGCCATAGATCCATCTCACGAGTGGCGGGTCGGCCTCGTACAAAGTAGATCCAGCGCCCATCCTTTGACCAGACCTGATAGTGGTTGTGTAATCCGGGATCGTTTTGCAGAATCAGGCGTGGATTGCCGCCGTCGTGATCCGCGACAAATGTCGGATCACCTGCTTGCCAGGTGTGATAGACAAGCCGAGTGTGATCCGGAGACCAGGTAACTTCGGCGGCTTTTTCATCTGGAAAATTGTGTGGCGCCCCGCCAATCAGCGGCCACAGCATGAGCCTCTTGCCTTCGGTTCCTCCCCGGCCTTCGGTTCCCGCGCTCCACACTTCTAATCCGTCTCCGGAGAATCCCACCGCCCGGAGCGGCGCACGCGCATCCCCGATTCGGCCCTGAGTAAGATTTGTCAGGTTGCTCCCGTTCGTTTGAATGAGCCAGATGTCGAACGGGCCGCTCCGATTGGAAGTAAACGCAGCGAAGTTCCCATCTGGCGAAACAGCAGGATCGCTTTTGGCGCCATTGAAGTTGGCAAGCCGTGTGAACTGAGCACCAGAAAGTGGATTTCGGGCCGCTGGCCAGGGGCCATTGACGGCAACCCACCACCCGCCCAATCCCGCTACCAGCAACGCCAGAAAAGTCCACAGCACCCAGGTGTAACGCTTCGGCGCGGACCTCGGGGACGTAGTTGGTCGCGAGGCGCCGGAATCGGTGTCACGTCTCAGCCGCTGCAAGTCGGTGCGAACATCTGCAGCGTTCTGATAACGCAGCTGCCGGTTTTTCTCCAGTGCTTTGTGGATGATCTCTTCGAGTTTTGCCGGAAGCTTGCGATTCAACTCTGCCGGCGATACTGGATCCCGATTCAAGATCGCGTCGTAGATGGTCGCTTCGCTTTGCCCCCGAAACGGCTGCGTTCCCGTCGCCATCTCGTACAGCACCGCCCCGAACGAAAACAAATCCGTCCGACTATCCAACTCCTTGGCCCGCGCCTGCTCCGGAGACATATAAGCCACCGTCCCCATGGCCGTACCCGGCTTGGTCTCCATGGGCGTGTGGGATTCCGCGAGGGTTTCCTGCTCCGGGTGGTGCATGACCGACACCTTCGCTAAACCAAAATCAAGGATCTTGGCGTGTCCTTGTTCGGTCACGAAGATGTTTGCCGGCTTGATATCGCGGTGCACCACTCCTTTCCCGTGCGCCACCGCCAGCCCATCAGCAATCTCGATCGCCAGTGTCAGCAGAGTGTCAAGTTCGACGGGCCGACCCGCGATCATCCGATTTAGCGCCGTGCCTTCCAGGTACTCCAACGCGATATACGCCCGTCCGTCGACTTCCCCAATGTCATACAGGGTACAGATGTTCGGGTGGTTCAGAGCCGAGACAGCCTGCGCCTCCCGCCGGAACCGGGCGAGAGTCTGCGCATCATCGCTAACGTTTTCGGGAAGAAATTTCAGCGCGACAAAACGGTGCAGACGGGTGTCCTCAGCCTTGTACACCACGCCCATGCCCCCGCTGCCGAGTTTTGACACGACACGGTAGTGCGCGATGGTCTTGCCTTCTAAGGCTCTACTATCTCCCTCTTCTGGAGCCTGCGCCGGAGAATCCTCCCTTGCCAGCGCTTCGGCTGCGACTTGCAAGGCAGGTGCTTCCATGAAGCTGTGAGCATCCTTCTCGAACGCCAGCAAGGACTCTACTTCGGCGCGCAGATGCTTGTCCCCAGCACATCGCCGCTCCAGGAACTCGGACCGCTGCTCCGGCGCAAGCTCTAAAGCCTCCTGCACAAGCTGCTCGACTCGGGATTGACTCTCAGGCTCCAACCCGCTTGCCTCCACTCATTTCCCGCAGCAGCCACAGTTTGGCCAGCTTCCAGTCCCGCATCACCGTTTCAGGTGAAACCTTCAGCACTCCAGCCGTTTCTTCTACACTCAAGCCACCGTAAAATCGCAACTCAACAACCTGACTTCTCCTGGAGTTAACCTCGGAAAGAGCCTTCAAGGCCTCGTCTAATGCCACCAGGTCAGAACCGCGCTCAGGGGATAAGACCAACGCCTCGTCAAAACAGACATGCCGGGCTCCTTTGCCCCGCTTCAGATATTGTTGTCCACGGGCCCAGTCAGTGAGAATGCGACGCATCAGTTGGGCACAGACCGCGAAGAAATGGGTGCGGTCCGCCCAGCTTACTTCCTTGAAAGCGACCAGCCGAAGGTAAACCTCATTGACTAACGCTGTCGTTTGCAGAGTATGGTCGGGCTGTTGCCGGGCCATGTAACGCTGGGCCGCTCGGTGCAACTCCCGGTAGACCAGAGGCGTCAATCGATCCAACGCCTCTTCATCCCCGGCACTCCAGGCGCGCAAGAGTTGAGTGATCTCGTGAACTGAAGGTGGCCCCATTGAACTCCTCGCGGGAAGCCTACAGCCCCGACTGGTCAAAAAGAGTAGCACAGGTGGATGGCCCTTTCCACAGAATGAGTTCCCCGGCATTCACTCTCCACCGACAAGTTTTTTCTTGGGGGCATTGCAGTTTTTGTCGCCGGTTCTCGTTATAGGAGGTAGAGCGGCAACACGATGGCAAGCGACTCTTCGGACCGCCTGTAAGAGTTCGACAAAGAAGTATTTCCAAAATTTCAGGAGGCGACTATGCACAGCAAAACTTTCTTTTGGTCTGTAGGGGCGTGGGTTCTTGTACTCGCTTTAGGGGCAAGTGCGGCGGCGCAGGATTGGCCAAGGCACTTCAGTGGCGTGATCAATGACTATCCACTATCAGCCAACCCGACAGCCGGTCCGTGGGAACTTCGCGGCCCGTGGTCCTTGCGCCTGCAACCGTGGGGAGGGGCAGATTTTTCGGCAGCTCTGACGATGGAGTTTTCTGATTTAGGATCCGGCACCGGGTACAGCACCAACGCCCGACACCAGCACACGCACCACATAACGATGAAAGGCGCGACCCTGGTTTGGAACCCGCCTCAAACCGATTGCCCAACCGGCATCACTCCCTTTCCTACCTACACCTGGGTTCTGGAGGTGAACGGAATGGCGGATGTTGCGGGAAATGGAGGGTCTCCTTTTACCGGGCCAGTGCCGCTACAGGTCTGCCTCGGCGGTGGTCCGGACCTCGAGATTTCGAACATCACGCTGGTGTTTACGAATCTGTCAACCGGCCCATCGCAGGCGACAAATCATTTCGGACCGCAGGCGATCCACGGGGTCGTTCGGCTTCCCAAGGACCCTGAATAGCCGGGCTGAAGTTGCAGTGGTTTGAAAGAGGAGGAATATCCCCATGCGGCGAGTGCATTTTGTTCTGTTGTTCCTGGTGCTTGTTATAGGTGCGCAGCCCCTGGTCGCGGTTACTTATTATGTTACTCACCAACCGACCTTGCTCTGCACGAACAACAAGACCGGGTATTCCATTTTTCTCACCATCCAGGATGCGGTCACCAGGTGCCCGCAGGTTCCACCATTAACGTCTGCCCCGGAACCTACGCCGAACAGGTCATCATTTCGCAGCCACTGACCGCCATGGATAAATCCATCCGGTGACTGTTTGTTAGGATTGGTTGGCCCTACGCTTGAGAAATGACCTTCCCGGATTAGCGGAACATAAGCCGAGGCTCTGAGACCAGGGTCAAGGCTCTACCCTTCACGACAATGGGCAGCCAACTGACCAAGAAAGCATTTGAGAGTATCGCTGTATAAGTCCCGCGGAAAAAGTGGATTTATAACTAGCTATTTCACATCCACCGTCCTAACACAGGCCCTAGCACGTAGCCATGTAAGTCATTGAAAACAAATGGCGGAAGCGAGTGGGGGTCGAACCCACCGGTGACAGGATTGCCTGCCGCCCGCCGGTTTTGAAGACCGGGACGATCACCGGACCGCATGCGCTTCCACAAGGCAACACCCTGGCCACAGACCTGCCCGGATTCCCACGGATCAGCAGCGAGTGCGAAATGAGATCGATCGAGAACTAGACCCGTGTTGATCCGCGAAAATCCGTGCCTGATTTACGTCTGCGCGATCTGCTTGCCAGCTATTTCGGCTGGGCCGTGACCCGCAGATACGGCTTAATGGTCTTGTAGCCGGGAAACTTCTGCGCAGCTTCTTCGTTCGAAACCGCGCCCGTGATGATCACATCGTCGCCTGGCTTCCAGTTCACCGGAGTCGCGACTTTATGTTTCGCCGTGAGCTGCATGGAATCGATGACCCGCAGGATTTCGTCGAAGTTGCGGCCTGTGGTCATGGGATAGCTGATCTGCAGCTTGACCTTCTTATCGGGACCGATGACGAAGACGGTGCGCACGGTGGCGTTGTCGGCGGGAGTGCGGCCTTCGCTCGTCTCTCCGGCGCTGGCGGGCAACATGCCGTAGAGCTTGGCGATTTTCAGTTGCGGGTCGCCAATCATGGGATAGTTCACCTTCGCGCCCTGAGTCTCTTCAATGTCAGCCGCCCACTTGCTGTGATTGGTGACGGGGTCGACGCTCAGGCCGATGATCTTGGTATTGCGCTTGGCGAACTCCGGCTGCAGCTTCGCCATGTAGCCGAGTTCGGTGGTGCAGACGGGCGTAAAGTCTTTGGGGTGTGAAAATAATATGGCCCATCCGTCGCCGATCCAGTCATGGAAGTGAATCGGACCTTGGGTGGTTTCGGCCGTGAAATCGGGAGCCGTGTCGTTGATGCGGGGAACACTGTAAGTTTCCGTCTCAGTCGCGGTGGTCATGTTTTTCTCCTCGTTACTTTAAAGTCTATCAGCGTACTTGGGTTTCGGTCACGCTCCCATTCCGCCATGGACATCGGGGTCCAATACAAAACCCACCCGTTCTTGCCGGGTGGGTTGGGGAAAATTAAGTTCAAATTTCCTTACCCACACGCCGGCGCCGGGCAACAACAAGCCATGGCACAGACGGTGGATGGAAAAGACATATTGTTAGGATAGAAGCGCCGGATGAACCATGTCAAACCCCGCGCCCCTCCCGCCGACCCCTCCCCGCATGTTTTCTGCATCGCTGGGAAACCGCGCGCATCCTTTCTCTGGCACGGCATTCGTAGAGGGCGAGGGGATGTTCATGGGGACGACGCGGCGGCTGCAAATGGCGCAGTGGGACGTGTTTTCGGCAAAAGCGCTCGAGGGAAACTCCCTGGCGGTATTTTTCGACGGGCGAGGACTGAGCGATGCCGAGATGCAATCGATCGCCATGGAAATGAATCTGTCGGAGACGACGTTCATTCTTCCGCGGGATGCGGCAACGGAGCGCGAGCGCGGCGTGCGAGTGCGAATCTTCACGGTGCAGGAGGAGTTGCCGTTTGCGGGACATCCGACGCTGGGGACGGCGTTTGCTCTGCGTGGAGACTCGGGGGCGAAGGAGATCGTGCTCGAACTGAACGTGGGGAAAGTTCCGGTTCAATTCGAAGATGCGGGCCTTGAAGACGCACCACGCCGGGCGTCATTTGGAGAGATGACGCAGATCAATCCGACGTTCGGAATGCAGCACGACCGCGAAGCGGTTGCGCAGGCTACGGGACTGCGCGTGGAGGATTTTGATCCATCGCTGCCGATCGAAACCGTATCGACGGGACTGGCCTACACGATCGCACCACTGAAATCTCTAGCGGTGATTCAGACATTGCGAGTTGATCAGAACCGCGCGAGCGAGTATCTGGCGAAGACGGGCGGAAAGTTTCTGTATTTCGTGGCGCGCGAAACCGTCGATCCGTCAGCCCGTTTGCACGCCCGCATGCTCTTCTATAACGGCGAAGATCCGGCCACGGGTTCGGCCGCAGGCTGCTCGGCCGCGTGGATGGTAGCTCACAAAGTTGCTCAACCTGACGAGCGCGTGCTGATCGAGCAGGGCATCGAAATGAAGCGGCCGAGCCGGATTTTTGTGCGCGCGGCATTCAAGGTTAACCCTCGGAGGGGCCACAGCGATAACCGGATAGTTAACGTGCGGGTTGGCGGCAACGCGATCGAAGTGATGCGCGGCGAAGTTTTTCTCTAACCGGAGTTGCGCAAGCCGCGGAAAACACGGCGGCGCACCGGTACGGAAAAAAATCAATAGCCAGGAAGTCCCATTGGCATCGACGCTACTTTACAGTGAGCGTGCTTCCCGTTAGCATTCATCTCGCTCTGACATTCTTCATATTGAGAAAAGCTTCTGTTGAATTTGCAGCCCGCTGATGCGGTGACGCTCGACAGATTGCGGAAGGCTGATGAAACCTAAGCGCACGATCCTGTGTGTAGACGACAACGAGCAGTCCCTTTCCCACCGCAAAATCATGCTGGAGACGCGAGGCTACCGCGTGGCGAGTTTTCCCCGCGGCGAGGAAGCGCTGGCGCGTTTCATGGAAGGCGGAGTCGACCTGGTGATCGCCGACATGGCGATGCCCGGACTGGACGGTCCGCAACTGATCGCCAAGATCAAGGACCTATCGCCGCACACGCCCGCGATTCTTATCTCCAGCAAGGTCCGCATCTACGATCACGACTCCCAGGCCGACGTGTTCCTCACCAAGGGTATGTATGCCCCAGCCGATTTGCTTGAGCGCGTCCGGCTACTGCTGGTACGCAAGCGCGGGCCCAAGCGCCTGCAGCAGCAGCCTCTCCAAGTTGCGCGCCAAATCGGCGCGGCCTGAGTTTCAACTTCTTGCTCCTGGCTCGACCGGCAGCGCCAGAAGGACCGTCTCCCGTACAGTTTCACGAGTGACACAGGCGCGCCCGCACTGGGCGCGAACCATCGTGTAAGATTCATGCAGGCATGGGCGGAGCATTCATCGAAGCAAAAGACCTGCGCAAGACGTATCACGTAGGCAAAATTGAGGTTGATGCGCTGCGCGGGATCTCCTTCAGCGTGCAGAAGGGCGAATTCGTCAGCGTGGTAGGCCCCTCGGGCAGCGGGAAGTCGACGCTGTTTTATCTATTGGGCGGGCTGACGCGGGCCGATGGCGGCAGCGTGGTGCTCGACGGCGACGACCTGGCCACACTCTCTGACGCTGAGCGCACGCGCATGCGCAAGCGCAAGATCGGCTTCGTCTTCCAGAAATTCAATCTTCTGCCCACGCTCGACGCTCGCTCGAACATTGAGATCGCCCGGGAAATTTCCGGCAACGGACAGGACGATCCAGCGCACTTCAACCGCATCACCGACCTACTCGGCCTGACCAAGCGACTGGGGCATCGGCCTTCGGAACTTTCCGGCGGCGAGCAGCAGCGCGTGGCGTTAGCGCGGGCCCTCATCAACAAGCCAGCGGTGGTGCTGGCCGATGAACCAACCGGAAATCTCGATTCAAAGAACTCCGACGTCGTGCTCAGCATGCTGCGGAAGTCGAATCAGGAACTGGGCCAGACCGTGCTGATGATCACGCATAATCCCGAGGCCGCGAAGTACGGCGACCGCATCATCCACATGCGCGACGGCCAAATCGTAAGGCCGGAAGACGATCCGCAGTGGGTCGGGCACTGAGCGCCACTGGCAGCTTCTTTATTCGGGGTCATCCTGAGCGGAGCCGTTTTTCACGCGTAGCAAAGAGCCTGCCCTGAGCGAAGCCGAAGGGATCTCCCGCTTACCCGCCCTAACGCGTAAGCCAAACTGCACCGCTACCAGCTTGCCGCTCGCCACGCAGCCTTACTTCTGCAGTGTTATCCTAGTAAATCTTATCCCGCGATTGAGGTTCTAAGCCCCTTCATGCCTAACCAAGAAACTCCAGAAGCCCAGCCTGCCGTCGAGAACACCGAGTCGTTCGGCAATATTCTGTCGGAATATACCAAGAGCCATTCCCGTAAGACCGAAGGCAGCCGGCAGTTGCAGGGCACGGTCATTGCCGTCAATGCCGAGGCAGCCTTCTTCGACATCGGATACAAGTCGGAAGGCATACTGCCGATCGCGGCAATGCAAGGCGAAACTCTGAAGCCCGGCGACAAGTGTCTAGTCACGGTGAAGGGCCGCGATCTGGATGGCTATTACGAACTCTCGCTGTTCAAAGTCGAGCGGCCCATGGATTGGACGGCGCTCGAAAAAGCCTTTGCCGACAAGAGCAGTGTTCTAGGCACGGTAACGGCGGTGGTCAAGGGCGGTTTCAGTGTCGACGTGGGAGTGCGGGCGTTCATGCCGGCTTCGCGCAGCGGAGTGCGCGACGCGGCGGACATGGAGAAGCTGGTGGGGCAGGAAATTCGCTGCCGCATCATCAAGCTCGACGTTACCGATGAAGACGTGGTCGTCGATCGGCGCGCCGTGGCCGAAGAAGAGGAACGACACGCCAAAGATAAATTCTATTCGCAGATCAAAGAAGGCGAGACCGTCAGCGGCACGGTGCGCAGCCTGACCGATTACGGCGCATTTATCGACCTGGGTGGAGTAGACGCGCTGCTGCACGTGAGCGACATAGCCTGGGGCCGTGTGAACAAGCCATCGGACGTGCTTTCGGTG
>Ga0210383_10002473_pt1 | contig 16695 bp, 15 predicted proteins | sample IncBWC14OmetaG_FD_160072 | JGI IMG/M metagenome (GOLD analysis project Ga0210383, IMG submission 160072) | Forest soil microbial communities from Barre Woods Harvard Forest LTER site, Petersham, Massachusetts, United States - Inc-BW-C-14-O ...
AACGGTCGCGTCCAGGCCAATGCGGATCTCGCGGATTGAATCGCAGAAAGCGGTCCCAAAGCACGAAAGCCAGCGGGGCCAATGCCATCGGCGTTCCAGGATGTCCGCTATTGGCTTTCTGGACGGCGTCCATCGATAGCGTTCGGACAGTGTTAATACACAACTGCTCGATTTTCTTTTGCGCTTCAGCGGCGGAGTTTGCCTGCGCTGGAATTTCCAATTGGGTGCTCACCGGCGGCTACCTTTCAGTCCTGGATTGGGAACTTCACTTAACTACCTCAACCTGATAATCCGACCCCTGCCATTGTGCCTGTTGCGTCCAGTAGAAAGTGAATCGTATGGGAGCGGTCTGGGTATTTGCAATCACGATATCCACATATTCAAGGCTGATGGACGTCGGCGTGGAAGCCGTGTCCCGCTTATTGACCCATTCGTCGTTGCTCCAGTGCAGGGAAAACGGTGAAGACGCCAGGACCCGCAGCAAACATCCTACTGGCACCGACTTAACCTGGCGGTTTATCTTCCATACTTCGATGCTCGGGCGCGCTGCTTCGTTGCGGTATCGCTCCGCAACCGGTGCAATCAGGTCGAAAACTTTGCCGTCCGCGATCGAGCGTAGCAATTTGACGTATTCCGCGTGGGCCCAAAGCAAAGGGTCCGCCGCTCCCGTCGCCTTTCCAAAATACATGTGAGCGCGCGGGATGTCCGGCGCGTCCCATATCTGTTCGGGGATCATCCCCACTCCGGTGGCGAAATTGCCTGCTGCCTTCAGATAGGGATCAACGTCGCGTCCCGCGGCGAACTCATAGGTCGCGCGTTCGAGAGTCAGGAGCGGCCATGGCCGTCCTACGCCCCAACCGTCAAACGAGCTTCCATCCCCTCGCTGTCCATATCCATCGTGGTTGTAGCGTTTCCAGCACGGACCCCCAGGCGTATCGACTTTAAGAACCGCATCGATGACCTTGAGCGACTCTTCCATCAGCGGACTGCCGGGCTTGCGAATACCGAGCCGCGCCAGTTCCAGGAATCCCGCGTCAACAATATCTTTCGCCGGATATTGATAAGGAACGCCGGGACGCTGATTAGCGAGAGCTAGCATTCCCGCGTTAGGGTCCTCGTCGCCGTGAGAGCCATCCGCGCTGACGGCAGGATTAATACGAATGTAATGTTGCGTAATTCCCGGCACCAGCGACCCCTGGTGAGTGACCGTCCACTTCTCAACGTGAGATTCTAGAAAGTCCGCATACGTCCGGACGAAGTCGGCCGTGTGCTTATCGCCGCGCGACTCAAACAACTCGGCCGCGCAGATCAGGCCGGCTATGTTTGAGGCCAGCGTCGAAGGCGAGTATCCGCCCGCTTCTTCCCAACGGTCTTGTGCCGTTGCAGGGCCTTTGCGGATCAAGAATTTACAGGCGCGCTGTACGGTGACGTAAGGATCGAATTTTCCCAGGGCGTCGGCTTTCCACAAACGCCAGGCCAGTATCATCGGGAATGACACTTCATCCAGTTGCAGCCCCATCCAGTAGGGGAGCCCGTCGATCCAGAAATTCTGGTAAAAGCCGCCGTCTTCACGCTGCGTGATGGCCAGATAGATCATCGCACGCAGCGGCGTCGAGGTATCGCCCACCGCCAGCAGCGCGGTGGCGCTGTTCACCATGTCGCGCGTCCACACCAGGTGATACCCGCCCAGACCATCGTCGTCCCCTTTGTCTTCGCCCCACGGAATGCTGAGGCTGGCAATCATTGCGCCCGGATACAGTTTGTCTTCGTGGGTGAGCAACAGGTTGACGCTGCGCTCGAAGAGCGTCGAATCATGCTCGGCGATTTTGTCCAGCAACATGAAGCGTTTACTTGTGCGTTCCCACTGGCCAATAAAGTTTTGCAGACTGACCTCGAACGGAACGCTTAGCGATTGGTACACCATGGAGCCGGCATTGTGGCGGGTATGCCCGAATCCCATACCCAGCGTGAACTCCGTCCCCCGCGACAGGTCAATCTCCCCCGTCAGCGCGATGTTACCGTCCAGCGCCGAGTCGTACGTCCAATCCATGCGATAGTTATGGGCGAGGTCGGTCCAGCCGTCATTCACTCCCACATATCCGCACGACAATCGCGAGAAGGGCGGCCCAGCCGCAATCGTCATGTAAACATCATCTCGATATGCCATGAGGAAGTGTCGCCCGCGCGCCTCGATCACCTCGCCATTGTTGTGCATCCCGCCGATCTTGAGATGGGGAGCGCACAGCACGTAAAGATGCAGCTTTCCTTGCCACGCGGGCGCAACGTTGAAACGCGTGTGAATTAGCAGGCAGCTGAGGTGCGGATCACCGATGATCTGCTTCTCAATGCTGTACCGGCCTTCGGGATCGGTATTGGTGACTTTAAAACCGAGCGCTGCCGTGGCGACGCACTCGATCTGCGATCGCATATGCCGCCGCTCATCGTGGAAAAAAGTCTCGCCGTCCGTCACTAAGTATTGAAGGTCACGGATCTGTGGGGAGTCGATGGTGGGATAGTAGACTTCAGTCACCACGCCATTAGCAATCGTGTACCAGATGCGGCTGGAGACTGCGTAGGCAGTTCCCACCGCGTCTTTGGCGCCGCGTGTCCAGCGCGGAGGAATGCCCGGACCGCCTGGCGCTGGATTGCTGGGCAATGAGAAATCTCCTTGGACGATTCGCTTTCGCTGGCCGGCCTAAGCGCGAACCAACGCCGCTTCGAAGCTAGCGCACCAGTTTAACCCGACTTCCCCACCCGTGCCCGCGTGCATCGAAAGGCGTCCGAATTCATGCGCCATCAAAAAGCCGCCCGAAACAGGGCGGCTAAGACAGGCTTCGGTTACTTACTTCTGCGGGGTCGCAGGCTTCATCATCTTCGACTTGCCGGACGTCGCTGTCGTTCCTGTCAGTTCATCCGCCAAACCGTCTGCGTGATAGACCTTCCGCAATACCTCGATGATGGCGCGCGAGTCGGTTGCCACCGACCGGCCCACCACGTCGTCATACATGAAGTTCCACGGCAGCGATTCAATGTTTCCATCGAAGATGATGCCGACTACTTCCGCGTCCTTGTTAATCACCGGACTGCCTGAGTTGCCGCCGATGATGTCCGGAGTCGAGACCGTATCGAACGGTGTCTTCAGGTCGAGTGCCGGCTTGGCCTTGATCCAGCTCTGTGGCAGTTCGTACGGAGGTTTGCTTCCATGCTTCGCCGCATGCTCATATGCGCCGCCAAGTGTGGTGAACCACGGCACGTGCTGGCCATTCAGCTCGTAGCCCTTCACCGCGCCGTAGCTGAGTCGAAGCGTGAACGTCGCATCAGGAGGAACGTTCAGTCCACCCTGCGCAAACCGCAACTTCGCGATGTCGCCTGCGTTCTTCCGCAGCACCGGATCGACTTCGTCATCGTAAGTCTTGCGCACCGCCCGGGCATAAGGATCGACCGTCCGCATCATCACGATCATCGGATCATTGCTGGCATCCACCGCTGCCTTCCCGCCTTCATACAGCTGTTTGCGCACAGCTACATCCTGTAGCTGTGTTCCTTCAATCACTTCCTTCGCGCGCTCCTCGGGCGTCTTGCCCGCCAGCGCTGCTTTCACCGCGTCATCGCTCGCTCCCAGTACCTGCTGCATTTCCGTGAGGCTTTGTGCCAGCTGCGCCTCCTGTAGCGACTTGTACACTGGAGCAGTCGAGAAGAGTCGCTGTTCGAGAGACGGCAGCATCGAGTCCTGATAGCCGCGTAACCGATCGCCATTGGCCTTATCCTTTTCCGCGGTCACCCGAACAAGTATCCGCGCGTATTGCGCGAGAGAGCCGCGAAATCCGCCCATCGCGCCGGCCGCGTTAGCATCATTGTCCGCACCGCCCTGCAGGTAGAGCAGCGGCTTATAGATTTCTTTCTGCACGCTGACCGCTTTGCTGATCCCGGCCCACGGATCACCAAACTCCTGTTCACGCTTTGGATCGCTTTTCACGAACGCTTGCAGGCTTTTTTCTTCGGCGGCCTTCTTGTCCATCAGGCCCTTGTCGTGCAGTCCGCCGTTGTAACCCAAGTAGGCTTTGGCTGAGTTCTGTGTACTGAAAAGATCGCTTTCGGCTTCACGCGCGTTCTCGGAGGACATGGCACCGTACTTCTGCAACATGGCCACGCGGTTGTCCAGTGCCTTCATCACCATCGGGTACTGGTAGTCACGCAGGAAATCAAGCTGGTCCATCGTCAGCAGCCGGCTCGTCCTTCCCGGATGCCCCGACACGAACACCAGATCGCCCTCTTTCACTCCCGTCTTTGACCACTTCAAATAGTCCGCGGTCTTCGCGGGCTTGCCATTCTCATACGCGCGGAAAAACGAAATGTCGAGGTCGTAGCGCGGGTACTCGAAGTTGTCCGGATCGCCCCCGAAGAACGCGATGTCGAACTCCGGCGCCATGACCAGCCGGATATCGTCGTAGGTTTTGTACTTATAGAGGTTGTAAAGCGCGCCGGAATACAGCGTGACCACGTCACATCGCAGCCCGTTCACCGAACACTCTTTCTCTAGGCTCGACATCGCTTCGCGTTGCGCCTTGCCAAGGTCGGCCGACGCCATGCCCGGCTTCGAAGCGGCATTTACTTTCCCGGTTACGTCCTCGATGCCCTCGAGCACTACAAATTCCATGCCCGGGCACTTTGGCTCATCGCCTTGCGACGCCGCGTAAAAACCGTCCTTCATGTAATCTTTGCCGCCTGTCGACAAGTCGTGGATGCACCCCTGTGCAATGTGGTGGTTGGTGAAAATCAAGCCGTCCGGAGACACAAACGATGACGAGCCATTCGGCGCTCGTGCCGACGACAGTCGCACATGGTCGAGCCATTGCTGCGACGGCTCGAAGCCATACGTGGTCTTCACTTTGTCTTTCGGGAAGGCGTTGAACAGCCACATTCCGTCGTCGGCAAAGGAAACGCCAGCAAACAGAAGAAAGGAGAGAACTAACAGGTAAACGCTAACTCGTTTAATCATGAGACTCCGGCTGCGCCGCAAGTTCCTCAGTGCATCGTCCAGAGAACTCCCGGCGGCATGGGCAAACTCTTCACTATAACTCTCGTCTTGACGTGCGGCAATCGCCACCCAGAAGGCGTATAGACCATTGGTTCGCGCGGGAGTATAAAAGTCGGTTACGAAAAGTTGCGATTCTGCCAAGCGCTTACCGCGCTCTCTGTCCTAGAATCAAAGGAGCAGCAGCGGTTCCACAGAGCTGCACGAGGAATTCATGTCTATTACTCATTCGCCCAAAGGCCTGGAAGGCGTTACTGCCGTCAATTCCAGCATCTGCTACATCGACGGCGACCAGGGTGTGCTCGCCTACCGCGGTATCGATATTCACGAACTGGCCGACTTCTCAAACTTCGAAGAGTGTTGCTACCTTCTCTGGTTTGGGCGCCTTCCCACCCGCGCCGAATTGCAGGACTTCAAGCTCAGCTTGGCGCGCGAACGCAAGCTTGACGCTTCCATCATCAGCTTGCTCCGCCAGGCCCCCAAGCACGCTCTTCCCATGGACGTGCTGCGCACCATCGTCTCTGCGTTGTCGTTCTACGATCCAGAAGAGAAGGTGAATGACGCCGAGGCCAACCTGCGAAAAGCGACCCGGCTGACTTCTCAAATTGCCTATGTGGTCGCCGCCTATGACCGGATTCGCAAGGGCAAACCCTTGGTCGAGCCGGACCGCACGCTCTCACACGCCGCCAACTTCCTCTATCAACTCAACGGAGAAATCCCCAGCCCGACCGCCGAGCGGGCGCTAGACATCGCGCTGATCCTTCACGCCGATCACGAACTGAACGCATCGACCTTTGCCGCTCGGGTGGTGGCTGCCACACTCAGTGATATGCATTCGGCGATTACCGCCGCCATCGGCGCCTTGAAGGGCCCACTTCATGGCGGAGCCAACGAAGCTGTATTCCGCATCCTCGAGGCCATCGACTCTTCCGGCGCTGATCCGGTCGATTACGTGAAGGGGATGTTAGCGCAAAAGAAAAAAATCCCCGGATTCGGCCATCGTGTCTACCACACCGAAGACCCCCGCGCCACGCATCTCCGTACCATGTCCCGCGATTTGGGCAACTCCAGCGGCATCGCGAAGTGGTTCGACATTTCCCATCGAATTGAGGAATACGTGGTCAGCGAGCGCAAGCTCAACGCCAACGTGGACTTCTACTCAGCGTCCACTTATCACACACTTGGGATAGACATCGAATTGTTCACGCCCGTGTTTGCGATTTCCCGCATCGCTGGCTGGACCGCGCATGTCATGGAACAACTGAGCGACAACCGTCTCATCCGCCCCCGCGCCGAATACCAAGGGCCGATTTATCCCAATAAGTACGTTCCGATGGAGCAGCGGTAGCGGTCGATACCGTTCAAAACGGGTACCCACTCAGGCTTGTTTTGCTTGAGTGGGGGCTGCTTCCTAGCGGTCCCGCTGCTCGCAAACTGGCTCGAATCCCGCATCGCTTATTCCGAATCTAACTAACACGGTAAAATAGGTTTAACGATGCGCACGGTATACCTCGACAACAATGCGACCACTCCGCTTCTGCCCGAAGTGTTCGAAGCGATGCGTCCCTACTTCCTGGAGAAGTTTGGCAACGCGTCGTCCATTCATCACCAGGGGCAGCAGGCGCGTGCAGCGGTAGAGCATTCGCGCGAACAGGTCGCTGAGCTGTTGAATTGTCGTCCTGCCGAAGTGGTTTTCACCAGCGGCGGCACCGAAGGTGACAACCTGGCGCTATTCGGTCTGGCCAAGACGGGCGACCACGTCATCACCTCGTCGGTAGAGCATCACGCCGTCTTGAATTCCTGCAAGCGCCTGGAAGATATCGGCTGCGAGGTCAGCTACCTTCCCGTCGATGGACGCGCGCTGGTTGATCCCGATGACGTGCGGCGCGCGATTCGCCCCAACACCAAGCTCGTCACCATCATCTTCGCCAACAATGAGACCGGCGTACTGCAGGCTCTGAACGAGATCGGGAAAATCGCCGCCGAGGCGGATGTCTTCTTTCATACCGATGCAGTACAGGCGGCTGGCAAGGTACCAATCGATGTGAAGGAAATTCGCTGCGACCTGCTGACCTTGACTGCGCACAAGATGCACGGCCCACAGGGCGCCGGCGCGCTCTTTGTTCGGAAAGGAACACTCCTTCAGCCAATGTTGTATGGCGGTCGTCACGAGCGCTCCCGACGTGCTGGCACAGAAAACCTGGCTGGCATCGTCGGTTTGGGCAAAGCGGCAGAAATCGCGCGACTGGGCTTCTCCGACGGCGGCGTCGAGCGCATGACCGAATTGCGTGATCGCTTGGAGCATGCGGTTCTCGACAGCGTCGAGCAGGTGAGCGTGAACAGTGCCGGAGCGCCTCGCGTGCCCAATACCACTAACATCGTTTTCGAATGTCTGGAGGGCGAGGCCATGGTAATAGCGCTCGATCTCAAGGGTCTGTCGGTTTCGACCGGTGCTGCCTGTTCTTCTGGAGCAATCGAACCATCGCACGTTCTCACGGCCATGGGGCTGCCGCCCGAACGCGCGCGCGCCAGTATTCGCTTCAGCCTCGGCAAGCAAAACACATCGGAGGACATCGATTTCGCGCTGCCGTTAATTCGGGATGTCGTAACCCGGCTTCGTGAACTTAGTCCGGTGTACAAGAAAACGGCAATTTCACGGGCGTAAATCTCGCGCAGTATTCGCCAACACGAATTGATTAACTTGAACCACGAAAACCAGACCGTTGCCGTAGCCATGTCCGGCGGTGTCGATTCTTCGACCGTAGCGGCCATGCTCTGCGAGCGAGGCTACAACGTCATCGGCCTGACTTTGCAGCTTTGGAACCAGCGCCGGCTCGCCGGTCACGAGGGCATGCCCGAGGCAGTGCAGGGACGGTGTTGCTCCATCGATGACGTGTACGACGCTCGTTACGTCGCGGAGAAGCTCGGCATTCCGTATTACGTGGTCAACCAGGAATCGCGCTTCGAGCATGACGTCGTCCGCCCTTTCGTTGACGAGTACCTCTCGGGCCGCACCCCCATTCCGTGCAGCCTCTGCAACAACCATCTGAAGTTTGACCAGCTCCTCATCACCGCGCGCCAGATTGGCGCCGACCTCCTCGCCACCGGCCACTACGCGCGCAACGAATACGACGAAAGCGTTGGACGGTGGATCCTGAAGCGCCCGGCTGACCTATCGAAAGACCAGACGTACTTCCTATTCGGTCTGACGCAGGAACAGTTGAGCCGCACCCTGTTTCCGCTCGGCAACATGTGCAAGCCCGACGTGCGTGAAGAGGCGCGGCGCACTGGACTGCGCTTGTTCGAGAAGCCCGATTCGCAGGAGATTTGCTTCATTCCCGGCGGCGACTATAAGAAGTTCCTCGACGCTTATCTCGAAGAGCAAGGCGAAGCGATTCCTGACACCGCCGGTGAGCTGGTGACGACGACTGGCGAAGTTGTGGGCACCCACGACGGCATCCATAAGTTCACCGTCGGCCAGCGCAAGGGTCTCGGCATTGCCACTGGTGCGCCACTCTACGTGCTCGAGATCCGCGGCGATCGCCGTCAGGTGGTGGTCGGGCAGTCCGACGAGTTGCTCTCCCGCACCCTCCGCGCCAAGCGATTGAATTGGATTGCGATCGACGACCTGCGGGAACCGATGCGCGTGTCCGTCAAGATTCGCCATCGACATGAAGCTGCCTCTGCGCTCATCGAGAAGGCTGGCGAAGATGAGGTCCTGGTGACCTTTGACTCGCCTCAGCGCGCCATCACGCCCGGCCAAGCCGCTGTGTTTTACGATGGCGACAGGGTAGTAGGCGGCGGCTGGATCTGCTGAAAACCCAAGGCCACCGAACCTCTGAACACCATAAGTAAAAAGGCAGCGTCTTTACGCTGCCTTTGATTTTGACGTTCCGCAGATTTCCTAGCTAGATGAACATCTCGTCCGCTGGGCCCCGTTCGCGCGTGCGCTTCTGGCTGAAGTACGCTCCCAACCCCGTACTGATCCCATGGATGACGCCGCTGGCGTGCTTCACCGGAGAAGTCACCGAGTGCGCGACTTTCTCGGTAGTATCTTCCACCGAATCCATCGCTCTCGTAACCATCTCGTCGGCCCGAATTACCTGCAGCCGGGCCCGGTCCAGCATGTCGTTGACGGTACTCTCCACACGACCGATTCCCGCATGCGCAGTCGTAGTGATCGCCGCCGCATTATCCAGCACCAACTCCAGCTTGGGAGCTGACGTCTCCACGATTCGCTTGATGTTTGCCTGAAGCTGTTTGCCGTCTTCCAGCAGAGGCATTGCCTGACTCTTCACTTCTTGGGCAACGGTCGTGAGATTGATCGAGAGCTTCCTGATGGCAAAGTACATTCCCGCCAGAATCAGCATTTGTAGCACTACCGCTGCTGAAGTTACTGCTATGAAGATGGTCAGCTTTTCGTCCATGTTTGTGCCTAGCCGCCGAACTGAACGACCGCAGCCCCGCAAGCGTTACAGCTTGGTGGCAGCCGTCTCTCCTTCATCGGTTGTCGAATCGTGATAAGCCTGGCGTCCTGCTTCGTACGCCGTGCGAATCTGGTCTTTTTGGTTGTTCAAGTAGTCGCGTCCCTTGTCCGCCCACGTCCCCGCCTGCTCGCGGGCCTGGCGGGCGCGCTCTTTCACCGCGTCCTTGCCTTGGCCGGCCGCATCCAGAATCTGCTGCCGGGTTTCTTCCCCGGTTTTGGGCGCATACAGAATACCCAGGGCCGCTCCAATTCCGAGTCCAGCCATAAACCACAGAATTCCGCTTCCATCGTTATCAGCCATAAAATGCCTCCTTCTAAAACCTCACGAGTGCCGATGTTAGCACCCTGCCGTGTTCTATTACAAACCAGTAACCACCTTAGTGAGTGGCAAAAAGTTTCCTTAGAAACGCGATTTGACCGGCGTGGTAGAGGTTGTGTTGAATCGCGCCGTTCACCTCAACGTAGGCCGTGTAGCCGGACTTTTCGCGGCCCGGAAGTGGCCGATCTAGTTGCGTCATATCGAACTTGGTGAGTGCGGCCCGAAACTCTTCGTTCGACTGGCGAAATTCTGCCAACGCCCGATTCCAATTCTCCTCCGTGGTCTTCGGAGTAGCAGAGAAATTCAGCTCTTCGACCGACCTTGCCGGCAGACCACTCAGCCTGCGGCACACCTCGGTTTCCCAGAATGTTATGTGTGCAACTAACTCCCATATCGAGTGTGTCTGTGACTGCACCCGTCGCCCCGCCTGCTCCGCCGGAATTCCCTCCAGGACTTTCCATACCGGATCCCCATGCCACGCGTTGCCATTCATCGCGCGATCATATTGTTCGAGAATCCGCTCAATTTCGTTCATCGCCCAGTCCTGCTCATCGGGTTAGCTCTTCCGCGTGGGACGAATCAACACTTCACTTACAAACGACTGCGGACGCTGCGTCACCAGCATCGCCACCACGTGCGCAACATCTTCGGGTCGCAGCATCTCGTCGGGAGACTTTCCTGAATGCGGACTGAACTCGGTGTCCACCGACCCGGGACACACAACGCTCACCCGGATATTGTGTGCCCGCAGTTCTTCGGCCGCAGAATACGACAAGCCGTTTAGCGCCCATTTCGACGCCGAATATGCGGCACCTCGCGGCAATGGGTTCTTTCCGGCCAGTGACGAAATATTGATGACGTGGCCCCCTCCCGATTCCATCATCAACGGCACCAGAGCACGCATCATGTAGTAAGCACCACGAACATTGGTGTTAAAGATTTTGTCCCAAGTCATGGGATCGAGTTCATGCAGCAAGGAAGCTTTCTCTCCGACTCCTGCGTTATTCACCAGCACGTCGACACGCCCACATCGGTTGCGAACATGCTCTCCTAACTTACTGACGCTGTTGAGGTCGGCAACATCGCACACGAATCCCTCACACGCCAAACCTTGCCTCGATAGTTCGCGGACCGCATGATCGAGCCGTTCAGCGTTCGTCGCGGCGATAACTACTGTAGCGCCCATGTGCCCCAGAGTTTCAGCAATCGCATATCCGATGCCTCGGCTACCACCAGTCACTATGGCAACCATGCCGGTCATAGACGTCGTAGGTGTCATATTCGGTTTCTCCCCGGCGTAGTATTTCCCCCAACGATTCCGGCCAGCATATAATCGTTCGGATGTTCGTTCTGCAGCACCGGTGAAGTGCCGTATTTGCGTTGATGCGTAAGTTGCTTGCCTTCGGCAGGATGGGTACTTATAATCCCCTCTCCGTACTCTTGTGATGATACCCCCTCTGTTAAGTGGGGTTACGGAGCAGGGAATACCACTGTCCCGCTGTTCAGGAAGGTGTGTGGGCGGATCAACGCACGAGAGTTTGCGAGTGGCCGGGCGAACGCCGTCATAAGTTCCCAAGACTCTAAGGAGCCAATCGAATGAAGAAGTTGCTCGTAATTATGATGCTATCGATCGCGATTGCGGGGACGCTTGCCCAGCAGGCGGTTGCTCAAGCGCCAGCGGCAGCGCCACAGAAGCAGATCAAGGACCCCGCCGAGTACAACGCTTACGTCAACGCAGTCCAGCAGACCGACCCCGCTGCGAAGGCCGCGGCCATCGAAGCATTTCTCCAGACTTACCCCAACAGCGTTGAGAAAGAAGACGCGCTCGTGGCCCTGATGAGCGCCTACCAGCAGGCAGGCAACGCCTCTAAGACGATCGACACCGCCAGCCGCGTCCTGCAAGCCAACCCGAGTAACGTTAGAGCTCTGGCGCTGCTCTCCTACTACTACCGCAGCTTATGCGCTCAAGGCGGAGCGGATGCCCCAAAGAATTGCGACCAGGCGGCCCAGTACGGACAGAAAGGACTGGATGCGCTTCCCAATGCCCCCAAAGAGAACATGAGCGACGCCGATTACACCAAGTTTCACAACGAGCTCACCGCGATTTTCGACGGAGCGATCGGCTTTGCGGCCCTGCAGAAGAAAGATATGGCCACCGCCCAGAAGGATCTCCGTGAGGCCGTTGGCGATGAGTCGCAGCCCAACATTTCCGATATCTACCCTTTGGCGACGGCCGACTTGGAAGCCAAGCCGATTAACCCTGAGGGCTTCTGGTTTGTAGTGAAAGCATCTCAACTCGCCCAGGGACCGGGCCAGCAGCAGATCCTCGATTATGGTCGCAAGAAATATATTCGCTTTCACGGTTCCGAGGATGGCTGGGCCGATATCGTCAAACAAGCCCAGGGTTCGCAGAGCGTGATGCCGCCGGCCGGATTTACCGTAGCCGCCGCGCCGCCGCCTCCATCACCCGCCGAGCAGGCAGCCGACCTGGTGAAGAGTAAAGACCCCAAGCAAATGAGCTTTGCTGAATGGCAGTTGGTTCTGTCGTCCGGCAATGCCCAGGCCGCTGACGCCGTTTGGAGTGCCATCAAGGACAAGGCTGTGAAGCTAGTGGCGAACGTCATCAGCTCGACCGCCTCTAAGGTGCAACTGGCGGGCAGTGAAGACGATATCGATGCCAAAAAAGCCGATATTGACCTGACGATGGAGAAGGCGATTCCTGCCAAACTTGTGCCTCAGGCGGGAGCGCAAATTGCCTTCCAGGGAACGGTTTCGAGCTACACTCCCAACCCGTTCATGATGACCATGACGGAAGGCGTGCTGCTGGATAAGAACGGCAATCCAATTGTTACTGCCGCTCCGGTACATAAGGCGCCGGCGAAAAAACAGTAACCGTTTCACATCGGAAGTAAGCGGGAGCCTTCGGGCTCCCGTTTTTTCTGCTGCGTACATGTGTTTTTGGGACTTCTCAGGTTACGGAAGAAGTCTGACTTGCTGCGGTTTTGAAGGGGCACAGCTTTAGCTGTGCCGTTCAAGTGGTTTTTATGACCATTCCCTTCGCGGACTTCAGTCTGCGGGGAAGCTGTTCGTTGCTTACCGCGCTGCTCGCTTATCGTAAGCCGTCGGCCGTGCGCTCCGGGGGGGACGCCGTGCGCCCGGCCGCAGCGTGCGAACGTCAAGGTTCAGTTCCGCAATGGTGCGGCTCAGCGTGTTGCGATGCATGCCCAACTGCCGGGCCGCTTTGCACTGGTTGCCTTTGTTTTCCTGCAGCACAGTCATGATGAATCGTTTCTTGAATTCGCGGACAGCTTCCGCGTAGAGTATTCCGCTTTTGTGCATCTGTAGGATCAAGGCTTCCAATTGGTCTTTCACGTCGCCCTCTTTACGGATTTCGCTGGGGATCGCTCGATCCCGACATATCAATTCTTGTTGCCCTCGCCGGCATGCTCGATGTGCTCCGGTACGGTGCGCAGCAGGTTCCAACCTTCCATGAAGCGCTGTCGCAGTTCCTGCGGTGCCGCCCAAATCAGCGCGCGGCCGGTGACCAGCATGAAAGGCGCAATCCGCGAATCGCGAATCCACGGGCTCGTGGGACTGAACGCTGCCAGCGCCATCACCACCACCGTGCAAACCACTACGCCTTTCAGGAACCCGAACAGCCCTCCGAGGAAATGATCGATCCAGCGGAGACCAATACCTTCCACTAAGCGCCGGCCAATGTTGCCCGCCACGCTTCCCAGGAGCAAAACGACGAAGAATACCGTCAAAAACCCCGCGATATCTGCAGCCCACGCTGAGTTCACGTACTGCAGATAGAATGCGGCAACCCGCGGGTACTCCCATGCCGCAATCAAATAACCCAAAATCACGCCCAGGAACGAGAACAACTCATAAACGAAGCCCTGGGCGATTGCCCCTGCCACATTCAGCAGCACCACCAGCAGGATCAGCCAGTCCAGGCTAGAGAATCCCATCATGTGGTGTTTCCCTTCAGGCTGGCAACGGATGCCCCGTCAGCTGGGTATACGCCTCGATGTACTTCTCACTTGTCTTGGCCGCCACTTCCGCCGGCAACCCAGGCGCCGGCGGCTGCTTGTTCCACTTGATCGACTCCAGGTAGTCCCTTACATACTGCTTGTCATACGACTCCTGTGCGCCACCCGCGTGATACCTGTCCATCGGCCAGAAGCGCGACGAGTCCGGCGTCAGCACTTCGTCGGCCAGTACCAGTCCTTTCGGCGTCTGGCCGAACTCAAATTTCGTATCGGCAATGATGATGCCCCGCGTCTCTGCGTAGTCCGCGGCCTTCTGGTAAATGCGGATGCTGAGATCGCGTAGCTTCTCGCTCAGTTCTTTACCAACAATTTCCACCATTCGGTCAAACGAGATGTTCTCGTCGTGCCCGGTGGTCGCCTTGGTGGCGGGAGTAAAAATCGGCTCCGGCAGCTTGTCGGACTCTCGCAGTCCTGCGGGTAACTTGATCCCGCACACGGAACCGTTGCTCTTGTACTCTTTCCAGCCTGACCCGGAAATGTAACCGCGGACCACGCACTCGATGGTAAACATGTCCGCCCGCACCACCAGCATCGAGCGGCCGCGCAACTGATTGGCGTACTTCTGCAGCTCCGCAGGATATTCCGCGACGTTGGCCGTCGCCAGATGGTTCGGGACGATGTCCTTCAGAAAATCGAACCAGAACAGCGATAGCTGTGTCAGCACGCGGCCCTTTTCCGGAATGCCGGTGGCCAGCACGTAGTCGAACGCCGATATGCGATCAGTGGCGACGAACAGCAGGTGGTTGGAATCGACCTTGTACACGTCACGCACTTTGCCGCTGGCGTGAAGCTCAAGTTCTGGAAAGTCGGTATGGAGAAGAACGTCGTTGGGTTTTGAAGTTTCTATCACTGTCTTGGCTCTGATCGGTTTTCGAAGTTGGCGGTAATTGTATTTGGTCGGAAACATTTGTCAACGTCATGGCAAACCGTTGAAAAATCCTGGTTAAATTTTTCGCTGGAAAATCCTTGACAGAATACCAGTCCCCGCGAAACCCGCACCACTAGAGGCTTTCCAAGCGACCGCGGATCGTTCGCAATCTGTCACTCAGTGCAAAATTCTGCGGAATTCGCCGCATGAGTTGGGAACAGAACTGCGACTCGCTGTCAAGAAATTTTTCGCACGACGTGGTCGTCGAGTTCAATCAATCGGCGGCCGAACGGCGAACGGTGTACGCGTCCTCAAGAAAACTGACAATCGGATCGCCGACCACACCCGACTGCTGCATCTTCTGCTTCAGGTCGTCTGATTTGGCAAAGCTGCGTGCGCGCTCCAGACTGTCCCAATCGAGCAACAGCGTGACTTCATGAGGGTCGTCCACAGACAGCAACACCCGGTTGCCGACCTCGCCTGCCGCCTTGCGTGCGCTAAGATGCCCGTCGAACGCTTCTTTCCATCGGACGTAATCTGCCACTTTATGCCGAACCATTACGTGGACCATATGGGAACCTCCAAATAAGTATGACAGTTAAAGATACGAAATCCGCGGCAGAATGTGAACCTCCAATTGCACGTGTTCGCTGTGACGCGCGACCCAGCGTCCTGGCACCACTCTACAGGCTGCTGAAAAAGGGACTTTCGCTGCAGATTCGCACTAGGGCACGACTTCAAGCGTGCCGTAAACCGCGGAGAATAATGTGTGGGGCTTTAGCCCCTGCGACATTTCGCAACGCGCAAACAAGCCCTTCTCCGCAGCCTCTCGTTTCTCTTCCGCTATACTTCCAGCGAGATCTTCGGAGATTGCCCGCGTGCCTCGTCTGATCACTCGCTCTTCCGATATTCATGCTGCCGGCTGTTTCACCCTCGAGGACGTTCCCAAAGGAACGGTCGTGCTTGAATACACTGGCGAACGGATCAGCAAAGAAGAAGGCGACCGTCGCTACGATGGACGTTCGTTCACCTACCTCTTCGGAGTCGGCAACGGCAAAATTGTGATCGATGGCCACGGCATGGCCATGTTCATTAACCACTCCTGCGATCCCAACTGCGAGATCGACGAGATTGCCGGTCGCATCTTTATTAAGACGCGCCGCAACCTGAAGGCGGGCGACGAACTTACCTACGACTACTGGCTTTACGACGGGGACGACGACGCCCCTTGCTATTGTGGCAGCAAGCGCTGTCGCGGCAGCATGTATTCGCCTGGCGAAATCAAGCGCATGCAACGCCTGGCGGCGAAAGCGAAAAAGCGGAAGACCCTTGCCGTGCCCAAGGCAGTGAAAAATCCCTCCGCTCCGTAACCGAATCTATGATTCATCCGGGTTACTAGCAACTCATTCACCCGCCCTGGGTTTCCATTTATGGTATATTGCTGCCTCGTGGCGGCCTGATGTGACTTCCACTACCGCTCGCTACAAAACGCTTCGCTGCGTGCTGCTGTTCGCGCTCTGCGCGTTGGTGTTTTTCTTCGCGTGGCACGCTAAGACGGCCGTATACAGCGGCGGTGGCCCAATCAAAGCGACGCCCTCCACCGCCTCCAAACTCTGGCTCAACAGCGAGAAGTTGGCGGTTCAATCCGTCGCCCCGACCTCAAGTTTGCTGTTTTGGGTGGCAATTCTTTGCCTTTGCAGTGGATACCTGCGGCGCGAGCCCCTGGTTCGAATTGCAGATCTGACTCCGCCGCCCTGCAAAACCTCCCTCTGCGATCGGCATCTTTTTCTCCGTCCTCCTCCAGTTCAGGCCTAACGCTTCCACTCGTAGGGTTTCGAAATTTACAGGGTTCTCGCTGTGGCCGGTCTTCGTCGGTCATGGCAACTCTCGCTGAACGGATTCTTAGCAACACCCGCCGTTTCAGTTTAATTG